>ENA-ORXB01000142-ORXB01000142.1-sediment-metagenome-genome-assembly--contig:-NODE-142-length-176834-cov-13.049164_pt1 | contig 176834 bp, 170 predicted proteins | sample MGYA00237863_ERZ511475 | MGnify/ENA primary metagenome ERZ511475 (study PRJEB26305, sample SAMN06343858) | sediment metagenome | isolation source: hot spring sediment | place: Canada: British...
AAACTGCCCCCTCCTTCTAACGGCTCAATGACCAGATGCACATGGTTGGGCATCATAACATAGTGATACAGCTTGAATGGTATTTCTCTTTATAACGAAGGAGTATGTCCAGATATTTTCTAAAATCCTCCTCGTCCTCAAATACATCCTGACGGTTGTTGCCTCTTGTCAGAACATGATATACATGCTTGCTTGGAGCTATTCTTGCTGTCCTCGGCATGTTTTAAATCTATCATCTTCTATCTGCCATTGTCAATTAAAGAGAACCGTCCCCTTTATTTTCCATTGCCATTGTCAATTAAAGAGAACCGTCCCCTTTATTTTCCATTTATTTTTGCATATTAATGCCCATATAGCAAAGGTTTCCTTTCCAATAACAGAGAGGATGTAAGGGGTAAGCGCCAGACCTACAAGAAGACCCCAGAATCTGGCAAGGGCATTAAAGAGTGTATTTCTGATTATTTTCTGCGAGATTGATTGTCCCAAGCTTATATAACACCCTTAATTCACAACCACCTGTGGCTTACTATAGGAGTCTTCTATCAATCTTGGCGCAGTTAATACCAATGCGGCTAAAAACCAGTATGGCTCCATAATTCTGACAATAATGAATGTGTTCGCACCAATAGCATGCACTAAGAGACCGGCAGTTCCTGCTATAAAACCAAAGGACAGCCCTTTAAGGAAAGGCTCTTTTAAAGAATTGTAGGTAAGCCATGAACTCTTCAGAACTGTCCAGATTAACCATAAAAAGGCAACCACCCCTAAAAACCCTACCTCTACGAGAACCCTGAAATACTGACTATCAATAAATCCCTTTCCTGTAACACCATAACCAAGAACAGGTTTTTTCTTCCATGCCTTTATAGCATCCCTGAACCCTAATATCCTCTCTGAGGCGGATGGGTCAAAGGCAATCCTTCCAATTCTTGCAGTCCTTTCAAATCCCTCCGCTTCTTTAAATGTGGTGATAGCCCTTTCCTTAACCGTTGCAGGCACTACAAAGGGAATACTCAGGGCGAGAATTAGAAACACTAAGAGGAAAAGCATTCTCCTTTCACTCATGGTAATAAAGACAAGAGACATCGGAATCAAAGCAAGCCATGAGCTCCTTGATAAGGTAAACATGAGTGGAAATACAATAAGAATGGCAAGCCCTGCAAGGAGAAGCCTCTCATGCCTCCTTTTTAAACTGGCTAATAGCCCGAGGGTGATGGAGAGGATAAGGACAAGGTATCCTCCAAGGGTATTGGGTTCACCACCGTGAACACCTTCAAATGGGGCAGTAACCCTTCCTCCCTGGGGTATCTGATAAAGGCCATAAAGGGATATTATAAAACAGGTTAAAAGCATGGCTATAGCAAACCTCTTTACCTGCCTTATCTCCCTTACATTGTTGAGCACCATGAAGTAGATGAAGAAATACTGTATATATTTAAGGGTGAAGAAGAAGCCTGAATAAATATTAACCCTTCCTGCATACAGCCCGATTAGTGTTGCGATAATACATAGTAGGGAATAAATAAGTATGGGTCTGTTCAGTGGTGTCTTCACAAAAAGCCCCAGCTCTTTGAATACCGCTGTCCTGGCAAGCCATCCAAAGATTATGATTGACAGTATGATGTCTTCACTCCTGATTGTAACCTCCCTATCAGGAGTTTGGGCTATAACTATCTCAGGTGAAAGCAACATGCTAAATATAAGTAAATAAAGTGCAGACTCTGTTGAGAGGAAAGAGATAATAAGGATTATTGCCCCGGCAGAGAGCGCTAAGGTGGTCTTAGGAGGAAGAGGGGTTAAAAAATAAATCAGGAGTAGGAGGCTCAGGAGGATAAGAATAAACCTTGCAGTGTTACTCATTTTATCCTTCTATCCTTGTGCAGGTCATCCTTTTTTCCCGGGCTTTTCAGGATAGTAGTAATAATGGTGATAATAATCCGGGCTTATCTCTGCCCTCACCCCTGTAAGGACAATGCCGATTATCTTCGCATGTGCACCATCAAGAAGGCTTTTTACCCTCTTAAGTGCAGCCCTTGCCATCCTTCCAACTTGATAAATGAGAATTGTCCCCTCCATCTGAGGGGCAAGAATAAGTGTATCTGTAAGGGGAAGAACAGGTGGTGCATCAAGGAGAACCACATCATAACTATTCTTCAATCTCGCTATAATGGTCTTCATCTTTTCAGATGCAAGTAAGTCAGGGGGGTTGAAGGGAGTGCTTCCGGAGGTGATGATATTGAGATTGTCAAGCCCGGGTGCTGTAAGGAATTCTTCAAGTCCAAAGCTTCCAAGGATGATGTCCGTGAATGTCCTCGTAGCATCTTCCAAAGTGACATTCTCTATAATTATCTCTGAAAGCCCTGGTTCCCTCTTCAATCCGAATAGATGATGAATAGCAGGTCTTCGCATGTCTGCATCAACTATCATCACCCTTTTACCCATCTGGGCAAAGGTGATTGCAAGATTGATAACTGTTGTGGTCTTTCTCTCAGCAAGGGAGACGCTTGTAATGAGGATACTCTTAAGCTCCTTATCCGGGCTTGCATATTGAATGTTTGTCCTGAGAGACCTGTAGCTTTCTGATAGTGTGGACTTCGGGGAAAAATGTGTGATAAACCTGTAATAGAAATCAAGGTCAATCCTGTCTGCGATTGACTGATATTTCTCTTCAAAATCTTTCTTTGCCTCTTTTTGGGACAGTTCTGGAATTACACCAAGGACAGGAACACCAAGGAATGCCTCCACCTCCTCTATTGTCCCTATGGATGTATCCAATGTCTCTCTGACAAAGGCAAGGATAAGACCGAAGACCAGTCCAATGAATAGCCCGATAAAGATATTCGTTTTTATATCTACCTGATTGATAGGAACAGTGGGGAGAGAGGCAGGTTTGATAACGGTTACCTCTTGTATCTGTTCTGCTCCTTTAATCAGGACCTCCTGATATTTATTTTTTAAAAGAGAATAAATATCGTTATTTATCTTTGCCTCCCTCTCAAGGCGTGCAAGCTCAAGTGCCTTTTCAGGAACATCCCTGAGCTCTTTCTCCAGTATTTTTAACCGCTCCTTATACCCTCTTAACCTGCTTGAAAGTTCTTTCCTCAGCTCAGCCCTGAGATTGGTAATCTTTGCATCTATCTCCTTTACAGCAGGGTGCTCCTTTGTGTAATGGATAAGGAGTGTCTTTTTAGATAGTTCTTGCTCTGAAAGCTGTTTATAAAGGGGGAATGACGGGTCCTCAGCTATAACGCTTAGCTCAACACCGATGGGAGAGCTTTCTTTAATGCCATCAAGCTGTTTCTCCATGGTAGCACTTAAATTCAGAAGTGCTCTATCTATTGTCTCAATACTCATCCTGAGCTTCACATATTCATCAGCAAGACCTGTCAGGGGCGTGCCTGTGGCAAAGAGCTTCTCTTTCTTTCGGAAGTTTTTAAGTGTCTCTTCTGATGACCTGACCCTTTCCTCTATTACAGCCATCTGACTTTCTATAAATTTTTTTGCCTCTATGACCTGGTAGTTTCTTGTCCTTATATTATCTTCCCTGTAAGCATTAGCAACTGTATTGGCTAAAATCTGTGCCATCTTCGGGTCTCCATCCTTTGCAGAGAGTTCAATCAGGTTTGTATTACCTACCTGTTTTGCTGTAATCCTCCCCTGAAGTTCAGATATAATCTCCATGTGTTTTTCTGATTTACCCACATCCGCATCCTCTGGAATCAGCCCCATCTCTTTTGCCACACCCTCCATCACAGGATAGCTCCGTATCACCTCTGCCTGTGTTGCCAGGGGGTCGCCCGGGCTCCATGCAAGTGCCTCCATAAATAGACCGGCTATTGTGCTTGCCCTTTCAAATTTTACTGTTGCTGAGGCCATATAAATTGGGTCAGGTCTTCGGAGCTCTGTAAAAAAGAATGACCCTATGCCAAAGACTAAGACCACAAAGATGATAATGGTCTTTCTTCTTCTTATTATCCTCCAGTAATCCCTTAGATTTAATTCATACTGTGCCATCTAATCTTCTAAAGCCCGTATAGTTATCACAGTTGACAGTGGAAGGGCAAGGAGCTCAAATGTCGGCTTTATCTTCTGTATGAATATATTCCAGTCTCCTATCTTGCTCCTTGGGACATAAATAATATCATTATTTGCAAGCAGGATGTTCTGAGAAATATCACCTTTCTTTATAAGCCTCTTAAGGTTAGCCACGATAACCTCTGTCTGTGGGTTGACTGTGCGAATCACCGCAGTATTGCTGAGAACTGCATAAATTGTATAGCCATCTGCCATGCCGATGGCATCTAAAAGTGTAAGCCCATGTCTTCTTGGATAGAGTCCTGGTTTTTTTACCTCTCCGAAAATAAGTATCTTATTTTCAGCCACATCAACTGCAGGGATATAAATCTCATCCCCTGCATCAAGGATTATATTCTCTGTGATAGCACCCCCTATAATCTTAAGGAGATTTATATGAATGGTAGAGCCATCTGCCCTCCTGAGTTGAATCCTATCCATAGCGGCATTAGGAGGAACACCACTAAGCTCTGTGATAAGCTCAAGAAGTGTTGTTTTCCCCTTGAGATAATATAGCCCTGGCTTTACTGTTCCCAGGACTACAACTTTTTTACTCCTGTATTCCTTTACCCTTACTTCTACCCTCGGAACCTTGACATACCTTCCAAGCTCCTCTTTAACTCTCTCCTCTGCCTGAGTTACAGTCAGTCCTGCAACCCTGACATCTAAAAAAGGCAAAGTTATGAAACCATTGGTTCTTACTTCAGGTGTGAATTTTTCCCTGGTTATACCGACAAGGAGGTCAATCTCCAGTATATCCCCTATACCAAGCTTATACTGCGGAACCCCATCCAGTTCAATAAAGGTATTATTTTCAGTCACCCTCAAGAACTGCCTGCTCTCAACTGCCTCTTGAGCGTGAGACCGCACCCCGGAAAGAATGACTATAAAAACAAATGTTAGTATTAAGAGTCTGCCTGCCATTGTTCTTAGTTCTCAGCCCTCAGTTTCTTGTCTGAGATATAGTTCCATAAGAGCCTGCCTGCTGTCAGCATAAGCCCTAAAGCCCTTTTTGGATAATTCAGAGCCTTATCCTTCCGGGGGAAAAAGATATCCCTCACAAACTGAATCTTCCTTGAGGCTTGAGGAATCATACAGAGATAAAGAATGTCTCCGTAACCATCCCTCCTTTGATTTTCCATTATCCTCTGCATAATCTTTTTCTCTATCAGCCCGAGCCTCTGAGGCATTATCTCTAATAAGAATTCCTCCGGGATTACTGGAGAGAACTGCATCAAGTAAGAAAACACATAAAAGAGTAACTTCTCAAAACCTGCCTCCCTCGCTATCTCAGCTATCCTTTTATAGTTAATCTCTGGATTTCCTCTTATTATTTCTATTATATCAATAAGCCACATGAGATGTAAAAATGAATGCTTCACAATATGTATTGAGAGTGTCAATACAGTATCCTCAGGAGAAAGGATGCGCACATATCTGAAACCATCCGACCATTGATGACTCCTCTTCCATAAGGCGGATGTGCTTAAGTGGGGGGCATAAGGCATGGTGCCGAACCTGCTAAAACTATCTACATCTGTGTGGATGTCAATGGTAGTCCTGTCATTACTGTAAATCCTGGGGCATGAAGAAATAAGACTGTATCCAAGAGACCCCAATATCCTTCCTGCTCGGCACGAGTCGTTTCCGACCTCATCAATCTCCTCATCATAAAAGAGGAGGTCTATGTCTATCATGGGTCTTACACCTATGTCGGGGTAAATCCTCTCAAGGAGTGCTGCGCCTTTAAGCACAATAGTTCTCATCCTGTCTTTCTCAAGGCATGAAAGCAAGGCCTTAAGGTCATTCATTAAAACCATGTTGCGGGCAGAAGTAAGCAGATAGCTTTCTCTGAGTGCAGTTTGAATGCCCGGAGGAAATAAATGAAGGAGTCCCTTTTCTTTTAGCTCTTTGAATAAGCGTCCTGACAGCCCTTCCTGTGTAGCCAGATAGAGGAAAACCTCTGTATCAATTCCACTGAGGTCTAAAATGCCCATCTCCTTTTGATTTAGGATTGAAAGGATGAGGGCATATTCTTCGGAACGAATCTCCGATCTGTTTCCTTTTTTGATTCCCCCACACCCTTAATAATAGCTGATTTTTAAAAATAATTGCAATCTAAAGTATAAGTTATTCTCCTTCGCTTCCCCATAGTCTCGGGTCAATGGCATCTCTTAAGCCTTCTCCAATCAGGTTATAGCTTAAAACTGTAAGTAAGATGGCAAGCCCTGGAAAGAGTGAAAGCCACCATGCTACCTCTATATAGTTTTTCCCCGATGTCAATATATTGCCCCAGCTCGGGGTCGGTGGCTGAACACCTAATCCAAGGAATGAGAGGGCGGATTCTATAAGTATTGCCCCTGCTACACCAAGTGTTGCGACAACAAAGACAGGTGCAAGGGCATTTGGAAGTATATGGCGAAAGATAATACGGATGTCCCTTACCCCAATGGCCCTTGCAGCTAATACAAAATCCCTTTCTTTCAGGGTCAAAAACTCTGCCCTTACAAGCCTTGCAACATCCATCCATCCTGTAAGCCCTATGATTAACATTATTAGGAATATGCTCGGTCCAACAATTGCAATAACTGCAAGTATCAAAAATAAGGTAGGGAATGTAAGCATTATATCAACGAATCTCATAAGCAGGGTGTCAATCCATCTGCCATAATAACCTGCAATAGAGCCGAAGATGACACCTATGAATATTGCAATGCCAACTGCAACAAAACCAACTGATAGAGATATACGACTGCCCCAAAGCATCCTTGAAAGCACATCCCTTCCCAGTTCATCTGTCCCAAGGAGATGACTCCTGCTTGGTGGAGAAAGGATATTGTTGAGGTCTATCTCTGCAGGGTCATATGGCGATAAAATAGGTGCCAGAAGTGCAATAGTTATCACTAAAAACACTACTACCGCACCTGCGAGAGAGAGCTTGTTTCTATAAAACCTCTTTCCTATAATTCTTAATAGCCCCATTAGAAATGCTAAATTTTACCTCCTACCTATCTTTACCCTTGGGTCAACTATTGCGTAACCAATATCTGCAAGCAGGTTGCCAAGGAGTGTCAAGAATGCACCGATAACGAGTATCCCCATTATAGTTGGATAATCCCTTGCCATTGCTGATGAGAAAAAGAGCTGTCCCATCCCGGGGATAGAAAACAATGTCTCAATGATTACACTTCCGCCAATAAGACCGGGCACAGAAAGCCCCAGTATTGTGACAATCGGCATCAGTGCATTTCTAAGTGCATGTTTAAAGATAACCTCTCTGTCTTTAAGCCCCTTTGCCCTTGCAGTCCTTATATAATCCTGCCTTATTACCTCAAGCATATTTGACCTGCTATAACGGCTAAGCCCTGCAATCCCTCCAAAAGAGGCAACAAACACAGGCAATATAAGATGATGTGCCCTGTCAAGGAATAATTCAAAACTGGACATATCGCTTATATCAAGGCTCTGTAGCCCTGATATTGGTAGCCATCCCAATTTTACCCCGAATAAAATCATCAGAAGCAGGGCAAGCCAGAAATGAGGGGTTGAAAAGCCTATGAATACAGAGACAGTTGTAACCTTATCAAACAGGGAGTTTCGTTTCACCGCTGAAAAGACTCCAAGCGGCAAGGCAAAGAGGAATATAAAAAATAAAGAGATGAGGTTTATTGTCAATGTTATTGGAATCCGCTCAAGGATTTTCTGAATAACCAATCTTCCGTCAACAAAGGATGTCCCGAAGTCAAGGAGTATAAATCTCTTAAGCCAGTCTATATACTGGATATGTAAAGGCTTATCAAGGCCATAAAGCCTCCTGAGGTTCTCAATAGCCTGTGCAGACGCCTTAAGAGTCATCTCAGCCTGAATCTCTGCAGGACCTCCAGGGGCAAGATGTATGATTATAAAGGTGATGAGCGTGATGCCAAAGATAAGGGGAACCATAAATATAAGCCGCCTAAGGAGGATGTGTAACATAAACTAAGTTAATTCATAAAGGAGGCCTTGTCAATATCGATGCATTATTGCATCATAATAAAAGATGTTTGAGGCAATAAAAAAGCAGAAAGGCATTACCCTCATAGAATTAATTCTTGTCATTGCAATTGTCGGAATACTTGCTGCCATTGCAATTCCGGGATATATCGGGATGCAGGACAGGGCAAGAAGGGGAGTAATTACAAGGATTGCAAGTGCATCAGAGCCAGAACTTAAGGCGTGGATGCATTCCATAAAGAAGGCAAACACACCACAGGGAGGATTGATAGAAGTGGATACAAATAATGACGGTAAGATTGATGATGATGATTTAACAAACAATGATTTAGCAGGTAAGGGGGGGCTTGTTAGCCAATGGCTATATGCCCGCTCCGGAGAAAAATCCCCCTGGAATCCTGCTGTTCCCCTCTGGAACGATGGTGGTCCACAGCTTAGCATTTCGGATTGTGAGTCAGTAGCACAAAATGGCAGGATTACTTTATGTTATACACCTGATGATGACCAGACTATACAGGCTCTATTTATAGTGGTGAAGGATAAAGGAGGAGGGGTGCTATAAAGTCGGAAGGGTAAAAAAATACTTGCATTAATAAAAAAGATGTGCTATAATTTAAATAAAAAGGAGGAAGAGATGTTTAAGGCATTTAAGTTTTTAATTGCCATAGGGGTGATTGGAGCATTTTTAACCGTAGTAGCAATTCCGCCCTCACTGGGAGCGCCTCAGGGAGGAGCACCAACAGAGCAGGGAAAAGGAAAGGAAGAAAAAGGAAAGGGAGGAAAAGGAAAGGGAGGAACACCAGAGCCCGCACCAGCACCAGCACCAACACCAGCACCCGCACCAGAGCCCGCACCAACACCAGCACCAACACCAGCACCCGCACCAGAGCCCGTACCAACACCAGCACCAGCACCAACACCCTCACCGACTGACGGCGCAGTTATTTACAAAAAGACCCTTACTGCTGATTAACCCCCTTTCTGGTGCCAAAGGTAATTAAAAGAAGGGCAGCAAAAATACCATTAAGGGAGGAAAAGGCAAAGAGTACCCATGCAATTGACCTTAGCTTTTTGGGAAGGAATCTCCGAGGAAAAAGGAAAGAGTTTATTTTACTTCTCTCTGCCTTAATCATAGCTATATCTGTATTTTTTGGTTTCAAAGCCTACGCAACCTCATTAAGCAAAAAGGCATACTCCCTTGAAATGGAGGCATATAATCACTATTACGGTATGATTCGTTCAGAAAAAGACCCTCTTACAGCAGAGGAGCGATGGAAAAAGGCACTTGAGCTTTACAGAGAGTCATTTAAGATAAAGCCAACATCTCTTAGGCAGTTTTACATTGGAAACTGCTACTATAAGCTCAATGACTATAGCAATGCAATAAATGCATATAAGGTGCTTATTGATAAATACCCTGAGGAAGGCTTACTTCCACTTGCTTATCAGAGGCTTTCATCTTCATATATAAAAGTTGGAAATATTAAGGATGCATTAAAGACCTTAGAGATACTTAAAAATTTTAAAAACGGGGCATTTAAAGACTCAGCATTGATTGAAGAGGCACGGCTTTACGAGGCACAAGATATGCCTCAAGATGCGCAGAAGAAATACGAGGAGCTTCTTAAAGAGTTTCCAGCCTCGCCATGGAGCGCTGAGGCTAAATCAAAGCTAAAGGGTAAACCCTCTTAGAAATAAGGTTTTCTAATGGGGTAAAGAACAGAAACTCACACCTTAGATTTAGGAGACTTCTTTTTTCCAGAAAATTTGCCTTTTACTCTTTCAGTATCTTTTACGAGAGGGGCTATCCCTTTTGGTGGCACCAATATAGTTGAACCTGCCTGTAGCCGTGAGTCCTTATTTAAAGAATTCAGTTCACAGATTGCCTCTACGGAGATACCCCGACGGGTCGCTATCTTCTTTAAGGTATCACCCTTATTAACAGTGTAATGCCCTACAGAGAAGTGCTTAACATCTCCTGCATTTGAGAGGTTGGCTAAGAATCTCTCCTTTGTGTTAGCTGGGATTCTTAAGTTATAGCTTGAAACATTTGGTGGAGTGCACCACCTCTTTAACTCAGGATTTAACTCTCTAATTTCTTTTACATCAACCCCTGCATAACGGGCTATTATCTCAATATCCATTGGAGAGTTGATTGTAACCTCATCATATGCCATTGGCTCATGATAATTAATATCCTGAAAGCCGAAGCCTTCAGGGTCCTTTGCAATTGCGGTGGCAGCTATATAGGAAGGCACATAATTTTTTGTCTCTTTTTTTATATACTTCGTATTTCTCAAGACCCAGAAATTATCGGTTTTTGCCTTACCGAGTGCCCTCATTATCTTTCCCTCTCCTGCATTGTAGGCAGCAAGTGCAAGGTTCCAGGAGCCGAATATACTATAAAGCTCACTAAGGTATTTAGTTGCCGCTAATGTGGCTTTTACAGGGTCCCGTCTCTCATCTACCCACCAGTCTATTTTTAATCCGTATCTTTTAGCTGTTGATGGTATGAACTGCCATAGTCCGGATGCCTTCTTAGGAGAAAGGGCATATGGATTAAAACCGCTCTCTATCAATGGAAGAAAAACAAGTTCAGGGGGAAGATTTTTCTCTTTAAGAATCTCTGACATCATTGAAATGTATCTCCCAGAGCGGCTGAGAAGGGTTGTGAATCCTTCCTTTATCCTCCGAGAAAAAAAGTAAAGGCTTTCTTCAACTGCTTTATTGAAACCATAAGTCTTATAAAATGTCTCTATTGCTAGCTTCCGCGCATCTGGAGATTTTAGTTCCTCACTAATAATTGACTCGTAGGAGGCATGAGAAATACCTTTTTGAAGCAGACCCTGTGCAAATGTATATTCACAGCTAGAGGAAAAGTCAATCAGGGCATCTTTTTCTGCAGGATAAGACGGCTCCGCAATAATAATAGTTAAAGAGAGCAGAATGCAAAGGGATATTAATCTACACATGGGGATTTTTTTAACAAAAGTTTATTCCTTTTGTCAAGTATAGAATGCCCTTGCCCTCCCCTTGTGTGAGGGAGTGGAAATTCGTGCAGGGTGAAATATATCAGTAGAAAATGGTAATATCCTCTGATGAAGGCTCTGACCTTTTTGATTCTTTTTATTTTATCTCCTGTGTTTATTTCAGGGGAAGAAGTCGCTAAGCTTAAGCTCAGGGCAGGCAGGCACCCCGGCTTTGTAAGGGTTGTCTTAGAGGGACCTGAGACATTTATATTTAAAGGAGTCGTAAGTCAGAGCGGGCAGGACATCTCTGTCAGTTTTCAGGATTTCAGATTTTCAGTGGAGGATGTGAATCTGCCTTTTGCGTATAAAATAGTTAAGGGTTCCCTGGTCTTTTCTCCCGGAGGTTTTAAGGGATTTAAGACAGCCCTCCTTAACTCACCTCCAAGACTTGTGATAGATGTGTATCAAATAGAGGATGCAAAAAAGGCAGGTGATAAAATAAAACCTCTCAGGACTAAGACAGTTATCGTAGACCCGGGGCATGGCGGTCATGAATACGGTATAATAGCAGATACCTTCAGAGAGAAGGATGTGGTCTTTGATGTTGCTAAGAGGCTCAGGGCACTTATTGTAAAGAGTCCTACACGGTGTTTTCTCACGAGGGGTGGTGACCAGTTCATATCTCTGAGGGAGAGGGCTAATTTCTCAAATACTAAAAATGGAGAAATATTTCTCAGCCTTCATATCGGTAAGCATGGAGATATAGTGATATATACCCCTGTGATTACAGGGTCGGAGATTCGCACCGAACCTGATGATTCAGTTCAGGGCGCTTTAATGCTGAAGACTCCTTTATTGCGGGATGCCATGCAGAAAGCAATAAAGGAGGACCTTGGCGAAGACATGGTGTCAATAAAACCATTACCTTATAGCATCCTCTCAAAGGTCAGGGCAGTAGCTTTAATGATTGAGTTACCATCTTTTGAGGACATAGACTACACCGAGGAATTTAAGACAGCAATAGCACATACCATATACAAAGGACTTTATCTATATGAAAAATCCACGACAAATTAAAACAAGGATCAGTCTCTGGACCTACATCCTTGTTGGTGTGGCAGTATTTATGGCAGGGGCAATCACAAGTTATCTTTATTTTAAACCAAAATTAACATTTAAGATTCCCTTTATTGAGGATATTGAGTCCCAACGATTAAAGAGAAAACATCCTGAGGGGGATAAATTAAAGGACAAAGGTCTTCTGCTTGAGGAGGGCAAAGACTCTGTAAGTGATACCGGCATTATTGCTATGAGGGATGTGGTAAGAAATTATATGAAACCTTACAATGTAAAACTTTTAGACATATATGTAAAAGATGGGATTTCCTATATTAACTTAAGCGGTGAACTGAGAAGGGATTTTAAAGGCGATGCATTTGAGGAGTGGAGCCTTATCGCCGGTTTATATAAAACCCTTAAAGAGAATATACCTGAAATGACTGCAATGAAGATATTGATAGAAGGGAAAGATGTGGAGAGTATTGGCGGTCATATTGACATCTCAGGACCAGTTGGAGCTTCAGTATTAAGTCTTGAGTAATGAGTTCGGCTCAGGAGGCTGGGATGCGCCGTGATGGAAGGTCTTCGGATGAGCTCAGAGATATTAAAATCATGAGGAATTTTTTAAAGACCGCAGAGGGTTCTACATTGATTGAGATGGGTGATACAAAGGTTATATGCACTGCCTCCATAGAGGAAAAGGTCCCGCAGTTTCTTAAAGACTTAGATAGAGGATGGGTTACAGCCGAATATTCCATGCTTCCCCGCTCAACCCCTACGAGGAGTCCCAGAGAGTCCACAAGCGGAAGGGTAGGGGGGAGGACTCACGAAATCCAGAGGCTTATTGGTAGGGCAATGCGTTCTGTTGTGGAGCTTGAGGCATTGGGAAAACGGACTATCTGGCTTGACTGCGATGTCATTCAGGCAGATGGCGGCACAAGGACAGCATCAATAACAGGGGCATTTGTGGCACTCTGTGATACGGTAAGATATATGATGAAAAATAAGATGATTGAAAGATATCCCATCAAAGATTATGTCGCTGCTGTGAGTGTTGGTATTGTGGGTAGAGAGCCGATGCTTGACCTTACATATGCTGAAGATTCAATTGCGGATGTTGACATGAACATAGTCATGACAGGCTCAGGAAAATTTGTTGAGATTCAAGGCACTGCTGAGACCTTACCTTTTGACAAAGAAAGGCTTGAGAAATTGCTTGAGCTTGCGCAGGAAGGGATAAAGAAGATCATCTCCCTCCAGCGGAGTGTCCTTGAAGGTGAGGGTTAAAATAAATGTAAGTAATTTAAGTCGTTTTATATAAATTAGCAGGTAAGGAGGGAGGAGAAATGGCTAAGATTCAAAGGGCACTCATAAGTGTGTCAGACAAGAGGGGCATTGTGGAGTTTGCACAGGAACTCTCTGCAAGAGGCATTGATATCTTATCAACAGGTGGCACCGCAAAGACCCTTCGTGATGCAGGCATCGCCGTCAGAGAGGTTTCTGACTACACAGGATTCCCCGAGATGCTTGATGGGAGGTTGAAGACGCTCCATCCAAAGATCCATGGAGGTTTACTTGCGAGGCGGGATAACATTAGGGATATGGCTGACATAAGTCAGCATGATATTAAGCCCATAGATATGGTTGTCGTTAATCTCTATCCATTTGAAGAGACTGTATCAAAAGATGCCTCATTTGATGAGGCAATAGAAAACATTGATATTGGCGGTCCGACGATGCTCAGGGCTGCCTCTAAGAATTTTAAGGATGTAACGGTCATTGTTGACCCCGCTGACTACATGAGGGTTGTTGAAGAGCTAAAGGCCAATAACGGGGAGGTGAGCTTTGATACTAAATTCTATTTAGCCCGAAAGGTCTTCTCACACACAGCCCGCTATGACGCTATTATATCTCAGTATCTTGCCAGATATGAAGTCACTGCCGAGACATTTCCACGGTATCTCAATCAGAGTCTTTCAAAGGTCATGGATTTAAGATATGGTGAAAATCCGCATCAGAAGGCTGCACTTTATAAAGAGCCTCTCTGGGGAGGGCTTTCTCTAATTGACTCTAAGGTTCTTCAGGGCAAGGAGATGTCTTACAATAACTATCTTGATGCAGCCTCTGCCCTGGAGCTCATAAAGGAGTTTAGAGAGCCAGCTGCTGTCATAATAAAACATAACAATCCCTGTGGTGTTGCAATCGGTGAGAATCTTCTTGAGGCTTATAAAAGGGCATATAAATCAGACCCTGTATCTGCATTTGGGGGAATCATTGCATTAAACAGAGAGGTTGATGAGGCAACCGCCTCAGAGATAATAACACTCTTTGTTGAGGTTGTGCTTGCACCTGCATTCAGTTTAGAGGCAATTAAGGTATTTAGCAAAAAACCAAACATAAGGCTTCTTCAGGTTGATATATCCAGAGAGCATCAAGGGTTTGATCTGAGGAGGATTCCTGGAGGGCTTCTTGTTCAGGAGAAGGATACCGCAATGATAGAGGACTTTGAAAAATTAAAGGTGGTTACAAAGAGAAGACCAACAGATGATGAGCTTCAGGCACTGTCTTTTGCATGGAGGGTCTGCAAGCATGTCAAATCCAATGCCATAGTCTATGCCACAAAGGACCAGACCCTCGGCATTGGAATAGGGCAGACAAGTAGGGTTGACTCTGCAAAGTTTGGTGCAATGAAGGCACAGGGTTCATTAGAAGGTGCGGTTGTTGCCTCGGATGGTTTTTTCCCTCAAAGAGACGGGATTGATGTTATTGCAAAAAAGGGAGTTACTGCTGTGATACAGCCAGGAGGCTCTCTCAAGGATGATGAGGTGATAGCTGCTGCCGATGAATACAAGATGGCGATGATATTTACAGGGATAAGGCACTTCAAACATTAAAATGCTAAACATCAATCTCATCACCTCTTAGGATATTTTAGTATTAGATGAGCTGTTATCTCGGGAGATATATTTTCATCAATGTATACAGAAAAATATGGGGGTTGTCCCTATATTCCTTAATGCAGAAAACTGTAAGATAATCACTGTTAATGATGAGAATGGCACAAGCCGTATTACAGTTCAAAAAATTTAATTAAGAGTATGCTAAAGATAAAACCAACTTCTACCTACCCTCCTGAAAAGGGATGCTACCTTCGGGGTAATGACTACTCGCCAGTAGCTGTTGTAGTTTTGCTAAATGCACCTTATGGGAGTATGCCTCCTGAAGTTCAGAGCATTCCTAAAGATATTGAGAATTTGGTAAAGGTAGCAATTGAGACTGGGGCAGCCCTTTCAGGGACACTACAGACAGAAAATATAGGGATTGAAAAGATTATCTGCAATATTACAGCTAATCCCAATATACGTTATCTGATTGTATGTGGCAATGAGGTAGAAGGTCACAATACAGGCACTGCTATAAAGGCATTGATGGAAAATGGCATTGATGAAAGAAGAACTATCATAGGCTCTCAAGCCAAGACTCCTTACCTTTTCAATATTCCACTTGAGGCTATTTCAAGATTTAGAGAACAGTTAACCCTGATAGACCTTATAGGCGAGACAGACCCTGAGGTTATAATAAAAGGGGTCTGGTCCTGTTATCAGGAGACTCCCACTCCATTTAGAGAATACAGGCTCTATGACCCGGGTGCATATCCTGATTCTGCCATATCCTGTAGCCTTACCTGGAAGGTGAAGCATCCAGAGGAGATTGAGGATTGGGAGATAGATGAGGTTCTTAAAAATATTGAAGAGCCAGTAGGAAAACTTAAAAGTGCAGAAGATATGAATGTAGGCAGAGGAGTCTTAACAATAACCAAGCGGCTCTTAAAGATAACAGAAGAGCTTTCTGAGATAGTGAGGCTCTGTATAGAAGAGATAGAGGGTCTTGAAATACCTTCAGAGGTTGAGGTGAAAAAAGAGAAAGCTGTTATACCAGAAAAGGTAGAACCAGCCGTGAAACCTGCTGCTGTAATCAAAGAGGATGCTGAGACAGAAGAGGAGCTATACTTTGCAAATCAGTTGAGAGGATTTAATGGTGTGTTGACGGCATTTGAGGCACTTGATAGGGATATATGTCATAATGGTTGCACCCTGCCTGGAGCGGTGATTAATGTCCAAAAAAGGTTGAAAAGGTTGAAGGAAGGCATTGAAAAGTCATCCCTTTCAGATGGAAAGAGGCAAAAATTAAAAAATAGGGTGGATGATTTTATGGAGAGGTTGGAAGCCCTGCCTCAGGATACAAGCAAGCCCTGTCAAAAGGCAGTTGGAACCTGTACCATTGGCTCAGGCTGTTTTGCCACTGGAGCGCTAAAGTTGCTTAAGCTCATTACAGAACCAGCCCCACCAAAAAATCTTTAAAAAGGAGAAAAAATGGCAACTGCATATTTTAAAAACCAACTTAGGGGCTATAATGTGGTTCTGGCAACACTTCAGGCATTCTCTAAAGATATCTGCAGGAGATGTATTGGTCTATCAGGTGCCCAGACAAAGGTGATTAAGGGACTAAAAAAATTGAGGATGGATCTGGATAAGTCATCCATTTTAGAAGATGATAAGAAGGAGATAATGACTCATATTCACTTATGTGAGAAGATTGCCAATGCAATTGAGGTTGAAGAAGAATGCGAGTGTCAAAAGACCGCTGGTAAGTGTAAGATTGGTCCTGGTTGTTTCGCACTGGGTGCATTAGAATTAATGAAAGAAATAGCAGAACCGGCTCTTAAAGCTGAAGAAAAGGAGGTGAGCAAAATGGCAAAATTAATTTGTGAGGCATGTGGCGCAGAAGAGCCAGTCCCTGTGGTGCATTGAGGGCCAGGAATCTCCGGTCCGGAGATAGATAAACTTTATTGCCCATGCCTCCCAGAAGGTCACACGGAAAATATAGACATACCAAAACACTGCGAAAAACCCATGAAGTATGTTAAATAAAGTCAATGATGGGTATCCCTATTTTTTTAAACTGACCTTTCCAAAAATCTGGACAAAGGCTTACAATAGATTAATTCCTCAATCTGCATTTAAGGATATCCATGGTTTATGTCATAGGCATTGGCTTTAGACCCCTTGATAAACGGTCAAGAGACATTATTTATAACTCTGAGGCCATCCTTGCATCTCAAAGGCTCTTTGAGGTCTTTAGGTGTTATGAGGAGTTTGAAATGGTTAAAGACAAGGTTAAAGTAATCAATAATGTAGAGGAAACCATTAATTTCATAAAATCCAAAATCCAAAAACCAAAATCCGAAGATATTGTCCTTCTCGCCTCCGGAGACCCCATGTTCTTCGGTATCGGAAGGCGGGTAATCAATGAGTTTGGAAAAGAGGTTGTGGAAATCCTCCCTGACCTCTCAAGCATCCAGATGGCATTCTCAAGGATAAAAGAGACATGGGGCGATGCGTTTTTTGTGAGTCTTCATGGAGGACCCGACCCCACAAAAAGAAGAAAACTGGAGTATGAAATAGGTGATATCCCATCTCTACTTATGAGACACAATAAAATCGCCATCCTTACAGATAAAGTGAATAACCCTGCCCAAATCGCAAAGACTCTTCTTAAATCAGAGATCAGAAATCTCAAATCTCAAACCCTTAAAATGTATGTATGCGAAAAACTTGGTTATCCTCTTCCAGATGAAAAGATCACAGAGGCAGAGCCAGAGGCTATTGCAGAGATGTCTTTTTCAGACCCGAATGTAGTGATTATAATCCAGGATTTAGGATTCAGGATACAGGATACAGGATTAAAGTTTGGATTAACAGAGAATGAGATTAAGCATTCAGGGGGATTGATAACAAAGGACGAAGTCAGGGCTGTAACCCTCCACAAATTAAGACCTCCACTAAGTGGTGTATTCTGGGATGTAGGTGCTGGTTCTGGCGCGGTATCAATAGAGGTGGCAAGACTATGCCCTGAATTAAATGTCTTTGCCATTGAAAAGGATGATGGACAGATAGAGAATATTAGCAAAAACATAAAGAGATTCAATGTCACCAATATAGAGGTGATAAAGGGTGAGGCGCCCGGAATATTAAAAGACCTGCCATCTCCCCACAGGGTCTTCATAGGAGGCAGTGGTGAGAGGCTTAAAGAAATCATAGAGGCAGTCAATAAAAAAATGCCATCCGGCATCATTGTCATAAACGCTGTCACAATAGAGACACTGAATGGGGCAATGCAATGGCTTGAAGAAGGTGGATTCAAGGTAGAAGTTTCTGAGATTTCTATATCAAGGGCAAAAATTATCAATCAAAAAAGACATATGAGCGCCTTAAATCCAGTATTCATAGTTACAGGAGGAAGACCCTGAGATGATGGGCACTCTTTATGTTATAGGAATCGGTCCCGGAGACGCCGAGCTGATAACAGTAAAGGCAGTGAGGATACTCAAGAAAGTGCCTGTGCTCTGTTTTCCGAAGGGCAGAGAGGAAGGCAGTAGTCTTGCCCTCTCCGTTGTGAAAAAGGTGTTGACTCTGGATGATAAAGAAATCATAGAGGCATACTTCCCGATGAGAAAGGCAGTTTGCAGTTGTGAGCTTGATACAAGGTGGTATGAGACCGTGGAGAACATATTAAGCAGACTGAATAAGGGAATTGATATAGCCTTCATTACCCTTGGAGACCCTACAATTTACAGCACATTTTTTTATCTATATGATAGAATCCTTGAATTGAGCCCTGAGTTAAATATAGAAATAGTTCCAGGTGTCTCTTCCATTAATGCCTCTGCCTCAAGGGCAAAAATATCTCTGGGACTTGCAGACGAAAATATTGCCGTGATTCCAGCGACTTATACACCTCAGGGTTTTTTAACTTCTGTATTTGAAAGCTTTGATACCGTGGTTCTTATGAAGGTCCACAGGGTATTTGATAAGGTCTTAAAAACACTTACAGAGATGAATCTTCTGAAAAATGCCATCTACATTTCAAGGGCAGGTATGGATGAGGAGATTATCATCAGAGATATACGAGCTGTGAAGGCGGATGACCTTAACTATTTTTCCATACTCATAGTGAGAAAACAGGGCAGAGATGACAGAGGATAATCTTAAGGTTTACTTTATAGGTGCAGGACCCGGTGACCCTGAATTAATAACCCTGAAGGCCAGGAGACTTCTTGATAATGCGGATGTTGTCATCTATGCTAAAAGCCTTGTCAATCCTGAGCTCCTCAAGGGTATAAAGGCAGAGATATTTGACTCATCAAGGATGACCCTTGATGAGATTATTGGAATTATAAAGGCATCAGTGAGACAGGGAAAGTCGGTTGTAAGGCTTCATAGCGGTGACCCCGCCCTCTACAGTGCCATATCAGAGCAGATTGAGAGACTCCGTGAGCTGGGCATAGACTACGAGGTTGTCCCTGGTGTCTCTTCCGCAATGGCAGGTGCTGCGGTGCTTGGACAGGAGCTCACCATACCTGAATTGACTCAGACAGTTATATTCACACGCATTGAAGGCAGAACCCCTGTCCCCCATACTGAGAAACTGAGTGAACTTGCAAGGCATAAATCTACTATGGTGATATTCCTGAGTGCTGGTATGATTGAAAAGGTGAAGGATGAGCTACTGAAGGGTTATTCTGAGGATACGCCGGTTGTTGTCATTGAGAAGGTCTCATGGCCTGAGGAAAGGATTATCAGGGGGACATTAAAAGACATTGTAGATTTAGTCAGAAAAGTAGACATTAAAAAGACCGCATTAATCTATGTTGGAGAGGCATTAAGGGCAGGAAAGGAATCGTTAAAAAAGGAATCAAGGCTTTATCATAAGGATTTCAGGCACGGATACAGGGATTGAGGGGAAGAAAATGATAGAATTAGAAAGGCGAGGTTATGTCAGAAAAAAAGGTATTTTGCTCTGAGAAAGCTCCAAAACCAAAAGGTCCTTATTCTCAGGCTGTAATTCACAATGGCTTACTGTATATCTCAGGTCAGATACCCGTAAACCCTGAGACAGGTATAATAGTCAGAGGCACTATTGAAGAGGAAGCAGAGATAGTGCTTAATAACATAAAGGCGATTATTGAAGATGCAGGCGCAGGCATGAAGGATGTTCTAAAGGTAACATGTTATCTTGCTGATATGGATGATTTTGAAAGGTTTAATAATGTTTATAAGGAATACTTCAGAGAAGAGCCTCCAGCGAGGACTACCATAGAGGCTAAGAGATTACCACTGGATGTTCGGGTAGAGATTGATGCGGTTGTCTCTATAAGAAACACAGATGATCACAGATAACAACGCAGATTATCGCAGAAAAATACAGAATATGGTAAATAAAGACATCTGTGATCATCTGCAAATAATCTGCGGTTATCTGCGCTTATGAAGAAGATAGCCATAACAATGGGTGACCCCGGGGGTATTGGACCTGAAATAGTTGTCAAGGCACTTTACTGTGCTGAGATAAGGCAGTATTGCAGTCCGATAGTCATCGGTGATGTAGATATAATTAGAGAAGCAGTTAAGATTACAGGGCTTCCACTTAAACCCCGCACCACAGTGGTGCGGGGTTCACTGTTAGATTTAAAATCAGGAGTCGGCAGGATAGATGTGCTTGATATTAAATCTCCCTTCCCTTTTAGAAAGGGAGTTCCATCTGCAGAGGCAGGGAGGGTAGTAGTAAGTTGTGTTAAAATAGCAGTAGAGCTCGCATTAAAAAAAGAGGTCATCGCAATTGTCACTGCCCCTGTCTCAAAGGAATCACTTGCACTTGCAGGTTATCCATGGCATGGGCATACAGAGCTTCTATCGGAGCTTACAGAGACTGAGGATTTTGCAATGATGTTTGTGTGTAAAAAATTAAAAATAATCCTTGCCACCATACATGTACCGATAAAAGATGTTGCGCAGATGATTAATAAGAGCCTTGTGCTGAAGACCATCAGTCTTGCAAAAAAGGGTGCAGATATGCTCGGCATCAAAAATCCACGCATTGCAGTAGCAGGACTCAATCCCCATGCAGGAGAAGGAGGCATCATGGGTGATGAGGAGATAAAATCAATAACTCCAGCTATTGAGGAGGCACAGGGAAAAGGTGTGTCTGTCTCAGGACCATATCCGCCTGATACAGTATTTTATAGAGCACTAAGAGGCGATTTCGATATGATTGTATGCATGTATCATGACCAGGGATTGATTCCCTTCAAGATGCTTGATTTTGAGCATGGGGTGAATGTAACGGTTGGACTTCCGATAATAAGGACCTCTCCTGACCATGGAACAGCCTTTGATATAGCGTGGAAGAACATGGCAAATCCCTCAAGTATGCTTTCCGCGATAAAACTGGCGGCGAAGTTAAAGTTATGAACTGATAACAGAGAATTTTGGTAGAGCATGCTAAAAGCTAAAAACCATGGACATAGTCATTGCAACAAGAAACAGGAAAAAGGCTGAGGAGATAAAAAAGATTCTTAACGAATCTCCGATGACAGAAGCCCTGCCTCTGGGTAGTATCCTTACCCTTGAGGACTTTCCCCAATGTCCTGATATAGAAGAAGACGGAGAGACATTTGAGGCTAACGCAGTTAAAAAGGCAGGGCATGTTGCAGGTTACACAGGTATGATTACCATTGCTGATGACTCAGGGCTTGAGGTAAATGCACTTGGTGGTGCACCCGGAGTCTTATCTGCAAGATATGGAGGGGAGCATGGTAATGACAGAAAGAATATTGAGAAGTTGCTTGAGGAGATGAAGAGTCTCCCTCAGGAAAAAAGGGAGGCGCGGTTTGTATGTTGTATAGCGATGGCATTTCCCGATGGTAATGTCAAGACATTTTCTGGATATGTTAAAGGCTCAATAGGAAGAGAACCAATAGGTGAAAATGGCTTTGGTTACGACCCTGTTTTTTACCCCGAAGGAGAGGAAAGGACATTTGCCCAGATGAGTGATGATGAAAAAAATGCAATAAGCCATAGGGGAAAGGCCCTCAGACAACTGCAGGAATATCTGAGCACGCAAAGGGGACAATGTCACCCTTAATAAACAGATTGTCTTAGGGGATACGGAAATAAAGGGGACGGTTCTATTTAAATAATAAAAGCGCTGACACTTGGTTAGATGCAATTTCCAAATAAATAGAACCGTCCCCTTTTTGGTCCATGCAATTTCCAAATAAATAGAACCGTCCCCTTTTTGGTCCATGTGGGGAGGTATGACGATGGAGTTTTTCGGAATGGCAATAACAGTTATGGCTGCGATTCTTACCTACCAGGCGTGGAAGAATGGGCGGTGGATGAAACAGGCTCATAATGAAACCCAAGAACTAATAAAAGGAACTCAAGAGATGATAAGGCAGATGCATAAAGATACAATGGAGACCCTTAAAGAAATAGCCCGCCTTATTATAGCTGAAGGTGAAAGGACAAGAGAGACTATAAGGGAAGCGATAAAGACATCATAGCCAACCTTGAAGAAACCAAAGATAAAATATGCAGAAAAAGGGTAAGAGAGGAAAAATTAATTCATGCAAGACTTTTTATTCTAAAAGTTTTATAATTTCCTTATGAGGCGAAGACTCTATCTCGGGGTGGGTGATAAGGTAAGACATCTTAGATACTCTGTATGGGGGACAGGAGAGGTTATTGAAGAGAAGCATTCATCCCTTTCAGGAGGGTTCTCACTTGTGAAGGTGCTCTTTGAGGACGGCAATGAAAGGTCTTTTATAAACGACTTAGACAGTGAGAATTGCTGTTATTACTGCGGAATAAGAATCCTGTATTGACTTATTTGATGTGCCTTATATATGATTGATGGATAAAATTAGTGAAAGGGGTGGTAAGGGTAGTAAATTAAATCTTTTGAAACAGGTTTTTAATTAGGGGGTCCTTACATTTAATAATGTTGCTTCTTAGGAGTTAGAATGCAATGGAAATCTTTCCTTCACAAACCTAACCTCATCCTCACGGCTTTTGACCTCATCTTCAAGTCTTGCATCAAGCAATGCCCTGAGGATTCTCTTAAAAAGCGGTCCTGACTTATATCCCATCTGCTTGAGGTCTTTTCCTGTAAGGGCAGGTCTGATCTTCCTCAGTGTTGTAAGGTATAAGGATACTGCCTTTTTTTCTGCCTTCTGGGTAGCCTTTGCCATTGTAAGGAGGATTGTCGGGATGCTCAGTGGCTTCAGGGTGTAATAAATCTCCTTCGGGGAGGCATCCCGAAGCTTCGGGAGAGCGGTCTTAGACTGCTCAATGCCTTCAATTATCTCCTTTTTTACAGCCGGCGGGACAAAAAGCCTCTGTAATGCCTTTTCCCTTTCCTCCTGTTTCAGTCCTTCAAAAAGCGCCATTAAAAAGAGGTGTGACCTGTTTATGTCTTCTTCAATAAAAAGGAGCTTAAACCATGCAAGAGCTTCCTTTATAGCAGAAAATGTATTCTCAATGGACTTTGTGAGTGTTATCCCAGGATGTATGAACTTCAAAAGGTCAAGCTCTGAAAGCCTTTTAAGTGCCATTATGGGCTCTGTCTCAAGGAATAATAGATTAAGCTCATCATAGAGCCTTGAGCCTGAAAGCCTTTCAAAGAGGTTTACCTTTACTGCGGTTTTTATTAAGTTCAGCGTGTGCTTGCTTATCTTGAACCCAAATCTTTCAGAAAACCTTATTGCCCTGAATGCCCTTGTCGGGTCTTCAATAAAACTCAGGTTATGGAGAATCCTTATAGTCTTTTCCTTGAGGTCTCTCTGTGCGCCAAAAAAGTCAAGGAGCTGACCAAACTCCCCTGGATTCAATTTTACCGCCAGCGTGTTTATTGTGAAGTCCCTCCTGTAGAGGTCTTTTTTTATAGAGGACATCTCAACCTTCGGCAGTGCCGCCGGGGATTCATAATATTCAGTCCTTGCAGTTGCCACATCAAACTTTAAAGAGTCTGTCATAACAACCGCTGTGCCAAATCTCTGATGTGTCTTAACCTTAGCACCGAGTTTTTCTCCTATGGAGTGTGCAAATGTTATTGCATCGCCCTCAATTACTATGTCTATATCAAGATTTGTCTCTCCCCTTAAGAGGTCCCTGACAGAGCCACCCACGAGATAGGCACCATAACCAAGCCCCTCAGCCACCTCCCCTGAAAGCCTCAAAACATTGCATAGTTCCTCAAGAAATTTCTCCCTCATGAGGGATGTGATGTTTCTACCAACTGATGGCTTTTCCCTTAACCCACCTGTCTCAATCCTGTTTTTTCTTAACAGGTCTTCATAAAGTGACCTTAAGAGGTCAGTTCTTGTGATAGCCCCAACTATCTCACCGCCCTCAATTACAGGCATAAACCTCTGATTCTGTTCAATCATCAGGGTTTCAACCTCTCTCAATGGTGTGCGGGGCTGAACTGTAAGGGCATCTGTTGTGCAGAACTCATAGACACTGCTCTTTCCAAATCCATGAAATAATGCCTTCTCCACCACCTCTCTTGATATGAGACCCACATAAGTAGTGCCTTTAAGGACAGGCAGGACATTTACACCGTATTTTGTCATGCCCTGCTCTGCAGTCTCTATTGTGCTATCCAACTGAATACCCTTTACAGGACAGGTCATTATATCTTTTGCAGTTTTTGCAGGTCTTATCTTTTCATTCAAGACATTAAGGAGTCTATCTTCAATCTCTTCTAAGGAGGCCTCCTTAACAATAGCAGAGGCTGCCTGGGGATGACCTCCTCCACCAAACAACTGCATTACCTCAGAGACATCAACATCAGGTGTTCGGCTTCTTGCTACAATATAAATCCTGTCCTCAAACATCACAAGCAGAAAGAGTGCATCAATGTCTTCCATATCCCTGATTTTATGCGCCAGATAGGCAACCTCTCCAATATATTTCTCCCTGAATGCCTTGGCAACCTTTATCCTCACACCATGAATTACAAGGTCTCTGGATGAATGGAGTAACTCACTGAGGAGGTCAATCTCCTCAGGGGCAAGTTCCCTCCGGAGGAAGGTAGATACAATATTTAAATTAGCGCCCCTCTTAAGGAGGTATGCCGCCGATGTTAAATCTCTCACCGTTGTGGAGGGAAAGGTGAGCGAGCCTGTCTCTTCGTAAATGCCAAGGGCGAAGATTGTGGCTTCTAAGGGTGTTATCTCTAACTTATCTCTTTCAAGCAATTCTACAAAGATTGTAGTCGTAGCACCAACAGATTCTATGACCACTTTCTGCCCTTTTATGTCTTCAGGCAGGGATGGATGGTGGTCATAGATGTGAACCATCAGGTCTTTTTTGCTTAATATCTCGGAGAACCTGCCGATTCTCTGAGGGTTTTTGACATCAACAAGTATCAGACAACTAATATCCTCTGGATTAATATCCTTGAACTTTTTAAAATTCGTTGCTATATCTGAGGTGGACAGAAAATCCCTTACCCCCTTCTCCTGTGAGCCGGGAAAGACCATTATTGCCTGAGGGTAGAATTTCTTGGCTCCAAGCATGGAGGCAAGGGCATCAAAATCGGCATTTACATGTGTTGTAATGACATCCATCTTTTTATTTTATCACTTTCTCCAACTTATGTTATATTTTTCAAGTAACTATTGAGAACCAAAGATGGTTGGATGTGGACCTGGTTATAATGTAAAAGTAGAATTATTGGAGGTATAGTGCCTTAACGGCATCAATAAAAATCTATATGGTATTGAAAATCTGCAAAAAGAGGACTAAAAATCCTCTATCTCCTCTAACTTCTTTACCCCAATACGCAAGGGTATATAAAGGCATAGGGCATTTATAACAACAACCATGAGAAGACTGAGGCTTATCTGGAAAACCTCATAGTGTGTAAATACCCTTCCGAGGAGCTTTGCATTGAAGTATAAATAAAGAGGCCATGCAGAAAATAACACGGTAAGTCCTACACAGAGGAGAGACAGTATCATAAAAAATATTCCTCCAAGGCCCATTGGAATAGATGCTATGTTTTCATACCTGAAGTTTGGATATATAGCCCCAAGCCCGACCCCCAATCCACCTATAGAAAGTGTCATCAAAAATATGATTCCTAAGGAAAGAAACATCATAACACCCTTTATCCCTAATATCAGATTTGTGCCCAGGGTGAGAATCTCTGAAAGTATTACAAGAGGAATGAGCCCGGAGAGGAGTTTGCTATATAAAAATTCCTTCATACTGAGGGGAGATGACTTAATAATCCAGAAGCTCTGACCTTCAAGGCTCACAGCAGGAAAGAGAAATCTCGCTGCAACCGCAGAAAGCACAAACCCTGCAAGTCCGAGATTAAAGAATCCTATAAAATTACTCATAAAAAAGGATGTCCCTCCAATTGTCTCAAGCGGCAACACCTTAAAATTATATACATATAAAACTATCAGCACCACCAACAAGAAGAGCTGTGGCCACTGGCTCTGGTCTCTTAAAAATACCTTCATGTCTTTAAGCATCAGTGCCTTTCTCAGTCCTGAAGTCCCTCCTTCTCGGAAACGACTCCTACCTACAAGGAGCCGTTCTAATGGGAGCCTCAGTCCTTCCCTCTTTGAGCTGAGCGCTTTATCAAGGGCGTCAATATAGAAGAGAGAGCCTGCCCATGATGCAATCAATAAGAAAAATGCCCCATTGCTTATGAGGAGCAGTGTATAAAAGATGCCTTCCCCTCCCCTGGCCGTAAGTAATGGCAGGAGCGCCTGCGTTGCCCAGTAATGCGGCATAAAGGGTGAGTCTACACCTATGGTTGTTAAATACTCCAGCAGTGTAGGAAATGCCTCAGGTCTTAAAAGTTTCTCAGGCTGCATGAACCTGAGGAGCAAAAGCACTCCCAAAAAGAACAGTATGCCCAGTGCCATCACAATGCTGCGCGCACTGCTAGGTGGGAGCATCTTTGCAATCACATGCGTTACTGTTATACCTATGCCTACGGGGATTAAGAGGAAAGAGATAAATATCACCGGCAGTGCAATATAATAAATAAAACCTGCCTCATACACATGCCCGTAAGCTATAAAGACCGGAAGTGCAAACAATATGACCATCCATGAAGATGTGAGAAATGTCTCAAGGGTCTTTGCGGTCTGGATTTTACTGGTCTCTACGGGTCTTGCGAAAAGGATCTCAAGGTCCCTTGAAAGATAAAATGTTGACAGAGCAGTCAGGATATTACTCATCATGAGGAGGCCTAGAAAGGATAAAAAGACCATACTCAGGAGTTTTGCTGATAGTATGTCTCCGAGAATCTCTGTGCCTTTAAAATATATCAGGAGCTTTCTGAATACAATGTATACAAATAACCAGAAGGCGACACCCAATAATGTAAACGGTAGTCTCTTTAGTGTCTTTTTAGTGCTTAAGGAGTTTTTAACCGATAAGAGCTTTGGAAGGAAAAGTAAAGGAAGTAATTTCATTCCGTAACCTGCAGGAAAAATTCCTCAAGACCCTTTCCTGAATTTAAAAGCCCTTCTTTTGTGCCTGAGGCTATCAGTTTTCCATTGTTTACTATCCCTATATCTGAACACAACTCCTCTGCAATTAAGAGACTGTGGGTAGCCATGAATATAGTTATTCCATTTTGAGCAAGCCTTTCAAGGAGGTCTTTAAGCATTCTTACGCCCCTTGGGTCAAGCCCTATTATTGGTTCATCAATTAAAAGGACCTTCGGCTCATGAAGCATGGCTGACACAAACATAAGCCTCTGCCTCATCCCTGCAGAGTAACCCTCAATAAGTTCTCCCAAGATTTCTTTTATGGAAAAGGTCTCTGTGAGGTGGTCAATCTTCTCTTTAGCATCATCCGGGGTCATCTTATGAAGAGAGGCTACAAAATGGAGAAACTCCCTGCCATTTAATTTCTCATATAAAAAACCCCTGTCAGGGATATACCCTATTACTGATTTTGCCATCAGGGGCTCTCTTACAATGTCATGACCATTAACCATTATCTGTCCTGTGGTTGGTCTTAAAAGCCCTGCAATCATCTTAATGGTGGTTGTCTTTCCTGCGCCATTTGGACCTAAGAATCCAAATATCTTTCCCCTCTCTACCTCAATATCCAAATCCCTTATAGCCCAGTTATTTCCAAATCTCTTTCCAACACCTGACAACCTAAGCATAATGCTTGGTCATCCTCCTTTATATTCTATCCCTTCAAGTGAGAGTTTATTGATGACCCTTACTATGCCGAGCTGTTTATCAAGGTCTCCACTCAGGAGCCTGAGATACTTAGCATCAGCAGGGAATTGTCCAAGTGTAGGGTCAATTGCAATCCATTTACCGACAAAGACCTCAGGCCAGGCATGGTAGTAAAAAGAGCCATCTTTATAGACAAGACCAACAGTTATCCTAACAGGTAGCCCGATTGAGCGTGCCAGTGCTACATAAAGGGTTGTATGTTCATTACAATCACCCCTTCTTGTCTTCAAGACATCCGAGGCACTGGGGATTGTAATGCTTGGTGTCTTTTCTATATTTTTGAATACCCAATCGTGTAAGAGCCTTGCTACAGTTAAAGAGTTCTTTTCTTTCCCTATGATTTCTCTTGCGAGATTAATTATCATGGGGTCTTTTGACTGGACAAGAGGTGTATCCTCAAGAAATGGCTCCATTCCACTTATTGGAAGCTCTAAGGGTTTAAGACCCAGAAGGTCTTCTTTTACTATTTCAACGATATTGCCCCTGAGTGTCTGCCTTCCACCATGAAGCTCAAGACCCTTCAGGTCAATCCCCTTCAGTCTCATCCTTAAATAAGAAACCTGAGGGGGAAGGCGTAAATTAAATGTCACAGAGGTCTGCTGGATTATGTCAGGCGGAGCCTCTTTAACCTTCATTGCCTCTTCCCTTGGCTCACTAAGGAGTGTAAAACCCAGCAATTGGTTTTCCTCTTTGAGTTTATTCCCATCCTCATCCACCCACATCAGGAGGGGAACACCCTGAAAATGACCTCTCAGCTTGAATGCCTCAACTTCTCTGCCGGATATCATGATTTTCTCTCTACCTGCAATCTCTATGAGCATATTCTGGATACTCATTGTTGAAGGGTCAAAGACAGGAAGTTTGAGGCTTGTGCCATTTTTAAGCCCTTTCTTAATAAGATATGGCAGGACTGTAGGGCTCATCTGCGGTTCTTCTGCAAGCTCAATTTTATGAGCCCTCTTACTGCTTGGTGTCTCAATGTCAAGGTTTAAGGTCTTTCCTATAAATTTACCACTTATTTTAATGCGCTGTTCTACAGACTCCATGGAGAATCTGAATGATTGAATTCTCAGGTCGGGTGATACAAAGACATGGGTTAAGGTATGAATGTCCTCTTCCTTTCCAAAAACCCTAAGCCTCATCTTTATCTCTTCATAAACACTATAGGCCTCAGCCTCTCTATAAAATCTACTTGAAGAAAATCCAATCTTTTTGCCTTTTAGGTATATTCCCATCCACCTCTCTGTCTTTTCAGGTAGTAAGGGCTGTGCCTCTATCCCTGAAGCCTTTATCGGGGCATGACGGTAAATTAGCGAGGATGTTGTAGCTATCCAGAATAATATAACTACGAGTGAAAGGAGTTTTTTGTATACCATCTTCTAAGTTTATTTTATCAGATCTTTAGAACGATTTCTGCAGGCTCATTCATGTGATAAGCATATATGATTATGGGATTAATTTTTTTTATTTGACGAAGAAACAGGAAATTTAGTATTTTGATACACTTTACTGTTTTTCATTGCTAAAGCAGAGGGGTAAAAGCCTCAACTTTTATTCTGGATGTGTTAAAATTGGATGGAGCTCAGTTTCTATAAAAATCTCAAGACAAAAGATTGAAAAGGAGGGAAAATGAGTAAAAAGAAGTATGAAACTCCATTATTAGACGAGCTTGAAAAGGGTCCGTTTCCGAGCTTTGTCAAGGAGATTAAAAAGGCTGCAGTGAAAAATGAGATGGCAAATGATGAATTGGGTCAGCTTGAGAGGTCTTACAAGACAAAGCGTGGATACTGGAAGCATGGTGGAATTGTTGGTGTCCTTGGTTATGGAGGCGGAGTCATCGGTAGATACTCCTCTTTACCTGAGGAATTCCCTAATGTTGCAATGTTTCATACTGTGAGGGTAAATCAGCCGAGTGCATGGTTTTATACAACAAAGGCATTAAGGGAAATCTGTGATATATGGGATAAATATGGAAGTGGACTCACAAACCTTCATGGCTCAACTGGTGATATAATCCTTCTTGGTACAAATACAGAGAACCTTGAGGCAATATTTGCTGAGCTTACATCTCGTGGATGGGACCTTGGTGGCTCAGGCTCTGCCATGAGAACGCCAAGCAATTGTGTTGGACCTGCCCGTTGTGAATGGGCAAACTATGATACCCTTGAGGCATGTTATCAGATTACACAGCATTTCCAGGATGAACTCCACAGACCGGCTTATGCGTATAAATTTAAGATAAAGTTCGCAGGCTGTGCTGTTGACTGTGTTGCTGCCATTGCCAGGGCGGATCTATCCATTATCGGGACATGGAAGGGCAAGATACAGATTGACCAGGATGAGGTTCAAAACTATGCCAAAAAAGGTATGAACATACAGGCAGAGATTGTCAATATGTGCCCTACACAGTGCATGAGTTATGATGGTAAGGAGTTAAAGATAGATGATGGTGAATGTAAAAGATGCATGCACTGTATTACCAGGATGACAAAGGCATTAAGGCCAAGTGGTGAAAGAGGTGCAACTATCCTTATAGGGAGCAAGGCACCGATTGTTGTTGGCTCTTTACTTTCATGGGTCATCGTCCCATTCATGAAGATGGAGCCACCATTTACTGAGTTTAAGGACTTAGTCCGCAAGATACTTGACTGGTGGGATGAGAATGCGAAACCCAGGGAAAGAATAGGTGAGGTTATTGAGATGAAGGGTATGAGGTCATTCCTTGAATATATTGGTGTGCCACCACATCCTGCACAGATAAAGATGCCAAGAAAAGACCCATTCTTCTTCTTTAAGCCTAAGGATTTTGAAACAACCTATACAAAAGATAAGGTATAATTAAGGAGGAAATAAAATGGCATTACCACAGAGAAGAACAGATATAGGGCCTCCCCATTATGCGGAGTTCTTGCCGCCTGTAATCAAAAAGAATTATGGCAAATGGAAATACCATGAAGAATTAGACGCTGGCACAATGGTGCATGTAGCAGAGGGTGGAGATAAGATATGGACGGTAAGGGTTGCTTCACCAAGACTTTTAGCTACAGACACTATTCGTGATATATGTGATTTAGCTGACAAATACTGCGGTGGTTATCTAAGATTTACATCAAGAAACAATATAGAGTTCCTCATCTCAGAGGAAAAAAATGTTGAGCCACTCAAAAAGGAATTAAAAGACAAAGGCTATACCATTGGTGGTATTGGTAAAAGGGTGAGCAATGTTGTCCATACTCAGGGCTGGGTTCATTGTCATGGTGCTGCAACAGATGCATCAGGACTGGTGAAGGCAATGATGGATGAGCTCTATGATTACTTTACAACAAAGGAATTACCAAACAAGGTGAGGCTTGCGGTTGCATGCTGTGTTAATATGTGTGGTGCGGTTCATTGTTCAGATATTGCGATAGTTGCAGTTCATACAAAGGTGCCACCAATAGACCATGAGAGATTGGGTAAGATATGCGAAATCCCAACGGTTATTGCATCCTGCCCTACCAGGGCAATAAGTCCTGACCCTGCAAAGAAGAGTGTAAAGATTAATGAAGAGAGGTGTATGTATTGTGGGAACTGTTTTACAGTCTGCCCTGCTATAGATATTCATAATCCTGAGACTGACGGTCTTGCCATAGTGGTTGGTGGAAAGGTGGGGAGTCTTAGGAGTGACCCGAAATTCTCAAAGCTTGTCTACCCATTCTTTTATAATGACCCTCCGAGATGGCCAAAGGTTATTGCAGCAGTAAAAAATATCCTTGAGACATACGCCAGATATGCAAGGAAACATGAAAGGGTTGGCGAGTGGATAGATAGAATCGGGTGGGAGAAATTCTTTAACCTCTTAGGCATTGAATTCACATTCCAACACATTGATGACTTCACATTCATGAGGGAGACCCTGAGGACTTCACCGACATTTAAGTGGTAAATTAAAGATAGAGGAGCTTTAGCATGGAGATGGATGAGTTAAAAGAGAAAATCTTTGCCTATGTAGAAAGATATAAAGGCAAAAGGAAACTCAAAGAGAAGGATGTTATTAATGGGGCATCTGAGGAGACTGGTATTGACAGGGATACTGTAAAGAAGGCCCTAAGAGAGATGATAGATGCGGGGAGACTCATGTATTCTTATAGCGGTGGTGCAAGCTCTGTAGAGATCCCAAGCGAAGAATACCTCAGGGAAAAAGGACTCATTAAGTAAGGCGGTTGTTAAATTACTCAATTCCACGGCTGGTTGTATCAGCCCTTCGTGGAGGCAGTGGAAAGACCTTCCTTTCTTTAAGCCTTATTGCCTTATGGCGTAAAAAGGGCTTGAAGGTAATCCCATTTAAAAAGGGGCCTGATTATATTGATGCAGGCTGGCTTGCTCAGGCAGCTAAGGGAGATTGTTTTAATCTTGACCTTTTCATGATACTCCCTAAAGAGATTATACGGTCTTTTATAGAACGGACAAATGATGCTCAGGTTGCAGTAATAGAGGGAAACAAGGGACTCTACGATGGCGTTGACCCTGAAGGCACATATAGCACTGCTAGGCTTGCAAAACTCCTTAACGCCCCTGTAATAATTGTAGTAGATTGCACAAAGGCAACAAATACAGTCTCCGCTATGGTTCTTGGTTGCCAGAGGTTTGACCCAGAGGTTCACTTAGCAGGGGTTATCTTAAACAGGGTTGCCACCGGAAGGCAGGAATCATTAATAAGAAACTCAATACACAGGAATTGTAAGATACCTGTACTGGGCGCAATACCGAGATTAAAAAAGCACCTGTTACCTGAAAGGCACATGGGGCTTCTGCCTTATCAGGAGCATCCAGTGGTTGAGGAGGGAATTTCAAGGATTGCAGAGATAGGCTCAAGATATATTGACCTGGATGGTATATGGAGGATTACAAATGAGGCAGAACCACTAAGGAATGTGGAATTAGAAAAACCAAAGAGCCACACTCCCCGGCCTTACTCCGCAAGGCAGGGCAGGCTGAAATCCGAAATCAAGATTGGGGTAATCAAGGATTCTGCATTTCAGTTCTATTATCCTGAAAACCTTGAAGGGCTAAAGGAGCGAGGGGCAGAAATAGTGGAGATAAGTGCTCTCAGAGAAAAGGAACTCCCTCAATTAGACGCCCTTTATATAGGTGGAGGTTTTCCTGAAACCCACGCCATAGCCCTTGCTGAGAATATCAGATTCAAGAATTCCCTCTGTAAGGAGATTGAAAATGGTCTTCCTGTGTATGCTGAATGCGGAGGACTCATGTATTTAGGGGAGAGCCTTGTTGTGGGTAATAAGACATATCCAATGTCAGGTGTATTACCTCTGGTCTTTGGTCTTGAAAAAAAACCTCAGGCTCATGGATATACCATTATTGAGGTCATGGGAAAGAACCCCTTTTTCCCGAAGGGCTCTGTCCTTAGAGGGCATGAGTTCCATTATTCACGTCTCCTTGATATAACCAAATCCAAAACTTTTACTAAAAGGGGGCATGTATATTTTGCTTTCAGGATGAAAAGGGGACAGGGTATAGTCAATAAGATGGACGGTCTCTGTTATAAAAATGTCCTTGCAACTTACACGCATCTTCATGCACTCGGAACGAGGGAGTGGGTGGATGGTTTGGTAGAGGCTTCAGCTCAGTTTAATCTCTTAGGGAAGCAGGATCTGATTCTCCTTTGACCTTGACTCCCCTATGCTCGTTATGTAAATGGCGGGCATATCTACAACAGGGCATTTAGTCTCACATATCCCACAACCGATGCAGAGCTCAGGGTCAACCACTGGCTGTCTTAACCTTCTTACACCTCCGCCTCTTTCCTTTACATCTGCCTCTTTAAGCCATATTGCCTTTTTCGGGGTAGGGCAGACCTCCTCGCACACAATACACTCCCTGTTATATGCATAGGGAAGACAGCGATCCTTATCAATAAAGGCAAGCCCAATCCTAACCTCCACCTTCTCTTCAAGGGTAAGTCTCTTTATCGCACCTGTTGGGCATACCTGTCCGCAGAGGGTGCAGCGATATTCACAATGTCCAAGCCTCGGCACAAGCAGGGGTGTCCATAGACCCTCAAGCCCTGCCTCAAGAAGGGTTGGTTGGAGTCCATTTGTGATACAGACCTTCATACACTCACCGCACCTTATACACCTCCTTAAAAACTCCTCCTCTGATAATGCCCCTGGTGGTCTTATGAGAACAGGGTTCGGATTCTTCCTGAGGGGCTCTGACCTTATAAATGGCACAACCACTATACCTGCCATAGCAGAGATGAGAAACCTTCTTCTACTGAGGTCAAGACCCATCACCTTTCCCTCACCTTTCAGGACAAAATGCACTGCCTCCTCAGGGCATACACCCTCACAGTTAAAACAGTAAACACACTCAGCCTTCCTCCAGAGCTCCATTTTGTGAGGCTCTGCCCTTCCACTACATACCTTGTCACATAAGCCACATCTTGTGCATCTGTCAGAGGCAAATCTCTTAAGCAATGAAAACCTTGAGATGACCCCAAGGAGTGCACCAAGAGGGCAGAGGTTATTACACCAGAATCTCCGCTCAAGGAGATTCAATGCAAGGATTCCGATAAATATAAATCCAATAAATATCTCCTGCCTGAATACAGGCTCACTGAAGGAAAGAACAGTCTCTTTAAGCACACTGTAAATCCACTCTGTAATCCCTGTCACTAAAGGAGCCTGCATATAAGAAATGGTTTCAAAAAGGGAGTGAATGGTGCTATTAAAAGGGGGGTTTATACCTATTGAGAGAGACCTTATAAGGAGTGAGATAGGGTCTAAAAGCCCTGCAATCTGTAATTTAAAGATTGATGAGCCGAGGATAAAGATTAATATGTAGTATTTAACCCTGTGCCAGTCCCTCCACCTCCTCTCTGTCTTAAAACCCACCATGGAGTTTAATGTTCCCATAGGACACACCCACCCACAGAAGACCCTGCCAAAAAGCAGGGTTAACCCTACTGTAATCATTGAAAGAAGAAACAGGTCTTTCACAATTGTGTGATTTGAAAGGAGGGTTACTAAAAATACCAGAGGGTCAAGCTCAAGGAATATCTTTACTGGGTAGCCGAGCTCATCTTCGCCAGTGGATTCTGTTGAGAGAAAGAGGGCTAAAAAAATAACTAAGAAAAGCCCTTGAGAGGCACGACGGAGTTTATTCATATCAGGATTTTATATGCTTGATACTGAGATTCTCTATGTCAATCCTGCCCAACCCCATCTTTTCTGCAAGACGAAGGTATTTGATGTCCTCCCCCTTCATACCAAAAAGGGTTGCACCATAGGCATCAACAGCAATCTGCTCTGCGCCTACAATTACTGTATTGAGCCTTCTTACATCTTTTAAGTCTCCTCCCTGAGGTCCGTTTGCTATAAGGATTCTTACTGCATCAAGAACTGTCAGGGCAGGCTTTATCACAGATGCGAGGTCAACAAGTGCCTCATTAATATGCTGGTGCCAGAGTCTCCTTGAGCCCCCTATTATACCCATCAGGTTTTTCATAGCCATTGTAAGCCTTGTAAGGCCATGATGCTTGGCAACAGGGACATTTATGAGTCTGTCGGCCTCAAGCACATCCTTATAAATTGGCCATTTCTTAATGACACTGCCTTTTATCTCTACATCAACAAACCTCCTTTCATCAATATAGCTTACCTCTGCGCCTGCATCTTCTACAGCCTCTTTGATACCGCTCTGAATATAGCATCGCCTCGGGTCATTGACTGTCCTGTCAAAGACCTTTACTTTTTTTGCACCTGCCAAAAGACATAACCTTACTACTGTTGCCACTACTTCTGGATTGGTATTTGCTGCATGCTGAGGAAGTCTGTCAAATGCCATATTTGGCTTCACCACAACAATATCTCCCCTTGAGATAAATCTCCTTATTCCTCCGAGGGCACTTATTGCTTGGGTGGTTATTGCCTCAGGAGATGAACCCTCTGCAACTGCAATGTCAGGGCTCACGGAGGCACTGACAGAACCTAGTTTGCCATCAAGTGCCAGGCTTAACCCAAGAAGTCCTGCCCTCTTTAAAAATTCCCGCCTCTTCATAGAGCACTTTTGATCTTGGAGGTGCTTCTATTTATATCAGTGCATCCTCCATCCATCCAAGTTTCAAAAGCTCAATCTCCCTGAGATTGCTTGTGCCGAGCTTATATTTTACATCAGCAACAAAGATATGTTTTGCAGGTGGCTTAAGCGGTATCTCCTTACCAAAATAGGAAAGGCGTTTAAGCTCAAGGATTCTCAAACCAACTGCATCCACTGAAACAGGGTCTGTGCCAATAAGGATGCCTTTATATTGCCATGTGTATGTCGTGTCAAAATGATGGGGACCGATACCATGAAAAAGTGGTGTGAGTAGCAGGAGAATATTTAGCCTTGTCTTGTCTTTTACTATTGGCAATTTCCATATCGCACCTAAGTCCGCACATGAATCAGGATGATAAAAAGGTGGCCAGGGTGTAAACATTATATAGTTTTTAATACACCCACCAACACCTGCCCAGTGATGAGTCCTCAAGGGCCTTACATTCACAAGTGCAGTGGAAGTGAGGAAGATACGGTTCTTCAATACACCCCTGTCATCAATACCGATATTGCCTTCAGGCACACCTGCATCCATTATACGGCTCTTTAAGACATCTTCTACCTCCCTTGGCGTAGGAAGGGGGCCCCATACATTGCTCTTGATTCCGACTGTATCTGATGGCTTGAAGAGGAGCCTCCATACCCCTGATTCAATCATGGGGTCTTCCTTATCAAACAATGCGGTAATAGCCTTATCAAGCATCTGCTGGATTATCCTGGCATTGAGCCTTCCCCTTCTGTCTATCACATCTGGGTCGCGGATTAGGACAGCCCTTGTCTTTTTCCTTTCAGCCTTTAATTCAAAGGGAAATCCCATTGTTACTGTTAGTGCCACACCTGCCTTAAAAAAGTCTCTGCGCGTAATAATTTTTCTTCTCACTTCAGTTTACCTTTGATAGCCTCTAACTTAGAGGATGCCTGTATCTGTGTAATGGCATCAAGGACTATTATCACAAAGTTCTGCTTTGCTGTTGCTACAGTCCATCTTCCATCCTCTGTTTGGACGATGCCTTTCTCTGTTATCTCTGGCATATAGGCATTTATGAAGTTATTTAATGCCTTCCTTGCATCTTCCTCTTTTTTATATTCCACTAAAAGAAGATAGCCTCCATCATCTTTATATCGGGCAAGTACTGCATCTGTGTCTTCATCAAGGTTTAGGATGTTCTCACCTGAAAGATAATAGTGGTAGTTGAGGATTGCATGTGTATGAAAATATCTGATCTCTTTTGGAAAGAAATCTTCTTCTCTGATGTAATTGAGTAATCCTGATTTTTCACCATCTATACCGATACCCTTAGAGATTGTCCTGCCTATTTCTAGCACAGCCCTCTTTGCCTTTACTGTCTCAGCCTTTGTGAGGATAGAGACAAAGAATCTGCCCTTCCAGAATGTGAGGAGCCCTCCCCTGTATTCTGAATTCTGACCGATGCCTGCCTCTTTATCATCCCGTCCCTGCACATGAGTGAATACCCCGAATGCATCTTTTCCTGAAACCATATCAAATATCTCAACAATAATCTCCGGCTCTCCTACCTTTTGATACCGTTGAACAAGAAGTTCTTTGAAGCCGTATGCGAGGTATATCTCTCCTGCCCCATCCATATACTCGTAGATGGTCTGCCTGTTGTAGGTTTCTACTTTTCCATGAGGCTTATAGCCATGTATCTTACGGGGCAGTAATTTCGATGTCTCCTCAGTCCATGGTATTAAGGGAATAAATAACATTGTAAGGAAAAAGGTTATTATCTTTAATATCTCAGTAACCCCCTCTTTTAGCACCTCGTTATAGTATACCTTTAGAACAGGCTCCTCTGCTTTGGCTCTGCCTCGTAAGGTTCTTCTTTACTACCAGAGGTCTTTTCAGAGAAGATAGATATCTTTCCATATACCCCATCATAACCTGGGATAATATTTATCTCCCCTGACCTGACCTTTAAGATTCCCTCTGCAACCCTTGCCGGGGCAATATTGTATAACTCAATCTCTAACAGGTCAATAAGGATTGAAAACTCGGGATATAAGCTTAGAAGTCTTTCATATTCTTTTTTAACAATAACTGTATTGACCCCTGTATTGAATGCCTCTGCAATGATTTCCTCAAGGGGAACTAAATGTTTGAATGGAACTGCATTCTCAGGTGTAAAACCCTCAGGTCTATCGGCAAGCTCCTCAACCCTGTTCATCACACCAACTGTAATGGGTTTTTCACATACAGGACATCTGCCTTTTTGCTGTGTAGTCTGCTGAGGAGAAAAAGAAATATTGCAGAGTCTATGACCGTCATAATGGTATTTGCCTTTCTCAGGGAAGAACTCTATTGTGTAGAGAAGGCGCCTTTTATCCTTCTTTTTAATTGCCTCTATAATCTCATAGTAGTCCATCCCGCAGTCAAATACATTTGCCTCCCTTCCGAGCTTGTTTGGTGAATGGGCATCTGAGTTTGATATCAGGGTGATTCTATCAAGAGAAGAAAGCCTCCAGTTCATCGGAGGATCTGAGGATAAGCCAGTTTCAATCGCATAGATATATCTTGAATACTCTCCAAAACACTCCTCTATTGAATCAAAGCCTGAATTGCTTCCAAAAATGGAAAACCATGGAGTCCATGCATGGGCTGGCACAAAGAGACAGTCCTCTGAGGTGTCCAAAACCATCTTCAGTAAGTCCTTTGCAGGTATACCAATAATTGGCCTTCCATCAGAGGAGAGATTTCCATGCCTTCTGAGGGTATTATTAATCTTTTCTGCTATCTCAAGACTCGGTGCTGTTATTATGTTATGTATCCTCCTCACCCTGCCATTGCATAAATAGATACTGCTTATTTCTGTGGTGAGCATGAAAAAGACAGATGGTTCTACAGAAGTTGTATAAAGCCCATTGCCTGTAGGCTTAAGCGCTGCCTTTAAGTTTGCAAAATGGATTGGATGTGTGAAGTCGCCTGTGCCTAAAAGATTTATTCCTTTTTTCTTTGCCCATAAAGCCATACCCATAACATTCATTTCTTTACTCGTTGCCCGGCTGTAGCATGAATGGATATGTAAATCAGCGATTATTCTGCTCATAAGTAAACCCCGTTAGAAAGGACAGGGCTTTAGCCCACCTTTAAAATACCAAAAAAGGATATAACCTTTTTTAAATCTCTGTTTCATAAATCCGATAAGTTTTATACAGTTTCCCACCAATCACCTCTATGAGTCTCTGCACCGGGGTATTGTCCTCAAGGACCCATGAAAACTCAACCCTCTTATAACCCATCCTCTTTATAGCCTTAAAACCCTCTATAGTAAAAAGGGCATCAATGCCTTGCTTTCTGTAACCCTCTTTTATCCCGAGAAGCATAATCCTCAGGTCTTTTGTCTTCCCTGAATACCAGAGGGCTTTAAAGATTCCAAAAGGAAAGAGCCTGCCCCCTACCTTTTTAAGGACATAATTAAAATCAGGCAGAACCAGCACAAAGCCAACAGGCTCTCCCTTACATTCTGCTATTAACGCAAGCTCAGGGATTATTATCGGCTTTAATTTCCTGCTTACATATTCTATCTCCTCCTCTGTCATCGGAACAAATCCCCAGTTTCTCTGCCATGCTGAATTGTAGATATTCTTAAAGACATTCACCTCCTGTCTGAAAGACTTAATGTCAATGTGCCTGACCTTTATGTTATGTCTTTGAGCAATCTTGCCAACCCTGAGTATCTTTTCCGGGAGGGTCTCAGGCACATCTATTGTATATGCAAAGAGGTCTTTTGCCTTTCTAAGCCCGCATCCCTCAAAGAGCCTATGGTAATAAGAAGGATTATACGGCATCATAATCATCGGTGGGCTATCATATCCATCTATAAGCAATCCACATTCTTCATTGGTGGAAAAGTTCATCGGTCCTCGTAAAAGCACCATACCTTTTTTCCTGAGCCACTGCTTAGCCTCTTCAATAAGTGCACTGGCAACCGCAAGGTTATCTATACACTCAAAGAAACCAAAAAACCCTGCCTGCTCCTCCCAGAAGTTTATATGGGCAGAATTATAGATTGCAGTTATCCTGCCTACGGTATCACCATCACTCTTTGCAATAAATGAAGCCACCTCTCCGTGCTTAAAAAAGGGATTTCGTGGAGAAAACTGCGCCCTTATGTCTTTCAAAAGTGGCGTGACCCAGAGAGGGTATCTGGCATATAATTTAAAAGGGAAGGCTAAGAATTCTTTGAAAAGGTTTTTATCACTTACAGGTATGATCTCTATCAAATTACTTTTAGATTATTCCCAGCTCCTTACCTACTTCCTCAAAAACCGCAAGCACCCTGTTAAGCTGTTCATCTGTATGTGTTGCCATATAACTTGTCCTTATAAGTGCCTTGCCATTCGGCACAGCAGGACTTACTGCAACATTGGCAAATATTCCCCTATCATGAAGCATCCGTGCCATCTGGAATGCCTTTAGGTCTTCACCGACAATGATAGGTATTATAGGGGTTTCACTCGGACCTGTATCAAAACCCAGAGACTTGAAACCATTAAGCATCTTCCTTGTGTTCCGCCACAATCTCTCCCTCCGCTCAGGCTCTTCCTCAATTATGCCTATTGCAGCACTTACAGAGGCCACAGAAGCAGGTGGAGGGCTGGCACTGAAGATAAGCGACCTGGCAAAGTGTTTTATATAATGAACAACATCCTTTGAGGCAGCTACAAATCCACCTATTGATGCAAGGGACTTAGAATATGTCCCCATGATTAAATCTACCTCATCCTCCAGGCCAAAGTGCTCTGCCGTTCCACGCCCGGTACTGCCAAGCACACCAATACCATGGGCATCATCAACCATTACCCTCGCATTGTATTTTTTGGCAAGCTTCACAATATCTGGCAAATCTGCTATATCACCCTCCATGCTGAATACACCATCAACAATTATCAGTTTTGCCGCATCATTGTATTGCCTGAGGAGTCTCTCAAGGTCATTCATATCATTGTGTCTGTATTTTTGGACCTCTCCGAATGAAAGCCTGCAGCCATCAATTATGCTGGCGTGGTCCATCTTGTCTATCAGTACCACCTCATTCTTGCCAACAAGAGAAGCTATTATCCCAAGATTTGTCTGAAATCCTGTTGAAAAAACCAGCGATGCCTCTTTTCGCATGAAATGTGCAAGCTTCTCCTCAAGCGCCACATGTATGTCAAGTGTGCCATTCAGGAACCTTGAGCCTGCACAACCTGAGCCATATTTCCTGATTGCCTCTATTGCCGCCTCTTTTACCTTTGGATGATTTGTAAGCCCCAAATAATTATTTGAGCCAATCATTATCATCCTCCTGCCATCAACAATCACCTCTGGCTCCTGGGCGCTTTCTATCACACGAAAATATGGATATAGCCCTGCATCCATAATCTCCTTAGCAGCAGTAAACCTCCGGCATTTGCCAAAAATATCCATCTCTTTTTTTAAAGCCATCTGTGTATCCTGTACCAGTCCGCTGTCCATTTTATCCCCTTTTTTATTCCCACCTTTGGCATAAAGCCAAGTTTATTCATTGCCTTTGAGATATCGCACACCCAATTAGCATACATAAGCTCTTTAATCTTATCCCTGTTTATAATCGTGGTTTTTTTTGTGATCTTACTTAGCCCATTGGAAAGAAGACCTATTACAGGCAGTGCCTTCCTCGGTATTCTTAATTTTATTAATCTAACCTTGAGGGCATCCGCTATTTCATTCATTACTTCTTTATTAGAATATACCACACCATCTGAGATAAAAAACACCTCTCCAACCGCCTCTTCCTTCTCCATAGCAAGCACAATAGCATCTATCAGATCATCTATGTAAACCAGGGATATACGACTTTCTCCCCAGTAAGGAAGAAGGCCCATATTTATGAGTTTGAAAAATAAAAACATCTGCCTATCCCTCGGGCCATAAACTACAGTAGGTCTGAGTATTGAGATCGGGATTCTATCTCTATATTTAAGCACAGCAGCCTCTCCCATTAATTTACTATTGCCATAGTCTGAGACAGGATGCGGGTTATGCTCTTCATCAGGTAGTCCTCCATGAGGAGCTGGGCCAAAGGCGGAGAGGCTGCTTAGATATAGAAATCTTTTAATCCGATGATTATCTTTAGCAATAGCCTCCATAATATTTTCAGTAGCTTTTGTGTTTACCCTGTAGAAGTCCTCACTGCAATTACTCTTTACCAACCCTGATAAATGGAAGACATACTCAAAATCCCTGAAATTATTTAAGGACCCTTTATCTACACAGTCTCCCTGAATGAGTTTTATATTGAGTCCATCAAGCCACCTTAGGCTGGAGGTCTTCCTTACAAGACAGGAGACCTCATATCCGCCCTGTAAGAGTCTTTCCACAAGGTGGCTACCTATAAAGCCCGATGCCCCTGTGACAAGAGCCTTCATTCAACATTTAGGATAAACAGAGATTCTCTTAAAGTCAAGCATTTATAAGCTATGTCAAGTAGAGAATACCTGAGGCTATGTAGTGAACAGGTATAAAAATTGACTTGGTATGAGATACATGTTATATTTTTGCAGGATGATGGGTTTAGATGGCAGATTGTCACACAACCTGATAGGCATGCTCGTCCTGATTATGGTATCTCTGGTAACCACATCTTACGCCGACATTTACCCACCATACCATCAAATAATATTGAGTAAGGCACAAAAATATAAGGTAGAGCCATCTCTTGTCAGGGCAGTGATAAAGGCAGAATCAAATTTTGACCCCATTGCCATATCTCATAAAGGTGCTATGGGTTTGATGCAGTTAATGCCTTACACCGCTAAGGGCATGGATGTAAGAAACCCTTTTGACCCAGAGGAAAACATAGAGGCAGGGGTAAGATACCTTAAATATCTTTTAGGCAGATTTGGTGGCAATCTTACCCTCGCACTCGCAGCTTATAATGCAGGACCTGATACGGTAGAAAGGGCAGGTGGCATACCACCAATACGGGAGACAAGGCAGTATGTAAGACGGGTCCTTTCTTTATATAATGGTAAGGGCTCAACAGCCTCCTCCGGTAGTAAATCAGAGATTTTTTACAGGGTAGTATATGAAGATGGGAGGGTTCTTTATACCAATACACCACTTGCCTATCCAGAGGCATCAAGATTCTAAATGAAGCCTCATAAATAATTACGCATTCATATAATCAATAAGACGCAAGTATTTAAGTCGTTTTATATAAATTAAGAATGTCTGATCTCAATATCCTCAAAGAGAGGATCCTCAGGCTCAAAGGAGAGAGAAATGCAATAATCCTCTCCCACAATTACCAGCGGGAAGAGGTTCAGGACATTGCTGATTTTATTGGCGATTCCCTTGAGCTCTCCCGTACAGCTGCCGAGGTAAGATGTGATGTCATAGTCTTCTGTGGTGTAAATTTTATGGCAGAAAGTGCATCAATCCTTTCGCCTGATAAAACAGTCCTATTGCCAGAATTAGGTGCCTGCTGTCCAATGGCTGATATGATAACTGTCAGTGGTGCAAGAAACATGATGACATATTTCCCGGGCTACAGGTACACATCCGGATATACCTTCCCTGTTGATTTCACCTTAAGGGATATGAAAAGGCTCCATTTAGGTATTCCTGTGGTTGCCTATGTCAATACCACTGCAGATGTAAAGGCTGAAAGCGACATATGCTGCACATCTGCAAATGGCGTTAAGGTTATTGAGTCCCTTCAGGCTGAGAAAGTAATATGCATCCCTGACAGAAACCTTTCCCGATGGATTGCAAAGAATACAGAAAAGGATGTCATAGCCTGGGATGGTTTCTGCCATGTGCATGACAGGGTTGGGGTAGAAGATGTTGAGAAGGCAAAACAGCAACACCCCAATGCGCTACTTATTGCCCATCCTGAGTGCAGGATAGAGGTCCTTGAGATTGCAGACCATGTTACAAGCACATCAGGTATGCTGAGGTTTGTAAGATCATCAGAGGCAAAGGAATTCATCATAGGAACAGAGATAGGGCTACTCCACAGGCTTAGAAAAGAAAATCCTGATAAAGTTTTTTATCCCTTAAGAGGAGACATGGTCTGCCCAAATATGAAGAAGACAACCCTCCGGAGCATCTTAAGGGCGCTTGAGACAATGACCAATGTTATAAAAGTTCCTGAAGACATCCGCATTCCTGCTAAAAGGGCTCTGGATAGGATGCTTGAGATAAAATAGGAGGAAGGGCATGAAAAAGGCAATTGCGATACTATCTCTCATATTATTGCCTATTTCTGTCTTTGCAGAGACAATAACTCCAAACGGCTCCACTAGGCTTACTGAAGTCTCCAAACTCCAAACCCCAAACTTAAAAGAAGAGGTCCTTCCGAATGGTCTTAAGGTCATTCTCCTTAAGGACCACACTACACCCATATCTACCTTCTGGGTATGGTATCGTGCGGGCTCAATAAATGAACCAATAGGTAAGACAGGGCTTAGCCACCTCCTTGAACACATGATGTTTAAAGGAACACATAAATATGGGGCAAAGAGTTTTTCAAGGATTATCCAGAGGGTAGGAGGTATTGATAATGCAGGGACAAGCAAGGACTATGTGTTTTATTTTCAGAAACTCACTCCTGAGAATCTTCACCTCTCCATAGAGCTTGAGGCAGACAGGATGCAGAACTTGATTATAGACCCAAAGGAAACCCTCTCAGAAAGGGATGTGGTAATGGAAGAGCGCAGGATGAGATACGAGGATGACCCTCAAAACCTCCTCTATGAGGAGGTCATTGCAACTGCCTTTAAAAACCATCCTTACAGATGGCCTGTCATAGGATGGATGTCAGATATAAAGAATATTACAAGGGAAGACCTGCTTGAATATTACAGGACCCATTATGTCCCAAACAATGCCTTGATAATAGTTGCTGGCAATATTGATGTTGATTCGGTATTGAGCAAGATAAAAAAGGAATTTGGAGTTATCCCCCCTCACATGGGCATTAAAACCATTGACATAGAGGAGCCTGAGCAGAAAGGGGAAAGGAGGGTCTTTTTAAAAAAAGAGGCTGAGCTACCTTATATACTGATTGCATATAAGACACCAAATATCTTACATGAGGATGCACCTGCCCTTGAAGTCCTTGCAGGGGTCCTCTCAGGAGGCAAAAGCGCAAGGATTTACAAGGGCCTTATCGTGGAAAGACAGATTGCCCTATGGGCAGGCGCTGAATACATCGGTCTTCAAAGGTATCCATTCATTTTTTACCTTTATGGAACACCAGTGTTAGAAGGCTCAATAGATGAGTTGGAGAAGGCACTGTATGAGGAGATTGAAAAGATAAAGGATGAGCCACCAACTGAGAGGGAGGTTCAGAGGGTAAAGAATCAGATTGAGGCAGAATTTATTATGGGGCAGGACTCCATATACCTTCAGGCAAAGATGCTTGGGATGTTTGAGATGATTGGTAGCTGGAGGCTTAAAGACAGGTATCTTGAAGAAATAAGAAAGGTTACACCTGAGGATGTCCAGAGGGTAGCTAAGAAGTATCTCATAGAGGATAAAAGAACAGTGGGAATATTGATACCGACAAAGGCTGAAAGATGATGCACAATGCACGGCAGATGACATTAAAGAATCTTATATCTTGTATCTTGAATCCAGTAATTTTATCCCTTGGCATTGTTTTACTCCTTACTGTTTCTCCTGCTTATGCAATCATTGACATCAAGAGGGAGGTGCTTCCTAATGGTCTTACACTCTTAGTGGTAGAAAGACATAATCTACCAATTGTAAGAGTTACTGTAGGCATTAATGCAGGCAGTATGATTGAGCCTGAGGAAAAGGCAGGACTTGCAAATCTTACTGTAGAGCTCCTTACAGGAGGCACAAAAAAAAGGACGGCATCTGAGATAAATGAGGAGATAGAATTTATAGGTGCATCCCTTGAGCCTTCAGGCGGATATGATTATGTTACTGTGAGCCTCTCTATTTTGAGGAAGGATTTAGATAGAGGATTTGATATCCTTTCAGACATACTCATAAACCCATCTTTCCCAAGAGATGAACTTAGCAGGAAAAAGACCCGCATTAAAGGCTCTCTGATAGCAAAGGAAGAAGACCCTGATTCTGTGGCAAGGAAGGCATTTAAAAAGGCACTCTTTGGCTCACACCCTTATGGAAGATTAATTGAAGGCAGCCCTGAGACCCTGGACCGCATAAGGAGAAAAGACCTCATGGATTTTCATTCAACCTATTATGCACCTAATAATACAGTAATGGCTGTTGTTGGAGACATAACCATAGAAGAAGTAAAGACTCTGCTTGCAAGGTATTTTTCAGGCTGGAAGAAAAAAGAACTCAAAATGCCATCTCCGCCAAAACCCCAACCCATTAAAGAGAAACAGGTTATAAGCATTGATAAAGAGCTCACTCAGGCAAGTATTATCCTCGGACACCCGGCAATTCAGAGGGATAATCCTGATTATTATGCCCTCTCTGTGATGAATTATATCCTTGGCGGAGGAGGTTTTACATCAAGGTTGATGCAGAATATCAGGGAAGAAAAGGGGCTTGCTTATGACATACACACTGCCTTAAGTAGCCGGAAGGAGGCAGGCTCTTTTGGGGTTAGTGTTCAGACAAAAAACGAATCAGCCAATACAGTGATAGAGGAGACTTTAAAAGAGATAGGCTATATAAGAGAGACCCATGTATCTCATGAGGAGCTCTCAGATGCAAAGTCATTTCTTACCGGAAGTTTTCCATTAATGATAGAGACAGGTCAAAAAATAGCAAACTTTCTTATGGCTATAGAGTATTATAACCTTGGGCTTGACTATATAAATAAATATCCCTTATACATCCAGCGTGTAACCAGAGAGGATGTCTTGAGGGTTGCAAAAAAATACCTTGACCTTGAGAGATTCATCCTCGTTGTTGTCGGTAACCAAAAAAAGGTTCTCCTGAAATTCAGATAATCCAGGCAATGATGGTATGGCAGGGGTCTGATTTTCAGACCCCTGCCACTAAAGGCTATTTCGTTGGTGCTGGCTCCTTTATGACCTCCTTGCAAATATTCTTTTTACCCTTTACAACATGTTTACAGACTACCTTATCGCCAACCTGGAGCCCGGCAGGCATCTTCATGTCATCAACAACCATTGTTGTCTCTATGCCCTTTTCATCTTTCACGGTAAAGGTCTTTCTCTTCTCATCTATCTTGGAGATTGTGCCTTTGTGCTCTATCACCTTCTCCTCAACAGGCTTTACAGCAGGTTTTGCTGGCTTTTCCTGAGCTATGGCAAGGGCAGTGAATGAGACGGCTATAAGGATTGTCAGTATAATTATTCCAACCCTCTTCATCTATCTTTCACCTCCTTTCTCTTTTTAGGGTTCGCCTGGGTAAGGCATAAACTTTTGTATTTTAGTAAGAGCTTAAGATATTGTCAAGTTTTTTTGCATAAAAGGGGTTTTGTTGACAGTAAGAACTTTAAATACTTATAATATAAAAAGGAGGTAGGCAATGTTTTTAAAAGAACGACAGAGGATTTTGATCCTCATTGTTATTGCATTTGCATTAAGTCTGCTCTTTCAGAATCATCCCATAGTTACGGCCAATGGATATGCCGAGACACCCCGGATTTCAAAAGATTCTATAGATATCCTCACAAAGACAACCAGGGCAATGGCAGAGATAGCAGAAGCGGTAAAGCCTGCAGTTGTCAATATCTCAACCTTACGAATCATCAGGACTCCTGAGGAGCGTTTTCATCCATTTTTTGACGACCCATTCTTCAGGAGATTCTTTGGAGATGAATTCGGTCCTCCACGAATACCAGGAGAACAAAGAACAGTAAGCCTTGGCTCAGGTGTGATTGTCTCTCCTCAGGGGCATATCCTCACAAACAATCATGTCATTAAAGATGCCACCGAGATAAAGGTTCTGCTACTTGATAACAAAAGGAAAAAGGAGTTTAAAGGCAGGATTATAGGCACCGACCCAAAGACAGACCTTGCCGTAATTAAGATAGATGCAAAAAACCTTCCAACAATTCCATGGGGAGACTCTAATAAGTTAAGGGTAGGAGAGATAGTCCTGGCGATTGGAAATCCTTACGGATTAAACCAGACGGTTACAATGGGTATAGTGAGTGCGGTTGGAAGGGCAGATGTTGGGATTGCAGATTATGAGGATTTTATCCAGACAGATGCGGCAATTAATCCCGGAAACTCAGGTGGTGCGATGGTTAATACGAAGGGTGAGCTCATAGGTATCAACACCGCAATATTCAGTGTAACCGGTGGTTATCAGGGCATTGGTTTTGCAATTCCAAGTAACATGGCCAAGGCTGTTATGGATAGCCTGATCAAAAAGGGTAAGGTCATAAGGGGGTGGCTTGGTGTATCAATACAGCCACTTACACCTGAGATTGCAAAACAGTTTAATTTGAAGGAAGAACATGGTGCCCTGGTAGGGGATGTCTTTGAAGGTAGTCCTGCTGAGAAGGCAGGGATTATAAGAGGGGACATCATTATAGAATATGAAGGCAAAGGTGTTGATGAACCATACAACCTGAGAAATATGGTTGCAAATACCCCACCTGGAACAGAGGTTGAGATGAAGGTTATAAGGGAGGGAAGGATAAAGAGTATTAAGGCCACAATAGGTGAACTCCCGGTAAAAACACAGGCATTGCCGGGCGAATACGAAAGTGCCTTGAGGGGGGTAAGCATCCAGAATCTAACCCCCGAGCTCTACAGGCAATTAAATATTCCCCTGAGAATAAAGGGTGTTGTCATCACTGATATTAAAGAAGGCTCTCCTGCAAGGGAAAAACTAAGGCGGGGAGATATTATTCAGGAGATAAACAGGAAAAAGATAGAAAATGCCACAGAATATGAAAAGGTGGTTTCAGAGATAAAGGCTGGAGAGTCTATCCTGCTAGTGGTCTTCAGGGGCGGTAGCTCAGTTTTTATAACACTCTCTGATAAATAAAAACCCTTTAGCCTTGGAAGGAATCTCCGACTGAGACTATTTTATAGACCCTTTTCATAACCTCTATAAGAGGCATATCCAGTCTTTTTGCAATCTTTTTACAGTCTTCATATTCAGGGGTGATTTTAAGGAGGTCCTCCCCCAATCTTGCGATCTTAACATTCACATCACCAAATTCCGTATTTATCCTCTTAAGTTTCCGCTCCAAGGTCTTTCTGCCTGCCTCATAGAATCTCACCCCGATGCTTGTTGTCTCTCTGAGTATTATCTTTATTAAGTCCTCTTTTTTGGAGTCGCTACAGAGCACCGTAAGTAAAATCCCAGGCCTTGCCTTCTTCATTATTACCTGCGTTAAAAAGACATCAAGGGCACCTGCCTTAAAAAGCCTCTCTATAATATACTCATACACCTGAGGATTCATGTCATCTATATTCGTCTCAATTATTGTCATTGTCTCTTCTGTATTCTGAATTTTGTGCTCCCCCGCCTTGCCCTGGGAAGCATGACTGCCTAACCTCTCTCCTATAAAGAGCCTCAGGACATTTGGATGCCCTCTGAAATCCTGACCTCCTGCACCAATACCAATTCTTGAAATCTCCATCTCTGGCATTGGGCCGAAACCAAAGGCAAGGGATGATACAATCACAGCACCTGTAGGTGTTGTGAGCTCAAAATTGACATGAGAGGAATAAACAGGGACATTTTTCAATAACTCTGCGGTTGCAGGTGCAGGCACAGGAAGGGTTCCATGCTCGGTCCTGACTGTTCCACCTCCAAGATTTATAGGAGATGAGTAGAATCCTTCTATCTTAAAAAAATCAAGACCTATCAATGCCCCAAAAATATCAATGATGCAGTCTAAGGAGCCGAGTTCATGAAGATGGGTATCTTCAAGCCTCTCACCATGAACCTTTGCCTCAGCGGTAAAGAGCCTTTTGAAGATTTCTAAACCCTTTTGTTTTATGTCATTGGGAAAGGTTGATGCCTCTATTATCTTCTCTATATCCTCCCATCTTTTACCTTCTGAGCTTTGACTTCCCAGGCCTTGCCCCCTGGCTGACTTCAGTATGACATCTACTTTGGTTGCCCTAAACCCTGCCCGTTTTACCTTCTTTACATTTAAACTATACCCCTTTAGAGGCAGGCAGGATAAGCCTCTTTCAAGCTCTTTAATCGGCATCCCGGCATCAATAAGTGCACCCAAGAGCATATCTCCACTTATGCCAGAGAAACAGTCAAGGTATGTAATCATAGCGTATTAATCTTATGTGCCAGGACACCTGCACCAAATCCATTGTCAATGTTTACCACTGCAATCCCAGGGACACAGGAATTAAGCATTGCAAATAATGCCGTTAATCCTCCAAGGCTCGTGCCATAACCAATAGATGTTGGCACAGCGATTATCAGCTTATCCGTCATCCCACCTATTACTGAGGGTAAGGCTCCCTCCATCCCTGCAACCACAACCAATACCCTTGCCTTAGAGATTGTCTTTTTTGCATCCATGAGCCTGTGTAATCCTGCAACACCTACATCACTTATCATCTCCACCTTACTTCCCAAAAATGATGCAGTAACCATCGCTTCTTCTGCTACAGGTATATCAGATGTCCCTGCACAGAGCACCAAGACACCGCCTGTCTTCCTCTTTACCTCTCCAATAGCGATTACACCTGATGCCTCATAGAATTTTGCATTCCTGTGATGTAACCTCAAGGATTTATAAACCTCTTTTGATGCCTTTGTTATTAATGCCCTGCCACTTTTCTTAACCATTGTGGATGCGATTCTGACGACCTCCCTCACGCCTTTTCCTTTTGCAAATATCGCCTCAGGGATGCCCTGCCTGAGTAACCTGTGGTGGTCTATCTTTGCAAAACCAATATCCTCATAAGGGAAATGCCTTAATTTATCAAGGGCAGCCTCTATGTTTAATTTCCCTGAGCTTACTGAATTAAGGATCTTCTTTATCTTAGAATTATCCATCCCAGGCACTCATTGACTTCCCTCAAAACTCCGATTTTAGTGAGCGATTCATCAGGTCTCTGACTGCAGTAGCAGGATCTTTATCCTTATAGATAATACTATAGACCTGCTCCACAATGGGCATTTCAACTTTATACCTCTGTGATAATTCATAGGCAGACTCTGCAGTAGCAATCCCTTCTGCAACCACTACCATGCCACTTAAAATATCCTTCAATCTCCTGCCTCCACCCAGTTCAAGACCAACGGTATAATTCCTTGATATTGGGCTTGTGCATGTAAGGATTAAGTCTCCAAGCCCGCTTAATCCTCTAAATGTGTTTTCCCTTGCGCCCATTGCAACACCAAGCCTGGTTATCTCTGCAAGCCCTCTGCTGATAAGTGCGGCACGCGCATTGAACCCAAGGGCAAGCCCATCCGAGATTCCACAGGCAATGGCAATAACATTCTTGAGCGCACCTCCAAGCTCAACACCAAGGACATCCTGATGTGTATAGACCCTGAGATAATCTGTGCTGAAGAGACCCTGTAACCGAATACCTACATTGCCATCCGTAGATGCGACAGTTACTGCGGTAGGAAGCCTCCTTATCACCTCCTTTGCAAAAGTTGGTCCTGAAAGCACTGCCACATCACGGCCCAGAAGTTCCCGAAGGACCTGAGAAGGTGTAAGAAGTGTTCTCTTTTCTATCCCTTTTGAGACACTCACCACCACTGCATCCTGAGATATATGAGGGGGTGTATTTTTGAAGACCTCTCTTATGTGCTGTGTTGGGACAGCATTGAGGATATATTCTGCATCTTTCATAACCTCTTCTATGTCATCTGAGACCTTTATCTTATCTAAAAGGCTAACCTGAGGAAGATAAACCCTGTTTATCCTCGTCCTCTTTATCTCCTGAGCTAGTGCATTTTCATACACCCATAAAGAGACCTCATAACCCTTCTCCGCAAGGAGCACTGCAAGTGTTGTCCCCCATGCCCCTGCACCTATGAGAGCTATATGGCTCACTATTTAGGTTTTCCTCCCATCCTCCGAAAATGGCGTGGTTGGCTTTTTGCAGAGACGATTTACGGGTCTTGGCACTGAAGGGTTGCCCTGAAGGCAACGATGGGTGCTGCATAGAGATAATAAGTGGAGACCATAGAAGCCTTGAGCTTTAACTAAAGGTAGTTTAATCGTGACAAAAAAAGTCAACCATGCCATATTTTCATCCTCCGATGACCTCTATTCTATTGCCTGTATAATCATGATTGCCCTTTCTAGGCGTTTTATCGTCTTTTCTTTTCCTACAACCTCCAGGACTTCAAATATCCCGGGGCTTACGGTAGTGCCTGTTATAGCAACACGGACAGGTTGAGCAATATCCCCAAGTTTAAGGTTATGCCTTTTAACAATAGACATGAAGACCTTTTCTATCTCCGAAGAGACAAAGTCCTCAAGCAGGATCAGGGCATCCCTCAACTCAATTAAATAGGGAAGAACCTTTCCATTGAGAAACCTCTCCTTTGCCTTAGGTTCTATCTCTACATATTCGGAAATATAGTATCTTAAGGAGTTTGCAAGTTCAGTCAATGTCCTTGAACGCTCCTTAAGTGTGCCTATCGCCTTACTGAGCCATGCCTTATCTATCTCCTCCTCTTTCACTATCCCATTTTTTATCAGAAAAGGCATCACAGCCTCTGAGAGCCTTTCAGGTGGTAAGTTATTGATATGCTGACTATTAATCCAGAGGAGCTTTTCAGGATTGAATACTGCAGGGGAGCTACCAACATTCTCAAGGGAAAATTTCTCTATTAATTCATCTCTTGAGAATACCTCCTGGTCTCCGTATGACCAGCCAAGCCTTGCAAGATAATTGATAAGGGCATCAGGCAGATAACCTTCCTCCCTGTAATTATTAACCGCAGTTGCACCATGCCGCTTAGAAAGCCTTGCCCTATTAGGACCAAGTATCATTGGCAGATGGGCAAAGAGTGGAGGCTCCACATTAAAGGCCCTGTAGATGTGAATCTGCCTTGGGGTATTGTTTAAGTGGTCGTCTCCCCTTATGACATGGGTGATCTTCATATCAATGTCATCTATTACAACCACAAAGTTGTATGTCGGTGTTCCATCAGAACGCATGATTATAAGGTCATCAAGCTGGCTATTTTCAAAGACTATCCTGCCCCTTATTAAATCATCAACAATGCTTTGCCCTTCCTGAGGCATCTTAAAACGCACTGCTACATTTTTTTCTCCTCTCTTATCCCCCATCTTTTGCCCCTCTTTACCCCTGCATCTACCATCGTATCCTGGAGGCATTCCCTTTCTAAGGGCTTCCTTGCGCCTCTCCTCAAGTTCCTCAGCACTACAGTAGCAATAATAAGCCTTCCCTTCGCTGAGGAGCCTCTCTACATAACTTCTATAAATATCCAACCTATCTGTCTGCCTAAATGGACCCTCATCCCAGTGAAGCCCAAGCCACTGCATGTCTTCTACAATCGCCTTGATGAATTCCTCGGTTGAGCGACTCCTGTCTGTGTCCTCAATCCTCAAAATAAATGTCCCACCATAATGCCTTGCATAAAGATAGTTAAAGAGCGCAGTCCTTGCCCCACCGATATGCAGATGTCCTGTTGGACTTGGTGCAAAACGAACCCGTAGCATTTCTCTTTAGAACTCCTGGGAATCAATTGATTTCCAAGATATAAAATATAACAGAATTATTTTAACGCCTTTATCTCAAGCAACAAAACCCTCTTTGTGTCTTCTGTTACCTTAAACCTCTCATCCGCCCTGTAACCTGTAATCCAGATTATATCCCCACCTGACAAAACTATCGGAATTCTACCCCGTTCATCTCTTGGAACCTTCTCATCAACAAGGAAATCCTGCAGTTTTTTCCTCTTTCCAAATCCTGAGGGATAAAAATAATCACCATATTTTCTTGAGCGAACCTCAAGGGGAAGGGATAATTTATCAAGGTCAAAGACAGCAGAGGTCTTACCATCCCACAGGGAGTCTTTGCGGAGGGTCGCCCCGGCAAACCTGGCACCTGCCACTTCTGATATCTCAGCCTTAAGCGTAATCTCTGCCTCCCTTAACACCACCTCTCCTGGAACTGTAAATGTTATGGGTGAAAGTTTTGAGGGAGGTCTTGAAGTAAGCAGAAGGGTTGAATACCCTTTAACAGCCCTTATCCTTTCTGGCAGATATATCCTGTCGCCTGACCTTCCTACCCTGATAAGCCTTATGATGTCTTCTATGTGTGTAAAATTAATCCCCTTTAAGCCTCTTACAGCATCAATAGCCCTCCTTAGAAGCCTCCTTAATATTGCCGTTTCCATGGTCTTCAGGGGAAGAAGAAGGAGTTCAATCAAGGCATCATCTTTTCTGCTTATCAAGCTCCTAAGTGTCCTGGCGACAATAAGTTCAAGATATTCATCCTCCTCCCTCAGGATATCCATAGTCCTACAGATGTTTCTGACCAATGCAGGATTTCCTCTCTTAAGCTCAGGCATAACCCTGAGCCTTATCCAGTTCCTCAGGTAATCCTTCTTAAGGTTTGAGGAGTTAACCATAAAAGACACTGAAGGATTCTGGGACAGAAATTTTTCTATCTCACTCCTTTCTACCTCAATTAATGGCCTGATTATTGTTAAACTTCTTACCTCTGACTTCTGAGTTCTGAGTTCTTGCCTCCTGACTGGTGGTATTCCTGAGAGTCCCTTCTCACCTGAGCCTCTAAGAAGCCTTATTAAAAAGGTCTCTGCCTGGTCATCAGCATTATGTCCAAGGGCAATCCTTTCTGCCTTTATCCCATTAGCAAGCCCCTCATATACCTTATACCTCAATTCCCTTCCAGCCTCCTGGAGGTTTAATTTATTCTCTTTTGCATATCCTCTAACATCCACGCCCTTTATATGAAGGTCAATCCCGAGATTATTACAGAGTGCCTTACAGAACGCCTTTTCATGTTCTGTCTCCTCAGGTCTCAATCCATGGTCAATATAAACAGCACTCAGTGTGAGATTGAAGTCCTCTCTTAGTTTGCTTAAAAGAATGGTAAGACATACAGAATCTGCTCCACCAGAAAGGCCAATCAGCACATGTTCTGCCTCTGAAAGCATTGAATATTTATTTATTGTCTCTCTTACCTTTTCTAAAAGCTCCATGTTAACTAATTATAGCAAGCCTTTGACTTTTTAATGAAGGTTTTTTGCAATTTTAGTCCCCTGTATGTTAAAACAAGTTATGCATGATTTTGTTTATAAGAACTCAGAGCTTTATGCAGAGGATGTCCCCATCAGAAAGATTGTGGATGTGGTGAGGACGCCGCTATACATCTATAGCCACAGGACATTAATCAGGCACTTCAGGGCTTATCAGAATGCCTTTAACGGCTATCCTCATATAATATGTTTTGCCCTTAAGGCAAATCCCAATAGCTCAATATTAAGGGTCTTAGCTAAAGAAGGCAGTGGCGCAGATGTCGTCTCTGGTGGAGAGCTTTACATTGCCCTAAAGGCAGGCATACCTGGCAAAAAAATAGTCTATGCAGGTGTAGGAAAGACCGAGGAAGAAATTATCTATGCCCTGAGGTCACACATCCTGATGTTTAATGTAGAGTCTTCAGATGAGCTAAGGGCTATTAATGGGATTGCAGGAAAACTTGGGGTAAAGGCTCCCATAGCATTAAGGGTTAATCCCGATATAGACCCTGAGACACATCCCTACATATCAACAGGGCTTAAAAGACATAAATTCGGAATCCCTATAGAGCAGGCACTTGAACATTATAAACTTGCAAGCAGACTGCCTAATATAAAGATTTTGGGCATCCATAAACACATAGGCTCACAGATAACAAAGGTAGCACCTTTTGTTGATGCACTGAAGAGGGTGCTTGCCTTTGCAAATGAATTAAGGTCCTCAGGCATAGGAATAGAATATCTGGATATTGGTGGTGGTCTTGGAATACCTTATAATAATGATGAGCCGCCTCCACACCCACAGGAGCTTGCAAGGGCAATACTTCCACACCTTAAAAAACACAATTTCACCCTCATTGTTGAGCCAGGAAGGTCAATCGCTGGCAACGCAGGGATCCTGGTCACACAAGTACTTTATCTTAAAAAAGGCCTTGACAGGGAATTCATCATTGTTGATGCAGGGATGAATGACCTTTTAAGACCAAGTATTTATGATGCCTATCATGATGTAGTGTTAGTGATGAAAAAAAATCGTCCAAAGATATTTGCGGATATAGTCGGGCCCATATGCGAGTCAGGAGATTTTCTGGCGAAGGGCAGACGAATAACCCGCCCTCTTCAAGGAGACCTCCTCGCTGTGATGAGTGCCGGGGCGTACGGGTTTTCTATGAGTTCAAATTACAATGCCAGACCGAGGATAGGAGAGGTGTTAGTTAAGGGAAATAAGTTTTTTATCATCCGTGAAAGGGAAACCTATAAAGACCTCCTCCGCATGGAGAGAATACCAGGGTTTCTAAAATGAGGCTTCGCTTCACAAAGATGCAGGCCCTTGGCAACGACTTTATTGTGGTTGATGTTAGGGGATTAAGGCTCAGAAGACTTTCATGGCTTTCAGAAAGGCTATGTCACAGAAAGTTTGGCATAGGCGCAGACCAACTTTCTCTTCTGTGCAACTCCAAGGCAGCAGACTTTAAGATGCGAATATTTAATGCAGATGGCTCTGAGGCTGAGATGTGCGGTAATGGCATCCGCTGTCTTGCAAAATATATATGGGACAAGAAACTCAGAAATCAGAAATTAGCAATAGAGACCCTTGCAGGCATAATACATTTAGAAAAAAAGGGGGAACTTATAAGGGTTGATATGGGAGAGCCGATATTTGAACCTGAGAAGATACCGGTTAGAATTAGTTCAAAACTAATTGTTAATTGTCCACTTGAGGTAGAAGACAGGAGATTCAAGATCACCTGCATTTCAATGGGCAATCCTCATACAATAATCGTTGTTAAGGATGTCCAGTCCTTTCCCGTGAACCATTACGGACCCCTTATTGAAAGGCATGAGCTTTTCCCAAAAAGGACAAATGTTGAATTTATTGAAATATTGAATCGCAAAAACATAAAGATGCGGGTGTGGGAAAGGGGTGTAGGAGAAACAATGGCGTGTGGCACAGGGGCATGTGCTGTGGCGGTTGCAGGAGCGCTGATGGGATTAACAGAGAGAGAGGTTACTGTTCATCTTCCGGGAGGCAAACTCCTGATTGAATGGGCAAAGGATAATCATGTCTATATGACAGGCCCTGCGGTAAAGGTATTTGGGGGTGAGATTGAGATATAATGCCTGTTATGCCAGTGCACCTTATCTTTGCCATGAACGAATGCGATGCTTCATTTCCTCATTGCTGAGCAGCCTGCCTTTTTGCGAATCTTCTAATCCTCGCTTAACCATTCCCTCAAATACAGGTTCGCACCTGTGGTAATATGCAATCCTCTCTACGCCTATAAGGACTCCAGATAAGGTAATGCCATGGGAAAAAGATGCGGATGTAAAAGGGAAGCAAAGGAAAAAGCCTTTGAGGGGAAATGGTATGCCTATCCTCCTATGAGGAATGCTTTAATTGCTGGTCTGCTTACAGGCATAGCCTTTGTCTTAGCCCATCTTAATGTCATTCCATCGTCTATAGAAATTGCGATTTATATTATTGCAATTTTATTGGGTGGTTATCACTGGAGTAGAGAAGGTATTGAGGAATTAATTGAAGAAAAAGAGATCGGCATAGAAATCCTCATGATGGCTGCCACTGTTGGTTCTGCAATACTTGGCATGTGGGATGAGGCAGCATTTTTAGTATTCTTATATGGGACTGCTGAAGGCCTTGAGGAATACGCATATGCTAGGACAAGGCATTCCATAAGGAAGCTCCTTGACCTTGCACCGAAAGAGGCAATGGTTATAAGAGATGGGAAAGAGGTAACAATACCCGCGGAAGAATTAAAGATAGCAGATATATTTATTGTAAGGCCTGGTGAGTCTATCCCCACAGACGGAATTATTTTAAAGGGAAGCTCCAGTATCAATGAGGCAGCTGTTACTGGTGAATCCATTCCTGTTGAGAAAAAAGAGGGGATGAAGGTATTTTCAGCAACCATAAATCAGGAAGGTGCATTAGAGATAAAGGCAACCGCAACCTTTGAGGATAATACCCTTTCAAAGATGATCCATCTCGTTGAAGAGGCACAGGAGCAAAAAGGTAAGACCCAGATGTTTATTGAAAGGTTTGGCAGAAGGTATAGCCCTCTTGTTCTTTTGAGCGCCCTTCTTCTGACTGTAATCCCTTCTGTTTTTGGATTATCCATCTCCCATTGGGCAACAAGGGCTGTGGTGCTTCTGGTGGCAGCAGCGCCATGCGCCCTTGTAATGTCAACACCCGTTGCAATAGCAGCAGGCATTGGAAGGGCTGGAAGAGCAGGAGTGTTGATAAAAGGCGGAGTCCATCTTGAGAACCTCGGTAAGATCAAGGCAGTCGCCTTTGATAAGACAGGAACACTGACTAAAGGAAAGCCCGTTGTGACAGATGTTGTAGCATTGAATGGGAATAAATCAGATGTGATGGTTTTAGCCTATAGTGTTGAGAGGTTCTCTGAACATCCTTTAGCAAAGGCGATTGTTGAGAGGGCTGAAAAAATGGGCATAAGACTTCAAACCGCAACTGAATTCAGTGCCATCATAGGAGCAGGGGCAAAGGCAAAGATTGGAGATAGGACAATCTATGTGGGAAAACCAGAGCTATTTGAGGAATCTGGCATTGCTAATAAACATGCTGGTATTATCCAGAGATTGATGGATGAGGGTAAAACAGTGGTCCTTGTTGGCTCTGAGGAGGCTATCCTCGGAATTATCGCCATAAGGGATGAAATAAGACTAGAGGCAAGGGATGTGATTTCAGGGCTTCACAGGATGGGTATTAAGGTCGTTATGCTCTCAGGGGATAATGCAATTACTGCAAAGGCTATAGCCAAGGAATTGGGTATAGATGATGTGAGGGCAGAGCTTGAGCCTGAAGACAAGATTAAAGCCGTAGAGGAACTTGAAAAAAAGTATGGCTCAGTTGCCATGATTGGAGACGGTATAAATGACGCCCCTGCCCTTGCAATGGCTACTGTTGGCATAGCAATGGGGACTATAGGGACAGATGCGGCAATAGAGGCTGCGGATGTTGCACTTATGGCAGATGACCTGACAAAGGTGTCCTATGCAATAAATCTTGGAAAGAAGGCAAGAGGGATAAGCGGCCAGAATATCGTTTTTTCTATTCTTATATTGGCAGTTCTCATTCCTTCTGCCCTTATAGGGATTATGAGTGTAGCCATTGCTGTCTTTGTCCATGAGGTATCAGAGCTTCTGGCAGTAGGGAATGGATTGCGTGTAGGGCAAGGCTGATATAAAATGATGAAACCCTCCGCCATATATATCCTGATGTTTTTAATGATGCCCTTTCAGCCTCTTTCCGCCTTACTGACTGCGGGGACAGGCATTGATGACCCAGCATATGAACAAACAAGGACACTCAATATTGTCTATACAGGTAGTATAAATGGTGAGCTTGAGCCATGCGGTTGTTCTCCAAAGACTGATTTTGGAGGTGTTGCAAGGCGTGGAGGTTACCTTAGAGGGCATCGCAAAACGCTCTTTCCTTACATCCTTATTGATTCTGGGAATTTTCTTAGTAAGGATACACCTCAGGGAAGACTCAAGGCAGAGGCAATGATAAAATCCATGAGTATTATGAAATATGATGTAGTGGCATTTTTAAGAAACGAGAAAGGATTCTCGTATGACTTTCTCTCTCCCCTTCTTAGGAAATTTAAGATTCCTGCCATCTCTGATGCCCCTCCATACAGGCAATCCACCACAATAAGATGCGGGGGAATGATAATAAATGTAAGTGCAGAGCCGAAAGACTATAAAAATGGGAAACTGAATATCCTTCTTACAGACCGCACCATCACTGAGGCCTCCTCTTTAAAAGGCTGGGATGTTATAATACTTTCGCAGGCAAAGGAGGGTCCTTCCGAGCTTGAAAATCCTATTAGAGTGAATGAAACGGTCATTGTGAGAGGCTATCCGAAGGGGCAGAAATTGGGTATCCTCAGTCTTAAGGTTGACAGGAAAGGAAAGGTGATAGACTTCAGGCACAGATGGCAACCCCTCGGCAGGGATGTAAGGGAAGACCCTGCCCTGCGAAGGGTCTTAAAGGAGTATGATAATAAGGTTGCAAGGCTTTTAAGAAATCACTACACGCCACCTGAAAAGACTGTTTATCTTGGTGTTTCTAAATGTATTGAGTGTCATCAGCCATTTGTGGAGGGCTGGAAGAAGACAAAGCATGCCAGTGCCTTTGCTACACTCCAGCGGGTTGGCAAGTCAAATGACCCAGAGTGCATAAAGTGCCATACCGTTGGTTCTGGCGAGGAAGGAGGATTTCACAGGATTGAGACAACGCCACACCTGAGTAATGTCCAGTGTGAGGCGTGTCATGGACCGGGCAGGGATCACCTTTTGGACTTTTCGAAACCTATGCAGCCTGTGGTAGAGTATGTCTGTCTAAAATGCCATACAAAGAGCACGAGTCCTGATTTTAATTATCCAGTTTATCTGGAGAAGGTAAAACACAAATGAAAAGAAGGAGGAATAAGATGTTTAAAAAAATGTTTTTGGTGTTAACGTTATTAGCTATAGCGTTTTCACCATTGAGCGTAGAGTCAGAGACTTCTATCAAAGGTATCTATGTCCAATTGCCCAAGCATCAATTCCAATTTGATGGTAAGACAGTTGAGGTAATAGAGTTCACAAGCTTCTACTGTGGCAGCTGTTATGTATTTCAAAAGTCAGTTCCTGTTATCAGGGGAAACTTCCCAAAAAGGATTAAATGGAAGACCATCCCAATTTACTGGGGAAAGGCTTCTACAAAACCCCTAGAGGCATATCTGCTTGCAAAGGAATCAGGTATGGGCGAAGAGATGAAAATGGCTCTCTTTAATGCCTACTTTGTTGAGAAAAGGGACATTGGCGATTTAAGGGTGCTTGAGGAGATAGGGATGAAGATGGGGCTTGGATTTGATTTCAGTAAAAGGCTGAGAGGTGGGGATAAGTTGAGGGATGTTCAAAAGGCACTTGATAGAGCTAAGGAATATGGCGTTGAAGAGACCCCTACTTTAATCATTGCGGGCAATATTATGACAAGCCCAGGGCTGGTTTATCATAACCTTGATGCCTTCAGGGAGAATATTCTGATAATTCTCAGAAGCATACTCTAGCGGTATTTAGATTAAACTGCTTGCAATCAGCTCTCCATCATATGAGACGAGATGAGTGACCACAGGTATTGCACCTACAATCTCTTCAGCATATATCTTTGCAGCAAGGCAGACCCCTGAAAAGAGTTTTGAGTTCAGGGTCTTAAGTTCAGAGTTAATAAAATCAAAGATTTCCCGAGCAGTGTTAAAACTGTTTGAACTATTTTGAACCTCCTTGAACAAACTTGAACCATATCTTATGTCTGCTAAAAATTTGAGAGCCATTTTTATATCAATTGCCCCGTATTTTACATGTGTTTGTGGTGTTGCCATTGCAATCTTGAGCATCTTTGCCCACTGGGCACAGAGATGGATTTTTTTAAATCCGTGTCTTTTTGCCTCAAGTAGTGAATATTCAAGATAATCCCCCATCATCACATAGCACTCCTCAGGGAGATTATATTTTTTCATGTGGGCCTTCTCCGAGGTCCTGCCTGCAGAAAGCACTATCTCATTATGTCCCATCGCCCTTGCTACATCCATTGATGAGTTAATGGTTGCTGTCCATGACTCAGAAGATATGGGACTGACAATACCTGTTGTGCCAAGTATTGAGATACCACCTATAATGCCCAATCTATAATTCAGGGTTTTCTTAGCAAGTCTTTCGCCATCAGGAACGGAGATGGTAGTCTCTAAATGCGGAATTCGGAATTCGGAATTCTGCAATCCGCATTCGGATATCAATTCCATCACTGCCTCTTTTATCATCCTTCTTGGCACCGGATTTATGGCTGGCTCACCAACTGACACTGGCAAACCCGGCTTGGTAACTATACCTACACCTTCCCCACCTTTAATCGTGAGTGGTAAGGTGTGAGGTGTAAGGAGATTTTTCTCAGAACTCTGAACTGTTGCAATTATCGCCGCTCCATTTGTTACATCAGGGTCATCTCCAGCATCTTTTATTACAGAGGCAAAGGCTGTTTTATCCTGAATCCTGTATCCTGAATCCTGTATCCTGAATTTATGCCTACTGCCATCAGGAAAGGGAATTTCAACACACAATCCCTCCCCCTTCGGTGTGGAGGGGGCAATGTTACGCAACAAGAGTGTTGTTGCTGCCTTTGCTGCGGCAGCAGCGCATGCCCCTGTTGTGTATCCTGTCCTTAAGTTTTTCTTATCTCTCACTGTCTATAGAATCAGCTGAAGGGATGTAACAGTAAATGAGAGTCCTTTTGCATTATCTTTATTATCTCCCGCCTTGCCTCACCTATGGTAAGAGGGATTTTCTCAAAGGGTAGATTATCCTCATGCCTTAGTCTGTAAATAAGCTCAGCGATTTGGGGGAGCCTAAGCTTAACATCTGACATCTCCTGAGGGGCAGTAAGGACATCTTCAGGAGCCCCTCCCCTTACAATCCTGCCTTTGCTCAATATATAAAGCCTCTCAAGGAAGATGGGGACAAGATCAACACTGTGAGTAGCCATGACAATGGTTACCCCCTTCTTCTTATTCAGCCTTGTTAGCAGGTTCATCATTTTATACTCTCCCATTGGGTCTAATCCAGCAGTCGGTTCATCAAGAAGTAATATTTCATGTCCCATTGCTAAAAGTCCTGCGATGCACACCCTTTTCTTCTGCCCAAAGCTTAAACTGCGAATAGACTTTTCTTTATATCCATCCATCTCCACATCCTTGAGGGCATTATTTACACGACTGATGACCTCATTTTCGGGGAATCCCATATTTATAGGGCCAAATGCCACATCTTCAAAGACAGTTGTTGCAAAAAGCTGGTCGTCAGGATTTTGAAAAATAAGCCCCACCTTTTTGTAAATCTGCTTTGGAGAAAGTTTTTTGATATTGATGCCGTCAAGCTGGACGCTGCCTTCAAGGTCTCTTAGCAGTCCATCCATCACCCTTAATAAAGTTGTCTTCCCTGAACCATTTGCTCCGAGTATTCCTATAAACTCCCCATTTTTTACCTCAAGGTCTATGTCAGAAAGGGCTACTGTCCCATCTGGATATTTAAAGGACCCTATCTTCACCGCTAATCTCACTGCAGTGTTTCCTATCGCCTGTGTTTTTTGTCCTGCACTCTCTATCCTGTTCATATTTTCCATACAAATCCCATTACGGTTATAACTACAGCTGATGCAATAATCTCCCCTGCCTTAAACGGTTTATGTTTTAGCATAGGGATGCTACCGTCATATCCTCTCTGTATCATTGCTGTTGTAATATTCCTGCTGTGGTCAAACGCCTTTATGATTAATGACCCTGTCAATGTGCCAAAAGAACTTAATCCCCGCCTTATACTTAAATAACCAAGCCTCCTTTTCTGTGCGCTGTAAATAACCATTGCATCCTCTAAAAGCACAAAGATATATCTGTATGCAAACATCAATATCTCTATAAAACCTTTTGGAACCTTAAGCCATGAAAGACATGCAATGAATTCTGTAAATGGTGTAGAAAATCCTAAAACAGCAATGATGGACACGGCACCTACTATTCTGCTTGCAATCATTAAGCCATCCATAAGTCCATCTCTATGTCCAGCAAGCTTAATACCCATAATATTGACGGAAAACATTACATCATTTCCTGAGAAAAAGAATTTCAGGAGAATTATTATGGATGCAATGAAGACAGGTTCTGAAAACCTCAAGATAAAGACCTTTAATGGTATTCTCATTTTAATGCAGAGAAATAGGCATATGGATGTCACGAGCAAGGGAAGGGCAAATCCCCTATAGCTTAAGACCATTATAAGAATAGTCAGGGCGACAAGGAGCTTTACCCTCGCGTCAACCCTTGAGAGCATGTTGTCTTTTTTAAGGTATTCAGAAAATAGTTCCATCTGTTGTTGCTTTTTAAATCCCCTCGCTTTTTGTCCTCTGCCTTCCGTCTTCTGCCAATCTTCTCCAATAATATCCTGCTACGAATCCTCCGATTGTTCCTGCGAGGAGGAATACAAAGAGGAGAAGGTCTCCTTGATTTGTATTGATGAATGGCTCCCTTGCCTCTCTGCCGTGTTCCTTTGCGTATCTTTCAACTACAGACTCGTCAACGCCCGGCCATTTTTCAGAGGCAGTTACAGTGTCGGTGAATAGTGAATAGTGAATAGCGAATAGTAAATAGTAAATAGTGAACAGTGAAAAAACAAAATATTTAAATTTTAAATTTTGAATTTTGAGTTTTGAGTTTTGAGTTTTCATACTGCCTCCTCGGGTTTTAAAACACACATCTTTACAAGAAGGTCAGGCCTCTTTTTATAAAGAAGGACGACCATGCCTGCTGTCATTGCCCCTTCAAGGATTCCGAGGGGAAGCTGTGTTGGTATAAAGGCAATGAGTATCTTTGTAAAAAGCGGTATAAAAGGTGCTTCTCCCCTGATTCCAAGGGCAAGCTCAAGAGAAGTCATAATGTATGTTGCCCAGTCTGCAAATAAGCCCGCAAAGAAGCCTGCAAAAGCTAATTCCCCAGTCCCCCCTTTACTAAAGGGGGGAAAGAGGAGGGTTATTGAGCGTAATGTCTTGAATGTTAAATATCCTGCAAAGGATCCCATCACGCCCATGGATACTATGTTAGCGCCCCATGTGCTTAATCCGCCATGCGCAAGGAAAAGTGCCTGAATCAGTAGAGCCACTGCTGCAATCACTATGCTGATAGCAGGTCCTACAAGTATCCCTGATATTGCTGTTCCGCATGGATGAGAACATGTGCCTGCTGTCGGCACAGGTATGGGCATGCATGAAATGATAAAAACTACTGCTGCCATGAGTCCGATAAGTGGTTTAAATGACAGATCAACAGCAGAAAGTTTTTTTAACCTGTATAAGCCATACGCAACAAAGGGTAAGGCAACCGCAAACCATAATACTGCCCAGTTAAATGGGAGTATTCCCTCTGAAATGTGCATTGCATGAGCACCAGAAACAGTAAAGAGTGAATAGTAAATAGTGAACAGTGAAAAAACAAAATATTTAAATTTTAAATTTTGAATTTTGAATTTTGAATTTTGAGTTTTCATACTGCCTCCTAAAACCTGAAGGTTATCCCTTTTGGCTTTTGTCTCCATTAGAGTTAGGAGCAATGGGATTTTCACCCCCTTCCGCCATTTTTAATAAAGCATTGAGGATTGCTACTGCAACAGGCGTGCCGCCTTTTCTGCCAAGCGATGTAATGAATGGATACTTCATATATAACAAAACCTCTTTTGATTCTACTGCCCTGACAAACCCTGAAGGCACACCGATTACAAGCTCAGGCTTAAATCCCTCATTTCTTATGAGTTTCATTACCCTATAAAGTGCAGTAGGGGCATTCCCAATTGCAACAATGCCTATATTGTTATTTTTTCTTACTGCTATCTCTATCCCAATCTCTGCCCTTGTTTTATTTTCTTCGTCCTGTATCCTGTATCCTGTATCCTGTATCCTGCAGATTACTTTTCCTCCCCACCTCTGAAGCAATCTCTTATTTATCCCTGCCTTTACCATCTGGACATCAACAAGTATGTCCATTCCATTTTTTATCGCCCTTAGCCCTGCCTCTACAGCATCAGAATGGAAACGCATATTTTTGGCAAAATCAAGGTCTCCTGTAGCATGTATAACCCTTTTCACGATATCCAGTTCAGTAGCGTTAAAGTTTGTTTCCTGGGGATAATCCTTAAGCTCCTCAGTAATTATCTCAAGACTCCTCTTCTCTATCTCATGAGGCTTAAGAATCCTAACCTTTTTTACATCTTTCTTTGACCTTTCAAGGACAACCTTTGCAATGTTTTCATGCACGCCAAGGGGCTCGGTTAAAACAAATTCAACATCACTATATTTCTTCTCCACCTCTTCAATCATCTCAGCAATGTCCTCCTGAAAATGTCTTCCTTCATAGAGGAGATAGGGATGTATGATTATCTTTCTGGCACCTTTTGAAATACAATTAGAGATACCTTCAAAAAAATCAGGTCTTCCAAACTGAAGAAACGCTACCTCTACAAGCGGTATATCTCCCATTTCCCTTACAAGATGTGCCATATGTCTTAATCCCATGTTTGCCTCTGTAAGTCTACTACCATGCCCTAAAAGCAGTATTGCATCCATTATCCCTCCTTTAGGAAATTTATAAAATTCCTTGTAATGTGAGGATTGCTTCCAAAATGAATATGGATATAACTTGCCAGTGTGTTTTTAATTCTATAGCCTTCATCACCAATATCTCTGCCAAGTCCATTCTTCACAGAATAAGAAGTTGGAAGGCTTAAAGGTTTAGAAATTATCTCTGAATAATGAAACTCATGCCCTCTTAATTTATCTCCTTCTTTGCCGAGAATACAGTCTTCTTTTAATAGAATCTCTCTGTAGCCAAGATGCGGCCGCAATCCCCCCCTACACCCCTTTAGTAAAGGGGGGTAAGGGGGGATTTGTGTTTCAAATGGAAAGACCCCGGCCATTGCATAGTATTCCCCCTTATTAAAGGGGGTAGGGGGGTTGTAATAAATCCCCTTTGAGAGATACATGAGCCCTCCACATTCGGCATAAATCGGCTTCCCGGACTTAGCCCATGCATGTATAGACCTGAGCATTGATTCATTCTTACTAAGAAGCGGGGCATAAAGCTCTGGATATCCCCCACCAATATAAATAACATCTGCCCTGTGAGGAACTCCCTCATCTGAAAGCGGGCTGAATAAAACTATCTCTGCACTGCTTCTTAATAAATCTAAGTTGTCTTCGTAATAGAAGCAGAAGGCCTTGTCGTAGGCTACTGCAATACAGATGGGATGGGTAAGAGATTCACGATGCATGATGCATGATGCATGATTTTTCCAATCCTGTATCCTGCATCGTGTTATCCAATCAATATCTATATATTTCAGAACCGTATCTGCAAGCCTCTGTATATTTTCCTGAGAGATAGGGGCCTCTTCTGCTACCATTAAGCCCAGGTGCCTCTCTGGGATCCTAAATCTCAAATCCCTTGGAAGATAACCTAACACAGGAATATCTCTGACACCCCTTTTTAGCCTTTCGTAATGTCTCTCTGATGCCACACGGTTGAAGATTACACCCATTAATTTTGCATTTTGCATTTTGCATCTTGTATCTTCATAAAATCCCCTCACCACTGCCCCTGCACTCTCAGCCATTCCATAGGCATCAACAACCAAAATGACAGGCAGCCCAAGAAGTCCTGCCAGCTCAGCAGTGCTTGGCTTACCATCGTATAAACCCATAACACCTTCAATAACTGCTACATCAACATCCGCTGATTGTCTTCTGAAGCATTCAACCACATAATCTCCTCCGCACATCCATAAATCAAGGTTCCTTGATGGCTTCTCTGTAACGAGTTTATGAAGTCCAGAATCAATAAAATCAGGCCCTGCCTTAAATGCCTGCACCTTATACCCTTTTTCCCTCAGGGCAGCAAGTATCCCAAGGGTCATGATTGTCTTACCACATCCACTATGTGTCCCTGCTATTACTACACCGTGCATATCCTGAAAGCTCCTCTACTAACAATTTATTGTGTCTGCGGGACTTAACAGCAACCCGTATATATTCTCCATCAAGACCTTTAAAATTTGAGCAATCCCTTACGAGAATACCCTTCATTCTTAACATCTTATATATTTGACCTCTACCATTTATCCTCAAAAGATAGAAGTTTGCCTCAGAAGGGGAAAATTCTATCCCCAATCTTTTGAGACTGAGTTCAAGGAATCCCTTCTCTTTCCTCATTAACCTGAATGTCTCATCTCTATATGCCTTATCCTTCAGTGCTACAACTGCAGCCTTTTGTGCGAGGCTGTTTACAGTCCATGGCTCTTTATACTTCTTTAATGTCTCAATCAGATGGTATGGAAAGACACCATAACCCAATCTCAAACCGGAGAGGGCATAAAACTTCGTCATTGACCTTAACACAATGAGATAGGGGTTATTTTGAACCTCATCTATTACTGTATCCTCAGGGCAGAAATCTATAAACGCCTCATCCACAACGAGATAACATCTGAGTTCCCTTGCCGCCTCTGCAATCCTTAAGACATCTTTTCTTTCAAGCAGCCTCCCTGTTGGATTGTTGGGATTACATAAAAATGCCATATTAAAAGGCTTAAAGCGGCTGAGAGCCCTTATGAACTCATCAGGATTTATCTCAAAATTATCTTCTTTCTTTAACCCATAACTCATAACCTGTAACTTGTAACTTGCTGTTTTGCATGCCCTCTCATATTCTGAGAATGTAGGGGCGGGAATAAGCACCCTCTCTATCTTTAATGCCCGTGGTATAAGATAAATCAGTTCTGTGCTTCCATTTCCGCAGATGATACTCTCTGGATCAATATTGTGATACTCACCAAGTGTTCTTCTAAGCCCGTTTGCCTCAGGGTCAGGATAACTGTGGAGATTTTTTAGCCATTTTCTTATCTCTAAATTAACCTTCTTTGAGATACCAAGAGGATTAATAGATGCACTGAAATCAATAATATTCTTCTCAGGTATGCCTAATTCTTCTGCAAGTCTGTAAATGTCTCCACCATGCCCAAATAAGTCTGAAGCTCGGCCTTCAGAGCCTGGGGTATATAATTTTTTCATATAGTAACCCTCAAATATTGCAATATAATCGCAACTGCAAGACCAAGCACAGATGTAACAGCCACAATAGAGATTGCTTTTTCAGGGGCACTTAAAAGTCCTGAATCGTCTGACCCCTGAGCCCTGACCCCTGACTTTTCTACTCCTATATATGGTTTTTCCATGAGTATTTCACCATAATACATGGGTCCTCCTAGCCTTACACAGAGGGCACCTGCCATTGCAGCCTGGGGCACACCGCTATTTGGGCTTGGGTGATTTCCACCATCACTTAGCATGGTTTTCAGTGAAGACTGTAGAGTAGAAAGTGAAGGAGAAACTATAAAAGATGCTATGACAATCAGCAGTCCTGTTATCCTTGCAGGTATATAGTTTGCAATGTCATCAAGCCGAGCTCCAGCCCACCCAAAATTTCTGTATCTTTCATTTTTATATCCTACCATTGAATCAATTGTATTTATTGCCTTATATGCCATTGCAAGGGGCAATCCCCCAATTGCAAAATAAAAGAGAGGAGCAACTATTCCATCTGAGGCATTCTCAGCAAGGGTTTCTATTGCCGCCTTTGATATGGCATCCCTCTGAAGCCTTTCAGTGTTTCTACCGACAATATGGCTTAATCTTTCCCTTGCACCCTCTATATCATCATCATTTAATGCCGTGATTACTGACCTTACTGATTCTATGAGACCGCGGGTTGCAAGTGTGGTTGAGGTGAGATAAATCATAATTAAAAGAGTGGGCACTGAATAGTAAACAGTGAACAATGAATTAATTACATAAAATAAGCCATAAGTAGAGCCTACTATAATCATGACAAGGGAAATACCAGCTATCTTTTCAAATTTTTCTGTTCTCTGCCTTCTATCTTCTGTGTCTTGGATCATTCCTCTTAAGAAAGCCTCTATTTTTCCTATAGCCCATCCCATGCCCTTCACAGGATGAGGAAGTTGCCTGGGGTCACCAATGATGAGGTCTAAGATGTAAGCTAATGTGAGCTGTAGTGTCTCTGTCATGATTTGCCCTTAAAATGGTATTTCTCAGAATAACCTCTATCCAGTAGCCTTAAAATAAAACATATATCAACATTGTTTCTTAAAATATCTGCCCATTTATTTATTGCCTCTTCTTTGTGGGCTGAATAACTACTTGTCTTTCTCCTTTGTGGCAGTCCCCTTTTCTCCCTCAGGGAATTAAGCAATGCGGTCCTGAATTCATCATTGTCAAACAGACCATGTATATATGTCCCCCAGACATTGCCTTTTGCCGAACCATCCATGACGACCCTGAATTGTGAATCGTGAGGCGTAAGGCGTAAAAGTTTAAATAAGCCAATGTCACCTCTGCTTACTCCCATGTGAACCTCGTAGCCTCTTAGTTGCGATTTGCCTCCGTTATCCGTAACGGCAAACGGAAATCGGTCATGGACAACTGAGGCCTCTACCTGTGAGGTTATCTTTGTCTTCTCAATTGTTGTTTCTATATCAAGAAGTCCAAATCCTTCCACCTCCTTATAAGTGCTTTCTACACCGAATGGGTCAAATATCCTCTTGCCAAGCATCTGATAACCACCACAGATTCCAATAAGGGGAGTACCTTTCTTGGCTACATACTTCACACATTCTCCTACGCCGCTTTCTCTCATATAGAGCAAATCACTTACGGTGTTTTTTGATCCCGGAATGATGATGAGATCAGCACCAAGTATGTCCGAAGAATTGTTAGAGTAAATGAGTTCAACATCAGGCTCATAAAGAAATGGGTCAAAGTCTGTGAAATTTGAGATGTATCTTAAGCGAACTATTACTATCTTTATCATTGAAGCATTGAAGCCTTGAGTCATTAAACCCTTGACCCCTTCTAATGCCAGCCCATCCTCCTCATGTAGCCTGGCTGTATCGTGATATGGTATTACGCCTATAACAGGTTTGTGTGTCTTCTCCTCTATTATCCTTAGCCCCGGACGAAGGATTTCTATATCACCCCGAAATTTATTCACAATAAACGCTTTTATATAATCAGCATCACATAATCCCCCCTTACCCCCCTTTAGAAAAGGGGGGATGGGGGGATTTGAAATATCTTTTAGAAGTTTAATTGTCCCATAAAAGGATGCAAATACACCACCTCTATCTATGTCTCCAACGAGGATAACAGGTGCATCTGTGTAATAGGCAACACGCATATTTACTATATCCTGTAGATTAATCTCTGCAGGACTGCCTGCTCCTTCAATCACAATAACATCATATTCCTGAGAAAGCCTGTCATATGCCGCTGTAACTACCCTCCATGCATCATCCCGGAAGGCATAGTAGTCCCTTGCCTTCATATTCCCATAAACCTTTCCATTCAGAATCACCTGACATCCTGATTCACCCGATGCCTTAAGTAATATTGGGTTCATGTCGTTACATGGTTCAACACCAGCTGCCTCTGCCTGCAGTGCCTGTGCCCTTCCTATCTCTCCTCCTTCTTTTGTGATAAAGGAGTTTAATGCCATATTCTGTGCCTTAAATGGTGAAACCTTTATTCCCATGTCCTTTAATATCCTGCAGAGACCCGTAACAATAAGGCTCTTTCCAACTCCTGAGCCAGTTCCCTGTATCATCAATGCCTTTGCCATAAGTCAACACATATCATAAAACCCTGTAGTTACAGGCTTTATCCTGCATTACATGTATAATTCATTAGCTTTATAACCGGATATTCATCATAAAACTCAACAATATTGAGTGCCCCATAGTCCTGCTCAATCCTGAAGATATTCTCAAGAGGTATTCCAAGTACATGACAGAGTATTATCCTGTTCACCCCGCCATGGGAAACTATAGCAATATTGTGTATTCTGTGCCCTGTGTTCTTTAATATCTTCTTTAGTGCATTGATGACCCTGTCTTTTACCTCCATTGTGCTTTCGCCACCTATGGGGCTGTATTTGAGGGGATTGCCTGCCCATGCCTTAAATTCTTCTGGATATTTCTCTCTTATCTCATCAAAGGACATACCTTCCCATAGACCGAAGCTTCGTTCCCTCAAATCTGGCATAATAATAGGTTTTAGGCCAAAGGGTTCAGCGATTATCTCAGCACTCTTAATTGCCCTGCTTAAATCAGAGCAATAGATAGCCGTTAAAGATGCACTTCCGCACTTCTGCACCTCTGCACTAATAAATACTGATAGCCGCCTCATCTGTCTAATCCCATTTTCAGAAAGCGGCACATCTATATGACCCTTATATCGCTTGATACCTCCACCCTCTGTCTCTCCATGCCGTATCAGATAAAAAGTTGTGACCATATCAGTACCATTAAGAGAAAGCTCATCTCTGTAATCTCGCTTATTGCACCAAGTGTATCCCCTGTAAGACCTCCAAATTTTTCCTCAAGGAATTTAACCCACAGGCGACAGAGGCTATATACAATCACCACTAAGATTGCATAAAAGGCATAGTTACCTTCTGACATATAACGACCGAAAAATACCCATAAAAGTATGGGTAAGCAAAAAAACATCAAGGTAGAGGCAGTAACCTCTTTTAAGCTGACCCTCCCTATAAGGAGCCTTCCAATTCCATCCTCCCTCGCTGGCTTGCCATGAAACATTGCTATCACCATCGCCCATTTTGACACTACAGGCATCAGAAGAAGAGATGAATAATAAGTAAAGGGCAGAAAATGAGAGAGGCTTTTTAAAGAGAGATATTTTATACCCAGTGAAAAAACTATCGCTATGACGCCAGCGGTCCCGATTGTGCTATTCTTCATTATCCCAAGCCTCTTTTCTCTGTCTCCCCTTACTGCAATGGCATCAAGGGTGTCTGCAAGTCCATCAAGATGAAATCCCCCATTAGATAAGACAAGCACAAGCAAGATCATTCCTGTAACGAGCTCAGGATGAAACACCATCCCTGATAGATATTCTGTAAGTATCAAGAGTATCCCCTGAATAAAACCAACTATGACAAAAGCCGATGAGCTTTTAGAGATCTCAGCCTCCTCAGGAGCCATATCGGTTTTAAGTGGTATTATCGTCAGAAACTGAAATGCAAGTAAAATCTTTTTCATGTCTTTTCATAACTCAATAAATAACGGTTTAAACATCTGAACTCCCTTTTGATACCCCTGCCTCAGCAAAGGTCGCCATCTCTTTATAAATCTTAAGTCCTGCCTCAATAATCAACATCCCCAGTGCTGCCCCTGTTCCTTCACCAAGTCTCAGGTCAAGGTCAAGTATTGGTCTTAGCCCTATCCTTTCAAGCATCCTCTTATGCCCTATCTCCTGGGAGTTATGAGCTGCAAACATGTAGTCCTTAGTCTTTGGCTCAATTGCATACGCTATAAGTGCACCTGCAGTTGATATAAAACCATCTATAACGACAGGAACCCTATAAGCAGAAGCACCGATGATAAGACCTGCAATGCCTCCTATCTCAGCACCGCCTAATTTTGACAGGACATCTATGGGGTCAGAGGGGTCAGGTTTATTAACTGAGATTGCATCCTTAATCACCTTCACCTTCTTTTCCCATATTGCATCACTTATACCAGTTCCCCTTCCTGTCACTTTCTCTACAGGTTTACCTGTAAGCACTGCCGCTATTGCACTTGATGGGGTTGTATTTCCAATACCCATCTCTCCTGTGCCAAAGATCCTGTAGCCCTTCTCTACATATTCCCTTGCGAGCCAAAGCCCAACATCTATACATTTCATTGCCTCATCTCGGGTCATTGCAGGACCAAGGCGTATGTTTTTTGTCCCCTTTATAACCTTTTTTGAGACCAGTCCATGCGCTCCCATCCCGAAATCGTAATCCACACCTATATCCACAACCACAACCTCTGCACCTGCATGCCTTGCAAGGACATTGATCCCTGCACCACCACTTAGGAAATTAAAGACCATTTGTCTTGTAACCTCTTTTGGAAATGCCGAGACCCCTTCATCTGCTACGCCGTGGTCTCCTGCAAATGTAAAGATAACCTTCCTCTCAAGTTGAGGCAGAGGGTTCTCGGTGATTGCCACAAGCCTTATTGCGAATTCCTCAAGCCTCCCAAGACTTCCAATGGGTTTTGTGAGATTGTCAAGGTGTTTCTGTGCTAAGGCATACCATTTTTCATTAAGAGGTTTGATATCCTTCAATGTGCTGTTTAATAAATCCATCTATCCTCCGCTTATTTATAACCTTAATCTCACTTTATCTTTATCGGTATCCCTGCTGTTAAGAGATATACCTTATGTGCTACCTCTGCAACTCTTTGATTTAAATAACCTGAGATATCCCTGAATCTTCTTGACAATACATTCTGAGGAACAACTCCAAGGCCGACCTCGTTGGAGACAATAAAGATGCATAAGGTGTGAGGTGTAAGGCATAAGGCGGTAATTAAACCTTCAATCTCATGTGTAATATCTTGGGCCTTCTCCATAATGTTTGATAGCCAGAGTGTAAGACAATCAATGACAATGACGCTATATCTTCCCTTAATCCGTGATAGGACATCGGAGATTTTTAGTGGCTCTTCATAAGTGTCCCAATCATCCCCCCTGTTTCTTCTGTGCTCCTCTATTCGTGCCTTCATCTCATCATCAAGTGCCTCTGCAGTTGCGATGTATGCCTTCCTGAGCGTGTGGGAGATTTCATCTCCCCCAAAACCCCCCTTTTTAGAGAGGATATAATTGTTAGCCAAATTCAGAGCAAATGAGCTCTTTCCACTTCTTGCCCCACCAATGATAAAAACAATCTCTCCGCTCATTTTAAAGGTTTTATAACCTGCTGAATACCAGTTAAACAGTTAATAAAAAATCCCCAGCCTTCTCAAGGCTGGGGATAAAAGCCTTTAACCTTTACCCTCACACCTCTACCACGAAGGCTTCTGTGAGGACTTGTTCAGGCAGGTCTTCTGGCTCCCCCGCCTTTTAGCTACCTTCCCACCCAGTTGATGAGGCAGTGGCGTCTAATTGCTAAAAAGGTTCCCTTTTCTCTTTTGGAAAAGGGCGGGGTTACAGCGGCGGGTCCGCTTCCGTCTTATACGGAATTCCCATTTAAGCCCAATCGGGCACCTGAACATTGGAGAGATTATTGCCTTTTTATTTACAAAAAGTCAAGGCAAATCAGATGCGGGCATTCTAAAATAGGGTGTGTCCTCATTTTCCTACCTGAAAATCAAGCGACCAGAATCAAGGCATGCTTATATTTATCTCATAGCTTCCAACCGCTACCTTATCCGCAATGCTGTTTTCCCACAGGAGTTCCACAGCCTTTGCCTTTAATGCCTTTGGAACCATGACAATCAATTTTACGCCTCCCTTTGAAAGTTCCTTCCACTGCTGAGCCTTCTCAGTGGTTATACTCCCTTGGGTCTCAACCTCCACTATGGCAAGGACAAGACCATGATTCCCAAGGATTAAATCAGGATAATGACCCCTGAATTCATTCTCTTTCTCTCCCTCAAGGTTTATATTTATCTCTTTATAATCCCTTGAGAGTTTTCGCCTGAGATGTGAAACTATCCAGTCATGAATGAGCTTTTCCTCATTCATCTCCATTACCTTTCCCTGAATCTCTCTCTGTTTTCCATTAATGCATGCACGGGTTTTAATCCATAAGGACTGCCCTGCTCTATGGCTGTAAGCACAGTGCCTCCGCCTGTAAAGAAATAATACTGTGTATTGTCAAGGACCGAGAGATAAAGACCAGGGCAGAGGTTTTTAAATTCCTGAAGTGTGTCACCTCCACCATACATCTTCAATGCAGAAGTGTTACGGTCAATCGTCTTATCCAGTGCCTCAGAGCCAAGGGTAAAATGGGGTGTAAAACCCATCACAGCATTTACAAAGATTGTCCTGGCATTGAGTATGACCTCCGAGACCCTCCTGTCTTCAAAGGACATTGGGTCAATATCAAGGACATAGCCATACTTATTGCCCCTTTTCAGGTCTTTGATAGCTATGGTTCTATATCTGCCTTCTATTTTCCCCTCCATTGTGTCCGATTCAATGATATATGGAAGCTCAATAATATTCTGTTTTTCTTTATCCATATTGACAAGTCTCTTTGCCGATTCTATGTCGTTCTCTGAAATTCCCTCTATGAAGATTTCATATCTGGCGCAGAGATATGTGTTATAAATCACACCACCCAGAATCAGGTTATCCACCTTATCATATATTGCATAGAGAGGTCCTATCTTGGTGTCATATTTTGCCCCGGCTACAACCGCAACAAAAGGTCTTTCTGGATTTAAAACACGCTGAAGGTTTCTTATCTCCTGCTGCATGAGAAACCCTGCATAGGAGGGAAGGTATCTTGTAATATCATATGTAGAGGCATGTGCCTGCCATGAGCCAAAGGCATCATTTATATAAATGTCTGCAAGACCTGCAAGCTGAAGGGCAAAGGCTTCTCTTAGAGGTCCATCATCCTCCTCGCCACGAAACCATCGGGTATTCGGTAAGTATATGCCACCTATCTTTCTTTCTCTAAGGTCTTTTATGGCTAAATTTATAGATGTATCAATACCTCCAATTCCATTATGCAGGTCTATGTTAAATTTAGGTATATAGAATTTTGTGTGGAGTTTCTGCTCAAGATACTGAACGATTGGCTCAACAGATTCACCCCGGTCACAGCTTATCTGACCTGTCTTTTTATCCCTTGGCCTTCCAACATGGGTCATGAGGATTGGTCTTCCTCCGCGTTCAACAATGTTGTAGAGGGTGCCGAGGCTCCTGTCAATCCTGTAGGGGTCTCTCACAATACCCCTTCTTACAACATTGTGGTCAAACCTGACGAGGACTATTTTTCCATTGAGGTCAGCATCCTGAATAAGTGGAAGCCTTTTATCAAGATTCTCCGAGGACACGCCTTGCAATCCTCCGCAGATGATTAAATTTACCCTCTCTTAAAGGATAAACCTTATTTTCCATTCAAGTCAAATCTTTTCTCTTGATAGCCGCATGGGTTCCGTTTATTATGTAAGTAAGCACTTACATATTTGGTGCATATTATTTATGAAGACAAGGGATAGGATTCTTGAAGGCGCTCTCAGGCTTTTTTCAGATAATGCATTCAGAGATACAGAGGTATCCTAAAAAGATACACAGGATTTATCACACCTTTATTGATGAGTTGTTTGAGACCCTCGCATCGTATTTTAAGAAGATACAAAAAAATGGCATCCTGAAGGGATTTGACGCAAAACTTAGGACAAGGGTGTTTCTGGGGATGTTTTATTTATATTTTATCGGAGAAGAAATCATGATGTCAAAAAAATATAGAGCAGGACAATCAGAGAATTTGTAAATATTTTTCTGAGGGGAACATTAAAATAAAAATGAGCAAATGACTTTTTGAATTCTGAAAGGAGTGAATCACATGAACAGATTAAGTTTTCTCTTAGTTTATGCCTTGACTGTTTTATCAATCTTTCTTACACCTAACAGTCCTTTTGCAGCGCAGGAATATACCCTCACAGAGCTTTACAAACTCGCCCTTGAGAGGAGTGAGACAATACTGATAGCCGTGGAAAACATTTATATATCAGAACAGGAGAAGGATAAGACTATGTCAAAGCTCCTTCCAACACTTTCTACCACTGGAAGTTATAAGAGATACGGCGAAGAAAAACATGGTTTACAGCCTGAATACACTACCTCGTGGGGACTTAAACTTGAGCAGTCCCTATCTACAGGTGGCAGAGAAATCACAGCCTACAGGATTTCAAAGGATAAAATCTCAAAAAGCAGATATGAACTTGATGCAGTTAAAGAGGAATATTTACTGGATGTTGCTTCTGCATACTACAGTGTCCTCAAGTCAAAAAAGGAGCTGGATATAGCCCGTGCAAATGTTGAGAGGCTTACAAAACACAGGGACGCTACAAAGACAAGGTTTGAAGTTGGAGAGGTCACAAAGACAGCACTCCTCCGGGCTGAGGCAGAGCTTTCAGGTGCCCAGTCAGCGCTGATAAAGACTCAGAATAACCTTCGCCTTGCGAAGATAACTCTGGCAAAGATTGTTGGATTAAGCGGGGAGTTTGAAATAAAGGAGCAAAGCGGGACTGGGCAAACTCTGAACTCTGAACTGTTTAAGACTGCCAACTGCCGACCGGTGACTGTTGACTGCCTTAAAGAAAGGGCAATATCAGAGAGGGTTGAATTAAAAGCCCTTGCCGTTGAAAGAAAGATTTCAGAGGACAGGGTGAGATATGCGGATGGGGGATACTGGCCTACCATATCTCTTGAGAGCGCATATTCAAGGAAGGAAGAACACCCAGCCACATCTGCCATCAACAGGGAATCTGTATACGCTACTTTGACTCTTAATTTTCCTTTTTTTGAAGGAGGACTCAGAAGGGCTGAGGTAAGGGAGGCGAGGGCAAAACTGAAGCAAACAGGATACCGTCTCTCGGATTTAAAAAAATCTATTAGTGTAGATGTTGAAAATGCCTATTTATCCATGGTCACAGAATCAGAGGCCTTAAGAAAACTTGAGGCACAGGCAGTCTATGCAAGGGATAATTATAATGCTGTGTCAAGACAGTTTGAATACGGACTTGCCAGTAGCGTTGATGTTATGGATGCCAATACCCTGCTTGTTACTGCTGAACGCCAGCTTGCTACAGGCAGGCTTGATTATCAGCTAACAATTTTGAAACTACAGCGGGCGATGGGAATACTGCTAAAGATAGTTACCAGTCAGCAGTCAACAGTCGTTAGTCAAGGAGATAAAGAAAAATGAAAAAACAATTCACTTTCATTATTGTATTTTTCTCTCTACTCTCTACTTTTTTGTAGGTTGTAAGAACAAGGAAGTCAGACCACCTGCAGAGAGGATAATCAATGTGGCTATGAAAATAAGGACAGCGACCATTTTTATGTTAACTCTAATCAGGAAAAATTAAATAAAACAGCCGCTGTCCCTATTTTTACCTATGACGAAAATGATGCAAATTTATTTTTTATCTATGACCTTGACTATCATTCTAATCCTGCTAAATATCAGCTCACAGTAGAGGATATCAAGTCCTCAACAATAGAGAATCTAATGAAAGCATTTCGGGGGGGCGGATTTACCAAAAATAGATGATTTCATAAAAGTATTGCATAAAAAATTACGATTAAATTTAGGGATTAAAATATGAGTAATTTAAAAATGGGCACGGCACAGCGTTGCACTTCACCCATCTTCTACAGTGATAGACATATTTTAATACAAACGCATTAAGTAAAGCTGAACCCTGAAAGTGTCATTCTGCTGAGTAAACCTGCACCTCCGAGGTGCAGGTCTGAGGGCGCTGAACCCCGAATGTGTCATACTGAATCCTGACCTGTCGTTAGGACAGGTTTATTTCAGCATCCTCCTGAATCAAGTTCAGGATCAGAGACCCTGAAACAATACTGAAACCAGTTCAGCACATGCTTCAGGGTGACAAAAAGCAGACTTTTGCAAGAGCCTCATATTGAAAATAAATGAGATTGCCGCGCCACCTTCGGTGGCTCGCAATGACAAAATGGTATTGTCGGGCGGCCTGTTGATGGGAGGGGATTAAGGGAGGGTGATAATGTTACCAATAAATTTGTCGCACACCCAAGTTCTCTAACGGGGTTTACTTTTTATTATATTTTTTAATACCATAGTGTCATGAAAGAACTTGATACTAAAAAATTGAAGGACTATCTTTATTCGCGTGATAACGTAATCGCTGCCTATATCTTTGGCTCTTATACTTCAAAAAAAAAGCTCACCCCTCATAGCGATATTGACATTGCAGTGCTTTTGGATGACAGCATTAAAAACAAAGACTATGGTTCTATAAAGCTAAGCATCATTACCGATATTATAAAGTTACTTTCGTTCAATAACATCGATGTTGTCATTTTAAACACAGCATCTCCTCTGCTCTCCCACGAAATCTTCAGGAAAGGTAAATTGTTTTTTTCAAGAGATGAAAAAAAGCGTTTAGAATATACCGTGAAGGCCGCAACGCGATACCTCGACACAATCTATCTCCGGAGGGTTCAAGATAGAATCCTCCATGAAAAAATAAGGAGCGGAGATTTTGGTTATTTCAAGGGAAGTCATAAATACTCGATTGAAAAGGTTAGAAAGGTCGCTGCAGATTCTTCAACAGTCAGGTAAGATTACCTTTGAAGATCTGGTCAGTAATGAGGTGCTTTTAAGCGCTGTTGAGAGGAATTTTCAAGTTGCAATAGAGTGCATTCTGGATATTGGAAATCACATAATTGCAGAGAAGGGATTTGAAAGCCCTGATGATAACGAAGACATAATCAGGATATTAGGCGAGGAAGGGATTATCCCTTCTGATTTTGCAGGGCGCATTAAAGGCATAGCAGGTTTCAGAAATATCCTCGTTCATGAATATACAGGAATAGATTATGGAGTGCTTTATAATTATCTTGTGAATCGGTTAGATGATTTTAGGGAATTTGCAAGATATATAAGTGTTTTTTTGAGAAAGAGAGATAAGTAAACAAAATATGGCAAATATTAGGTTTCTCACTTCAGGAGAATCGCACGGCAAAGCCCTTATGGGAATCCTTGCAATCTTAGAAGAGCACCCTGGAACTTAGACCAATTTATCATCGCAAGGATGAACGGATTAAAGCTCATGTCCTTCTATGCTTTCTTGCATTGGTGCTTGCACGATTGCAGAACGTCAGAGAGGTCTAACATGGGATAAAATTAGAGCCATAATGGAGCGTATGCATCTTGGAGAATTTCAATCAAAAGATGGGCGTCCTCTACAGAGGACAGAACTCACCCCTGAACAGTCTAACATCTTGAAAAAACTGAATATTTCACCACTACCTAAGCTATATAGGATTGATTTAAAGGGTTAATTTCATAGTAACACGCCAAAAATTTGACCCTGAGTTAACCTAATGATTTTACAAAATAAATTGGCTTTTGTTAATCTATGACTGTCGAACATGGGGAAGGACTAAAAGTCTAAGTCAGACAGGAAGGGGAGGGCTATCCCAAATCCCCTAACTCATACTGAATAATACTTATCGCCGTTATTGCAGCGGTTTCTGTGCGAAGGATTCTTGGACCTAAGGATGCTGGTATAAAACCTCTCTCAATCGCCAATGTCAATTCGGCAGGGGAAAATCCTCCCTCCGGTCCTATAAGCAGGGTGATGGTTGTACTTCCCTCAAAACCCTTTAAGGCTTTTTTCAGGTTTTGATTTTTCTCTTCCTCTGAAAAGATTATTCCTATTTGTAAATTTTTTGTATGCCCTATAAATTCCCCCTCACCCTTGCCCTCTCCCGCAAGGGGAGAGGGGGTACATTTCCCCCCTTCCCTTGCCCGCCCCGCTTCGCAGAGCGAGGCCGGGGATAGGAGGGGATGCAGGAGAGGGTGATAATACACATTCCTTTTTAAAAAATCTTCAAAAGTGACAGGCTCCTCAATTTCAGGGATTTTTTCTCTGCCTGACTGCTGGGATGCTGAGACAGCGATCTTTCTCCATCGCTCCAATTTAGCAGTTTCCCTTACCTCTGAATGTTCAGTTATTATCGGGCTTATTGTCTTTACACCAAGTTCTGTTGTCTTCTGGATAATAAAATCCATCTTATCACTTTTGGGGATACCCTGTGCCAGAATAATTGAGAGTGGCGATTCTGCAGAATATACCTCTTCTTTTATTATTTCAGCCAGGACCTCTTTTCTTGATGGCTTGATTACCTTTGCAACATACCTGTGACCCAGACCATCAAAAATCTTAATGAGTTCGCCTGGCTTTATTCTCAGTACCGAGAGGTGACGGGCCTGTTCTCCTCTAATGGTTATTTCTTTTGAGGTAAGCCCTTCAGGGGGTAGGAATAGACAGGTCATTGACTCCTTATTTTGCCTGTTCTTTGCCGAATATGTCCTTTATTTTATCCATAAATCCCTTTGAGGTCTCCTCACCGCTTATCCGTGCAAATTCCTCAAGAAGCTCTCGCTGGCGCGGGGTGAGTTTCTTAGGTACATCTATATAAACTGTAACGAACTGCTCTCCCTTGCCATAACCGCCTAATTTTGGAACCCCCTTCCCTTTTAAGTGGAAAACCCTTCCAGAAGGCGTTCCAGGAGGAATTTTTATAAATGCCTTTCCATCTATAGTTGGAACCTCAATCTCCGCACCAAGTGCAGCCTGAATAAATGAGATTGGGATCTCACACATAAGGTCATTACCTTTCCTCTTGAAAAATGGATGGGGTAAGACATTTACTACCACATAAAGGTCTCCATAAGGTCCGCCATAAATTCCTGCCTCTCCTTCACCTGAAATCTTGAGCCTTACTCCAGTATCCACACCGGGAGGCACTTTAATAGATATACTCTTCTTCTTTCTCAGTTTTCCCTCACCCTTACAGCCCGTGCATTGCTCTGTAATTATCCTGCCTGTTCCTGTACAGCGAGTGCATGTCCTTGAGATTGTGAAAAATCCTTGCTGAAGCCTTGTGTGTCCTGAACCCCTGCATGTGGGGCATGTTATGATTTTGCCCTCTTTTGCACCTGTGCCACTACAGATATGGCATGTCTCCCATCTGGGAATCTCAATTATTTTTTCTGTTCCAGAGACCGCCTCTTTGAGGTCAATGTCAAGGTCATATCTGAGGTCTGCACCCTTTTGAGGCCGCAACCTCCTTTTTCCTGTAAATGTGCCAAAGAAATCTCCAAAGATGTCTCCGAATATATCTCCGAAATTAGTGGCAAAGTCTCCAAAGCCAAAGTCAGGGCCTAAACCTTCAGTGCTACCAAAGGCATCATAGTTAGCTCTTTTCTGTGGGTCATTAAGGCAGGCATATGCCTCGTTTATTTCCTTGAATTTTTCCTCACACCCTTTATCCCCTGGATTTCTGTCAGGATGATATTTAAGTGCAAGCCTTCTGTAAGCCTTCTTTATCTCGTCTTCTGTTGCGTTTCTGTCAACGCCGAGTATCTGATAATAGTCTTTCATTATTTCTTATCTTTATCCACATCTTCAAATTCCGCCTCAACTACATCTTCTTTTTCTTTCCTGGGTTGTTCCTTTGATGTAGATGGTCCGCCTGCCTGTTGAGCACCAGCTGCAGCGGCTTTGTACATTTCTTCAGCAATTTTGTAGGAGGCTGTAGTTAACTCTTCGATTGCCTTCCGAAGCTCAGATACATCGCTGGTTGTATCTTTTAGTTTTTTACATTTTTCTAGTGCCTCTTCAATTCTCTGTTTTTCAGTCAGTGTAATTTTATCTCCATAATCTCGCAAGGATTTTTCAACAGAATATATAAGGGTATCTGCTTCATTTTTTGTTTCTGCAAGCTGACGTTTTTTCTTATCCTCTGCAGCGTGGGATTCAGCATCTTTTGTCATCCTTTTAATTTCATCTTCAGTAAGACCGCTAGAGGCAGTTATCCTTATAGACTGTTCCTTTCCGGTACCAAGGTCTTTTGCAGATACGTGAAGGATACCATTGGCATCAATGTCAAAGGTTACATCTATTTGTGGGATTCCCCTAGGTGCAGGTGGGATCCCAACCAGTTCGAACACTCCAAGAAGTTTATTATCTGCCGCCATTTCTCTCTCACCTTGACATACTTTTATGGTAACAGCAGGTTGGTTGTCAGAGGCAGTTGAGAATATCTGGCTTTTTCTTGTTGGTATAGTGGTGTTTTTCTCTATAAGTTTTGTGAAGATTCCACCTAGCGTTTCAATTCCAAGGGAAAGAGGGGTGACATCAAGGAGAAGCACCTCCTTTACTTCTCCCTTTAACACACCTGCCTGGATTGCAGCTCCTGCTGCAACGACCTCATCAGGATTAACACCCTTATGGGGTTCTTTACCAAAGAATTCTTGAACTACCTGTTGAACCCTTGGTGTTCTGGTTTGTCCTCCTACAAGTATTACTTCATCAATATCTCTTGGGGTTAATCCTGCATCTGATAAAGCAATCCTACATGGTTCAATGGTTTTCTCTATTAAATCAGCGACAAGTTGTTCAAACTTAGCACGTGACAATTTCATCAGCAAATGTTTTGGTCCACTTGCATCAGCAGTGATAAATGGAAGATTTATCTCGGTTTCCACAGCAGAAGACAGCTCTATTTTTGCTTTTTCAGCAGATTCTTTTAATCTTTGCAGTGCCATTTTGTCTTTGCTAAGGTCAATACCCTGTTCTTTTTTAAATTCTGCTACAAGCCAATCCATTATGCGGAGGTCAAAATCATCTCCTCCAAGATATGTATCTCCATTGGTGGCTTTAACCTCTACAACCCCTTCTCCTATCTCTAAGATTGAAATATCAAAGGTTCCTCCGCCAAGGTCATAAACGGCGATTTTCTCTTCTTTCTTCTTGTCCATTCCATAAGCAAGGGATGCAGCAGTTGGTTCATTGATTATCCTCAGGACATTAAGCCCTGCAATCCTGCCTGCATCCTTGGTTGCCTGACGCTGGCTATCATCAAAATATGCAGGCACTGTTATAACTGCCTCAGTTACAGGCTCTCCTAAATAATCCTCCGCAGCCTGTTTTAATTTCTGCAGTATCATTGCTGAGATCTCAGGCGGAGAGTATCGCCTTCCACGAATCTCTACATGCGCATCGTTGTTGGGGGCTGATATAACTTTATAAGGCAATCTCTTAATGGCATCCTTTGCCTCTGGCGAGTTATATTTCCTCCCCATCAGCCTTTTGATAGAGAATACAGTATTTTCAGGGTTTGTAATAGCCTGTCTCTTTGCAACCTGACCAACAAGCCTTTCACCCTTCTCCGTAAATGCAACTACTGATGGGGTTGTTCTTGAGCCCTCCTGGTTGGGAATAATTACCGGCTCTCCTGCCTGCATTACAGCCACAACCGAGTTGGTGGTTCCAAGGTCAATCCCTATGACTTTACCCATAATCTGTTATTCCTCCTCTTTATTAAATTTTTGTAATGGTTTTTTAGAGACACCTACAAGGGCTGCCCTTAATACTCTATCCTTAATCATATATCCCTTTCTGAATTCGCTGACCACTATGTTCTCCTCTGTTTCTTCTGATTCTACCTGGGCTATTGCATGATGCACAGTGGGGTCAAAAGGCACACCCAGGGCAGGGATGTCGGTTAAACCAAATTTTCCAAGTGTATCCTTGAGCTCCTTTAATGTCATCTGAACACCTTCTGCTATTGCCTTTGAATCCTCATTACTAAAAGAGTGTTGAAGGGCAAGCTCTAAATGGTCAATTACAGGTAACATCTCTCTCATAAGAGCCTCATTAGAATATTTTATTAGTTCTTCCCTCTCCTTAGCCATCAGTCGTTTATAATTCTCAAAGTCAGCATATAGCCTTAAATACTTATCCTTTAGCTGAGAGAGCTCTTTCCTTAACGCATCTATATCCTCAGAGGGTTCTTCTTTTTTCTCCTCTACCTTCAATGGCACCTTCTCTTCTGTCTTAATATATTCTTCCTCCACTTGCAAATTTCCTCCTTACCCTTCTGATAAGATCTGTGTTAATGTCTTTGCAGTGTGGTCAACAATGGGAATTACGCGCCCGTAGTCCATTCTGGTTGGACCTATTACTCCAACTGTACCGCGTGCACGATAGCCATCACTATATGTAGAAACTACCATGCTGAAATCTCTCATTTCAGGGAGGATGTTTTCCGAACCTATGAAGACCTGAACGTCCTGAGAATCAGCTATCCACTCAAGCAATTTTACTATGAGACGTTTATCTTCAATTGCCCTGAAGATTTTTTTAATCTGTGTAATAGTTGCAAACTCTGTTAGATTACAGGCCCCAGAGATTTCCCCTATATAACTATATTCAGTTGCCCACATAATCACCTCGTTACATATCCTTAAGGCATTGGCTATGAGCCTGTCACAGAGCGTTTTCTCCATGGACATCTGAGATATTATTTTTGATTTAATTTCTTTGAGCGTTAATCCTGTCAGTTCACGGTTAAGATATTTTATTATCCTATCTAAATCTCCCTGTGAGAATGTTTCATCCAGGGTAATAACTTTATTCTTAATTATACCTTCTTCTGATATAAGAATGCACAGAACTCTATTGCCTCTGTGTTTTATAATCTCAAGCCGTTTTAAAATTATTTCTTCTGAGCGTGGTTGCATTGCAATTCCCAGATAGCAAGAAAATGCTGAGAGTGCCTTTGATGTCTCTTCAATAAGTCTATTTATGTCTTTTTCAATGGCGCGCAATCTCATAGAAAGCTCCTGCAGAGGTGCCTCATCAGGAGATGGTAAATACTCTTTTAATAAAGTATTAACATATAATCTATAGCCCTTCTCAGTAGGAACCCTTCCTGCTGAAGGATGCGGTTGAGTTATATAACCTAAATTCTTCAACTCTGCCATTGTATTGCGTATTGTTGCCGGTGATAAGCCAAATGAAAACCTCCGGGTAACCATTTGCGAACCTACTGGCTCATTTAAATCTATATGGCTCTGTATTATTGCCCAGAGAATCTTTTTACTTCTTTCATCAATGTCCATAGCTTCTCTTTAGCACTCTAAAGTGTAGAGTGCTAATAAAATAACAGTAAAATATGTCCTGTGTCAAGAATCTCAATATGTTGATTGATTAGTAAATAATTCACGCAATTTGAAGATTTATCCTGTAATTTTAATAAAAAAGCCATTATCTGTTAAATTTTGCTAAAATCTTGACTTTTTTGGCATTGGACTTCTACACAAGTATGTGCTATTCTTAATTTAGATAAACGACAAAAGCTGAGCTTGTAAGATATAATACTCCGTGCCTTAAGAAATAATGCATGGAGGGGTTCTTTGTCTTCTTTATAGTACCTTAAGGTGAGAAGGAGCTAAAGGGAACAACAAAAGGAGGGGAGCCAGAAGATAGATGCGGTGTGCAAGCCTTCCAGAAGAGGAGGACGCCTGAAGCATTTATGGAGGCACCCACTTAGGAGAAGCCTTCTCAAAGCTCACACCTTAAGGTACAAAAGGTTGCTTTTATTTCTGTTCTTTGAAAAGTCTAAAAGTAGGCCTGCAAGTCAATTTTAAATCTGAGAGTTTGATCCTGGCTCAGAACGAACGCTGGCGGCGCGCCTAACACATGCAAGTCGAACGGTCCAGCACTTTCGTAAGAAAGTGCTGGATAGTGGCGAACGGGTGAGTAACACGTAGGTAACCTACCCTCAGGATGGGGATACCCCCGAGAAATCGGGCTCAATACCGAATAAAATTCCAAGGTGAGAGCCCTTGGGAGCAAAGCTACGAGTAATCGTGGCGCCTGAGGATGGGCCTTCGGTCCTATCAGCTAGTTGGTGAGGTAACAGCTCACCAAGGCAGAGACGGGTAGCCGGACTGAGAGGTCGGCCGGCCACACTGGAACTGAGACACGGTCCAGACTCCTACGGGAGGCAGCAGTGAGGAATCTTGCGCAATGGGCGAAAGCCTGACGCAGCGACGCCGCGTGGGGGAAGAAGGCCTTCGGGTTGTAAACCCCTTTCGTGAGGGAAAAAGTCTCGCACAATAAAATTGTACGGGGTGATGGTACCTCAGGAAGAAGCCACGGCTAACTCTGTGCCAGCAGCCGCGGTAAGACAGAGGTGGCAAGCGTTGTTCGGATTCACTGGGCTTAAAGCGCGTGTAGGCGTCCTGATAAGTCAATTGTGGAATCCCTGGGCTCAACCCAGGAATTGCACTTGAAACTGTCAGGATTGAGTCATGCATGGGAGGGCGGAATTCCCGGTGTAGCGGTGAAATGCGTAGAGATCGGGAGGAAGGCCTGTGGCGAAGGCGGCCCTCTAGGCAATGACTGACGCTGATGCGCGAAAGCGTGGGGAGCAAACAGGATTAGATACCCTGGTAGTCCACGCCCTAAACGGTGGGTACTAGGTGTGGGTGGCAGTAGCTATCCGTGCCGAAGGGAAACCATTAAGTACCCCGCCTGGGGAGTACGGCCGCAAGGTTGAAACTCAAAGGAATTGACGGGGGCCCGCACAAGCGGTGGAGCATGTGGTTTAATTCGACGCTACGCGAAGAACCTTACCTGGGCTTGACATGCTGGTGGTAAGAGCCCGAAAGGGGGATGACCCCGACGAAAGTCGGGGAGCCAGTACAGGTGCTGCATGGCTGTCGTCAGCTCGTGCCGTGAGGTGTTGGGTTAAGTCCCGCAACGAGCGCAACCCCTATCCTCTGTTGCCCTGAGAAATCGGGGGTCTCCGAGGAAACTGCCAGCGAAGAGCTGGAGGAAGGCGGGGATGACGTCAAGTCCTCATGGCCCTTATGCCCAGGGCTACACACGTGCTACAATGGCTGCTACAAAGGGAAGCTAACCCGCGAGGGAGAGCCAATCCCAAAAAAGCGGTCTCAGTTGGGATCGGAGTCTGCAACTCGACTCCGTGAACGCGGAATCGCTAGTAATCGTGGATCAGCACGCCACGGTGAATACGTTCCCGGGCCTTGTACACACCGCCCGTCACACCACGAAAGTCTGCTGTACCCAAAGTAGGTGAGTTAACCCCTGAGCTTATCGAAGGGGAGACAACCTCCTAAGGTATGGTAGGTAATTGGGGTGAAGTCGTAACAAGGTAGCCGTAGGGGAACCTGTGGCTGGATCACCTCCTTTCTAAGGAGTATGATGTAGGTGGTATCACATTGCCACAAAAGATTTGTGGGCCTGCTTTAAGAATTTTTGTAAGCTCTTTGACAACTGAAGATATTAGAAAAGGCTGGGTCAAGGAAGTAAGGGCATATGGCGAATGCCTTGGCATCAGGCGGCGACGAAGGACGCGGCAGGCTGCGAAAAGCCACGGGGAGTTGCGAGCAAACATTGATCCGTGGGTCTCCGAATGGGGAAACCTAGCCCGAGTAAAATCGGGCTATCATACGCTGAATACATAGGCATATGAGGCGAACCTTCCGAAGTGAAACATCTCAGTAGGAAGAGGAAGAGAAATCAACCGAGATTCCCTTAGTAGTGGCGAGCGAAGGGGGAAGAGCCCAAATCCCCCATGCCTTCGCAAGAAAGCATGGGGGAGGTTGTAGGACCGCGAAAGTACCATTATATGCTTATAGCTGAACTGGCATGGAAAGGCTGACCATAGAAGGTGATAGTCCTTGTAAGCGAAATAGGCATATAAGGGAAGCGGTATCCTGAGTACCACAGGACACGTGAAATCCCGTGGGAAGCTGGGGGGACCGCCCTCCAAGGCTAAACACGTCCTGATGACCGATAGTGCACAAGTACCGTGAGGGAAAGGTGAAAAGAACCCCGGTGAGGGGAGTGAAATAGAACCTGAAACCATATGTCTACAAGCAATCGGAGCCCTATTCTTGCTTTCGCAAGAAAGCAGTGGGGGGCGACGGTGTGCCTTTTGATTAATGCGCCGGCGAGTTACTGAGTATAGCGAGGTTAAGGTCTTAAGGACCGAAGCCGCAGGGAAACCGAGTCCTAACAGGGCGATTTAGTTGTATTCAGTAGACCCGAAGCCAGGTGATCTACCCATGGTCAGGGTGAAATGTCGAGAAGTCGGCATGGAGGCCCGAACCGGTGTTTGTTGCAAAAAGCTCGGATGAACTGTGGGTAGGAGTGAAAGGCTAATCAAACCTGGTGATAGCTGGTTCTCCCCGAAATGTATTGAGGTACAGCCTCATGTATACCTTAGGGAGGTAGGGCACTGGATGGGCTAGGGGTCGGTAACGGCTACTAAACCCAACTAAACCGCGAATGCCTTAAGGCTAAACATGGGAGTGAGACTACGGGTGCTAAGATTCGTGGTCAAGAGGGAAACAGCCCAGAACATCAGCTAAGGTCCCTAAGATAGAGCTAAGTGGGGAAGGATGTGAAGTTGCTAAAACAGCCAGGAGGTTTGCTTAGAAGCAGCAATCCTTTAAAGAAAGCGTAACAGCTCACTGGTCAAGCGACTTTGCGCCGAAAATTCAACGGGGCTTAAGCTCTACACCGAAGCTATGTCCCTGCATCATCTAGTGCAGGGGGTAGGGGAGCATTCTGCTAACCTGTGAAGGTGAGGCGCAAGCCTTGCTGGAGGAGGCGGAAGAGATGATGCCGGCATAAGTAGCGTAAATGCCGATGAAAAATCGGCACGCCGTAAACCTAAGGTTTCCTGGGGAAGGTCAATCCGCCCAGGGTAAGTCGGTCCTAAGCCGAGTCCGAAAGGGGTAGGCGATGGATAACTGGTTAATATTCCAGTACCAGCTATGATGCGTTTGACCGAAGGGGAGACGCAGGAGGATAGGCACAGCCGGGTAGTGGTTGTCCCGGTAAAAGCCTGTAAGGTGGTGGACAGGAAAATCCGTTCACTGTTAACCTGAAAGGTGACTTGGATCCCGAGTAATCGGGAAAACTGGCTGATTCCACACTGCCGAGAAAATCCTCTAAGGGAGCATCATGGATGACCGTACCGCAAACCGACACTGGTAGGTGGGTAGAAGATACCAAGGCGAACGGGTGAACCCTCGCAAAGGAACTAGGCAAAATTGCCCCGTAACTTCGGGAGAAGGGGTGTCCCGAGCAATCGGGATTTCAATAAAGAGGCTCAAGCGACTGTTTAGCAAAAACACAGGTGTCTGCTAACTGGAAACAGGATGTATAGACACTGACGCCTGCCCGGTGCCGGAAGGTTAACAGGAGAGGTCATCCCGAGCAATCAGGAGAAGCCTCAAATCGAAGCCCCGGTAAACGGCGGCCGTAACTATAACGGTCCTAAGGTAGCGAAATTCCTTGTCGGGTAAGTTCCGACCCGCATGAATGGCGTAACGACTTGAGCGCTGTCTCTGCGAGGGGCCCGGCGAACTTGAGATACCGGTGAAGACGCCGGTTGCCTGCGACTAGACGGAAAGACCCTGTGCACCTTTACTACAACTTGGCAGTGAATCTTGGTGAAGCATGTGTAGGATAGGTGGGAGGCTAAGAAGTCCTGACGCCAGTTGGGATGGAGCCAACCTTGAAATACCACCCTTGTTTTACTGGGATTCTAACTCATCCTGCTCACCGCGGGAGAGGACACTGCCTGGTGGGTAGTTTGACTGGGGCGGTCACCTCCCAAAAAGTAACGGAGGTGTCCAAAGGTCTCCTCAGGCTGGTCGGAAATCAGCCGCTGAGTGCAAAGGCATAAGGAGGCTTAACTGTGAGGCAGACAAGCCGAGCAGATGGGAAACCAGGGCTTAGTGATCCGGTGGTTCCATGTGGAAGGGCCATCGCTCAACGGATAAAAGGTACGCCGGGGATAACAGGCTTATCGGGTCCAAGAGTTCACATCGACGACCCGGTTTGGCACCTCGATGTCGACTCATCGCATCCTGGGGCTGAAGTAGGTCCCAAGGGTTGGGCTGTTCGCCCATTAAAGCGGTACGAGAGTTGGGTTCAGAACGTCGTGAGACAGTTCGGTCCCTATCTGTCGTGGGCGCAGGAGACTTGAGGGGAGCCATCCTCAGTACGAGAGGACCAGGATGGACGGACCTCTGGTGTGTGGGTTGTTCTGCCAAGGGCAGTGCCCAGTAGCTATGTTCGGATGGGATAACCGCTGAAGGCATCTAAGCGGGAAACCCACCCCAAGATTAGGTCTCCCTGCCGAGAAATCGGCACTAAAGGTCTGTGGTAGACTACCACGTTAATAGGCTGGGTGTGTAAGTCCGGTAACGGATTAAGCTAACCAGTACTAATAGACCGTGTGCCTTGACCCTCCTTTTCTAATACCTTCAGTTGTTAACTTCCTGAATAAAAATTTATTGAAGGGCTGTATATCTGCTATATAAAAATAAAATTATTGAAATGTAGTGAAGAGCCCACAGAAGTGGGTTTTTTTTATGTTATAACTTAAGGAGGGGTTTAAAAGAGAAGAAATGTTAGAGAAAGATGTATTTGATGAAATAATAGACATAGGTAAAAGGCGAGGAGTCCTTACTTATGACGAGATAAATGAGGCACTCCCTTCAGAATTCTTTACACCTGATGAGATAGAAGACCTTATGGACCTTCTTCAGGATATGGGAGTAAAGGTTGTTGATGTGGAAGAACCCCTCCCCCTGGAAGAGATAGATAAAGAAAAATTTGAGGACTACGAAAAGACAGAGGACCTTGTTCAAGCCTATTTCCACTCCATGGGAAATATCTCCATCCTTACAAGAGCTGAAGAGGTAGAGCTCGCAAAAAAATTAGAGGAGGGTAAAGGTATTATCAGAGAGATTCTACAAGACCTCCCATTAACCAGAAGGGTTGAGGAAAGCTTCAATACCAGTGAAGAACCTTTGGATGAGGAAGAACGCACAGAAGAAATCACTATGAGGGTGTTAAATAAAATTAAAATGCTGATAGGTGAGGTGAAGACTTTAAATGAAAGACTTGCGCCTTATGGAGGCTCTCTTAAGTCCTTAAGAAAACTTATAAGAAAAGAAGAAAGTAAAAAGAGGATAAGGGTTAAGAGGGTAATTTCTATGGAAAATCTTGCCAGGGAGATGCAAAAGGCATTTAGTAGGATTGAGGCAGAGGCAGGTGTGAAGATAGATAAATTAGTAGGGATATGGGATAGAATTCAGAAGGTGCAGGCTTTTGTAGAAGAGGCTAAGAATGAATTGATTATAAGGAATCTGAGATTGGTAGTCAATATTGCAAAAAATTATGTGGGCAGGGGACTTCCCCTCCTTGATCTCATTCAGGAGGGCAACATAGGGCTTATGAAGGCTGTGGATAAATTTAAATATGAGAAAGGATTTAAATTCAGTACCTATGCTACATGGTGGATAAGACAGGCTATAACAAGGGCACTTATTGACCAGACAAAGACAATCAGGGTTCCTGTTCATATGATGGAGTTTTATAATAGAGTCACAAAGGCTTCAAGGGAGCTTACACAGGTACTGGGCAGAGAGCCAACAGGTGAAGAAATTGCGCAAAAACTTGATGTGCCTCCAAAAAAAGTAGAAGAGGTCTTCAGGGCTATTCAAGATCCAATTGCATTACAAACCCCTATCGGCGATGAAGATACAGAGTTAGAGGATTTTATTGGCGACAAAAATAGCCCTTCGCCTTATTCTGATACGGAGAAGAAAGAAACATCAGAATATATACAGAAAGTGCTTGGGACCTTAACCCCTAAGGAAGCGAAGGTCTTAAAGATGAGATTTGGTATAGGGACTGATAGGGACCATACCCTTGAAGAGGTAGGCAGACATTTATCAATTACAAGGGAAAGGGTAAGACAGATAGAGGCAAAGGCATTAAGGAAGCTCAAACATCCAAGCAGGCTTAAAGCACTTAGAATGCTGGTCAGCACATAAACCTTCCTCCCCTCAACTATAACTGGCATTAATCTTTATATACTCCTCTGTTAAATCACAGGTAAGAACCATTGCCTCTTTTTTACCAAGTCCTAAATCTACCATAACAGTAACCTCTTTCTTTGAAAAAAGCTCCTTAGGAACCTTTTCTTTATTTATCCCAACGCCTTTGCTTACAAGTTTAAAGTCATTGAGGTATATGTTGATTTTCTGTTCTTTTACATCTACACCGGAGGAACCAATCGCAGCCATAATCCTACCCCAGTTCAGGGTTTTCCCATAGATGGCAGTTTTTACTAAGAGGGAGCCGGCAATTGCCCTGGCAACCTTCTCCGCATCACCTTCAGTTTTTGCTCCTCTCACAATAACCTCAACTAATTTAGTTGCACCTTCCCCATCCATGGCAATCATCCTTGAAAGGTTATATGTTACCTCGCTCAAGGCACTTTCAAATCTATAATACAGAGGTGAGTTTTTTCCTATCGGGCTATTTTTTAACATGCCGTTTGCCATGATTAAGACAGTATCGTTGGTGCTCATGTCATTATCAATTGTAAGTCTATTAAAGGATTTATCTACAGCCTCTCTTAATGCTCTATCAAGTGCCTCTGACTTTACAGATATATCAGTAAGTATAAAACATAGCATTGTTGCCATATTCGGGCATATCATCCCTGCGCCCTTTGCTATGCCTACAATCCTGCCTCTTCTCCCATTAATATCTATTTTTTTTGAGGATATCTTTGGAAAGGTATCTGTGGTCATGATTGCATCCGCAACATCATTTATAGAATAATAAGAGAGCCTTTCCACTAATACTGGAATTGAGATTTTTATCTTCTCCATTGGAAGGGTCTGCCCTATAATCCCTGTGGATGCCACATAAACAATGGCTGGAGAGATACCCAGTTCCTTAGCCACCATCTCGGTCATCTCTTTTGCATCTCTTAGTCCCTGAGTGCCTGTACAGGCATTCGCATTTCCACTGTTGATAATTATTGCCTGACCCTTTTTAGAGGAAATCTTTGAGAGATTGACTCTTACAGGTGCTGCCTTGATTTTGCTTGTTGTAAAAAGAGCAGCTATATTAGCTACTGTCTCAGAGCAAATCAGGGCGAGGTCTTTTTTATTTGCCTTTTTTATACCTGCTGATATACTTGAGAATTTAAATCCGGGGATTATTTTATCTGACATGGATAATTTATTTTGTACCCCTTTGACTCTCATGGATAGTGGGCAAAATTACTCAATCCCATTTTTTCATCAAAACCATACATAATATTCATATTCTGCACCGCCTGACCTGATGCACCTTTCAAAAGGTTATCTATTGCAGTAACAATTATCAGTGAATTTTTTCTTCTATCAAGGAACAGAGATATATCACAGAAGTTTGTTCCCTTTACAGCCTTGGTGCTTGGATATTCTCCTTCTTTTAGAACCCTTATAAATGGTTCTTTTGCATAAAAGTTTTGATATATCTTATGTAACCATGCATCATGCATTGTGCATTGTGCATTATTCTTTAACTTGACATAAATTGTGCTGAGGATGCCTCTGTCCATTGGGACGAGATGAGGTGTAAATATTACTTTAACCTTCTTTTTTGTCCTGAGGAGTCGGGACAGCTCCTGTTCTATCTCGGGGGTGTGACGATGCGTTGTAACAGCATAAGCCCGAACAGACTCGTTTGCCTCAGAGAACATAAAGGGCAGCTCAGGATTTCTCCCTGCACCCGAGACTCCGGATTTTGAATCTATAATTATGGAGTCAAGGTCAATCAGGGCACTCTTTATAACAGGTGCAAGCCCTAAGATGGCAGCCGCCGGATAACAGCCAGGATTGGCTACTATCTCAGCATTTTTTATTTCTAACCTGTATAGCTCAGAAATCCCATAGACTGCCTTTTTTAATAGGACAGGATACATATGAGGGGTCTTGTACCATTCCTCATATACCGCTGCGTCCTTCAACCTGTAATCAGCAGAAAGGTCTATTACTCTTTTGCCTGCTTTATGAAGGTTAAATACAACTTCCTGTGAAGTTTTGTGTGGAAGGCATAGAAAAAATAAATCTGCCTTTTTTACAACCTCCTTTATATCTAAAGGCTCAAATCTCAAAGTCTCAGAAAGCCCTGTGAGGGATGGGAATAACTCCGAGACAGCTCTTCCTGCTGAGCGCTCAGATGTAACAGCAATTATTTTTACCTGAGGGTGTTGAAGAAGCAGTCTTAAAAGTTCACCACCTGTGTATCCGCTTCCTCCTAAAATAGCTACTTTTAACATTCCCTTTTTATCTCTTAGAGAACTGGAAGCGTTTTCTGGCGCCTTTCTGGCCGTATTTTTTCCTCTCTTTAACCCGTGAGTCTCTTGTTAAGAGACCTTCTCTTTTGAGCCTTTCCCTAAAATCTGGATTAAGCTGAACCAATGCCCTTGCAATCCCATGCCTGACAGCGCCTGCCTGCCCTGTGGTCCCACCACCTATAACCTTAATAGAGACATCGTATTTTCCTGAGACAGCTGCCACCTCTAATGGTTGTCTCACGAGCATCCTTAGCGTCTCATATGGAAAGTATTTATCAAAGGGCATATCGTTGATGGTGATAGTGCCGCTCCCCGGTGTAAGTATTACCCTCGCTATAGCGGTCTTTCTCCTGCCGGTTGCAGTATATTGTATTTCAGCCATAATTCTTAAGGAGCTCCTTTAATAACACCTAACAATGGATTCTGTGCTTGATGAGGATGTGATGGACCTCTGTATACCTTTAGTTTTTTCAGGTGAAGCCTTCTCAGTTTATTCTTTGGAAGCATACCTTCTACTGCCATTGTAATTACTTTTTCAGGGGCTTCCTTTAGAAGCCTTTTAGCAGTTTCCTTTTTAAGCCCCCCCGGATAACCGGTATGGTGTATATATGTCTTACTTGCAAGTTTATTGCCTGTAAGGCGAACCTTCTCAGCATTAATAACAACCACAAAATCTCCACAATCTACATGCGGAGAAAATATCGGTTTGTCTTTGCCCCGTAGTACAGTGGCTACTTTAGTAGCCAGTCTTCCTAAGACCATACCCTGAGCATCTATAAGATGCCATTTCCTTTGTATGTCAGTATTTTTTGCAAAGATGGTTTTCATCGTTTTATATTCACCCCCACCTCGGCCTTCCCCGTCGAGGGGAAGGGGAGTAATATGGAAGGCTCAAGATTTACCCCGTTAGAAAGAAAGCCCCTGCCTTTTATCCTGTTTAGAAATTGGAGATTTCTAATGGAGTTTACCTCTTCGGGGCTGGTTTTGCAGGTCTTGCCGGCTCTGCCTTAGCCTTTGGGGCTTCGGTAATAGACCATGCCACATTCTTGCCGTCCTCTTCTTTATATTTAGCCCCTACCCTGTCGCCAACCTTTAAATCAGCAATAGTCTTTTTCTCCTTTCCAATGGTAATCTTGGTCTTGGCAGTAACATTGAGGACTACTGCCTTATCTACTTCTTTAACTGTTACTGTGTTGGCTTTTGCATCAACTGCTGAGATTTCACCTGTAATCCGCCTCATTGCTGGAGCCGCTTCTTTCTTCTCTGCCGGAGCTGCCTTCTCCTTCTGAGCAACTACTACCCCACTGAAGACAATCATTAGGAGTATAGATAGCATGAGAGCTATAACTCTTTTCATTTGTTAGTCACCCCCTTTCAGTGTAAGATTATAAAAACACTATATACTAAGCACATGATAAAAGATTGTCAAGCCTTTAGCTATTTTTTAAGGTTTTCTCCAATACCTCATCCATTGTCTCTACGGCGAGGAACTCTATTCCCTTTTTAAGATACCTTGGAATTTCTTCAAGGTCTTTCAGATTTCTCTTAGGAATGATTAATTTTTTAATCCCCATCCTCTTTGCTGCAAGGGTCTTTTCTTTTAACCCGCCTATTGGTAGAACCCTTCCTCTTAATGTAACCTCGCCAGTCATTGCTATGGCTTTGTTTACAGGTTTTCCCGTAAAGGCAGAGGCAATCGCTGTAGCCATGGTTATACCTGCAGATGGGCCATCCTTGGGGATTGCCCCTGCAGGGATATGTATATGTATGTCATTTTTAGAGAACAGGTCACTATTTATCTGTAGTTTCCTCGCCCTTGAACGAATATAACTGAGTGCTGCATATGCGGATTCCTTCATCACATCTCCCAGATGCCCTGTAAGGGTGAGATTGCCTTTACCCTTCATTATTGTTGCCTCTATGTATATTACATCTCCACCTGCCTCTGTCCATGCAAGTCCAGTGGCTACTCCAACCTCATCTTTTTCCATTTCCTCTTCAGGAAGAAATTTAGGCACACCTAAATATTTTGAGAGATTTTTTGCTGAAATATGGTAAGTCTTATCCTTCCCTTCCGCAATCTTCCTTGCAACCTTCCGGCAGAGGTTTGCAATCTCGCGCTCAAGGTTTCTGACCCCTGCCTCCCTTGTGTAATGGGTAATTATCTGCATTACTGCACTGTCATTTATCTTTATGTTCTTATCCGTTATACCATGTTCTTTTAATTGCTTTGGAATAAGGAAATTCTTTGCAATACCAAGTTTTTCCTCTGATGTATAGCCTGAGAGGGTTATTATCTCCATCCTGTCCCTGAGAGGTGATGGTATCGGGTCTATAAGATTACATGTGGTAATAAATATTACATTGCTCAGGTCAAAAGGCACACCTAAATAGTGGTCTACAAATGCAAAATTCTGTTCAGGGTCTAAGACCTCAAGGAGTGCCGAGGCAGGGTCTCCTCTGAAATCCATGCCAATTTTATCCACCTCATCAAGCATAAATACAGGGTTATTTTTACCTGCTGTCTTAATCCCCTGAATTATCCTGCCAGGGAGTGCCCCTACATAGGTTCTTCTGTGTCCTCTTATCTCTGCCTCATCCCTCATCCCGCCAAGAGACATCCTAAAAAACTCCCTTCCAAGTGCCCGTGCGATAGACCTTCCAAGTGATGTCTTGCCAACCCCTGGTGGACCCACAAAACAGATAACCGGACCCTTCATCTTCTCCTTAAGTTTTCTTACACCAAGGTATTCAAGTATCCTCTCCTTCACCCGCTCAAGGTCATAGTGGTCTTCATCAAGAACCTTCTTTGCGATTTTCAGGTCAAGATTATCCTGAGTGCTTTTTGACCATGGTAGTTCAGTAAGCCAGTCTATATATGTCCTTATTGTGCCTGCTTCAGCGCTGTCAGGATGCATCTTCTCAATGCGTTTAAGCTGTTTTAGTGCCTCTTTTTCCACCTTTTCAGGCATCTTTGCCTCTTCTATCTTCCTTTTGAACTCCTGAATTTCTTCGGTCCTCTCATCTATCTCTCCAAGCTCTTTCTGTATTGCCTTTAACTGCTCCCTGAGAAAATATTCCCTCTGGGTTTTATCTATCTCTCCTTTTACATCAGATTGAATCTTCTGCTGAACAAGGAGCAGGTCTATTTCTCTGCGGAGTATCTCATTTATTTTTTCAAGTCTCGCTATGGGGTCTATAAGCTCCAGAATCTCCTGTGCCTGTTCCACCTTAAGACCAAGATTTGATGCTACTAAATCTGCAAGCCTTCCCGGGTCTTCAACATTTTCTATAAGGACTGTCACATCAGGCATAAGAGGTTTGCCAAGTGTGATAGCCCTGTCCACCTGCTCTTTCACATTGCGTATAAGTGCCTCAGCCTCAACAGTTAACTCCTGAGGTTTCTGCTCAACAATCCTTTCAACTTCTCCTATGTAATAGGTTTCTGTCTGGGTGTATCTCAGGATGCGTGCCTTTACAAGCCCCTGTATAAGAAGTTTAACTCTTCCATCAGAAAGCTTCAGTGCCCTCAATATGGTTCCTACAGTGCCTGTGCTGTGCAGGTCTTCGGGAGAGGGTGCCTCTATATTCATATCCTTCTGTGCAATGAGCATTATCATGCGATTGCCTGCAAGGGCATGGTCAATAGCCCTGATTGAGATTTCCCGCCCCACGAACAATGGAAGAATCGTATAAGGGAAAATAACTATGTCTCTCACAGGAAGAATAGGTAATGTAGCTGGAATTTCTATCTCATGCTCTTCCTTTGTCCTTGCCATTAATTCTTCCTCCTGCCTTACACCTTTGCCTTAAGCCCTAACCCTCAAGGATAAAAGATATTCCCTGAACTCCTTTTTAACCTGGGGGTTCTTTAATGCAAGCTCCACAGTTGCCTGAAGAAACCCGAGCTTATCTCCTGCATCGTATCTCTTCCCCTCAAATAGATAACCATAAATATCCTCACTCTTTAAGAGTGCCTTCAGGGCGTCTGTAAGCTGAACCTCTCTGTCCTTTCCCGGTGGTATTTTCTCAAGAAAAGGAAAAATCTCAGGTGTCAGGATATATCTTCCTATGATTGCGATATTTGATGGTGACTGAGAAGGCAGTGGTTTTTCCACAAGGTCTTCTATCTTAAAGAGGTTCTTCTTTATCTCCCTGCCCCTCACTATCCCGTAGCGGGAGACCTCTTCATATTTAACCTTTTGAAGGGCAAGCACTGGAGCCTGATAGCGTCGGTAACACCGCAGCATCTCTCCAAAGAGGTTATCATCAGGGTCTATAATATCATCACTGAGCAGGACTGCAAAGGGCTCATCGCTTACAAAGGGCTTTGAGCAGAGGATGGCATGACCGAGCCCAAGCGGTTCCCTCTGCCTCACATAAGCAAAATGAAGATGATTCAGCCCCCGAATCTCCTGAAGAAGGGATTTTTTACCCCTTCTCTTAAGGGCCTCTTCAAGCTCCCAGGCACTATCAAAGTGGTCCTCAATAGAGCTTTTATTTTTACCTGTAATTATAATAAATTCCCTGATGCCGCACCTCTCTGCCTCTTCAATTGCATACTGTATCATTGGTTTGTCAACAATCGGTAACATCTCCTTTGGAGATGCCTTTGTTGCAGGTAAAAATCTTGTGCCAAAACCACCCGCAGGAAATACAGCCTTCCTTACCTCTCTACTCATAAATTGCTCCTGAGAGTTCAGAATTTAATATTTATTTTACCATGATAAAAGAATTATTAAAAGAGGAGCCTTTTACATTCTGCCTACTTTTCTATAAACGCATCCCTTAATAGTTTGCTCTGTCTTTCAAATGCCTGCCTTGGATTTTTTGGGTTTTTCATAAGGGAGACCTCTTGTGTAATAAGCCTTGCGAGATTAAGGACATGGGTATCAACCCTTGCAGACTCTCTTTTATAGAGGGGGTGGTCGCGGTTTATATAAATAGTTGTCTCTTCTGAAAAGACCTCAGGAGCGTCCTCGCCAAAACTGTCGACAACACATGAGACACCTATCTCGCCGAACTTTATTCTTTTTATAATGGCATTAGGCGTAAGCCTTTTTACTTGTGGCTTCTTCTTTCTTTTTTTTCTCAGGTAACCTTGGTTTTTTCTCTACCTGCACCTCTCTTTCTATAATTCCTTCTTTCTTTTTGGAGACCTCAGCAGCATTGCCTATGCCCTTTGTCGCATCACCGATGGGAATGGCACCAAAGGGTGACAGGTCAGGGTTTGCTGCTAATGCCTTATATATCCTCTGAAGTGCCTCTTTTAAGGCACGGCTTACCCTCCTGCCCTCTTTTTTGCTTGTTAGTCTGTAAAGGGTAGTCTTAACATCTCCCATAATTTTTTCCATAACCTTTTGAAATGCCTCATATTCTTGAGAATCTTTTATAAAGCCTGTTCTATCACTTGTAATTGGCAGGAAATCAGCATTTACCTCTCCTTTAACCCTCGCCACTGCCTTTCCCCATGTCTCCATGCCGAAGAGCTCCCTTCGTATAGTTACCTGTTTTACCTTTACCTCAATTCCAGGTTCCTGTGTTGATGAAGAGGTCTCTGAAAGTATTGTTATCTCTCCTGTGACAGAACCAAAGGATGTTCCTTCAAGGATGGGAATCCTGTGGCCTATAAGGCTCCTTGGAGTAATGGTATGTCCATTAAGCCTTACCTTGAAATGGGGCGCCTTAAGTGGTGTTCCCTCAATTATCTTAGCCTCTATATCCCTTGGTTCAAATCTCCTCGTCAGTCCCTTAAGGATGACAGTTGTGCCGTCAGTTTTTCTAAAATCCACAGGAAGGATTTCAAGGGGTAGTCGCCATATATCCTTAGCCTTTTCCCATTCTTCTTTATCAAATATAACCCTTCCAAGAAAATCGCCATTTTTTGTTATTACCTCAAATCTCTTACATGCAGAAAGGCTTGCAAATTTTCCTATGCCAAATTGTCCAATCCTATCCCTGCCGTAAATTGGGGATTTTGGTGAATAAAGCTTCTGCTGACTGCCTATATTAAAATACTGCTGAAGCCCTTCCCTGTCCATGCCTGCCCCGTTGTCCTTAATCTCAATTGTGTCATCAGTAACAACAATCTCCACAAGGGTTGCATCTGCATCATATGCGTTATTTACAAGCTCTCTTACAAACTCAATACTCTCTGTGTAAAGCCTTTCTCCAATGGTTATAATGTGGCTTTTATCAACAGTGACAGTAATAAACTCCTTAGTATTCTCTGGCATTGCAGTTTTTCTCTATGGGATTTTGATATAATTATATCAGAATCAATCAATTTTAGTGGTATTCTCTATGAAAAGTAGTGAAATAAGACAGTTATTTATTGATTTCTTCAGGCAAAAGGGGCACAATATCCTCCCAGGTTCGCCTCTCATACCAAAGGATGACCCCACACTCCTTTTCACCAGCGCAGGGATGGTTCAGTTTAAATCGCTGTTTTTAGATACTTCCTCTGCCACCTATAAACGGGTTGCCACTGTCCAGAAATGCCTGAGGGCAGGTGGAAAACATAATGACCTTGAGAATGTTGGAAGGACCACAAGACACCATACCTTCTTTGAGATGCTTGGTAATTTCTCCTTCGGAGACTATTTTAAAAAAGAGGCAATAAAATGGGCATGGGAGTTTCTCACAGGATGGCTGAAATTACCCGAGGATAAACTCCTTATCTCTGTTTATGAAAAAGATGATGAATCAGCAGATATATGGCAGAGAGAGGTTGGCATCAATCCCCAGAGAATCTTCAGGGGCAAAGAGAAAGACAACTTCTGGCAGATGGCAGATACAGGCCCCTGCGGTCCGTGCTCGGAGATATTGATAGAGCAGGGCGAAGATGCTGGCTGCGGCAAACCTCACTGTGCCCCGGACTGTGGCTGTGACAGGTTTCTTGAGCTATGGAATTTAGTTTTTATGCAATATGAGAGGAGTTCGGATGGAAAACTTACCCCTCTTCCAAAACCCTGTATTGACACAGGCATGGGGCTTGAAAGGCTTGTAGCTGTGCTTCAGGGAAAACATAGCAATTTCCACAGCGACCTCTTCATGCCAATAATTGAAGAAATTGAATCGCAAATACTCAGGACAAAAGGGACTTATGGAAAAGACCACAATACAGATGTCTCAATAAATGTAATAGCAGACCATATAAGGGCAATTGCATTTATGCTTGCAGAGGGGCTCATGCCCTCAAATGAAGGCAGAGGCTATGTCTTAAGAAGGATCATAAGGAGGGCGGCAAGACATGGCTTCATGCTTGGCATTGAGGAGCCATTCCTGTATAAGATTATAGATTCGCTGCCGGGCATAATGGCACAATCCTATCCAGAACTCATAGAAGAGGTAGGGAGGATGAGGGGAATTCTTAAATTTGAAGAAGAGAGATTCAGCCATACACTCTCATCCGGCATGTCAATACTTACTGAAATTATAAAAGGACTCAAGGGAGGGGAAGAAAAAACCATTCCAGGGGAAGAGCTTTTCAAACTCTATGATACCTATGGTTTTCCACTTGACCTTGCAAGGGATATCGCTGAGGACAACGGTCTTACAATTGATGAAGAGGGCTTTGAGAAAGAGATGGAGATTCAAAGGGTGAGGGCAAGGGCATCGTGGGCTGGTAAAGATGTGGCAGTTGCAGAGGTTTATAAGAATTTATTAAAAGAGGTGTCTCCTACAACATTCCTTGGCTATGAGACCCTCAAGGCAGAAGGAACTGTCCTGGCAGTGGTAAAGAATGGCACATTACTCAATGAGGCAAAAGAGGAAGATGAAGTTGAAATAATCCTGAATAAGACACCTTTTTATGGCGACTCAGGCGGTCAGGTTGGGGATAAAGGGGTTCTGAGCAGAGAGGACTTAAGGATTGATGTCATTGATACGAAAAAGATAGGTGAAATAATCTCTCATATTTGCACCGTAAAAAGGGGAGTTATCAATGCAGGGATGAAGGTATATGCATCTGTGGATGAGGAAAGAAGAAAGGCCATTATGCGAAATCACACAGCAACACACCTGCTTCAGTCTGCATTAAGGCAGGTTTTAGGAGAGCATGTAAAACAGGCAGGCTCTCTGGTTGAACCTGAGAGATTAAGATTTGACTTCACGCATTTTTCTCCTCTGAAAGAAATGGAGATTGAGAAGGTTGAGAGGATTGTTAATGAAAAGATCATGGAGAATATTCCTCTTGAAAGCTCCATCATGGATATTGACGATGCGATAGGAAGCGGAGCGATAGCACTCTTTGGAGAAAGATACGGAAAAAAGGTAAGGGTTGTAAGGGCAGGAGATTTTTCAGCCGAACTATGCGGTGGCACACACTGCAGGGCTACAGGAGAAATTGGCTTATTCAAGATAGTCTCAGAGGGTAGTGTTGCCTCTGGTGTGAGGAGGATAGAGGCTCTAACAGGGTTTGGGGCACTTGAATTCTTGAGGACAGAGGAGGAAGAGTTAAAGAAGGTAGCAGGGCTGCTTAAGGTTAAAGAACTCAAGGTTTTAGAAAGACTTGAAAAGCTTATAGCACACACAAAACTCCTTGAGAAAGAGCTTGAAAAATTTAAGGGTAAGGCATTAGTCGGAAAAGCCGATGCTATCCTTCAAAATGTTCAGAGGGTAAATAATATCAAGGTTCTAAGCCAGAGGATTGATGGTTATGACTTAAGGACCTTAAGAGAACTTGCAGATAAATTAAGGGATAAGATGGGTTCAGGCATCCTTGTGCTTGGTTCTGTGCTTGATACTCAGGTATCTTATGTGGCAATGGTTACAAAGGATTTAACACCACGACTTAATGCAGAAGAGATACTAAGGGCAGTGACAGGAGGTAAAGGTGGTGGAAGGGATGATATGGCACAAGGCGGGACAAATGATATAGAGGGAGTTGATAAGGCACTTAAATCAGTATACGATATAATAAAGATGAAGGTTGAAAGTGGAAATTGAAAACTCCAAAGTGGAGGAATTTCAATTCCTAACTTATAACTAAAAAGGAGGTCTATTTAGGATGTTTGAGATTATCCGCAGGGCATTGATGGCAGGTTTAGGGATGCAGGCAAAGCTCAAAGAGTTTATTGATGAGCTTGTTAAAGAGGGGGAATTAAGTAAGACACAGGGTGCAAGGCTTATCAGGGAATGGTCTGATAAGGCTGATAAAACAGGAAAAGACCTGAGCAAAAGTATAGTAGCCCTTGTAGGAAAGCCACTTGAGAAGATGAATATCCCGACGAAAGATGAGGTGGAAGAATTACAGAGGAAGGTGCAGGGCCTTTCTGCAAGGGTTGAAAGGTTAGAAGAGGCAATGCCATCAGTGGAAACCACTGAAAGGTAAAATGGCAATATCCGGCCTTTTAAGATTCCGGCAGACATATAAGAATGTAGGACGCATAAGGGAGATAGCTAATACATTTTTAAAACACGGCTTTGGACAGCTTATTGAGCAGTTAAACCTCCACCGTTTTATCCCTTTACGCAAAAAACTCAAGGTCTTTGGCTACTCCCCTCCGCTTGAAAGACACACGATTCCTGAAAGGCTAAGAATTGCATTCAGCTCCCTTGGTCCATCATTCATAAAACTTGCACAGCTTCTCTCATCAAGACCCGACCTTATAACCAAGGCATATGCTGATGAATTCAAGAAACTACAGGATGAGGTTCCTCCATTTTCTGCAAGGGAAGTTAGGAAGATTATTGAGACAGAGCTTCGGACATCTATAAATAACCTATTTTCTGATTTTGAGGATTTACCTCTTGCCGCTGCATCCATTGCACAGGTTCACAATGCAACCTTGAGAAGCGGTGAAAAGGTAGTTGTCAAGGTTCAGAGACCTGATATCAGGGCAACTATTGAAACTGATATTGCCATACTTGAGATTATTGCCCATCTTCTCCTCAGGTATGTCCCTGAGAGTAAGTTTTTTAATCCATTGGGAATAGCAAATGAGTTTTCAAGGTCTGTAAGAAAGGAATTAAATTTTATGGAAGAGGCAAGAAATGCCAACCGCTTCAGGAAAAACTTTGCTGGGAATCACAATATATACATTCCACAGGTCTATCCTGAGCTTGTCTCTGAAAAGGTTATTGTGATGGAGAGGCTGGAAGGTGTGCGGATAGATAATATAAAAGGCATAGAATCACTTGGTGTTGAAAGGCATGAGATAGCGAGGATAGGTATAGATGCTTATTTTAAAATGGTGTTTGAAGATGGCTTCTTCCATGCAGACCCTCATCCAGGGAATATCCTTGTTATGCCGGATGGAAAGATAGGGCTTATGGATTTTGGCATAGTTGGATGGCTAAGCCCTGAACTCATGGAAAACATTGCCAGTGCATTTCTTGCCCTCACTACTAAGGACTTTGACCGCCTGATTGACTGCTACATAGAACTTGGCGTTGTTTTGGGAGAAGGGGTTGACACTGAGACATTCAAGAGAGAATTCAGGGCTGACCTCATTGGGCTCTATGAGCCTTTTTATGAGCTCACAATTGGTGAGATAGATTTTGCTGAATATCTTGGCACCCTTACCCACCTGGCAATAAAGCATGGACTGAGGATTCCTTCGGAACTTTTGCTTATGAATAAGACAATGTTAATACTTGATAATATAGGAAGACAGCTTGACCCTACCTTTAATTTAATGGTAATGGCAGAGCCATATGCTAGAAGGCTGGCAAGGAGACAGATGTCTCCTCAGAGGATACTTGAGAAGGCAAAGAAAAATGTCTTAGAGATTGGTGATTTTCTTGCGACTGCACCCAAGCATATAAGTAGACTTTTGAGTAGGACCCTCAGGGATGAGCTGAGTGTCAAGATAAATCCAATCGGTATGGACAGGTTAATAAAAGATATAGACCGTTCAAGTAACCGGGTTGCATTCAGTGTGATACTTGCAGCCATTATAATAGGCTCATCCTTGCTTATACTATCAGGCATCGGAGGGAAAATCTTAGGGCTACCAGCCCTGGGTGCAATAGGCTTCTTCATAGCCTTTTTCCTCGGGATATGGCTCCTTGTGTCTATCATTAAGTCGGGAAGATTGTGAAAACATGACAAAAGAGGAACTCAAAGAATACTGTGGGGCTGAATTCAAAAACATTCACAGGGTTGTGGATGAACTCTTCTCTATGGTCTCTCCTGATAAGTCAGAATATACACTTTTAGAACTTGCAGCAATATCCACCTTCCTGCTTAATATTTATACCGGTATTGAGAATATATTAAAACAGATACTCATATTTGATGGGCTAAATGTGGGGGATTCGCCAGAGTGGCATGAAAAAATCCTTAAAAAGGCAACTGAGATTGGAATCCTGCCCCCTGACCTCTTTCAAATCCTCTCAGGGTATCTCTCATTCAGAAATTTCTTTGTTTATTCATATACCTTTAACATCAAATGGGAGAAATTAAAGGTCTTAGTTGAGGTAATGAAGGATGTGCTCCAGAGGCTCAGGGCAGAGGTTCAGGAGTATATGGAGACGATTTGAGGGTCAAGCGAAGCGAATTTATAACTTAACAATTTATAGATAAGTTTTGCGGCTAAGAAGTCAGGGGCTTTGTTGTGAGAGGGGCAGAGCTCTACAATATCAAAGCCAGCTATATTTTTATTCTCAGAGACATATCTTAATAACTCAATCACCTGATACCAGCATAATCCCCCTGGCTCAGGGGTGCCCACCGAAGGCATTATTGATGGGTCAAACACATCAAGGTCTATTGTGATATAAACATTTTGAGAGAATCTCTGCAAGACTTTTTTAATCCAATTTTTTCTCTGAGACGACCCATGCCGAGATTGATAAATCTCTTCTGCATAAAAAATCCTCTGCTTATCAATGTTCTTAAGTTCAGATGAATCCATACTCCTTATCCCGACTGATATGATTCTTTCTTTTTTTAACTCTAAAATCTCCTTTACCCTCGCCATGACACAGGCATGACTGAGGCTATCTCCTTCGTAAGAGTCCCTCATATCAGAATGGGCATCAAGATGGAGGATGCTCAGGTCATTGAAAAACTCTGCATGGGCCTTGATCGGTCCCAGAGATACTGTATGCTCTCCTCCTAAGGTAACAACGAATTTTTTATCGTTTAATAAATTTTTAACCCTTCTGTATACCTTATCTATCATTTCTTTCGCGTTGCTAACAGTAATACTTTTTGCTGTGTATATCCCTTTTTTATAAACCTCTGAATCGGTCTCAATATCATATAACTCCATGTTTTTTGATGCCTCAATAATGGCATCCGGTGCTTTAGAAGAGCCTTTAATCCATGTGCTTGTTTTATCAAAGGGAATTGGAAGGATGACTATTTGTGAATCCTTGTAATTTGAGAGTTCTGGGGGTAAGCCACCAAAATTGTGAGGGATTTTGAGTTTCAATTTACTCTATTAAAAACACTGCGGCTGCAATTGTTGTAGTCCATAGCCCGTGTTTATTACCCTCTGCAGATTGACATATATGAGAGGATTTGAAGATGTATCCACTTGCCTTATAAACCTGTTTCCTTTCATCCCATGCGAGGTTCGGGTCAAAGGGGATACCCAGTGTTGTTGCAAGCATTGTGGCTGCTAGGTCTTCAGCGTATTCACCTGATTTCTTTGCTGTCTCTCCGAAGGAGTGATGCTCCGATAGATAACCATAATTATCATTACCCTTTGGGACCGCCAATCCTATAGCAGCAGATATGAGCCTGTTAGGCTCATTGGTCTGGTTTCTAGCCATCACACAATAGGTTATCTGTCCGGGTTGAATTAATTTCAACCCCTCTGACTTAGATATTATCTTGCAGGTTGCAGGGAAGATGCTTGAGACATATACGAGGTTACATTTCTCTATTCCGGCACTCCTTAAGGCAAGCTCAAAAGAGGCAAGTTTATCCCTGTGAACCCCAACACCTTTTGTAAAAAATACCTTTTCAGGTATCATGTCTCACCTCCTTCTTGAAATGAATCTCCGATTGGCTGAAATATACACAAATTTATTTTGTTTTTCAAGTAGATATTTTTAATCGTGTTTTGATGTTACCATTTTAAAATGTCACATTTTGGTTATTCTCTATCTTAAAAATTTATTGAGATGGAGGGTAGCGTTTATGAACAAACTCATAGTTACGATGAAAGATATTCAAAGGCATAAGGTCTTAACAGAAGTTCTTGGAAAGAAACTCTCTCTTACTGATGCAGCAGAATTGCTGTCAATAAGCTATCGGCATGCCATACGGCTAAAACAGATAATGCATTTCAAAGACAAAAATGGTGCCCTGAACTTGATTCAGGGAATGATTGATGATGCCACGCATGAAGGGTTGCATTATAGCGTCAACCATGAGCATGATGATACACAGATTGAGAGGGCATTGGAAGAGTTGGGGGGTCACCCTTATACCAGCCAACTCTCTACAGGCAAAGGGTCGGATAGAGGTAACATTCAGATTATTTCAGGATCGTCTGATTAAAGAGATGCGTCTTGCAGGTATCAGTAACTATGAGGAGGCAAACATATTGCTTCTTGAGAGGTTTCTACCCTGGTATAATGCAAAATACACCCATGAGGCGCCTTCTGTTTATATGCCTCTCTTTAAATCATCCATGGAGAAAGGCTATAGCTAAGCATGTCCAGTTAAAACAAAGAAAACAAACCATGGCTGAAATAATGGCTCAAAAGAAAATTGAAAAGATGTTCGGGGGTTTAATTACATTCGTTCACTAAATGATAGCACTATAATAATAGTGCTTCATAAACATCATTAAAATGTGACATTTGAAATTTGTAATAACAGAGGAATTAAGCCCACTTAGGAGCCTGCTGAATAAAAAGGCATGCTGAACTTTTGTAAGATAATACATTGGCAACGGGTTTAGCAAGGGCTGACAACTATGTTGTCAATGAGTCTTGTTGTCCCAATCCTCACTGCAAGGCATATAACGACCGGAGATTCAATAGTCTTAACCTCTTTAAGGCTTTCAGGCTCAACAATCTCAATATATTCTATCTTTACCATCGGTTCTGATTTTATTATATTCTCCATCTCTTCCTTAATACGAACTGAATTCCTGATGCCTCTTGCTATAAGCCCTTCGCAATGTCTTAAAGCCCTGTAAAGCACACCTGCTGATTTCCTCTCGGTCTCATTTAAATAACTATTTCTTGAGCTCATAGCCAGTCCATCAGCTTCCCTTACAGTGGGGCAGACAACAATATCTATGTCAAAATTGAGCTCCCTTACTATTTTTTTTATGACAACCGACTGCTGAAAATCCTTCTGCCCAAAATATACCTTGTGAGGTGTGACAATGTTAAAGAGCTTTGCAACTACAACTGCTACACCGTTAAAATGCCCCGGTCTTGCTACACCACAGAGGACCTCTCCAATACTGCCTACATCTATTGTTGTTGAAAAGCCCCCTGGATACATATCCTGAACCTGAGGAATAAATACCACATCTACACCAAGGGGCAATAATTTATCTAAATCTCCTTTAATGTCTCTCGGGTATCTATCAAAATCATCTTTTGGTCCAAATTGTATTGGATTTACAAAGATGCTGACCACTGTCACATCATTTTCCTCTTTTGCACATCTCACAAGACTCAGGTGCCCTTCATGGAGTGCCCCCATTGTTGGAACAAAGCCTATGGTCTTCCCATGAGACCTAAACTGCCTGCTTGATGCCTGCATGTCTTTTATGCTCCTGATGACCTGCATTTCTAAGAACTCTAAATTCTAAGCACTAGCCAGCACTTAATTCAGGATTTTGGATTTAGGGTCTTACCTTTAGCACTTCTTTAATCAAATCCCTCTCAACCTCTTCTATCCTGACCTTCCCGATACACTCAGGAAGGATAAACCTGAGATTCCCTGCCTTAACCTTTTTATCAACCTCAATGGCATTGAGGATATCTGAGGTGTTAATCTCATCAGGTATTGTAGTTGGTAGTCCATATATTTGTATAAGCTGTTTTATATGTTCTCCATCTGCCTCCTTGAGAATCCCTGCTGTCACTGCAATCTCTACATCCACGCACATGCCTATGGCAATTGCCTCTCCATGGAGAAATCTCGTGTATCCTGTTACAGTCTCAAGGGCATGACCTACTGTATGCCCGAAATTGAGGATTGCCCTCAATCCAGTCTCCCTTTCATCCCGGGATACAACCTCTGCCTTTATCTCACAGGAGCGCCTGATTACCCTGAGAAGGGAGTCTCCAAGGAAGGCAATATCTTCTTTTTCCTTTTCCACTAAATCAAAAAGTCCTTTATCAGCAATGACACCATATTTTATTATCTCAGCAATGCCGGCATTAAATTCCCTCATAGGCAGTGTCCTTAAGGTATCAACATCTATTAAGACCAGTGATGGCTGATAAAATGTGCCAACCATATTCTTCCCCAGGGGGTGATTGACACCTGTCTTGCCACCCACAGAGCTATCAACCTGTGCAAGGAGCGTTGTTGGAACCTGAATATATCTTATTCCCCTCATATATGTTGAGGCAACAAAACCCGTTATATCACCTACAACACCTCCGCCGAAGGCAACAAGAAGGGAATCCCTGTCAAACCTCGCCTTAAGAAGCTCCCCATATAAATAAGATGCCCAGAGGAGGTCTTTATATTCCTCTCCGTCAGGTATAAGGAAAACCTCCGGTGTTATGCCGCACCCCTTGATTGAGCTCAGAATGGTATCACTGTAAAGCGGAAAGATTGTTTTATTACTCACAATTGCAACCTTAGAGGGTCTGAATTCTTTAACCCTCAAGCCAAGAATCCCCAGGTTTTTTCTTCCAATGATAATCTTATAACCTCTGTCTTTAAGTTCTACAGTGACCTCCTCACCCTGAAGACCGAGCCTTTCTATTATCTCTTCCACAGCCTCCCCTGGGGTTATAAAACTTGTATCAATGGGTATATCTGCCTGCATATAAAGGGAAAGTCTTTCGGCAAGTAATCTTTTAATTTCTTTAAGAGGCTCTTCTACATTAAGGAGAGGTCTCTTCCCGCCTTCTAACATAACCCTCTTTAAGATAACCTCAGGCTCTGTCTTTAACCAGATAATAATGCCCCTTTTCTGAAGATTCTCAACATTTCTCTTATTCTTGATAACACCACCACCTGTTGCGATTACAGCATCGGTCATCCTGGAGACCTCTTCAACTATAGCCTGCTCCACCTCTCTGAAGTAATCCTCCCCTTTTTCTTTAAAGATAAGGGAAATGGGTATGCCCTCCTTTTCCTCAATCAGCGTGTCTGTATCTATAAATTGATACCCGAGCCTCCTGCTTAGCTCCCTACCAATAGAGGTCTTACCTGAGCCCATAAATCCTATTAGGACGATTTTCATAATATCTTAGACCCACCTATCCCACATAATTTAAAGCTCCCTGTAGTAATCTGCTAAGACTAAAATTCTCTTATCTGCTTGAGATAACCTTCATAATTTCTTTTAACCTCCTCCATACTGTCACCACCGAATTTCTCAAGAAAGGCATCAGCAATCACAAGGGCAGTAGCCGCCTCACCGATTACAGATGCTGAAGGCACAGCACAGACATCTGACCTCTCATAGTGTGCCTTAAATGACTTCTTGCTGACAATATCTACCGACCTAAGGGGTGTCTTTAATGTGGGGATTGGTTTCATGGCAGCCTTTAACACTATAGGCATACCATTGCTTATTCCGCCTTCAATGCCACCTGCATAGTTAGTCCTTCTGTAGAAGCCAACTCCTCCCCCTGAAGGGAGGCTCAGGGAGGGGGTATAAAATATCTCATCCATCACCTCCGACCCAAATCTTCGGGACATCTCAAAACCCAATCCAATCTCCACACCTTTTATTGCCTGAATCCCTGTTATTGCATAAGAGAGTCTTGCATTAAGCCTCCTGTCCCACTGTGTGAAACTGCCGAGCCCTACAGGGACACTCAGGGCAACAACCTCAAATATCCCACCAAGGGAATCACCCTTTTTCCCTGCCTCATCAATTCTGTCAATCATCCTCTTCTCAGCCTCTTTATCAGGGCATCTCACAGGTGATGCCTCAGCCCTTTCAAACATCTCCTCTACTATTGACTCCTGACTTCCGACTCCTGACTCCTGACTCCCCAGGCTAAAGCCTGCGGCTACCCCCCCAATCTCCACCACATAGCTTATAATCCTGATGTTGAATTCTCTTAGAAACTTCTTTGCTATTGCACCTGCTGCTACCCTCACAGCGGTCTCCCTTGCACTGGAGCGTTCAAGGATATCTCTTATATCATGGGTGTTATATTTCATCGCACCTGCCAGATCAGCATGTCCTGGTCTGGGGCATGTAACAAATCCTCCCATCTCCTTCTGCCAGTCTCTGTTTTCTATCAAAACAGTTATTGGAGAGCCTGTTGTCTTCCCGAGGCGAACACCCGAGAGTATTTGTGCAGTGTCAGATTCTATCTTCATCCTGCCTCCACGGCCATAACCTCTCTGTCGCCTGAGGAGGTCTTTATTTATATCAGATGCGGATATTGGAAGATTTGAAGGTATCCCTTCTAGGATGCATAGAAGGGCTTTTCCGTGGGACTCTCCTGATGTGAGGTATCTCAGTCTTTCAAACATTAATTAGGATTGTCTAAGAACCCTCGGGGTTATAAATATGATGAGCTCGGTTGTCTTTTCGTAATCCTTTTCCCACTTAAAGAGCCTTCCAAGAAGAGGTATCTTATGAAGTCCGGGGAAACCTTTCAGGTCCTTTGTGGTGGTGGTTCTAAATATACCCCCTATAACCAGTGTATCTCCATCTCTAATTAAAACTTGAGTTTTAGCCTCGTTTGTAATAATGGTAGGCACACCCCCAACAAACCCACCAGCCTCATTCTTTTTTGCCTCTACATCCATCACAATGGTTCCCTCAGGGGTTACATGAGGGGTAACTGTAAGCTCCAGCATAGCATCTATAAATTCTGTCCTTGTCCCCTCGGCAGAAACTGTCTGATAAGGTATCTTCTCACCCTGTTTAATAGTTGCCTTCTGGTGATCCATAGTTGTAATTCTCGGGTTAGAGACTATCTTACCCTGACCTGAGGACTCCATTGCTGAAAGCTGCATATCCAGGAAAAATGTCCTTGCAGCACTTATATAGCCAAACCCGATGGCACCACCACTGCCTGCTCCAACAGCAGCAGGAAGGTTCACCATAAGTGGAGTGCCTGTACCTGTAAAAAATCCTGTGCCCCCAGGGAGTGCTCCAGCTCCTATATTCATCCTGGCATCAGGTGGGTCCCATCTAATTCCCCATTGAATACCAAGCTCTCTTGCGAAACTTGTTGTCACCTCAACAATCTTTGACTCAATGGTTACCTGTGGTGTTGGCAGGTCAAGGGATTTAATGAGCTCCTCATATTCTCTGTGTTTATCTTTAACATCCTTTATGATTAGACTGCTTGTCCTTTTGTCAGCACTTATAAACCCCATACCTGTAAGAACCTTGGCAGTCTCAATAGCACTCTTTACCTTATCAACATCAGCATAATTGATTGGATAAATCCTTGTCTCAAGATCTCCAGCCTTTATCTCTGCCTCCTTTGCCTTTGCTATCTCCTCTGCCTCCTTTGCTAAAACAGCAGTTGGCGCAATACGGATAACATTTTCTTCCACTATCTTGGATAAGCCATAATTTCTAAGGATTATGTCAAGTGCTTGGTCCCACGGCACATCTAAAAGTTTTAATGTAATCCTGCCTTTAACCTCAGGGCTTGTAACAATGTTGTAACCGCTTACATCTGATAGGAGCCTGAAGATATGAAGGAGCTCAGCGTCCTGAAAATCAAGGGATATTCGCTCACCTACATACTTTCCACGGCCGGGGGGAGGTGGGGAGGGTTTTTCTGCAGGAGGCTTATTGGTCATCAAAGAGGCTTCCTCTCTGCTAACAGTCTGGGCTTCAGGATTTTGGAATGTGAGGATTAATGCAGTGCCCTTCTGCAAAGGCGTAATCTCAGCAGGTGTAGTGAGGGTAATCTCAAGCCTTGTAGTTTTTGAAATGCCAGGGAGCTCCGAGGGAATTATCTCCATAACCCCTGCTCTATCAATTACCATCTTTTCTCTGAACCTCCCAGCTTGAACATTATGTAATTCAATCACAGTCCTATAAGGGTTAGAGGATTTATATATAGTGTAAGTAAATGGAGAATTACCATTTATCTCAATCTCTGTGAAATCAACAACCTCCTTTACATTTATGCCTGTAATCTCGGGGATTTTAGCTGATTGTCCTACCAGGGTATCTGCCGAGACAACCAAAATAAGAAATGAGAGATAAGAAATGAGAGATAAGAAATGGAGTAACCCGCTTCTCTTATAGAATATCATTCTCACTCTTCCTTATGGAGCTTTAGTATTGTCTCCCTCGGTTTTAATTCACCTTTATAATTTTTAATATACTCTATTATCACCACTTTGTCACCTGTCATCTTTTCAACCCTTCCTTTGTGCAGTCCCAGAATTGTCCCTTCTCTGACTGTATATGACTTGTTATCAGGTGCAACAAGCAAACCATAATACTTGCCTCCCCTCTGAGCAGTGGCTATTAATTTAAACTCAGTTATATCATAACCCTCAAGTGTTCCCACAGCCCTCCGCTCTTTTTCCTTTTCCTTTGTAAGTGCTATAAGAGGTATGAAGGGGTCGGGTCTTCCCCTTGGCTCATAGATATAACCCTGTTCCTCTATCTTTAGTGTCTCAACGGGCGGTGGTTGCACCTGTGTTTCCACCTTCGCAACCGTCTTGGTCTTTGGTGGTGTAGAGTCTTTCTTACATCCATGTAGAGAAAAAACAAATATCAGGATAGTTAATGTTATAAGTAATTTGAAGCTTCTCGCAGTCCTGACACTTCGGGACGAGGAAGCTTTGAAATATAAGGAATTATTCATCTTATTATTCGCTATGCATTTTCATGGCTTTTTTGGCTCTTTTCCTACCTCCGTAGGAGTAGGAGCCTCTGTTATGGCAGAGAAGGTAGTAGCAGTAAAATTCGCATTTAATTGTAGAACGCCCTCCCTCACTGCAGGGCTCAATTTTATATCTGATATATTGACAATCCTCGGTAATCGGCTGATGTGGCTAAAGAAGACACCCAGGTTATGATAGCCTGTCAAAACCTCTAACTTTACAGGTATACTTACATAAAGACCGCTGGGGTCTGCTACCTTAGCCTCAGGTCTCCAGAAAAGGATTTTAAGCCCTGACTTAATGCCGAGGTCAGATATCTGTCTCAGGAGCCCTGAGACCTCCTTTTCCTCAGGCAGTCGTTCCTGCAATTCTTTGAGCCTTGCCCTTAGCCACTCGTTCTCTATTTTTAGTTCAGCGAGCCTTTTTGCCTTCACCTCACTGCTTGCAATCTCTTTATCCAGCTTGACTATGCTATCGCTGAGCCTTTTGATTTCACTGCTTTGAGGAAAATAGATAAAAACAGTGAATAATATACCCAGTATTATTGAAGGTATAAGTGCTAAGATTACCTTCAGGTATGGTGGAATGTTTTTTATGTCAATATTAAGCGCCATCTTACACCTTAATCCTGAATGTCATCCTGAATTGATAAACAGAGACATTCTCAACCACTGTATGCCTTGACTCTATCAATGTGACATCCTCCAGATGTTTTGAACCCTTCAAGTTTTCAACATAACCAACGAGGTCAGAGTTGGTAAATGCAAAACCTTCTATATTTGTATTGCCTCCTGACTCATGAAGGGATGTGAGCCATACGCCTTTTGGAAGCCTCAGACTTACCTCATCAAGAAGCCTTACAGGAACATCCTGATTTCTCTTTAATCGCTCAATGATACTATTTTTATCCTGAAATGCCTTATTATCCTTCTCATAATTGCCAACCTCCTTTATCATCGCCTTTAATTCATTGAGCCTTTTCTCCCTAAATGCCACCTCATCCTTAAGGGTTTTAACCTTACCCCTCAGGTGAAAGGTGAAGAGTCCCAGCAATAAACCTGCTACAATAGAAACAACAATGCCCAGAATAAGAGCCCACGGTAATGCCGGTAAGCGCCTGACCTTTTTCTTACGCTCTACAGGAGGAAGAAGGTTTATTTTTATCATCTATCCCCAACCCTCCTCAGTGCCAGACCTGTGGCAACAGCTGTGAGAGGTCCTACCATCTTCAGATAATCCTTATCAAAGGAATCCGGTATCCTGATGCGTCTAAAGGGTTCAACAATCTTAACATCAATACCTGCCTTCTCAGATAACAATGATGAAAAACCCTTTACCATGACACCACCGCCACTCAGGATTATCGTATGTATGTCTCCCTGGTCAATGCCTCTGAAATACTCAAATGACCTGAGAATCTCCGCAATAATATCCTCAGATGCGGAGTTCAGGACAAATTCTACATCCCCCTGTGAAACCCCATCAAGGGTCTCACCGCGCTTTAACCTCTCTGCATCGTCATAGGAGACTGCAAATCTCCTCTGGAGGGCTTCAGTGTGGAGATTACTACCTACGGAGCTATCTCTTGTGAAAACAGATGTCCCGCCTCTAAGAATGTTCGTGTTAATCGTGCTGGCACCAACATTAACAATGGCAACATTTTCCTCTGCCTTAACTTCATAATTAATCTCATACATATTCTCAAGGGCAAAGGCATCCACATCCACAATCACAGGATTGAGTCCTGCCTCCCTGACTGTGGATATATATTCATCTATCTTGTCTTTTTTAGCTGCGACAATAATGACATCAATCTGATTCTTTGCCACATTTTGCCCGAGTATCTGAAAGTCAATATTTACATCCTCTATGCCAAAGGGTATATATTGCTCTGCCTCAAATTTTATTGATTCCCTTAATTCTTCCTCACTCATTTGCGGAAGGGAAACCCTTTTTACAATCACAGTGGAATGACCTGATACACCAATGGTTACATCCTTTACCTTTATCCCTGCCTCTGAAATAAGCCCTTTTATTGCCTCTACCAGGCGGGGGGAATCTATTATATAGCCATCTACAATCAGGTCAGGCGGAAGAGGGACAATGCTCAGATGTTCTAACTGGTAACCACCCCTCAATTCCTTAAGTTGAACTGCCTTGATGTGGCTTGAGCCAATATCTAAACCAACTTCACCTTTGCTACGCCATAGCATAATCTTACTTTATTAAGAAAGGCTTAATGTTGTCAACCATCTTAGAGGTAACGGAGACACCTCATTAGGAAAAATCTCTAACGGGGTCAAGGTTTCACGCTTTTTATTTACGCCAGAAGTGGGGGACGAGAAAGATAATGACGGTATAGACCTCAAGCCTGCCTATAAGCATACATAAGATAAGCACCCATTTCCCTGCTAAGGGTATTGTTGAATAATTTTCCATAGGTCCGGCAGCTCCAAGGGCAGGACCAATATTGGACATTGCTGAGATAACTGTGGTTGCTGAGGTAATTATATCTACCCCGAGAGAACTCATAATAAGAACACCAATCACATAAACAGAAAGGAATAGAAAGATAAATCCCCATATGCCATCCAATACCTCCTTTGTTAGAGGTTTTCCATCAAGCTTTACATATGTCACAGCATGGGGATGGATTAACTGATAGAGCTCCCTGTAGGCCTGCCTGAACATAAGGAGAACCCTTACCTGTTTCATTCCCCCTGCAGTTGAACCCACCATGCCACCAAAGAACATAAGGGAGACGAGGAGCATCTGGGATAATACAGGCCATTTCTCAAAATCAGCAGTTACATACCCTGTTGCAGTCACTATGGAGACAGCCTGGAAAGCGGCATATCTTAAGGCATCAAAAGGGGATGTATAATTAGGGCCCATCATATTTAATGTAATTAAGAGTATAGATAGGGAAACAATGAAGCAAAAGAACCTGAATTCGCCGCTCTTCCAGTATCTTGAGAAATCACCCCTGAAGGCATAGAAATGGAGAGAGAAATTTACCCCTCCAGTGAGCATAAGAAGAGTTATCACAATATCAATATAGGCACTCTGGTAATGGGCTATACTCGTATTTTTTATAGAAAACCCGCCTGTTGCCACAGCCCCGAAGGAATGACATAAGGCATCATAAAGATTCATGCCACCTAAGAATAAAAGTATTACCCCGATGATTGTAATAGCAGTATATATATACCAGAGGGCCTTTGCAGTATCTGCGATCCTGGGCCTTAACTTTTCAACAACCCCTATCTCAGGAACCTCTGCCTTAAAGAGCTGCATACCACCTGCGCCCAGCATCGGAAGGATTGCAAGTGATAAGACTATTATCCCCATCCCTGCCATCCAATGAGTAAGGCTCCTCCAGAAGAGTATTCCCTTTGGAAGGGCTTCTACATCGGTGAGGATAGAAGCACCTGTAGTTGTAAAGCCTGACATTGCCTCAAAATAGGCATCGGTGAAAGATGGGATACTGCCTGAAATGATAAAGGGCAGTGAACCGAAGAAGGAAACAGTAAGCCAGCTTATGGTCACAATGGCGAAGCCATCTCTGTGTTTTAGTTCTACATCCTTATGTGCCCTTGTTAAAAGGTGGAGCATGATACCTGTAAAAAGGGTTATAAAAAGGGATACTGCAAGGGCTATGAGGTCTGTGCCTCTGTATATAATAGAAATTAGGATAGGCAGAAGCATAAAGGTAGAAACAAATATAAGCACAATACCCACGAAGTTTAATACAAGGGCAATGTTCATTGAAGAATTTTTTCTACCTCTTTTATCGCCTCTCTGAGGGCGAAGATTATTAATTTATCACCCCTCAGGACTATATCTCTACCTGAAGGAATGATTATTTCTTCACCCCTTATAATAGTGCCGATAAGGGAGTTTTTTGGTAACCTTTTATCTTTTAGTGCCTTTCCGATAAGCAGGGATGTCTTTCCGACCCGCGCCTCAATAATTTCAGCCTTGCCCTCTGCAATCTCTGTCAATGAAAGGATATCGCCCCTTCTGACATATCTTAAAATACTGCTTGCTGTAATCAGCCTCGGGCTTAAAACAGCCTGAAGACCCAGACTATAGGCAAGGGGGATGTAGTCCGTCTTATTGACAATAGTTATGCTCTTTCCGGCACCAAGTTTTTTTGCCAGAAGGGATGCCATTATATTCAGCTCCTCATTGTTTGACACCGCTACAAATACATCCATATCGTCTATATTCTCTTCTAAGAGTAACTTCTGGTCAACCCCGTCTCCCCGAAGTATCAATGACTTTCCAAGATATTTGCTCAGGTATTCACACCTCCCTGCATCTTTCTCTATGATTTTAATGTCTGCCTTGCCTTCTAAGGTTGAAGCAATGTAGTATCCTACCCTTCCTCCTCCTAAAATCATGATCTTTTTTGCAGGTTTTGTTGATACCCCAAGAAATGCTGCTTCATCCATTAGTTCTGCCCTTTTCATCGGAAGATAAATGATATCGCCTTCCATGATTACATCACTGCCTGAAGGAATTATTGTTTTATCCTCTCTCTCTATAAGTCCTATAAGGAATTTTTGATGAGTTGTGGTTCCAAGCTCCTTCAGGGATTTTCCAATTAAATGAGCCTTCCCTGTCACCTTAAAACCTATAACTTTTACGGTTCCATCTTCAAAGTCCTCAACATCCGCTGCAAAGGGTATCTCAAGGAGTCTTATTATCGCCTTTGCAACCTCAAGCTCAGGGCTGATAGCAGGATTGATGTCAAGATTCTCCTTACTCAGGAGGCTCTTATTATAAAAGTAATCAGGGGTTCTGATGCGTGCAATCTTGCGCGGTATGTTGAACATTGCCTTTGCTAAAAGGCATGCAATCATATTGGTCTCATCACTATTGGTTACAGCAAGAAGGATATCCGCCCTGTCTGCCTCTGCCTCTTTCAGTGCGGATGGGTCTCCGCCCTCACCCTCTATGGTGGCAACATCAAGTTCCTCAGCAATCCTATTTAATTTTCCCTTATCCTTATCAACGACAACAACATCTATGCCCTCAGCACACAGAAATTTGGCTATCTGATACCCAACCTCACCTGCACCAACTATAATTACCCGCATCGGCACAATTATATCACAAATATTGCATTTGATTTAACCAGAAAGTTTTCTTTATAATTAAAATGAAACAGTAAGCCTTAATAAAAATCTTGAAGTTTTTAGGCTAACAACTAATAACCAATAACTAATAACTGCTTTTAAGGGCGATTAGCTCAGTGGGAGAGCGCTTCCTTCACACGGAAGAGGTCGGTGGTTCGAAACCACCATCGCCTACCATAACCTGCAGTGAAAAGTGAACAGTGATTAGTGGAAAATACGAGATATCGGGTGGGTAAGGGTAAGATGAAAATCTTAGACGCTGTGAAAGATAGAAGGAGCATAAGAAAATTCCTTGAGAGAGAGATTCCACATGATGCCATTGATAAACTCAAAGAGGCGATTATCTGGGCACCAAGCGCAGGGAACCTTCAGGCAAGGAAATTTTATTTTGTCTTTGACAGGGCTCTGAAGCAAAGACTTGCCTCCGCTGCCCTAAACCAGGGCTTTATAGCAAAGGCACCTCTTGCAATTGTAGCCTGCACTGATAGCCACATAAGACTGCATTATGGAGAAAGGGGTGTGAAACTCTATGCAATTCAGGATGTAGCTGCAAGTATCATGGGGATGATGTTGGTTGCCCATGAGATAGGGCTTGGCAGTGTGTGGGTAGGTGCATTTGATGAGAAGGATGTCTCAGATATTCTCAATTTACCTGAAAACCTAAGACCCATAACCATAGTGCCTGTGGGCTATCCTGCATCAATTCCTCAGGCACCTCCAAGGGTTTCAAAGGAATATGCCATCATTGAGATTTAGTCTTGGGTCTTCTCACATCTATCCTCAATTTTTTTATCTTTTCCCTTAATGTATTGCGGTTTATTCCAAGAAGCCTTGATGCCCGCACCTGATTGCCTCCTGTCTCTTTTATGACCATTGATATCAATGCCCTCTCAACCTCGGGGATAACGGTGTCATAAAGGTTAAATTTTTCAAGGTGCCTTATATTGCGCATAAATCCCTTAAGCCTCTCCTCTATAAACTTCCCGATAGATTTTACCTGTCTCTGCCTGATATCAAAGTCCTCCAGCCGTAGTTCAGAACCATCTGATAAAATACATGCCCTTTTAACTGCACCCTCAAGCTCTTCTTCATCAAGCCAATCATAAGTTAAGAGATACTCCTCAGCCTCTTTTGAGAGCTCCTTATGCCCTGTCTTAAGTTGCTCATCAGCTAATTTAATGAAGTCTCTAACAAGCGATAGTATCTCGTCATGTTCTTTTGATGGTAGGTTTTTTGACTGTTTGATCATTTTGATTTGGTTATTTTCCTCTTTCATTATACTTAAATCCCGACATAAAAGTTTTAACCCGAATTACGCAAGGGTCATAATAAATCCTTGCAATGGAAATAATCCTCGGTTTATGCTATCATTTTTATAATAGTTTTTAGTTCTCAGATGCTCGGTTAACAACATAAAAGGAGCGGGGAAGAAAGATGATGGAATTTATGTGTCAGGCTTGTGGAGAGAAAAGCTACAGTGCTTATTCCTCCGGTGAATGGAAATGCCCGTATTGTGGGATAATAAACCCTGCTGAGGGCCTCCATGATCAGATTCTTTTAATTCCTGACCGCCGCCAATCTGAACGGCGCCAGGAGGAAAAACAGACAGCAGAAAACATAGAAGAAAAAAGGAAGGGAGAAAGAAGAAAAAAGGAAGGGGATAAGATAGGAGAATTAATAATTCTCAAAAAAAATAATTGAGCTTATAAAAACCATATAAATTAAGCCCTCAGCCCTTCTAAGTTATACCCTCCACGTAGAGATTAAAAATAGAATTTACCTTAAAAACTTCAGTATAATATATCCATGCCATGGGTTATCTGGATTACAGGCCTGCCCGGAAGCGGAAAGAGCACAGTTGCACTCGCTGTAAAGGCGCAGATCCCTGATATAGTGATACTCAGGATGGACGAACTACGGAAGGTCGTAACTCCCAAGCCAACCTATTCTGATATAGAAAGGGAATATGTTTACAGGGCACTGGTCTTTATGGCAAAAACTATTTATGAGCTCGGGCACAATGTAATCATTGATGCAACAGGAAACAAAAGGTCATGGAGACAGCTTGCGAGGAGGTTAATCCCAGATTTTTTTGAGGTCTATTTAAAATGTCCTATTGAGATATGTATGAGGCGTGAAGAGAAAAGGATTGATACACATACGGCACCAAAAAGGATATATGAAAAAGGCAAAGGAGGCTGGCCTGTGCCAGGGGTAAAAGTGCCCTATGAAAAACCAGTAAACCCCGAGATTATTATTGATACAGAAAAAGAATCTCCTTTAGAGGCTGCAAAGAAGATGGTTAAGATGTTAAAAAATAATCGTAAAGTCTCTCCTAAGACTGTAAAACCTTAATCTTACAATAGCCCATTTCTAAGGGTGAGGAGGTAAGGGATAGGCAAGTCATAATAGAGATGCCTCTACCTGAAAATGATAATATGGGGGTTGTCCCTATTGAAATATGCCTATTGAAATATGCCGATACTTTTGCTTATCCTAATCTCAACTTTAGCAGTAAGCCTGATTTCGTTGATAGGGATATTCTTCATCAGGATAAAAAATGAGACCCTTGATAGGTTTATCAGGCACTTCGTAAGCTTTGCAGTTGGAGGACTTCTCGGGGCTGTATTCTTTCATCTACTTCCTGAATCCATGGAGTCAAAAGAGCCTTCAATCTTTACCTATGTGCTTTCAGGGATTGTCCTCTTCTTCCTGATAGAGAAATTTCTTTACTGGAGGCATTGCCACGATGGCAGGTGTGATGCCCACACATTCACATATCTCATCCTCCTCGGTGATGGGGTGCATAATCTTATAGACGGGCTGATAATATCTGCAGCATTTGTAGCAGATGTATACCTTGGTTTTGTTACGACTATTGCGGTGGCAGCACATGAAATACCACAGGAGATAGGCGATTTCGGGATTCTCGTATACGGAGGTTTCAGCAAGGTAAAGGCGCTTCTGTATAATCTCCTCTCAGCGATTACATCAATTGCAGGTGCACTCATTGCCTACCTTTCTTTTGATAAGGTTATCTGGTTAAAGGATTTCTTGATTCCATGCATTGCCGGAGGTTTTATTTATATAGCCCTTGCCGACCTGATACCGGAGTTGCATAAAGAGAGGGTGGGTAAAAAACTCCCTCTCCAGCTTGTGCTAATTTTTATCGGACTTTTGCTTATGTGGGGGCTAAAGGAAATTTTTGAACATTAAAATTTTAAAACAAAAGTCTGAGATTCCTTAACTCATCACGCCATTGCGTTACCTCTTTAAACCTGCTGTCCTGGTAAGTCTTTATCTCTATTGACCCCCCTTTAAGGGTCACCGTGACTGCACCATCTATGTCTGTTCTGAAAAACCTTGCTCCAAGCCCCATATATCTGTCAAGTGTCTCTTTGTGTGGATGATTAAAGGGATTGTTTCTACCTGCACTTACTACTGCGATTTGAGGATTAACAGTTTTAAGGAATTCCTGAGAACTTGAAGTCCTTCCTCCATGATGAGGAACCTTGATAATATCACTCCTTAGCCATTTCCCGAGATAGATTAAATTTTCCTCTGCCTCTATTTCTATATCTCCTGGAAAGAGGGCTGTAGCAACACCACAGTCTATCTTTAAAACCAGGGAATCATTATTCTGATTTGAAATTTCACCCCTTGGGGAGTCTGCATAGAATTCCGGATAAGGATGAAGGACATAAATCTTATAATCCTGGCTCTCCAGCATATCACCTCTCTTTAGAGTCCTGCCTGGGATTTTCTTCTCTGATATCTTTTGAAAGAACCCTTCTGTCTGAGTGTTTTTTCTGCCATTCCACCACACCTCACCGACCTTAAAATGCTCCATTATGTAAATGAGTCCACCATAATGGTCAGGATGAGGGTGACTTAACACTATATAATCAACACCTTTTATCCCCTTAGACCATAGATAGGGTGCAACAACCCTCCTGCCTGCATCATAATCCTCTGAGCCTCCATCAATAAGCATGGTCTTTTTATCAGGCAGTTCTATAACTGTAGAGTCCCCCTGCCCAACATCTAAGAATGTAATTTTCAGGTTATTACTGACGGATAAAAACGGACTGAAGACATAAAGACAGAGGACAAAGGCAGGAGGTAAAAGCCTCCATCTTGATTTGCCCTTGATAAAAAAGGCTAAGGAGAGAAGGAAAAGTGCAACAATCATTATTGAAGGCTTATGCAGGTGTAAGTTTGAATACGGGATACTAGAGGCAATTTTTATCATGTTTAGTGAAAGATTTGTGATAGCCTCTATCGGATAGCTTAGAGGTAAAGGGTTTATGTTGAATAGCAATGTGAAAAATCCTGCGAAGAGTCCCAGAGGAAGGACCACAAAACATACCAATGGTGTAATAATCAAATTTGAGACTGGAGAGATTAAAGGGAAGTGATGGAAATAATATACCACAAAGGCTGCTGTGCCCAGAGTTGCGGCAATGGTTATTAAGATTGAGGTCTTTATCCCTTCAAAGGCCTTCTTAAATAATGCTCTGTGCTTGTCCTGAGTATAGCCCAAGGATTCTGTGCCCTGTGCTCTTTGTTCTGACCTTTTCTCAAGGACATAACCTATTGAAAGAACAGCAATAAAAGAAAGCTGAAAGGAGAGGTCAAAGAGTGCTCGGGGCTGCCATAGCAGGATGATAATGGCTGCTATACTGAGAGAATTCAGCCATTGCCCTTTTCTCCCGATAAAGAGTGCACTCATGTAAATGAAAACCATTATAAAGGAACGAATGGTTGGTGTGCTTGCCCCTGAAATCAAGGCATATAAAATCAAGACAGGCATGGTTAAAACAACCGCTATCTGTGTGGGAGTAACATAAAGGGTCATCTTTGTGAGGATTCTCATTGGTAGTGATTTACTAATTGCCTTGATGATCTTAAAAAGTATAAAGGCAAGCAGTGCAAAGTGCGTGCCTGATACACTCAGTAGATGTGCAAGCCCTGTAGCACTGAAGGCGTCTCTCATCTGGGGTGTTATACCTTTTTGAAGCCCAAGGACTATTGCCTTATGAAGTGCTGCAGTCTCCTCCGAAAGGCTACTCTCCATTATTTTGGCAAGTGCCTGACGCTTCCTCCAGAGCCATACCATTATCCCACTTCCTTCACTTACCACATCTACCTGTTTTGCATAACCGCTTGCTACAATCCCATCCTTCCTTAAATCATGGGAGTACACACCGAAATTAAGGAGAACATGAGGCTCCCTCAATCTTGTAATGGCCCTGACCCTATCTCCATAGGCAGGAGGCAAGTATTCAGATACTCCGTCTCGGTACGAGTCGCTTCCGACCTCACTTAATATCCAAGGTTGGGTAGAAACCCTTATCTTTCCTTTAATTGGCCTTCCTTCTATGGATACATTATTTAGTGTAAAACGAGCCTTTCCCCCTGACATCTCAGGGACGCTCACTACAGTTCCCTCAACCTCTACCTTTTCATGAGGCAATTCTATCCTTGAGATGTCCTCCTCTCTTACATAGGTGTATACAAAGGTAGAGACAAAGACGAATATCATGAGTGCATACCAAAAAATCTTGCGATTTTTTGGCGACCCTGCTTCAGAGGTTCTGTGAGGAAAGGAGCTTAAGGCTTTAAGAATCAAAAAAATGGCTAATAAAATACATGCTGTAATAATTGATACGGGAAAGAATGGGAAGAAATTATATGCTAAGATACCTCCTATAAAAGAAACGGCAAAACCTGTCATGTGTTTTTATAGGTCCCCTATTTTCAGGTAGTTAAAATTCTTACTTGTAACTTCTTTTGTCACCCTGAACCATGTGACTCAGCATGACATATAAGCGGACAGTAATGATATATTAAACTTTTCTAAAGTTAAAATGACATTTAAAACTTCATGTGTTGCTGCTCCCTATGTTTTTTCATAAAGACTGTCAAGTGGGCTTTTGGGGCATCTGACATAACCTTTAGCTAGGTCATGTTCGCACGGCTTCTCTTTGACTACCCCTTCGGCAACACTGTCACAATGTTTCAGCCTTTAAAGAAATCCCATGAGAAATTTGCCTCTCTGCCTTAGGATAGCAAGAAATTTCATAGCCAAAAGGAATTTTTGAAATTCTGGCAGGAGTTCCACCTTATCCATTGGTTTTGTAACTTATGAAAATAAAGTTGGTATATTAATTTTTAGGCTCACTTGCTACACTTATGACATTGACATCCTGGTGGACTTTGAAGAAGGGAAGGCCTCTTTGACTTGATTGGGCTTGCCATGTTTCTGAAGGTGTATTTTGGCAATGAAAGAAGAATTAGCAATAAAGGAGAAGCTTAAAGGCTAATCCACCAAATACGACCAATTTTTGTCCTGACAATGCAGAGGGGTTTGTTTTTCATACGACCATTTACCTAAAGAATCATGTCATATTTGATTTTATAATCCCCATAAGTTCCTCTGCTACTTCCTTAATATTGTGCATGTTATTCCCCTCAACCATTATCCTTACCTTTGACTCTGTCCCGGAGGTTCTGACAAGGATTCTCCCATCCTTGAGCCTTCCTTGGGCATTCTCTATAGCCTTCACAACGACTGGGAAATCTTCAATCTTTCTTGGTCTCTGCACAGGCACATTTATAAGAATCTGCGGGCAGATTGAAATAGGAGATACAAGTTCAGAAAGGGGCTTTCCGTTTTTACTCATTATTGCAAGCACCTGAAGGGCTGTTATAGCACCATCCCCGGTTGTATTGTAGTCCATGAATATGATGTGTCCTGATTGCTCACCTCCCAGATTATATCCTCCATTAAGCATCTCCCCTGTAACATATCTATCCCCTACCTGAGTCCTTATAAGATTTATCCCTGATTTATTCAAAAACCTTTCAAGCCCTATGTTACTCATGACAGTTGCAACCACTGTATCGCCCTTCAGCCTCCCCTCCTTCTTCATCTCAGCAGCACATATCCCCATTATCATATCTCCATCAACTATTCTGCCCTTTTCATCACAGAGGATTGCCCTATCTCCATCACCATCATGGGCAATGCCAATATCTGCCCTGTGTTCTAAGACAGCATTCTGCATAGCCTCAGGATGCGTTGAGCCACAACCTGCATTTATATTCAGTCCATCAGGTTTATCATTGATTGCTATAACCTCTGCGCCAAGTTCTCTAAGCACCCATGGGGTAATCTTGTAAGATGCCCCATTGGCACAATCAACCACTATCTTCATACCTTCAAGGGTCATGCCTTTTGGAAAGGTTGCCTTTATATATTCAATATATCTGCCTGCCGCATCGTCAACCCTATATGCCCTGCCTATCTGAGAACCAAGAGGTCTTACATTTTCAAGGGTTTCTGAAAACACTGCGGACTCTATTTCCCTCTCAATGTCATCAGGAAGTTTAAATCCATCCGAGGAGAAGAATTTTATCCCGTTATCATCATAGGGGTTATGAGATGCCGAGATTACAATCCCTGCATCCACCCTTAAACTCCGTGTTATAAAGGCAATACCCGGAGTGGGCATCGGACCTACAAGGACAACATTTACACCCATGGAGCATATCCCTGATGTAAGGGCGCTTTCAAGCATATACCCTGAAAGCCTTGTATCCTTGCCTATGAGAATCATACCCCTGCCATCCTTCTTCTTAAGAACATAAGCTGCTGCCCTTCCAATCTTAAAAGCCATCTCGCCTGTCATTGGAGGCTGATTAGCCTTTCCCCTTATCCCATCTGTCCCGAATAGCTTCATTTTGCTCTCCCCACATATACATTGACCTTAACCTCAGAGACATCTGCCCGCACATTTTTTTTAGTTATGTTTAAACCTACATTCTGCTGGAACTCCCCGGTAATCCCTGTAATGTCTACAGGCTCTGTCTTAACCGCATAAATCTTTGTAATTACACTTGCAGGACCTTCTATCTCAACCTTCTCAGGTGTCACCTCTACCTTCCTGAGCATGAGCCCTTCTGCTGGTGAGCCAACAATCACGGGTCTCACCAGGACCTCTTTTCTCAGACGTTCTTCAAGCATTAATCTCACCGTTTTGGGAGAAATCTTTGTAACAACAAGCCCCCTTGGCAGGTTAACATTATCCTGAGAAAGGGAGTAATGGGTCTCTCCCTTTCTGGCATTCCTGAGGTCAATAACTACACCTATCTCTTTCTCCCTCAGGTTTTTAATGAGTCTTTCATGCCCTTCTATATTAATGCTTACCGTTTTGGTAGCGTCCACGAGTTCCAGTTCCTGGGGTATATTTTTAAATCCTATCAGGACATCCATAATAATGCCGGAACGCCCTTTAGATGCCACAAAAAACCAGAGGGCAATTGCCATGAGAATGGAGAGCAACTTGAGCCACGGATTTGTTGTTATGAACCTGCTAAATATATTTTTCATTTCTCCCTATCTTTTGGTGATGCAAAGATTTCAGTAAGAAAATCCCTGAGTGACCCCATATCTACATTCTTCTCAAACTTCCCGCCAATAGCGGTAGAGATGGTGCCTGTCTCTTCGGACACTATTATAGCAACTGCGTCTGTCTCTTCGGTTAACCCGACACCTGCCCTGTGCCTTGTGCCGAGGGTCTTTGAAAGCTCTGCACTGAGTGTCAATGGTAGAAAACATCCTGCTGCAATAACGCGGTTGCCTTTAATAATTACAGCACCATCATGGATTGGAGATGTAGGGTGAAAAATGCTTAAGAGCAATTCCTTTGATACCCTGGCGTCCAGCGGTGTTCCTATTTCAACAAGATCTCTCAGGCTGGTCTCACCTTCAATAACTATCAGGGCTCCTATCTTTCTGTTTGCAAGGGCAACAGATGCCTTTACAATCTCCTCAAGAGACCTCAGTTCCTCTGCAGGGGTAAGCAATGGTAAAAACCGAGCCTTACCCATCTGTGCCAGTGCCCTGCGAATCTCGGGCTGAAATAGAATCACCACAGCTAAGACTATCTGCGCCCATAAGCTTTGAATAAGCCAGTCCATTGTATAAAGCCCTGTATATCCTGAAAACAGAAATGCTAAAAGCACCACACCAAGCCCGATAAGCATCTGGGCGGCCTTGGTGCCCTTGATTATCAAAAGCACCCTGTAAAGGATAAACGCCACAAGCAGGATGTCAAACACATCCTGCCACCGCAATTGCATGAGGATTTCCATAACAGAGTTTATTATAACAGGTTTTCCTTCCTCTTGTGGTATAATTCTAATAAGTTTAACTTATTAATTAAAGGTGGATGATAACCAGATAAATTCCAAATATCAATATCCAAACCTGGTAATTAATCATTGTGGTTATTGAAATTTATCCGTTATGAGGCTTCACAAAAACATCTTGACCCTCATTGGTAATACCCCAATTGTTAAACTGAATCGCATACCTCAACCGGAAGATGCAGAGATATGGGTAAAGTTAGAGGGTTTTAACCCAGGAGGTTCTGTTAAAGACAGGATTGCACTTTCTATGGTAGAGTCTGCAGAAAGGGATGGGAAATTGCCTCCTAATGGAACAATCATTGAACCTACAAGTGGTAATACAGGGATTGGACTTGCTATGGTAGCTGCTGTTAAAGGGTATAAATGTATCTTTACAATGCCTGAGACCATGTCCTTAGAGAGGAAGCAAATCTTTCAGGCATTTGGCGCAGAGGTGGTTATTACACCTCAAGAAAAGGGGATGCTTGGCGCATGGGAAGAGGCTGAGTTGATATTGAAAAAGAATCCTCATTATTTTATGCCCATGCAATTTGAAAATCCAGCAAACCCCGAAATCCACAGGAAGACAACTGCCCAGGAGATTCTTGAAGCCCTTGGTCCTGAGATAGATGGTTTTGTTGCAGGAGTTGGCACAGGCGGGACTATCACAGGGGTTGGAGAGGTCTTGAAGGAAAAGAATCCTCACATACACATTGTGGCAGTTGAACCCGCAGGCTCACCTGTGCTTTCAGGAGGTGAGCCCGGACCACATAAGATTTCAGGCATAGGTGCGGGCTTTTATACCGGGGTCTTGAATACGAAGATCTATGACGAAGTAATTCCCGTAGGAGACGATGAGGCATTCGCCATGGCAAGGCGTCTAACAAAAGAGGAAGGAATACTTGCTGGTATTTCCTCAGGCGCTGCTCTATGGGCAGCCTTAAAAGTAGCAAGGAGGCTTGGTAGAGACAAAAGGATTGTAGTTATTTTCCCTGACAGGGGAGACAGATATTTAAGCACAGGGCTTTTTGCCAAACACTGAGAAGCCCCAATGCCCTAAATTCCCCTTAACCCTGAATCAAGCCTCAAAAAATTAATCCATTTGATTGACAAAAGAGCGGATATTCTTTGATAATCAATAGGGCAATGGCAAATGCAAGAGTGACCCTGATTGAAGGAATGCAATTTGTTGCCACTGCTGATTCCGGACACGCAGTGGTTATGGATGCTACACCTGCAGTAGGTAGCAGAAGCACAGCACCAAGGCCTATGGAGCTCCTTATAATGGCATTTGGTGGGTGCTCGGGAATGGATGTGATTTCAATCCTGAGAAAGAAAAAACAGGATGTGAGCCGTTTTGAGATAAATGTCCGTGGGGAGATGGCTGAGACAACACCGCACTACTATACAGCCTTACATATAGAATATGTTGTGACCGGCAGAGGCATCTCCGAGGAGGCTGTAAAGCGGGCAATTGAGCTATCACTGGAGAAATACTGTGCAGTTGGTGCCACACTGGGAAAGGCAGCAAAGATAACGCATTCTTACAGGATAATTCAGGAGTAAAACTAACAGGGGATAGAGGGGCAATCGGTAGCTTTTATAAGCACATCGCAACCTTAGGTTTTGTTGGTTATATGCCCTATGCACCAGGAACCTTCGGGACGATATTAAGTCTCCTGCTCATTGCTTTTTTAAGGCCTGATGATTTTGAGCTTCTGTTAATTTTTTCAGGTGTGTTTCTATTAGGGTTATTCACCTCTCATAATACTGAGAGGTCCCTCGGCAAGGACAGCAGACACATAGTCATAGATGAATTCTGTGGATATTTGCTGTGTGTCTTATTTGTTCCGAAATCAATTGGTTATCTCCTTGGGAGCTTTATCCTGTTTAGGTTTTTTGATATATTGAAGCCACCACCGATAAGAAAGCTTGAGGGCAATGTGGGAGGAGGCTTGGGTATCATGCTGGACGACCTCATAGCAGGACTTTATACAAATCTCTGCATACAATTATGGAGATACTTGTTTTAAAATCAAATGACTCAAGTTAAATTTAGTCCCGAAGTGTCAGGACAAAATGATAAACCCAGGATTTAAATGGATTATGGTTCTTGAACAGGAAATTGCTAAGCTCCTCAAGAAGAAAAACCTGAGCCTCGCGGTAGCTGAATCCTGCACAGGCGGACTGCTTTCCCATATAATTACTAATGTAGTGGGAAGTTCAGCATATTTTGATAGTTCTGTGGTATGCTATTCAAAAAAGTCAAAGATAAAACTCCTCGGCGTCCCAGAGCAAGTTATTGACACATTTGGCACAGTCAGCGCTGAATGTGCTATTACAATGGCAAAGGCGGTTAAGAGGTTAAGAGGGACAAAGATAGGACTTGCAGTCACAGGCATAGCAGGACCCGATTTAATAGAGAATAAGCCCGTGGGAATGGTGTATATTGCCCTATCATACGGTAGAAAGAATTATGTGGAAAGATATAGGTTTAAAGGTAAAAGAGAGGAAATAAAAAAACAAGTGGCTGTTGCTGCACTTAAGCTTTTATTGAACACTTTAGGAAGTGCTACCATTTAAGGAGACATGCGAAGCCTTGAGATGTTTTATTGCAATAGAGATGCCTCATGAAGTCAAATCCGCCCTTGGCATGCTTCAGGAGGAATTAAAAAAATATGAGGCAGATGTTAGATGGGTTGAACCCAATAACATACATCTTACATTTAAATTTCTCGGAAATGTAGCGGAGAAAGAGGTCTCAGGGATAATAAATGTAATGAGGGAAATCTGTAAAAAGCATGAGCCTTTTAACTTAAGGATTGTAGGTGTGGGCATTTTCCCCAATACACAGTCTCCAAGGGTTATATGGGCTGGGGTGGAATATAACACTACCCTTGAAGGGCTGAAGACACACATTGAGAATGAGATGATGAAGATTGGATTTCAGCAGGAAGAAAGGAGATTTACACCACATCTTACATTGGGGAGATTCAGGTCACCTACTATGAGGGGAGACCTCTCAGAGATAATCAAATCACATAAGGATGATATTTTTGGTATAGCCTGGGTTAGGTCAATATCTTTAATAAGGAGTGAGTTAAGTCCTTCAGGTCCACGATATAGTAAAATTGCTGAGGTCTTTTTAAGTTCTTAGTTTTTTGGATATAATTAAAGTTTAAGGGAGGCAATATGTCTGAGAAGGAACGCTTAAAGGCCCTTGAGGCAGCTATCTCACAGATAGAAAAACATTTTGGTAAGGGCGCAATAATGCGTCTCGGGGCTACAGGTATATCTGAGGTATCCATTATTCCATCAGGCTCTATTGGATTAGATGCAGCACTTGGAGTCGGCGGCTACCCCAGGGGACGGATTGTTGAAATCTTTGGACCTGAGGCGTCAGGGAAGACTACCTTGGCGCTTACTGCAATTGCAGAGGCACAAAAAATGGGAGGCAATGCTGCCTTTATTGATGCAGAACATGCCCTTGACCCTGGTTATGCAGAAAGACTTGGTGTAAAGATCAATGACCTCCTGATAAGCCAGCCTGATACAGGTGAGCAGGGACTTGAGGTTGCAGAGACCCTTGTAAGAAGCGGTGCTGTGGATATAATAGCAATAGATTCAGTTGCAGCCCTTGTTCCAAAGGCAGAGCTTGAAGGTGATATGGGGGATACTCTGCCAGGGCTTCAGGCAAGGCTCATGAGTCAGGCACTGAGAAAATTAGCTGCAGCAATCTCAAAGAGTCAGACAATCGTTATGTTCATTAACCAGATGCGGATGAAGATAGGCGTGATGTTTGGAAGCCCTGAGACCACAACAGGAGGGCAGGCGCTTAAATTTTACTCCTCTGTGAGGCTTGATATAAGAAGGATAGAAACTATCAAACATGCGGAGGAGTTTATTGGAAGCAGGGTAAGGGTAAAGGTTGTCAAAAATAAGCTTGCCCCTCCATTCAAGCAGGCAGAGTTTGATATATATTTTAATGAGGGAATTTCAAAGGTAGGCGAACTTGTTGACTTAGGTGTTGAAAAGGCAATCATAGAGAAGGCAGGGGCATGGTATTCCTATGGCGGAAACCGTATAGGACAGGGAAGAGAGAATGCAAAGGAATATCTAAGGGCAAATCCTGAGATATCAAAGGAGATTGAATCAAAGATACTGCAGGCCTTTAACCCCAGGACATCTTAATAAAGGCGTTCTATAAAAAGGTAGATTACACAGATAATAGGTTAATCTGTGTAATCAAGTATAAATTATGTCCGTAGATATAAATGCACTGCTTAAAAGAGCTAATGAGATGGGTGCCTCTGACTTACATGTAAAGGTAGGTAGCCCCCCTATTGTTAGAATTAATGGTGTGCTTTCTCCTCTGCAGGGTGAGAATAAGCTTACATCACAGGATACTATAAGTATAGTTTTTTCCATAATGACAGAGGCTCAGAAAGGAGTTTTTAAAAAGAGGGGCGATATTGATATGGCATACAGTGTCCCAGGTGTTGGGAGGTTCAGATGTAATTGTTTTATGCAGAGGGGTAGTATGGGAGCTGTCTTCAGGGTTATTCCCATAAAGACCCTTGATATAGAAGAGCTCTATCTGCCGGTAGTTTTAAAAAAGATAGCCTTAGAACCCCGGGGGCTTATCCTCGTCACAGGAAGAGCAGGAAGCGGTAAGACCACTACCCTCGCAGCAATAATTGATTATATAAATTCTAACAGGACCTGTCACATAATCACAATTGAGGACCCCATTGAGTTTCTTCACAGAGATAAAAAGGGTATTGTTAATCAGCGTGAGATTGGCTCTGATGCTCACTCTTTTGGTAAGGCATTGAGGGCTGCACTGCGGCAGGACCCTGATGTGATTCTTGTTGGTGAGATGCGTGACCTTGAAACAATCCAGACCGCCCTGATTGCTGCAGAGACAGGGCACCTAGTCTTAAGCACACTGCATACTATTGATGCGGCTGAGACTATAAACAGGATACTCCCTATCTTCCCCTCCCATCAGCAGAAGCAGGTGAGGTTACAGCTTGCATCAGTGTTACGGGCTGTCATATCTATGAGGCTACTGCCGAGGGCTTCAGGTAATGGGAGGGTGCCTGCTGTTGAGGTATTAATAGGAACTGAGACAATAAAGGCCTGTATAGAAGAGCCTGAGAAGACAAAACTCATTCCGGATGTTATTGCTCAAGGCTTTAGCCAGTATGGAATGCAGACATTTGACCAATCCCTTTTTGCCCTGTATAAAGAAGGGCTTATTACTTATGAAGATGCCCTTCGCACGGCTACCAGGCCTGATGATTTTGCCCTCAAGGCAAAAGGTATTCAATCCACAGAAGAATCATGGAGAGAAGCTCTAAAAGGTGAGGAAAAACCTGAGATTGAAAGGCTCTCACGATAAAGGGGACTACAGAAAGCCTGCGGCTTTCTCGGGCGTTCCTTCTGCAAAGGCTTATGCATTAAGGCTCCTCAGTTATCGTTCAAGAAGTAAAAAAGAACTCTCAGAAAGGCTTAAAGAAAAAGGCTTTGATGCCGAAGAAATAAACGAGACCCTCAATTTTCTTGAAGGTGTAGCCCTTATAAAAGATAAGGCACTTGCTGAATGGCTCCTTCAGAATTCCCTGGAAAGAAGATATCTAGGTAGAGAGGGTATAAAAATGCTCCTTCTTAAGAGGGGGATTGAGAAAGGACTAATAGATGGGACCCTTTCTAATCTTACTGAGGATGTAGAGCAGGATGTAGCCATAAGATTTGTGCAAAAGAAATTAAAGACTCTCAGGACTTATCCTATGGACACTATAACGCAGAAACTCTCAAGGATGCTTCATAGAAGAGGATTTTCATCGGATGTAATTAGCGCTGCAATTAAATCCATAAAATTATAAACTCACATTATATAATACCTGCCGAGCAGATAGATAAAATGTCCTATGATTTCAATCTCCTCCTTATGGAAATCCTCAGGCAATGGCCAGTAAGGCTCGGCATCCCAAAGTGCCTTCATTGCAGCCTCATCAAGGTCTTTATGCCCTGATGTCCTTAGAAGCTCAACGCCTCCAAGCCTGCCATCTCTTTTTATAGAAAACCTTATATAAAGGTCACCTGAGATTCCCCGCCGCGCTGCCTCAGCAGGATACCTCCATATACTTTCTATCTTCTCTTTTAGCATTCTCAGGTATCCCCTGTGCCTGAATTCCCTGCTATCAAAGGTTAATTCCTTTTCCTCGGGCGCTTTTTTTGCAAATTTCTCTATGGTCTCTTTATCAAATAAATTGGGCTTTGGCTTTAGGGGAAGACCCTCTGGCTCGGATGGTAGGCCCCTGCCTCTATCTGATAGGGTATTCTGTGTTGAGCCATTTAAACTCTCTGAACCCCTATTATTTGTTCCTTCCCCATGTATACTCTGTGGAGGTGAATCTAAAGCACGGTCCTTTTGAATCCTGACCCCCTGATTTGTTCCTTCCCCATGTATACTCTGTGGAGATGAATCTAAAGCACGGTCCTTTTGAATCCTGACCCCCTGAACCCTTGAGCCTTCCCGTGTAGCCGGGATTTCAATGTAATCCACAATATTTACATTAAAAACAGCTGACCTCACCACCCACTGAGGAGGAACTGCTAGCAGGATACTGAGGAGCAAGAAATGGAATAAAAAGGATATAGCTATATAAAGATTTAGTTTCAATTCAGGCACCACAAAAGTTCATACAACGCACTAAGTTAAAAACTTATATAACTCATGAAGCCTGGTTATACTTAGGTCCTTCTCAAGCCATAATCTCATCCATGCATCCTGCACCTCCTTCCTTCTACAAAGCTCACTCAATCTTTCCATAGACCTGTCATCCTTCAAAAAATATCTCTTGAGCCTTTCCATGAGAGCAAACTCATAGCGGAATCTCTTATTCCACTCCTTCTCATAATCCTTAGGGCTTCCTCCAATAATAGCCTCAGCTGCCATCCTACCACTCATCATAGCATAATATATGCCCTCATAACTAAAGGGCATTACAAGACCCCCTGCATCTCCCACAAAAAGGATATTTCCGTAGACTAACGGCTTCCTCTGTCTTAATGGCAATTTATAAACCCTCTGTCTTCCCTCTGTATTTATACCGAGGCGCATCTTAAAATTTTTCATGAGAACTTTAAGGGCTTTTCCATCAGTAGAACCTGTGCCAATATCTATATAGTCTTTTTTTGGAAATACCCATGAGTAAAATCCTGGTGCATGGATTGAACCAAACCAGAACTCACACGCATGGAAATCCTGAGGATATGCCTCAATATCTTCCTGTATCGTCCAAACACATGGTAGAGGTTTAAGCCCTAAACTACTAACTACCCTTGAATTTATACCATCAGATGTAATTAGGAAATCAGATGTAAGGGTTCTTTCTTTCCCATTTTCTATTATAGTTACTAAGATCCTTTGAACCTTTGAACTTTTCTCTCCACGGGCGAGTAGCCGTGGCGAGAACCCTTGAACTTTTACTCTCTGTAGCTCTGCCTCTATTAAATCTGCCCCTGCCTCCTCTGCCTGCCTCCTGAGTGTAGCATCAAATGAGACCCTCTCAACCATTGCAATGCATTCACCCTTTGGAGATAAATCAACTCTTGCCCCCTTAGGTGAGATTACTGATATGGCAGTTATTTTCCTTGTTATCTCCTTTTTAGGCAGGTTAAATTCTTTAAATGACATTAAAGGTGTTGCACCCCCACAGGGCTTAATCCGTTTAAGGTCTTTTTCAACAAGAAGGACCTTTGCCCCTGAGAGGGCTAATGTCCTTCCTGCAATAGAGCCTGAAGGACCACCGCCAGCAACGATAACATCGTATTCCTTCATCTCTTACTCTACATTTAACCCAGGCGGGAATGGACAGTAAATACGCACCCTCAGTGGAATAGCATCTGTATGGGGGAAAAAATATGCAGAGATCTTGAAGAAGAAGTCTCCAAGGCTTCCTGATATGCTTCCGTCTCTGTTTTCCCTCCAGGGTCTGCTATGCTCCAGATCGTTAATGGCAACAATGAGGTAAAGATTTTCAGGCTCCATCCCTTTTATATCCTCGGGGCTTGGAATCGGCAGACCCTTTGTATCACCAAACTGTGTATGTGAATGAAAATCACCTATTATCTGGAGCTTTTCGAACTTTGAGAGTATTGGCTGTATCTTTTTATGGTTTCGGTGATGAAACACTACACCCCTTGGTCTCCTCTCTGCTGACTGCAGGGGAAAGGCGTGCTCTATAATAAATCTGTCCTCCAGGCGATAGCCGAGCAGATAGCCGAGACTCTCTTTTTTAAAAACCTCTGCAGAGCTTAAAAGTAGGTCCATGAAGGCATTCTCAGAAAGATATGCCTTTATGGGTCTTCTCTTTCTGACTATTTCTTTTCCCTGTGTTTCGGTATCCTTATTGTCATTACTGGACATGGTGCACCTCTCACCACCTTTTCTGCAGTGCTGCCAAAGAGGACTCTTTCAAGTCCTGTCCGGCCATAGGTACCCATCACTATCATATCAATTTTTTCCTCGGTAGCAAACCTTATTATCTCCTCGTGGGGAATGCCTTTTAAAACCATTTTCCTTACATCTAAAAGCCCCCTTATCTCCTCAATGCAGCACCTCTCCATCTCCTTCTCTGCCCATACTAACATCTCTTTATAAATCTCATCTGTGGATATATGAGGGATATGAGACCCTACAGTTATCGCAATGTCGGAGATAATGTGAAGAATATAGAGTTTTGCATTATAATGCCTTGTAAGGTCCACTGCATAAGGCAGGGCATGAAAAGAGCCCTCTGAGAAATCTGTTGGAAAGAGTATTTTTTCAACATTCATATCAAACCTCCCTGAGATATTTTGCTCCTTCTTCCGGGGAGATAGTTAATATATAAAAACCTTTAGTCCATTCAAAACCTGTATTGATTAAACGCGGCACTATTTCTATATGCCAGTGAAAGTCATCCCCGAGTGTGTGCCAGTGATCCCTTCTGGGTATTCTGTTAGGTGCGGTATGAAGGATAAGATTGTAAGGAGGGTAATTAAGGAGCCTTTTCAGTTTATCCATGATTGTAATGATCGTAATCCCCAGTTCCTTAAGCTCTTCACTTTCAACATCCTGAAAGGCACAATTATGCCTGCGGGGCATTATCCATATCTCAAATGGAAATGCAGGCGCAAAGGGGCAGAAGACAACAAAGTCATTCCTCCTGAGGACAATCCTCTCAGCCATCCTCTCCTCCTCATGGATAATATCACAGAATATACATCTCTCTTTTAATCTGTAATATAATTTGGCGCCGTCCAGCTCCTCCTTTATCCTTTTGGGTATGATTGGTGAGGCAATAAGATAAGAGTGTGGGTGTGTATATGAGGCGCCCGCGGCCTTGCCGTAATTCTTAGAGATAAGGACATACCTTAACCTCGGGTCCTTTTCAAGTTCTAAAATCCGCTCCTTATATGTCAGGAATACTTTTGTTACCTGCTCCATACCCATTTCCCACGGTGTCAGAAAATGCTCGGGGGATTCTATAATAATCTCACTTGCCCCTATGCCTTCCATCTTATCATACATCCCTACCCCACGACGATTTAAATCCCCATCCATACGGAGTAAAGACATAAAATCAGGGATAACCCTTGGTGTATCAGACTCCTTACCTGCACATAACGGACAGGTAAGGGGGTCATCAGGCATTTCCCTCTCAGTTATATGGTCAGAAGGAGAAGTGGAAGAATTTCTCGTAACTATAACCCATCGCCCAAGAATCGGGTCGTTTCTCAGCTCATGTGTTAAGCTCATAAATAAACCCTAAACCCTCAAGTGTGAGATTGGGATTTATCTCCTTTATACCCCTGATATATGGCACTGCTAAGGGTGCAAGACCTCCTGTAGCAACCGTAGTTGTCTTTTCCCTGACATCTTTTTTGATTTCTTTTATGATCCTCTCAACCCCTCCTGCATGCCCTAAGATTAACCCTGAGAGCATATTACCTCTGGTATCATCTCCTATTGCCTTCTCTAAAGGCTTAAGTTTAACCTTTGGTAGCTCTGCGGTCTTCTCATACAGGGCATCCACAGAGATACCAAGACCCGGCATTATGGCACCACCGAGGTATTCACCATTTGCTGTAATAACACAAAATGTAGTAGCAGTTCCAAAATCTATAACAATCAGGTTTCCTCTGTAAAGTCTGTGTGCCCCGACTGCATTGGCAATCCTGTCTGCACCTAATGTTTGAGGATTTTTTATACGAAATTTTAACCCTGTCTTTAATTTATGAGTTACAATTATGGGCTTAATGCCAAAGGGCTTTTTCAGGGCGTCCACAAAAACATGGGTCAACTGAGGAACAACAGAACATATGACAGCACCCTCTGGTGTTTCCATACGCCTATCCAGCATATAACCCTTAAGGAGAAGGGCATATTCATTACTGCCCCAGCCTGCTGTGACCGTAGGGAGCCTCCATATATTTTTAATACCACCCTCATAAAACCCTGCTGTAATGTTTGTATTGCCTATATCAATGAGTAAGAGCATAAGGACTAAATTTAACTTGAGCCTTTTAAAATCGTGACATCTCCTCCATAGACCTTCTCAGTAGCTCCAGATGGGAGTCTCAGAATAAGTGCTCCATCATCATCAATACCCTCTGCAATGCCTGAGATAATACTGCCCGGTGTTTGAACACTGACTTTATTACCCAGGGTTGAGTCTAACCGTAACCATTCATCAATCAGAACTTTTTTGTCTCTACCTAAAAGGATTTTGTAGTAGTATTGCAGGCTACTCAGTATATGCCTTAAAAGTCTAACCCTATCAATGGGCTCTCCCTTTTCTTCCCTGAGGGATGTGGAAAGGCCTCTTATGTCTTCGGGCAACATGTCTAAGGTAAGATTGACATTCACCCCTATGCCAATAGCTACAAAGATTATCCTCTGCATCTCAGACCTCATTTCTAAGAGTATGCCTCCAAGTTTCTTCCCTCCAATAAGGATGTCATTGGGCCATTTTAAAGTGGCATTTAACCCGGTATACTCTTTTATAGCAGATGCCACCGCCAAGGCAGACATCAATGTAAGGAGCGATGCCTCTTTTGGAGGAAAAGGTGGCGTGAGTAATACAGTAAAATAAAGATTTACCCCTGGTGGTGAAACCCACTTTCTACCAAGTCTTCCCCTTCCACGCTCCTGCGCATCTGCCACTAAGACGATTCCCTCGGGATTCTTCAGCTTCTCTGCTATCTCCATTGCCTTATCATTGGTTGATGAGGTTAAAGGAAAAAATATGATCTCTCTGCCAATAATCTCGCCCTTGAATACCCTCTTCACCTCCTCTTCTATCATCAAAGCCACTTTGTCTTCTCCGTCCACTCACATTCTTTATAAAGCATGCACTCATGACAGAGAGGTCTTTTTGCCTTACAGGTCTCCCTTCCATGCAGTATCAAGGCTAAATTAATTGCTGTCAGTTTATCCGCCGGAAGCTGCTCTGTCAATTCTTCCTCAACCCTCTGAGGACTGTCAGAACGGGCAATTCCTAGCCTCCGAGAGACCCTTAATACATGCGTATCAACTGCAATAGCCTGCTTACCAAATGCACCTGCAAGAACAACATTTGCTGTTTTTCTACCAACACCCGGGAGGCTCAAAAGCCCCTCAATTGTTGAGGGCACCCTTCCACCAAAGTCTTTTATAATCTTTTTACAGCACTCTATAATCATTTTTGCCTTATTTTTATAAAATCCTGTGGGCTTTATCTCCTGCTCAAATGTCCTTAATGAAGCCCTCGCATAATCCTCGGCTGTTTTATATTTCTTAAAGAGGCCTTCTGTAATCTCATTCACCCTTACATCTGTGCATCGGGCAGAAAGGATTGTTGCAACAAGAAGCTCAAGGGAATTAGAAAAATTAAGGGCAATCTTTGGATCAGGGTATTTTTTTAGCAAAAGCCCTATTATCTTTTTTGCATTAGCCATCTTTAAGCACCGTGTCAGTATCATGAGCTGACACTATTGCTCTTGAAGTATTACAACCTCTATTTCCCCTTTCAGCCCATCTGCAAATCTCTTTGCATCCTTTTCAGAGCCAACAATTGAGCCATAGTGCATTGGTATTGCAATCTTTGGCTTTATATCCAGTGCAGCCTTTATTGCCTCATCAGCGGTCATGACATAGGTCCCGGATACAGGTAAAAGCGCAATATCAGCCTTGAATGTCTTCATCTCGGGGATATAGTCGGTGTCGCCCGCTATATAAATCCTCTGACCTCTTAAAGTAAAGATATATCCAACCCAGCCACTATCCTTTGGATGGAATGGCTTGTCTGTGTTGTAAGAAGGGACAGCCTCAATCTCAATACCCTCAACATTAATCTTATCCCCAGGCTTAAGGACCTTTATCTTTCCTGATAGTTTTTTTGCGCAGTCTGGGGTTGCAACAATTACTGTATCAGGCCCCTCAATCTTTTTTACATCCTCAGGGGAGCAGTGGTCAAAATGCTCATGGGTTATAAGAATTATATCCGCTATATCCTTCTTCTTAATCTTAAATGGGTCTGTATAGATTACTTTTTCGCCAACAATTTTAAATGTATCATGTCCGAGCCAGTGAATATCTTTTATCATTACCTCCTCCTTCCCTCTTAGAGGGCAAGAATTTTTAACCCCAGTTACGAAAGGCTCATTATAAAACCCTTGTAGCCGCAGGCTTTAGCCTCTATTTTAAATCTCCTGAAAGGTGAATCAACACATGTTTTGGCTACACCATTATATCACATAGATATAACTAAGGGTAAGTAAAAGATGACAGTAAGTCTTTAGTGAATGGTGATTTGAAATTTATTCTATTTTACTGATGCCTCTTTATTAGGGAAGTCTATTACCTTTGATTCGCCTCTCAGAATATGGGAATGTCCTTCAAATATACCATCTTCAGCGATGGAGAGCTTCTTTGTATAAACATCTCCAAATAACTGACCTGTGTGCTTAATCTCCACGATCTCCTGAGCCCTGATATTACCCTCTACCTTACCGCCAATAATCACACCTCTTGCTATTATATCGCCTGAACTTGACCCGCTCTCGCCAATAATAACCCAATCCGCAGTAATACCCCCTGCGAAGTTGCCATCAATCCTTAATGTCCCCTGAGTGGATATATCTCCCTTGAATTCTGACTTGGCTCCAACCAGTGCCTCAAGTTTATCGTTTTTCCTTAAAAACATTCTTTGCCTCCTTGATAAACTTCATGGGATTTATAGACCTCCCATTATGCCATACTTCATAATGCAGATGTGGCCCGGTGGCGTTTCCCGTAGAGCCTACATAGGCAATGATATCTCCCCTCTTTACCTTCTGTCCTACTTTTACGGCATTTAACTTATTATGTGCATAAAATGTGGAATATCCAAATCCATGCTCAATCACAACAAGCCTGCCACTTCCTCCGCTCCAGCCAGAGAAGCTCACCACACCATCTGCCGTTGCCTTTATCGGTGTTTTGGGATTGGCTGATATGTCAACCCCTGAATGAAATTCATCTTCTCCATGTATTGGATTTTTCCTCTCCCCGAAATGAGATGTTATCCTTCCAATAAGGGGCAAGCCTTTTGGTGTTGCCATATAGATATCCTTCTGCTGTCTTAAAAAATCCTGAATTGCCTCCACCCTCTCAACAGTATTTTTTATCTGGTCTTTCAACAGGTTTATATCCAGAGAGCCTGCATCGGACATATTCACACTGCTGTCAACATTTTCAAGGATTTTTTCCTTACTTCCAAGGGATAAAATCCTCCTGAGCTCCATCTCTGCCTTTTTAATAGTTGATATTGCAGAGGTTAATTCATCAAATTGAGCTGTGTAGGATTTTAATTTACTCTCCATATCATAATATCTAACTGTATCCACAGCGATAGAAACAACATAAATAGAGCCAACCAGCCATAATATCAGAGAAGTAATGACCCCTATGGATGGCAATTTTATATTTATTGTTTTCTTGCTGTTGTGAGGGATTAACATAATGGTAACAGGGGTAAAAAGTGTTTTTAAGACCTGCCTGATCTTATACATAGCCTACCTCCTTACTGCCCTTAGTGATTTTAGATATTATAGAGACCAAAGACATTATATTCAAGAAAAAAATACACTCCCAACCCCCATTTGTCAACAATTATTAGAGTATGGGTTAAAAAATTTATAGAAGACTTTTAAACAAATGGTATAATCTTAGTTGTCAGATGGAAAAGGTTATCCTTAACACTGAGATGCCTGATATCGGAAACCCAAGGCGGGGAAAGGTAAGGGATATTTATGACCTTGGAGGGCATCTGCTTCTGGTTGCAACCGACAGGGTCTCTGCATTTGATGTTGTTCTTCCAAATGGCATTCCTCACAAAGGTAAGATATTAACCCAGATATCTATCTATTGGTTTAAGCAGATGGAAGATATCATCAAAAATCATGTAGTAGCTACAGAGGTTAAGGATTTTCCGGAGAAACTTCATAAGTATGTAGATTTACTTGAGGGAAGAAGCATGCTTGTTAAGAAGGCAAAGCCTCTGCCTGTAGAATGTATTGTGAGGGGTTATCTCTCAGGCTCAGGGTGGATGGAATATAAAGAGAGCGGAACAGTCTGTGGTATAAAACTTTCAGAAGGGCTTGTGGAATCATCAAGGCTTCCTGAGCCAATTTTTACACCGAGCACAAAGGCAGAGGAAGGACATGACATAAACATATCCTTTGAAGAAATGAAAGGCATTGTTGGAAATGAGATGGCAGAAAGATTAAGGGATATAAGTTTGAGGATTTACTTAAAGGCAAGGGACATGGCAGAGAAAAAAGGCATAATCATTGCGGATACTAAATTCGAATTTGGTATCCACGATGGCGAACTTATATTGATAGACGAGTTACTAACCCCTGACTCATCCCGCTTCTGGTCATTAAAGGAGTATTCACCTAACAGAAGTCAGGATAGCTATGACAAACAGATTGTGAGGGATTACCTCCTCACACTCAACTGGGATAAGACCTATCCTGCACCTATGCTTTTAGATGATATTGTTGAAAGGACTGCTCAGAGATACAGAGAGATACTTGAGATATTAACTGCATAGGACAATGAAGATACCAAGGGTAATGTCCACACAGCATCCTGACAATGTTCATCTGCCATTTTTTGCAGGGAGTCAGGATATGTCAGGGGATGATGAGATACAGGAGGCATATTATGCCTTCTCCCACCTTGGATGTGATGAGCAGATGTGGGATTGTGAGGGCAAAGAGGTTGATAACTTTGTTGTAAGAAAACTCCTCACAAGATATGAGCAATTCTTCAGACAGAAAAAGCTTGGCAGTGATATCTTTTTAACACTGAGGGTTCCAAATCCAACGGTAGAGCAGGAGGAGGCAAAGGTGCTTATAGAGACCCTTGAGTCCATACCACGCTCCTACGATATAATTAAATTTTTTGATACCCAGGGCATCCCTCCTATTTTTGAGGTCATCCTCCCAATGACTACATCTCATAAATGCCTTAACAGGATATATTACTACTACAAAGACTTTATCACAGGAAGGCAGAGTCTCCCATTTTATCCGGGGGATATAACCATTGCTGAGTGGATAGGTGAATTTAAGCCTGAGAAGATAAATGTTATACCCTTATTTGAGGACAGGGAACACATGCTTGAGGCACATAATATACTCAGGGAATATCTCAGGAATAAGGATGTAAGAGGGCAGAGGGTCTTTCTTGCAAGGTCAGACCCAGCAATGAACTATGGTATGGTAAGTGCCATACTTCTTAATAAGATTGCCCTGCAGAGGCTGAGAAGGCTCTCTAAGGAGATAGGTGTTGAGATATATCCAATCTTGGGTGTTGGCTCAGCACCCTTCAGGGGTAATCTCAAGCCTTCCACCATTGATGAGATTATAGCTGAATATCCAGATGTCCAGACATTTACTGTTCAGTCAGCCTTTAAATACGATAATCCTGTCCCTGATGTGGTGAATGCTATAAAGAGGTTTTATGAGGCTCCAAGGAGAGAGGCAGGTGTGGTGGATGAAGAAATGTGCCTTAAGATTATTGATAAGGTATCCACCGAATACTCCAGACAGATAGAGATGCTTGCACCGCTCATTAACCATATTGCAGGCTTCCTCCCAAGAAGGAGGATGCGCAAGCTCCATGTTGGCTTATTTGGATACTCAAGGAGTGTTGGAAGGGTAAGTCTTCCCCGTGCTATTGGTTTCTGTGCTGCATGTTATTCAATAGGACTGCCACCTGAGATCCTGGGCCTAAATGTCCTAAGAAGTGATGAGCTTGAGTATGTGAGGAGTGTTTATATGAATTTTGACCTCAGTATGGAGGAGGCGCTTTCGTTTTTCAACGAGGAGGTCCTGGACATTCTTCCTCAGGAGATAAAGGACTCTATAAAGGTAAACTATTGCAGGTATAAGAGAAATGAGGAACATAAGGAGGTCACATCAAGGATTATTAAAGCCCTGAAGGAAGGCACTGACAGAAACTTACAGGCAATGATAATTGAGGCAGGGCACATAAGGAAGTTCTTGGGATAAGCAAGTAGCATAAGGAGAAAAATGCAAAAGAACATATTTTGGAAAAATCCTTTTATTATCCTCCTAATTTTTGTAATAGCATTCCCTGTTATTTCCTTTGCGGATGCTGACAAAATTTTCAAAGAAAATAGGAAGGCTGTTGTAGTTGTCATTGCTTATGACAGTAAGGGCAAGCCGATTAGCCAGGGAAGCGGGTTTATTGTAAGACCTGATGGGGCGGTAGTTACGAATTACCATGTTATAAGTAATGCAGTGGATATAAAGATAAAGGCAGGGGATAAGGTCTTAAAGGTTGAGGGATTGCTACATATAGATAAGGAGAACGATATTGCAATACTCAAGGCATATGGCAAGAATCTTCCTGTAGTAAGGATTGGAGACATAGAGAAACTAACTGTTGGAGAAAAGGTCTATGTCATAGGCAGTCCTGAAGGGTTTGAGAATACAATATCTGATGGGATATTAAGTGGCATAAGAGAAATAACCGACAAGAGGAAAATCCTTCAGATAACCGCCCCAGTATCCAGAGGCAGTAGTGGTGGAGCTCTATTTAACAAAAACGGTGAGGTTATAGGCATTGTAACATTCCTTATAGAAGAAGCTCAAAACCTCAACTTTGCAATGCCTGTAAATCTTATAAAAAATAAAATCTCAGGCAAAAAAGTCATTGCATTAAAAGACTCCGCCTTAGAGGATTATGAAAAAACAGCAGAGTATTGGTTTTATCTTGGTTATTACTACGGAGAGGCAAAGATGCATAGGGAAGCATTAGAGGCATACAAACAAGCCATAAGGATTAAACCTGACCTTGCAGAGGCTCATTATAATCTCGGTGTTGCCTATCGCAAATTAGGCATGTATAAAGAAGCAATAAAGGCTTATAAGCAAGCCATAAGGATTAAACCTGATGATGCAGATGCTCATTATAATCTCGGTGTTGCCTATCGCAAATTAGGGATGAATAAGGAAGCATTAGAGGCTTACAAGCAAGCCATAAGAATTAAACCTGATGATGCAGATGCTCATCTTGGTCTTGGTATTGCCTATGGCAGTTTAGGTATGTATAATGAAGAAATAGAGGCATATAAACAAGCCATAAGGATTAAACCTGATTTTGCATATGCTCATTATGGCCTTGGTATTGCCTATCTTTCTTTGGATGACAGAGGCTCTGCCTTAGAACAATACAAAATACTTAAAGACCTTGACCCTGAAAGGGCTAATGAGTTGTTTAATTTGATTTATAAGTAAGACAGGACTGCTATATAAAGAGTTCTATGGGATTAAGAAAAATCTTAAAGTTATTTTTCTACCTCTTATTTAGACCTAAAGAGTTTATCAAAATCTCCGATGATACCATAGCCGCGCCGGATCGGGCAAGCCGCCAACACTCGGTGAATGATGAAAAATATCAAACGACTAATAAAATAAGAAAAGCCATTTGGCACTCCTTTTTGATTGTAGTTGGATGCTTTTTCCTGTCATTAATATTCACATTTTTTATTGATTTACCCTATCAATTTTCACCATGGTTAGTTCTTATAGGCACAGGGATTATTTTATGGGCTACCTTAGGAGGGTTTTGGTTAGGGTGGGAAATTCAAAGCTGGAGTGGAAATACTTTACCAGAACAAATGGCCAAGACCTACCTCAAAATTCTTTACTTTTTTGGCACTGCCTTAATTTTTACAGGTATATTATGCGAGTTTATAAAATAAACGCATTACGGTTAAGCGGCGAAGATGGTGCTATAAGGGGACAAGTCTTGCTTTTTGACATTTATTAAAATTTCTCGTTTCCTCAACCCAATGTCAAGATTAAAGACCTGACCCCCTCTTTCTCCTTCTTGACCCCCTCTTTCTCCTCTCAAACATCGAAACATCGGGAAATTTTCTATCAATTTTTTAAATTTTTAAAAGCTAACTAAACATTTTTTTCTTGACATAGTGTCATTATGCTACTATAATATGAAATATTATGACAAGGTATATTAAGCGAGATATTGCTACTGCCGTAATAAATGCTTTGAAGGAAATGCCTGTGGTCGTTATCACAGGTATGAGACAGACAGGTAAAAGCACTTTTTTACAAATACAGGCAGAACTTAAGAATAGACGATATATTACCTTTGATGACTTTGCACATCTTGAAGCTGCAAAGGAGAATCCAGAAGGAATTGTGGATACTGATACCCCAATAACAATTGATGAAGTACAGAAATGCCCTGAAATACTTACTGCAATAAAAAGAAACGTGGATAAAAAAAGGGTGCCGGGACGGTTTCTATTGTCAGGTTCTGCCAACCTTGCAATTCTGAAGGGCATTTCAGAGAGTCTTGCAGGTCGTGCAGTATATTTTACCCTCCACCCTTTTACTCTGCGAGAGATTACAAGTAGTAGTTCAGAAAAACCATTTTTACAAAAATTCTTAGAAACACAGCAGATCCCAAGGCACAAAACTGTAGCTCCTATAAAAGTGGAAGATATTTTACAAGGTGGTATGCCACCTGTGTGCCTAAAAGAGATAAAGAATAGGCTTCTCTGGTTTAAAGGATATGAGCAAACCTATCTTGAAAGAGATGTAAGAGAATTAAGTCAAATAGGAAACATTATTTCATTCAGGCATCTTTTACATCTGACTGCACTGAGAACAGGTCAACTCTTAAGTCCAAGTCAAATTGGTAGGGATGCGAAATTAAATGTAGCAACAACCTCAAGGTATCTTTCACTCCTTGAGGCGTCTTTCATTATATATCGTGTAAGCCCATATCTTAGAAATCGGACAAGCAGGCTTATCAAATCCCCAAAAGTCTATTTAAGCGATTCTGGTCTTGCCTGCTATCTTGCAGGAATTAGAAGCCTTGAGTCAGAACCACTTAAGGGGATAATGTTTGAAACATATGTTGCTCAAAATCTCTCAGGGATAATTGATTCAAAATGGCACGATGCACGGCTTTACTTCTGGCATGTTCAAGGCAGATATGAAGTTGACTTTATAATAGAATCAGACAATAAATGCCTTGCTATAGAGGTAAAGGCAGGAGCAAGATGGGAAGAGAGGGACATTTCTGGACTCAGGGCATTTCTTTCAGCAACACCAAATTGTATTGGTGGTATTCTTGCATATAATGGCACAGCGTCTGTTAGACTTGGCGAAAGAATGTGGGCTATCCCATTAAGTATTGTCCTATCATAACTAAGGCAATCTTAAAATGGCATTTTAAGCCCTTCTAATTTTTTAACAAAAATCTCTACATTCTTCCTGAAAATTAAAAGTGCCGTATCCCTCGGTGAATTCTTAATAGCATCTTCTGCAGTCTCTTTTATATCATCAGGGGTCACATTAAATTTTTTTGCCACAAAAATTGCATCCTCTAAATCTTCCTCTGTAAATCTCCTCAATTTTGCGATAATGAAATCTGCTGGGTGTAAGACCTTAACCCGAAGCAACTCATCGCTGTATATAGATATTGCCCTCTCCCTGTATCCTGAAGGCATGGATACAACAGACCACTGTGATATATTTTCACCTATATCAGAGGGGATATCTTTCTTTTTCAGAAAATTGATGAGTCCATCTACATCTCCCTTTGCTTCTGCATCAATATCAACCGTAGCCCTATCTTTCATTCCATAATAATGAAGTGATAGCCCGCCAACGAGGATAACCTCAAGGGAAGTATTCCTGTCAACTACAAATTCCTTGAGTATATTAATGATAGCTTCAAGATTAAGCTGAGACAAGGTTCAGTGCCTCTATAAATTTTCTGTATTCTCTGGTGTCAACTTTGCCCTTAATTTTTTTAAGGGGTTTTCTGTGTGTATAGCCTTCTATAAGGGTTTTGTAATTCCAATACCATATACATGCCTTTTCATAAGCCTCTTTTATTTCCTTAATACCAAGAAGGTCTTCCCATGCAACAGTGTCATTAAAAAGAATCTCAAGCCATAGGAGACTCTGTGCCTTTTTATCCCTTAAGGCATCTTCTAAGTTTTCTTTGTTTGTATAAAAGGGGATGAGCCTTAATTTATCCATTCTGAGAACTCCTTTAAAATAGAAGAGCTATAGGATACCTGATGAGGCATCCTCTACCCCCCGATTTTTGACATCGGGATTAAGGAATTAAATTTACCCTCGCAGGTGATATTATGTCCTGCTGGCTTTATCTCTATGGTAAGTCTTATCAATCGCTCAATCTCTGAGTCATCCGTGCTACTTCTAAGGGCACTCTTTAAATCTATCTCTGTCTCTGAAAAAAGGCAGGGGCGAAGTTTCCCATCTGCAGTGAGGCGGAGGCGATTACATTCACTACAAAATTGATGGGAGATTGCATTAATAAAACCTATTACGCCAGGTGCACCATCAAACCTGAAATATCTTGCAGGGCCTGACCTTCTTATCTTTACAGGTGTAAGAGGGCTAATACTTTCTACAGCAGACTTAATCTCATCAATGGGGATATATTTTTCAGGGCTCCATACCTCCCTGGCACCAATGGGCATAAACTCTATAAAGCGCACCTGATAGGGTCTCTCTAAGGTCATCCTTGCAAAATCCTCTATCTCATCGTCATTAAACCCCTTGATTGCTACCATGTTTATCCTTACAGGTATAAGACCTGCCTCTTCAGCCTTCTTAATTCCCCTCATGACATCCTCAATATTGCCTCCCCTTGTTATCTCTCTGTATCTCTGAGGTCTCAGGGAATCAAGGCTTACATTTACACGCCTAAGCCCTGCCCGTGCAATCTCCCCTGCATATCTTTCAAGGAGCACACCGTTAGTTGTAAGACTTATGTCTTCAATGCCCTGAATAGCATTGAGTGAGGAGATGAGGTAGGTAACATTTTTTCTTCCAAGAGGCTCACCGCCTGTAATCCTTACCTTTCTCACACCAAGAGAGGCAGAAATCCTTACAACCCTTACAATCTCTTCATAGGTAAGGATATCCCTCTGCTTAACAGGTCGGACACCCTCAGATGGCATGCAATAGATACACCTGAGGTTACACCTATCTGTAATAGATATGCGGAGGTAGTCTATGACTCTTCCAAAAGGGTCATTCACTTCTTTTTCTTCGGTGTTTGAGGCTCACCTATCTTCTTCCTGGCTAATCTTGCCTCTTCTGAGTTTGGAAATTTCTTAATAAGTTTTTCAAGGGTCAGTCTGCCAAACTCATCCTCTTTTATTGCATAGAAGGCTAAACCCTGCTTTAGCAGTGCCTCAGGGGCCTTATTGCTTTGAGGATTTTTCCTTAAGAGCTCCTCATAGGAAAGGATGGCATCCTCATAAGCCTTCTCTTTATAATAGGTCTCTGCAATCCAGAAACGGGCATTGTCAGAGTATTCGTTCTCAGGATAATCTTTGAGGATGTCCTTGAATTTCTCCCTTGCCTCTTTAAACTTCCCTGCCTTATAAGTATTATAGGCCTCCATATAGACATCCACTATGGGAGGCTTTGGAGGTTTCTCTTCTTTTTTGGGTTCTTCCTCGGCAAGAGTCCTCTCTGACCTCGCTGGCTCCTCTGCTAATTTTGGCCTTTGAGGAGTCAGCTCAGATTCCATGCGGGCAAGCCTCTCCTTCAACTCTCTTACAGAAATCTCCACCTCCTTTAGCTGGGCAATAAGGGCGTCCTTTTTTGCTGTCAATTCCTTTAAATTCCTCTCTGAGGAATATCGTGCCTCATCAAACCTCCCGATTAAACTCTGCACATCTTTAGACATGGTCTGCACCTTCATTATGAGGTCTGAGACTGCCTTGCCTGTCGCCCTCTGTCCCTCTTCCACTTCCTTTAGTTTCTCAGAGAGTCTTTCTGCCTCTTTCGGTAACTGTGCCTCTATCTCTTGATACCGCTCCTTTATTTTCCCAACCTCAGACCTCAGTTCAGAGAGTCTTTCTGCCTCTTTCGGTAACTGTGCCTCTATCTCCTGATACCGCTGTTTTATTTTCCCAACCTCAGACCTAAGCTCATTGATGTCCCACTGAAGCCTGCCTACATCCTCAGTTGTGGCACAACCAAAAAACAGAGCAGAAGTGAAAAGTAAGAAGTAAAGCAGTGAATGATATTTCTTACTTTGCAATGACAAAATGCGCCCTTCTATTACGCTGCCAGCAATCCTCATTTTTCTCCAAGCAGAGCGGTCTCTCTTCACCATAGCTTATTGTCTTTATCCTGTCCGGGGAAATTCCGAGAGAGACAAGATAATCCTGTGTTGACTTAGCCCTTTTTTCTCCGAGGGCAAGATTATACTCGTTGGTTCCCCTTTCATCGCAGTGACCCTCTAAAAGGATATTTATACCTCTGTTTTTCTTAAGCCACTCTGCAATGGAACCCAGTATCGGTCTTGCGTCTGTCCGTATATCGTATTTATCAAAGTCAAAATGGATGTCTTTCAAAACCTCGGGCATAACCTCCTTAGGGAGTTTTGCCAGAACCTTCTCTTCTATAACCTCCTTTTTAACCTCAGTAGGTTTTGGCAGAACCTTCTCCTCTATCACCTCTTTTTTAACCTCAGCAGGTTTTGGCAGAACCTTCTCCTCTATCACCTCTTTTTTAACCTCAGCAGGTTTTGCCTCTTCCACCTTCTTAACAGGCTCTTCTGGCGGCCTTACATACTTCTTCGGACAACCCATAACAAAAATCATCATCACAAAAATTAGAAACTTCACCATGGCACTACCTCCTTTATAAGTTTTAACTTTATTTAAGATACGGCGACCATCTTGGAACCATTGCCTTCACTCCCTTGGGTGTGATTCTTTTCTGCCCATCACCATTAATACGCATTATATATATTCCTTTTACCCCATCCCTGTCTGAATCAAAGGCTATAAACATACCATCAGGAGAGAATGTCGGAGACTCATTGTTTCCATTCTCTGTGAGCTGTCTTGCTTCCATCGTCTCCAAGTTTACAATAAAGATCTGATTATTTCCATCCTTTCTGCCAGAATATGCCATCCATTTTCCATCAGGAGACCAGACAGGTGAGGTGTTATAATTGCCTTCAAAGGTAATCCTCCTTATCCCGCTACCATTTATATCCATTATATATATCTGGGGGCTACCTCCCCTATCAGAGACAAAGGCAATCTCCTGCCCCGAAGGTGAAAAAATAGGTGACACATCAATACCAATTGTTCTGGTGAGCCTTCTTGGGTTACTCCCATCAATACCCATAATATATATTTCAGGGCTTCCGTCCTTTGAGGATGAGAATGCAACATAGCCCTGAGGAGATGTTCCTCCCACGAGGTTAAGACCCTTAGATGAGAAAAGCATTGTCTCTGTGTTATCCTTGAGATTCATGGAGTAAATGCTCCAGCTCCTATCCCTCTCTGAAGAATATAAGAGATACTCACCATCCCGAGACCAGCTATGACCGAAGGTAAGTCCTTTTGAAACTACCATCTGTGCATTGTATCCGTCCCAGTCCATCAGATGAAGCCCTTTTTTCCCCCCTGTCTCCATAAGGTAAGCAATCCTTGTCCTGAAGACCCCAGCCTGTCCTGTGATGACCTTAAAGATGTCATTTGAGATGGTGTGAGCGAGTGTGCGCAGGATATCCTTTTCCGCCTCATACCTTTTTCTAAGAATCTCTTTGTCTTCAATTAAATCAGTGAGCAATACTTCTGCACTGAGCCTCTCTACTGAAGCCTTAACATCTATTTTTACTGTTATTTCGGCACCTGCAATATTAGGCTCTACAGGGTAAAAGATCCCTGTAAACTCAAGGTCATCCTTTATGACCCCCGCAATCTCATCTGCCTTTTCACCTGCAAAATTGAATGATATTGGAAGTTTTCTTAAGGCAGGTGATGTTATGTCAATATAGATTTTGGCATCAGAGAGAGTGAAAAGTGAAAAGAAAAGTGAAAAAATTAATACAAAAACTTTGAACCTTGTCCTGAATTTAATTCGGGATTGCAATTTGAATTTTTTTTTCATAAATAGAACCTTACCCCTATTTCCATTTCCATTGGTGGTGGAGGCAGGGGGCTTGCCTTTGATATTGCCTTCATCGCAGAACGGTCAAACAGCACATCACCTGATGTCTTTTCAATTTTCGCCTCGGTTATCCTTCCCCCCCTCTGAATCTTTATTGAGATAGTTACATCAAGCCCTCCTGTCTTGAGATGAGGATAAACCCACTCCTGCCATATCTTCTGCCTTATTATTTCATAATAAGACTCTGTAGCCTTACCCACTCCATAACCGGCCATCTCTAAGGGTTTAGCCGTGACTTCCCTCTCTACAATCTGAACACCCTCTCTAAGCCTCTTAAGTGCTGAGAGTTTCTCTATTGTCCTAAGCCTCTCCATCTCCATTGATATCATCTGCCCAGTCTCCGGTGAGATGCCTGTCTCAGGTTTTATCTCCCTCCTCTCTTGAATAACTCCACTCCCGGTTGACCTGGGGGATGTTGTCTCGGCAGATGGAAATTCAATAGGTCCAACTATGCTAACAAAATAACTCCTAAACTCTCCCTGTCCTGATTTAAGTGTAATGGCGATGAAGGATACAAAAAGCAGGTGCAGGATGGCAGAGACAATCACAGTCTTTGTGAGATTCGGGTCGTTGAAATGAGAAATAATCTTCATTTCTTATTTTTAATGGTCTTTAGCTCGGTGACCATCCCCAGTCTCTCTATTCCAATCTCCCTCAATTCCCCCATAACCTCCACCACAACTCCGTAGGGAACATCCTTATCAGCCCTGAGGAAGACTTCTCTGGGGGACCTTCCAAGAAGGCTTGATTTAAGCGTATCCATGCTTACGGCCGTCCTGTCAACATATATCCTACCATCTTTTTCTATGGTTATGATAATCCTCTCTGCAGGAGACATTTCCCTGCCACTTGCCTGAGGCAGGTTAACATCTATGCCATGCTGAAGTAGTGGTGCAGTAACCATAAAGATTACAAGGAGCACAAGCATCACATCCACATAGGGGATGACATTAATCTCCGAGAGTGCCTTTTTTCCTCTCTCCATGACCCTTCATAAAATACTCTATTAATTCCTCTGAAAACTCTTCCATGACTCTTATATTCCTGCGGACCCTGCTGAGGTAGTAGTTATAGGCAATAGCCGCAGGAATCGCAGCTGCAAGCCCTGCAGCAGTAGCTATCAGGGCCTCTGCAATCCCTGGGGCAACAACTGCCAGAGAGGCAGTTCCCAATCTACCTATGCCCCTGAATGAATTCATTATCCCCCACACAGTTCCAAACAGACCAACAAAAGGGGTGGTTGAGGCTGTTGTAGCAAGGAATGTAAGATACCTTTCAAGACGGGCTGCCTCTAATGCCTCAATCCTTTTTAAGATTCTCTTTATTTCATCTCCACTGTGTGTGTGGAACTCTGTTTCTCCAACGAGCCCCCTTGTGGGTGCCTCTGTCTCTACATACACAGCCCTGAAGAGGTTAACTAACGGACTGAATGCAAGCCTCTTTGTAGACTGATAGAGGGCTGTCCTGTCCTTACTCTTCTTAAAGGCACGGTGGAATTCCTCAGACTCCCTTTCAACCCTTCTTAGAAAACCAAATTTATAAAAGATGATTGCCCAGGAAAAAATGGAAAAGAAGAGCAGGATTAAAAGCACAACTTTTACAACCAGCCCTGCCTGAAGAACGAGACTCAATACAGTATCTCCACCCATGATTATAAAAGTTTAAAAAAAAAGCCTTTAAAAGTCAAAGTATGTAAAATATTATTCTGGCATCCAGAACCCACAAATTATTTTATGGTAATATTAATAGAGGCAATTGCAAAACTATCCAAACCACTGTGGTTAAGGACTTTTGCAAGAGGCTCAATATATTAAAGGCTCTTCCTGGATGTGAGTTGGTAAAATTCTCCTGAAACGGTATACTTGTTGATAGTCCCCCCTTTAGAAAAGGGGGGTGAGGGGGAATGGTCAAAACTTAGGGGCAAACAATTAAAGGGATGTCAGTTTTACAGGCAGAAGATTATAGGCAACTATATTGCTGATTTTTATTATCCAATCCCCCTCGGTCCCCCTTTCATAAAGGGGGAATAAATAAATTATAAAGCCGATACCTGCACCTCGGAGGTGCAGGTCTGAGGGTTATTGAGGTTGACGGCGGGCAGCATTATAGTGCGGAAGGGAAAGAAAAAGACAAGAAGATAGATTATTATATGACGAGAGAGGGAATAACTGTTCTTAGGTTTTCAGATAGAGAGGTATTGGGGAATCTTGATGCGGTTTTGGAAAAGATATGGAGCGGATTATGATTATTGCCAAAGATGGGAAATAGAGCAAAATGACCCACACTCTTACAGGAAGACCCATATAAAAAAAGATGTGTTGGAATGTTAAAAGATAGCTGTCCTGGTAGCATAGAGATAAGAAAGCCAAAGCCGGAAGATATAAGGTGTCGCCACTGCGGAGAGCTGATTGAGATCTGGAGTGATGAGGTGGAGGTCAGGTGTAGACATTGTGGCAGGATAACCTCGCGGTTTTTAGGTCCTACATGTTTAGACTGGTGTGCCTTTGCAAAGGAGTGTGTCGGAGAGGAGAAATATAAGAGATTGAAGGCAAAGAGGTAACTAAAGCTCCTTAATCCCCCTTTCCCTTGCAAAGTTTTTAATTATCACGAGTGTATTATGGATTCTCTGGAGTTTCATATTTCTTGTCCTAATAGCAGTAATATCATTGGATGGAAATTTTTCTCCTCTTATCTCTACCTGAACCTTTATGATATGCTGGTAGAGCCCTTTAATGGAGTCTGCATCAAGTGGTTTTAAGAATAATGGATTCACAACCACATATCCATCTGCAATATCTTTCGCAACAGAAAGAAGGCTTCTACCTCTTATACTGGTCATCTCTTCTCATCCTGTAGAGTAGCTCTAGAGTGTGTCCCGAGGAGCCTTGATGCCCATATCCCCGCCTCATAAAGCAATATGATAGGTCCTGCCATCAATATCTGGTTAAAGGCATCGGGTGTAGGGGTAAGAAGTGCCGAAATAACAAATGCTATGAGAACTGCATACCTTCTGTTTTTTGCAAGGGTCTGCGTTGTAATGACGCCCATCCTTGTAAGAAAGACTATTACCACAGGGATTTCAAAAATGGCACCGAAGGCAAGGATGAATTTTAAACAGAAATCTATATATCTGCCAACGGATAGCATTGGTTTCAGCTCCTCAGTTTTATATGTGAGAAGGAAATTCATTGCAAATGGAAGGACAAAGAAAAAACAGAACATGGCACCAAGTAAGAAAAGGCTCGCTATGACAATTATGAGGGGAAAGACATATTTTTTTTCCTTTGGTAGAAGACCGGGAGCCACAAATCTCCAAAGCTCATATAGAATAATCGGAGAACTTAAAATAATCCCACTTATAACCGAAATCTTCAGATGCGTCCAGAATGCCTCTGTAGGTGTAAGGAATACAAGCTCTCTCTGGGGATTTTTAAGTATTTCCAGAAAGATAAAAGGGTTTGTGAGGGAAAATTTAAGTTTACCATGTAGGGGAAGGGTCAGTAAATAGAAGATATGCTCTGAGTAGTAAAAGGAAAGAGCAAAACCCACAAATATTGCGACAAGTATTATAATAATCCTTTTTCTGAGTTCGCCAAGGTGTTCTGTAAGTGGCATTTTTTTATCACTCACCGTCTGCCTTTCCATCTTTTTTCTCCTCCACCACAGGAGCAGGTTCTAAGAGCCCCTCTGATACATCCTTTATATCCTTCTCTATGCGTTCTACCTCAACTTCTGTATTCTCAATAGAGTCTTTTACTCCCTGAATAGCTGACTTTAATTCTCCAATTCCCCTGCCAAGGGCCCTGGCAAGCTCAGGAAGCTTCTTTGGACCAAAGACTAAAAGTGCCACGATAAATATCACTATCAATTCCTGAAAACCGAGGTCAAGCATATCCCTAAAAAAGTGCCATCTGTTCTGCCTTCTCTGAAGGTAAAAGGATAGGATAGTTGTTATTAAAACATGCTGTACAGTATTCCTGAGAATCTGGAACAACCCTTAACAGCCCTTCAAGACTAAGGTAATTCAGGCTGTCAGCGGTAATGTATTTTTTGATCTCCTCAAGGCTGTGAGTTGCAGCTATAAGCTCTTTTCTTGTGGGTGTATCAATGCCGTAAAAACACGGTCCTATTGTGGGAGGGGAGCTTATCCTTAAATGGACCTCTCTGGCACCACCTACTTCCCTTATCATCCTGATAATCTTTTTGCTTGTTGTGCCCCTTACAATTGAATCATCAATAACCACAACCCTCTTACCCTCAAGAAGCCTTCTTACAGGGTTTAATTTTAGCCTTACCCCAAAATGCCTTATACTCTGCCTTGGCTCTATAAATGTCCTGCCCACATAATGATTTCTTATAAGTCCGAACTCAAAAGGTATCTTGCTTTCCTCTGCATACCCAAGTGCAGCAGGCACACCCGAATCAGGCACAGGGATTACAAGGTCTGCATCAACTGGATTTTCACTGGCAAGCTGACGGCCAAGCATCTTCCGTATCTCGTTTACATTAAGCCTTCCAAAGATGTAGCTGTCGGGTCTTGAAAAGTATATGAACTCAAAGATGCAGAAGGCATGCCTTGGTGAACGAATGGGTTTAAGCGACTTTAACCCCCCTTTATTTATAATTAACATCTCTCCGGGTTCTACATCCCTGAGGTACCTTACACCTATGAGGTCAAAGGCACAGGTCTCTGATGCAACAACATAAGCACCATCAAACTCTCCCAGACTTAAGGGTCTGAAACCATAAGGGTCCCTTACTACAATAAGTTCATTCTCAGTCATCAGCAAGAGGCTAAAGGCACCACAAATTTCCTCCATTGCATCTACGAGACGCTCATAAATTCCACCTGCCTTTGAATTTGCAATTAGATGCACTATAACCTCGCTGTCAGATGTTGACTGGAATATGGCGCCATGCTCCTCTAAATCTTTTCTTAACTCAAGGGCGTTTACTAAATTTCCATTATGCGCTATTGCCAGAGAGCCGAGGGAGAAATTCACCATTATTGGCTGGACATTTTTCAAGACACTTGAGCCAGAAGTAGAGTAACGATTGTGACCTATGGCTATGTCTCCTAAAAGACGCCTCAGCCTTTTTTCATTGAAGATATCAGCCACAAGCCCCATTGATTTTTCAATATACAGATGCCTCCTGTCAGAAGAACATATTCCTGCACCCTCCTGCCCCCTGTGCTGAAGGGCATGAAGTCCAAGATAGGTTAAATTCGCAGCTTCAGGGTGACCATAGACGCCAAAGATTCCGCATTCCTCGTGAAACTTGTCAAGTTCCAGTAATGAGTGATGAGTAATGGGTGATAGGTTAAAACGATGTTTAGTTATCAAGGTTTTGCCTTGTAATTTTTAATTTGTTATTAATATAACATTTCCTGAGACTAAAATAACATTATCCACACCACTCTCTTGCATTCTGAAACATCCTTAGCCATGGTGATGCCTTGAGATTCTTCCACTCTTCAGGCATCCATGGCCACTGCCACCTGAGGAATGTCCGCTCTGGATGTGGCATGAGGGCTAAGTGCCTTCCATCTAAGGAACAAAGCCCGGCAATGCCCAGGGTAGAGCCATTGGGGTTAAACGGGTATTTTGTAGTAATCTCGCCGCTGTCATCAACATATCTTATCGGTGCCAATCCATATTCTTCTACCTTTCTGAGGATTTCTTCATTGGGAAAATAAGCCCTTCCTTCACCGTGTGCAACCCACACACCCAAAATAGAGCCCTCCATTCCTTTTAACATGATTGATGGGCTTGGAAGGATCCTTACAGCTGAAAAACGGGATTCAAAACGACCTGAGGTATTCTGAATGAATCTTGGTTGTTTAGTGTCTTCAATCCCCTCATATGGAACCCATCCAAGAAGTGCCATAAGCTGACATCCATTACATACACCCAAACTGAATGTATCTTTCCTATCATAGAATGCCTGAAATTCCTCCCATAACCTCTTATTGAATCTTATAACCCCTGCCCATCCCTTTGCCGAGTCAAGGACATCGGCATAGCTGAATCCTCCCACAAAGGCTATGCCCCTGAAGTCTTTGAGCTTAACCTTCCCTTGAAGGAGGTCTGTCATTGCCACATCCCATGGCTCAAATCCTACCTGATAAAATGCAGATGCCATCTCCCTGTCACCATTGCTTCCCTCCTCACGGATAATAGCAACTTTTGGTTTAATATGAAAATCCCTTTCAAATCCCCCTTCACCCCAATTCTCTAAAGTGTGGATAGGAGGATTATCAGGATTAAAAGTGAGGATAAAATTTTGCCCCTCTCTGTCAAAGTTTACACTTCTTTCCTCCTCCACGCACTCAGGGTTTGCCTGAAGTCTATCAAGGCGATAACTCGTCTCCTCCCAGATGTCTCTTAGAACCCTCATGTCCTCATCAAGGACTGTTTCATTGTTGAATTTAATTTTAATTCTTTTCTCTACAGTGGTATTTCCTATGATTTTGTAAGGGATATCATGATTTTTAAGTTCAGACATAATCTCTTTTTCCTTTTGAGGGCTATATTCAATTACTAACCCCAATTCTTCAGAAAATAAGAGAGGGATAATCTCTCCCCGCCCCTCTTTTCCCCGGTCTTGCTTCGCAAAGAGGGGCAGGCTAAAAGGGGGGAAGGGGGGATTTAGTTCTATCTCAATCCCACAATTCCCTGCAAATGCCATCTCAAGGAGTGTTGTTATCAATCCACCATCACTTCTGTCATGCCCTGAGAGGATTAAGCCCTTAGATATGAGTGACTGAATGGCATTGAATGTGCGCCTGAGTAATTGCGGGTCATCCACATCCGGTGATTCATCACCAAGCTGACTATAAACATGTGATAGGGCACTTCCGCCCATACGATTCTTCCCATCTCCTAAGTCAATGAAGAGGAGTCTGCTTCCACCGGGTCTTTTTATATCAGGGGTAACTACATTGGTAATATCAGGGCATGGTGCATATGCAGATATGACCAGAGTCCCTGGAGACTTAACTATATCAATCCCGCCTCTGCCTCCCGATACCTGTGCAGCCATTGAAATGCTATCTTTGCCACCATCAACGGCAATGCCAAGTTCAATCATAATATCCCGCATGGCTGAGGCTGCATCATAGAGCCTTACACCTTCTCCTGGAAGCTTTGCAGCCCACATCCAGTTGGCAGAACACTTTATATCCTCTAAGGCACTTATCCTTGCCCAGAGGAGATTTGTCAGTGCCTCACCTACGCTCATCCTTGCCATTGCAGAAGGATTGATTAACCCCTTTATTGGCTGCTCCCCTATTCCTATAGCAGCACCTGTCAATCCAAAATGACTCTGGCTGACCACTGCAACATCAGAGAGTGTAAGCTGTAATGCTCCAACACATTGCTGCCTCGCAATAAGCCCTGTAACAGAGCGGTCAACCTTTGTTGTAAGAAATCTCTTTGAGCCAACTGAGAGTAAACGAAGGAGCCTTTCAAGGATATCTCTTACAGTAAGCCCCTCAGGTAATCTCAGGGGTTTAAGCCTTCGTGGTATTCTCTCAAGATTGAATGTCTTTCGGGGCATGTCTCCTAAGACCTTTTCTAAATTTAGATTAACAGGGGTAGAGCCATCTGTCTCATCATAAAGGACAATATAGCCATCACCTGTAATCTCACCAATAGGAGCGCAGGGAAGCTTTTCCCTCAGACACATCTCCTTAAACATATCAATATCCTCTGCTCTTATAAGAAGTGCATTTTGCTCCTGATATTCAGCCCCCCATATCTCAAGGACTGAAAGCGTGTTGTCACCAACCTGAATCTTTCTTATCTCAATCCTTGCCCCAGCAGGATAGATGATCTCCTTTACAACATTTGAGTTTCCACCTGCACCCTGGTCATGGATACTCACAATAGGATTACCATCACCCATCTCTATGCAGGCGCGGATTACCCTGTTTAGCTTCTGTTGCATCTCCGCATCCCCGCGCTGAACAGCATTAAAATCAAGTTCCTCAATATTTTCACCATGTATCATACTTGAGGCAGAGCCGCCACTAATGCCAACCCTATAGGCAGGGCCTCCAATCTTAACCAGCAGCATCCCTTTCTGGGGAATGCCCTTTTCAGTATGACGGCAATCCATCTGCCCGATGCCTCCTGTAAACATTATCGGTCTAATCCATTCAATGCGTTCACCATCTAATAGTTTCATACCAAAAGAGCGGGTAAATCCCTGAATAACAGGCTCGCCGAATTTATTTCCATAATCAGAGGCACCATTACTTGCCTGAATCTCAATCTCAAGGGGAGATGCTAAGTTTACTGGGTATTGGAATGATTTATCCTCCCACGGTAACTCATAATCTGGAATCAATAGATTTCCAACACAGTATGCCGCTGTCCCTGCAATAGGAAGCCCGCCTCTGCCTACTGCCTCTAAATCCCTGATTCTTCCCCCTATGCCTGTCTCGGCCCCTGGAAAAGGTGCAACCCCTGTTGGAAAATTGTGCGTCTCAGCAGTAAAGATAAGATGATATTTAAGCCTCCTTTTTTTAAAGGGGGTGGGCTTTCTGGGGTCTTCAGGGATTATACTGCAGATATCATATCCACTGATGGCGCTTGAGTTGTCCTTGAACGCAATAATGCTCCCTCTGGGATTGGCATTAAGCGGCTCTTTGATGAGCTCAATAAGGCTATGGGGTGCCTCTTCTCCATCAATTATTAATCTGCCCTTAAAAAACCAGTGACGGGAGTGTTCACTGTTTGACTGGCTCAGGTCAAAGCATTCTACATTTGTGGGGTTTCTTCCAATCTCATTAATAAATAGGTTGTAGTAATACTCTATGTCCCACTGGTCAAGTCCAAGCCCCATCTGCCTGTTGATTCTTTCAAGCGCTGCCCTGCCCTCTTGCATCAAAGGCACTTCATACACCGGCTCAGGGAGGATGCCTGTCTCAAAACTATTAAGGGGGTCGGGATAAAGGCATTCTGTCATACGGTCATAGAAAAGTGAAGGGTAGTAATTTGCTAATTCTTTACTGCTTACCCTTGAGTGAGGACTAAAGAGCAATTTATATCTCCTGGAGCGTTCAATCCGCCTAATCTTATGGAGCCCACAGGCATGACAGATAGCTACGGCATTTGTTGACCAAGCTGTTGTAAAATTCAACCTTGGACCGACCTCAAAAAGCAAGTAGGAAGTGTTGGGGGGCGGAGGGGTTAAAAAACTTTCATCTGAAAAATTCTCTAACTCAAATGTCTCTGATAGAAGCCACCTGAGGGTATTGAGCTCCTTAGCTGTAAGTGGCTCGCTTGTATCAATATTAAAACAATACTCTGTCTCTATATCCTCTATATGAACAGATACCCCTTTACGAAGGATTGTCCAAGATTCGTTCCTAAAAAGAAACTCCTTCTTCTTCGCAGGAGAAAGGGCAGGTCTTCTATAAAAATGAAGTAAACTCATTAAAAGAGGTTCTTCTCCCAAAAAGTTGGTAAAAATGGTTCAAGGACTTGAGGGTTCACGACAACTTTTTTCATTGTCCATTGCAAAATTAACATTCAGCATTTCAAATCTATTTTAATATTTTTTGTCCATTTTAAATGATAATTGCTAATTGATAATTTTTAGATGAGCCTTAAATTATTTTACTAAATCCAGGGCATTTATTTCAGCCAGATTAAAAATAGCCCTATGCATTTATTGAACTTGCAATCGGAGGGCCATTCTGAGCTTGACAATAGATTCTGGATTCAGTTATAATTGCAACTGAGATTCAAATACAGAACGAATCCCAAAATACAATGCATGATACAATCTTTAAAAGGTTACTCAAGAGAAAAGGATTGAAATTTACAAAGGAGCGAAAGGCAATCCTAAAAGAGGTATTCTCCCTGCACGGCCATTTTGACCCCGAGGAGCTTCTTATGAGGCTAAGGAAGAAAGGAAGCAGGGTATCAAAGGCATCTATTTACAGGACCATCCCCTTGCTCCTTGAAAGCAGGCTTATAGAGAAGGTTATTAAGGTAGATAGGCATGCTCACTACGAGCACACATATGGACATAGCCACCATGATCATATGATATGTATCACCTGCGGCAATGTTATTGAGTTTCATTCACAGGCATTAGAAGACCTCCAGGAAAGGCTATGCAATGGAGAGGACTTTATGGGTATAAGCCATACCTTAGAAATAAGAGGATACTGTAAGAAATGTAGATGAGAGGATAATGATGCACGGACATGAAAGCAGAAGGCTAAAAGGGCAATACGAAAGGGTCATCCTTATTGGAAACCCGAATGTAGGAAAGAGTGCTATCTTTGGTCTTCTTACAGGCAAATACGCCACTGTTTCCAACTACCCTGGCACTACCGTAGAGGTATCCTATGGGAGTATGTCACTGGAGGGGAAGAAGTTCCTTGTAGTTGATACCCCGGGAGTAAATAACCTTATTCCGATGAGTGAGGATGAGAAGGTCACACGGGATATACTGCTTACAGAGAGACCTGCGGTTACTGTCCAGGTATCAGATGCAAAAAATCTAAAGAGAACCCTTATGCTTACCCTTCAGCTAAGTGAGATGGGCATACCCCTTGTGCTTAATCTCAATATGGAGGATGAGGCAAGAGACAGGGGACTTACAATAGATACAGGGAAGCTTGAGGAGATTCTCGGCATCAAAACAGTGACAACCATAGCGACCCAGAGAAAGGGTATAAAGCATCTGAGAGAGGCAATCCTCACACCAATGATACCTGTACTAAAAATAGAGTATACCCCGCTCATAGAGGCACTGATAGAAAAGATATCTGCAATCCTTCCTGAGGCAAATATATCAAGACGTTCCATAGCCCTCATGCTCTTAAGCGGAGATGAAAGTCTGAGGGAATGGCTTCATACCCATATGCCCCAGGAGAATGTTGAAAGGATTGAAAGGCTTAGGGATGAGGCACAATCAAAATTCTCTATCCCCATCAGTTATCTGATAAATCAGAAAAGGATAAGGATGGCAGATGAGATAGCAGGCAGGGTCTTGAGGAGGTCAGCCCCAAAGGAAGGCAATATTGCATCCTTCCTTGGAAGGATAAGCATGCATCCCCTCTGGGGTATTCCGGTTCTATTAGTTGTGCTTTACGGTATGTATCAATTCGTAGGAATCCTTGGTGCAGGAACACTCGTAGAGCTTGTGGAGGAGGGGGTCTTCGGAGAATACATAAATCCATGGGCTCAGAGAATTGTAAAGGCATTATTGCCTGTCACCTTTTTCCAGGAACTCCTTATAGGTGAATATGGTATGATAACCATGGCTTTAACCTACGCCATAGGAATAATACTTCCCATCACCACAACATTCTTTATAGCCTTCGCAATCCTTGAGGATATGGGGTATCTGCCAAGGCTTGCCATCATGGTAAACAGGATATTCAATCTCATTGGACTAAATGGTAAGGCAGTCCTTCCAATGGTACTTGGTCTTGGATGTGACACAATGGCAACGATGACTACAAGGATACTTGAGACAAAGAGGGAGAGGATAATTACCACCTTTCTTTTAGCGCTCGCTGTCCCCTGTTCTGCACAGCTTGGGGTTATCCTTGGTATGCTTGCCCCTATCTCGGGAAAGGCTACAGTCATATGGGTGGGGGTGGTTCTTGGAAGCATACTGTTTGCAGGTTTTTTGGCATCAAAGGTAATCCATGGAGAGAAGACGGAGTTTCTCCTTGAGATACCACCAATAAGGCTACCCTATGCCATGAATGTAATGGTAAAGACCTTAGGCAGGGTTGAATGGTATCTTAAAGAGGCAGTCCCACTTTTTATACTGGGGACCCTTGTCCTCTTTGTTTTAAATAAACTTGGCCTTCTCTTTTATCTTGAAATGTTGGCGGCTCCGGTTGTTGTGGAATTCCTTGGACTTCCGGCAAAGGCAACAGAGTCATTTATCCTCGGGTTCCTGAGGAGGGACTATGGTGCTGCCGGTCTTTTTGCACTATCAGAAGGAGGGATGCTTACACCACTTCAGACTGTGGTAAGCCTTGTAACTATAACCCTTTTTGTCCCATGTCTTGCAAACCTCTTTATGATAATAAAGGAGCGTGGGTTAAAGGCATCACTGATTATGGCTGGAATAATATTTCCCTTTGCATTCTTAGTGGGTGGGGCATTGAATTTTGCCCTGAGGGGCCTAAATATAGAGTTTTAAAAGGAAGGAGAATCCTTATGCCAGAGAAAGAGGACTTTGAAGATGAGGTGCTTCAGCTCATCTATGAGTTGAGGGAGAGGGGTGAGGTTCAGATAGAGGATGTAATAAGAGGGCTGAACAGTAGAAATGGTGTAATGGAGATGGAGCGTGATGGTCTCATAGAGATTAAGGATGGGAAGGTTTATACCACAGATGAAGGGGAAAAGAGGGCAAGGGACATTACAAGGCGCCATCGCCTTGCCGAGAGGCTCTTTGTGGATGTCCTTGACCTGAGCGAATACGAGACAGATGCATGTAAGTTTGAGCATGCCATCAGTCATGAGGTTGAAGAGGCTATATGCACATTCCTCGGGCACCCTCCAACATGCCCTCATGGAAAGCCTATACCTAAGGGCAGCTGTTGCGCAATATACAAACAGAAGATACAGCCACTTGTCCAGAGACTAATAGATGTGGCAGTTGGAAGGTCTGTCAGGGTAGTATTCATCACAGGGGCAATCATGGAGAGGCTCAGTTCAGTAGGAGTTATTCCAGGGGTGATAATCAAACTCCTTCAGAGGAGCCCCTCCTATGTGATAAGAATAGAGGAGACACTCTTAGCCATTGATGAAGAGGTGGCAAGGGAAATATATGTGAGGGGTATCTGAGGAGAGCCCGGATTCAATTCCTCACTTGAAAAGGGGTTCATGGGGAAACATGGCTTCCCCCACCCGTTACCCACTCAATTATTTCCTCTACCATTGCACGGGTTGTTGCCTTCTCAGGCATAATGTCCACCTTGAGTCCTGCCCTTTCAATAGCCCTTTTAGTTACAGGTCCTATAGCTACAATCACAACACCCTGGAGGAGCTTATAGGCATCCTCCCCCATTATTTCCATAAAATTATTAAATGTAGATGCACTCGTAAATGTTGCTATTGAGACCCTGCCTTCTTTTAAAAATCTCCTAAGCCTTTTCCCGTAAAGTTCTGGCTTTACAGTCCTGTATGCAGTCACAACATCTATCTCTCCGCCGAGCCCTCTTATCTTTTCCGGGAGAATCTCCCGCCCAACCTCTGCCCTTGGCAGGAGAAACCGCATACCTTCTAAAGGCTTGGAGTCTGGCAATTGGGAAGTTAAGGAAGCCCCTAAATTTCTTATCTTCTCAACCTCTGTCTTAAAGGCCTCTATCAGTCCCTCCGCATTAAATTCCTTGGGGACCAGGTCCGCCTTTATACCGTATTTTTTTATCTCCTCAGCTGTCCTTATGCCAATGGCACATATCCTCAGCCCCTTTAGCTCCCTTATGTCTCTATTTAGTTCAAAGAACCTTCTAAGGAAGTATCTGACCCCATTGGCACTTGTAAAGATAAGCCAGTTATAAGACCCTATCATGCCTATGGCATCGTCAAGTTCCTTCCAGTTTAGAGGAGGCACAATATCAATGGTTGGAAACTCCATTATCTCAGCACCTAATTCTTCTAATGGCTCAAAACCTTCTGGGTGCTTCCGTGTTACAAGAATCCTGTGACCAAAGAGTGGCTTCTTTTCATACCACTTAAGGGTCTCTCTTAATTTCACGACATCACCGACTATCATTACTGCCGGAGGTCTTACATCCTTCTCTCCTGCTAACTGAGCAATATTTCCTAAATTGCCCACAATACTCTTCTGTTCTGGTCTCGTGCCCCACCTTATAACAGCGGTGGGTGTATCAGGACTTCTGCCATTTTCAATGAGTCTCTGGCATACCATACTCAGATTTTTCACAGTCATGAGAAAGACAATCGTTCCGACACCCCGTGCAAGCCTTGCCCAGTCTATTGAACTTTCCTGTTTTGTTGGGTCCTCATAACCAGGAACCACAGCGAAGGAAGAGGAGTAGAGCCTGTGGGTAAGTGGAATACCTGCATAAGCAGGGGCTGCCACAGCAGAACTGACACCGGGGACAATCTCAAATTCAATGCCTTCACGGGAAAGCACCTCTGCCTCTTCACCTCCCCTGCCGAATACAAAAGGGTCACCACCTTTCAGGCGACAGACCACCTTGCCTTCTTTTGCCTTTTCCACAAGTATCTTATTTATCTCATCCTGAGTCATTGTATGGTGTCCACCGCGCTTTCCTACATAGATAAACTCTGCGGAATGATCTATGTAATTCAGTATCTGTGCATTCAGATGGAGGTCATAAACCACCACATCTGCCTTCTGAAGGCATCTAAGACCTTTCACTGTAAGCAGACCGATATCACCTGGTCCTGCACCAACTATGTAAACCTTGCCCTTCATCTTGAATAATCAGGTTATTGATAATAATAGCATAATCAGGGCTTTATAGATAACCATCCCTACCTCTTGCATTTATAATTAAAATGATACATACTAAAATACACTCCATTAGTTAGGAGTAGTAAAAATATAAGAGGAGGAAACGATGAAGAAGATTATTTCCTTGATAATGGTTGTGGCGTTGTTAACTTTGGCAGTTGGCTGTACTCAATATCATGCCCAGGGTGCTGCAGCAGGTGGAGCTATAGGAGGCATTGCAGGAGCACTTCTTGACAGAAAAAATCCTTGGAGAGGTGGCGTTATTGGAGGGGCACTTGGTGCAGTGATGGGTGCAACACTTACTGATATCTCCATTAGAGCCTCAAAAGAGGCGGTAGCATCTGGAAAACCAGTGGAATATAGAACAGTAGATGGCCACGGCGTTTACAGGGCTGAGCCAGTAGGTTATGATGCAAAGACACGGTGCCACAAGGTTCACGAAAGGATTTGGGAAGATGGAAAGCTTATAAAGGATCAAATTAAAGAGGTCTGTGAAGGCGAGAAAACCGAGCCGAGATATTAAATACAATTAAAATTTCCCTAGTAGCTAAAGATAATTTTACTATTGACTTTAGCAGAAGAGGCTGAAGGAAGAGGTGTTATAATTTCAGTTGCGAATGCTTCCCTTTGGAAGAAGGGTCCCTTAATAAAACCCTAAAGCGCGTATTTATAGCAATATTTTTCTGACATTAGAAGGGTGAGAAAGAGCTCAGCTCTTGATATTTGACACATGAGAAATAAAAATATGGGGGTTGTCCCTATTTTTTCTATTTTTATAGGGATATCACCTTCTTTTATTCCAGCCTGTTCTGCTGCTGAGCCTTTGATAACATGGAGAATCTTAAGGGCATTAGATACTTTAAATAACGACATGGCTGCCTCTTGCATATCCTTTGGGAAGGTATATTTGTTGGCAATATGAATTCCAATAGCATTTGTAATCTTTTCACCACAAAGAGGGGAAGCCTTTGTGAATATCCTGTAGGCTACATCGTTTAGTCTAAAATAGTCCTCATAGTATGCCTCTAATGCGATTTCACGCTGTTTCTTTGCTTCCATTTCAACGAGGACAGGATCTACCTTAACTCGCTGAGTTGTAGGAGCACACCCGGAAACAATAACTAAAGATAAAATTACAATTAAAAATAAACTGACCCTTTTTACCATAAGCCTTCCTCCTGCCCACAATGGGCAGATAACGGTTGCAGGCTAAAAGAAGTGTAGTGTCGCATTCAAGAGGCCCCCTCTTTTATACTATATTAACAAAAATGGGGAAAAAGTAAAGGAGGTATTATCTAAGATTTAGGAGGTTCAGGGATAAACATGCAAGCAGGAGAAAAGGCAATGCTACAACGGTGGTGGCCAGAGGCAAAGCTTTTCGGTCTTTCTGGTGTCGTAGAGGCAGAAGCATCACCTCTAGAAAGACGAGACAGATTATATATGTCAGAGAATCTTTAAGGAGAACAATTTATGGTCTTAGAAGAAAAAAGACTAAAGGAAGCACTATCAGAATAGTGCTTCCTAAAGGATTTCTTTTTCTCTTGACACGGTCGCTCTCAATGGATGTTAGGCGACGTGCAATAAAATACATTCATTATTCTCTTTGTTCTTCAACGATCGTTCTTCCATAAACATCCTTTGCAACTGGTTTATACCTATATCCACCTGAATCAAGTTTTCTTTGGAGACTCTCTGTTGATTTTTTCCACCCAGGGTTACCAATTTCAGGCGCATCGTACCCACGGATTCTATAAGACTTTCCATGGTACTTAAATGTGTCACCATCTATAGCCTTGGCACCTTTATAAGACTTGTATCCGCTGGATGAGCTTCTACCTTTACCTTTTGCAAAAACTTCATCTATGCCAAGAAAAAGGTTGAACACAACAAACAAAATAGATAAGAACCAGCATAAAATTTTTGTTTTCATATTATTCGCCTCCTTTCAATTACATTTACATCTGTCCAAAATAAGTTTTTTTGGACAGATGTGCTGTGTAATATAATAACACGGTTTGGCTGTCAATTTCCTATTTTAGGTACATCTTGCGTTAATTTTGTGCTATAATAAGTTATGCAGGGGGCGATAGGGTTCGACGGAGGTTATGAGGTCTAGGTCGCATGCCGTGGTCCTGTCACCACGATAAAAGGCAGGAAACAAACACAAAAGCCAACACTGAATTGGCACTCGCTGCTTAATTAAAGCAGCACGCTTCGCTGTGTTTGCCTGTGACACAGCAGAGGCGTCGGGAAGCAGGCTGGTCTGAAGGTCTTCCCCTTAATCTTCAGGCGAGACTTAAAGGGGTAGGAATGAGGAAGGCCCGCTTACTGGCATACCTCAGTCCGAAACTCAAATAAGTAAGATAAGCATGTAGACACTTAGATGTAGTGCTTCCGGACGCGGGTTCAATTCCCGCCGCCTCCACCATATTAAATTAGCCGCCTGACCGCTAAGCAAAATTGCACGCCTCCAAAATTTTTCAATTAAGGAAATAGAAATTCTCCTATGCCTCCCTTCCCCTAAGGGGGCATTTGAAATTAAACTCCCTAAAATTCCCTACATATATGCTATTATTTTAATACTACAATAATCCGAGGAGGGATTTTGCAAATATGGAAAAATATATAAAGCCTTAATGTTATTAAAGTGATTTAGCTATGACCAAAGAACAAAAATTTTATAAAGCATTACAGGATGTATTTATTGGCGCCAAGATTGAAGGCAGAGGCGGTTTTGTTAATTTGATGAGAATAAAATCAAATTACTACCGCAAAATTGAGGACATTCTCAAAAAAGATATTGAAGCGGCTCTAGAGAAGCACCCGACATTTAGAGATGAACTTTTTGGCAAACTCTATTCTTTTTTCAGCCGCTATTTTACAGAAAGCGGATTAATTTATTTCAATTCAACGCCATTTCATAATAATATCTATGAAAAAGTTTATACCGATGAAAAAGATGTCATTCTTTTTTGGAAGACGCAGATGCTTTACTATGTCAAAACCGACCGGATTTTCAGAAGTTTGGAGTTTGAATCAGATGGCTTGAAATTTTACTTTGACGCTTCAAAAATTGAGGCCAAAAAGGCCAACGAAAAACGCTCGCTTGTTTTTGAATTTGATAAAGTCCGCGAAGACGGCGCCGTTGTTTTTGGCGTAACCTATTCCGAAAAGGGCGCAAAAACAAAACAGGACGAGATATTAAAAACCATAAAGAAAAAAGGTATCGCAATTACAGAAGAACAGTTGGAGCGGGCTTTTAGAGTATTTGGAAAGCAAAGCGAGGTTGATTTCTTTATCAATAAAAATGCCAAGGCGTTTTTGCAGGAGCAATTTAAGCTCTGGAGTTATCAGTATTTTTGGGAAGGAGCCAAAGACTGGGGTGCAGACAGAGTTAATCAATTGCAAATCCTTAAAGACATTGCCTTCAAAATCATTGATTTTATCTCACAGTTTGAAGATGAGCTGGTAAAAATATGGAATAAACCAAAGTTTGTCAAAAACTCAAATTATGTGATTACACTGGATAGAATCGCTTCAGAAATTATCGGCAAGATTGTTAAACATAAAAATTTTGGGGAGCAAGTGAGGGAATGGGAGGAACTCGGGATAATTCAAAATGCAAAAATCAAAAATCAAAATGACAATTCAAGCCTCAAGATTGATTTATTTGAAGATACCCTACAAGGCAAGAAGTTAAAAAAAGAATATGAGCATTTACCGATTGATACAAAGTATTTCAAGGATTTAGAGCTTGAGATTTTAAGCCAGTTTGATGATTTAGGCAAATCCTTAGACGGCTGGCTGATAAAGAGCGAAAACTATCAGGCGCTAAATACGATTCTTCCAAAATTTAAAGAAAAGGTGCAGACAATTTACATTGACCCACCATTTAATAAGGAGCAAGATGCGGATTACTTTTATTCTGTAAAATACAAAGATGCTTCTTGGATAACTTTACTTGAAAATAGACTTCAATTAGCAAGAGACATTTTGAAAGACACTGGAAGTATCTTCGTCCGATGTGACTACAACGGCAATATGTATGTCAGGCTTTTGATGAATGAGGTTTTTGGAGAGGAGAATTTTAGGAATGAGATAGTGTTAAGAAGCACGGTGGGCTTACCTAAAAGAGTTACAGATAATCTTAGAACAGATACCGAATATTTGGTTTGGTTTTCAAGAAACTTTGAGAAGCAATTTTTTAATATTATTTTTGAGTCCAGAAAACCCCAATGGGCACCCATAATGACTAAATATAATCGTGGGGGACCGTCAGGCAAACCCATCGTAATAGAAGGAAAAATTTTACCTCCTCCGGAAGGTTATAGTTGGGCAATTGGTAATGAAATTGCTCAAGAAATATTTAGAAGGGGCGAATTGAAGATAGAGAATGACAAACCTTATATATTACTTACTAAAAAATTTATAAATAATAACTGGACAGATATTGGAGGTTATTCGTTTGATTGGAAGTTCTTAACAGAAAATTCTGAAAAAGTTCTCAAAAGAGTAATAGAAATGTCATCAACTGAAAAAGATGTGGTTGTAGATTTTTTCCTCGGCTCTGGCACTACAACAGCAGTAGCCCATAAACTTGGCAGAAAGTGGCTTGGCGTAGAGATGGGAGAGCATTTTTACACAGTGGTTTTACCGAGAATGAAAAAGGTTTTAGCTTATGACAAATCAGGAATTTCAAAAGAAGTAAAAGAATATCAAGGCGGAGGGTTTTTTAAATACTACGAACTTGAACAATACGAAGAAGCACTGGCAAATTGCAAATATGAAGAAAGCGATTTGTTTAATTCGCCTTCAAAAACTCCGTATCAGGAATATGTCTTTATGAAAGATGAGAAAATGCTCAAAGCGCTGGAAATTGATTATGAAAACAACAAAGTCAAAGTAGATTTAAGTAAACTTTATCCAAACATTGATATTGCTGAAACATTATCTAACCTGACGGGCAAGTGGATTAAGAGAATAAAACAAAACGAAGTTGAGTTTGTCGATGGAAGCGTTATCAATACAAAAGATTTGGATTATAAACTAATAAAACCTTTAATTTGGTGGGAGTGAATAAAAGAAGTACATTATGATGAACTTACATAAGATAATTATTGGTGATTCCAGAAACATGAAAGAACTCAAAGATGAATCTATTCATTTGATTGTAACTTCGCCGCCATACTGGCAATTAAAGGACTATGGTCCTGAAAAACAAATAGGTTATAATGATACTTATGAAGATTACATCAATCATTTAAATTTGGTATGGAAAGAATGCTATAGAGTTTTGCATAAAGGTTGTCGTTTATGTATTAATATTGGCGATCAGTTTGCAAGATCGGTTTATTATGGCAGGTATAAGGTTATTCCTATAAGAACAGAAATAATAAAATTTTGCGAAACCATAGGTTTTGATTATATGGGATCCATAATTTGGCAAAAACCTACTACAATGAATACAACCGGTGGAGCAACCGTAATGGGAAGTTTTCCTTTCCCAAGAAACGGAATTATCAAAATAGATTACGCCAATTCCATTTTGAAGTGCAACAAAATTAACAAATACATCCATAAATTTTTGAAACAAAGAAGGGGGGATTCTGAAAAATCTAAATTTCCCCCCTACCTTTGTCCCACATACTAAAACTCAACTCTTATGAGACGCAAATATAAGCAATTATCCTGTTCACAAAGATATGTGATTGAAATAATGCTCAAACAAAACAAAAAAATAAGAGAAATAGCACTTGAAATCGGTGTAAGCCCTTCTACCATCATCAGGGAAATCAAAAGAAATGGCTCTCCAATTTATGGAAAATATACTGCCGAACAAGCTCAAAAAAGAAGAGATGAAAGAAGGAAAAATTCCAATAAAAAACCTATCATAGAAAACAATCCTGATGTAGAGAAATACATCAGAGAAGAGTTGGGAAAAGGATACAGCCCTGAAATGATAGAAAAAAGAGGAAGGTTGGAAAAGGAAGCAGGATTATTGAAAGAGGTTTCTTTCATTCCTTGCAAAGAAACTATTTATGGTTATATTTATCGTTTTTACAAGGAGAAGGAAGACATAACGGTGTTGGATTATTTGCGGACAAAGAAGAAAAAAAGGAGAAAAAGGATATGTCAAAAGAGACAAAGGGGAGTCATAAAGGACAGAGTGTTTATAGACCAAAGGCCGCAAGAAGTGAATGAACGAGTTCGGATAGGAGATTGGGAGGTAGACACCATAGAAGGGAAAGGACATAAAGGCGTGATTATCAGTATTTTAGAACGAGCAAGCAGGTTGCTATTATTGGAATATGCGCCATCTAAATCGGCCAAAGTTGTTTGTGAATCTATTATGAAAGCCCTTCGTCCCTTTCAACAAATAGGAGCCATCAAAACCATTACATTTGACAACGGGAAAGAATTTGCCCTTCATTACTTAATTGCACAAAAATGGAAGATTCAAACATTTTTCACACATCCCTATTCTGCTTGGCAAAAAGGTTCCGTAGAACGGTTCAACAAAGAAGTACGGTACTACATACCCAAAAAAACACCTTTCACTTCTGACATCATCCGCCAACTGCCCATTATTCAAGACAAGATCAATCATCTTCCGCGAAAAGTGCTTGGCTATCTTACACCATATGAATACTTCTTTTATTTTTTAGACACTAAAAATTATTCGTTAAATTTGAACCCCCTCATAGAATATAATCTGTTGCACTTCAAATTGGAATCTGCAAAAACAAAAAAAATATCCTGATAATTTTATTAGTTCTTTCCTGTTTTGGTGCTATTGATGAAAAGATGTATGGAATAGTTTTAATTTTTATATCTATGTGGTTTATCCTTTATGATATCGCCCGTATTAACATACGTTCAAAAGAGCCGCACAGATTCAGGGGATATGCGTTGATATCTGCCTATTACTGGTTATTTATTCATGGATTGAGTTTTATTTTTTCTCAATGGTTTAGTTATGATACACGGATACATTCTTTTTTTCTGGGATTTGTAATGAATATGGTTTTTGCGCATGTAAGCATTATTTTACCTGCTGTTTTAAAGGTTCAATTTACTATTCCATCCAAAACGTATTATCTTATGTGGTTTATGTTTCAGACAATTTTATTGGCAAGATTTTTTGCTTCTCATAAAGCAATACTCTTTTTCCCACATACTACCCTACTTAATGCTTTGATTATTCTTATTTTCTTTGCAACAAATGCTGTATTTGCTTTTTTTGGTGGAAAAAGATTTTAAATTTTTGTTTAACTACTAACAAAAACATTATTTCGTAAAAAAATATATTTAAAAAATGAAAGAATAATTTATCAACAATAACAGAAACTTTTTAACTTACTCTAATTCCATTTCTAATACTCTTCTTTTAGATCGTTTGGGAGGAAATAACAAACGTTTATTTTCTTTGAAAAAATACAATACAAAATAGAGTATTACAGGGCTACCAAAAGTAAAAAAGGACAGATAAATAAAATACTTTCTAATTTTTACAGAACTAATTCCTAAATGTTTTCCAAGCGACTCGCAAACTCCAAAAGCATTTTGTTCAAACCAAAAAATGATATTGTTTATCCAACGATTCATAAGGGCAAAGATAAACAATAATTTTCAATCTTTGTAACAAGAATAAAAAATACTTACAATTGCAGCAATATTTGTGCAATGAAAAAAATCGCTCATTTTATCCTTCAAAATAAATTCATTTTAAGTAGTGCTATTTTTTTATTAAGCATTGT
>ENA-ORXB01000146-ORXB01000146.1-sediment-metagenome-genome-assembly--contig:-NODE-146-length-172255-cov-7.864565_pt1 | contig 172255 bp, 129 predicted proteins | sample MGYA00237863_ERZ511475 | MGnify/ENA primary metagenome ERZ511475 (study PRJEB26305, sample SAMN06343858) | sediment metagenome | isolation source: hot spring sediment | place: Canada: British...
AACCATTCCCGACAAGTCGGGATTTCGTTCCGTTGATTGATAAAAGTTTTTTGAGAGGTAAACGGAACTCAATGTGGAATTGAGACGGATTAATTGATTATATTATGATAAGAGAGTAAATGCGAAAAGGTTGTGACCGAACAAAGTGAGGTCATCCCGACAACCTTAAGAAAATAAATAATAATTGGTCGGGATAATCGAACCATTGTGGAATTGAGACCGAAGCTTTCAGGCCTCTTGTTACGGGCGTTTCATATGTTGTAATCGAACCATTGTGGAATTGAGACTTATCAAAAAAACAATAAAGACTTTTATTATAACTCGAGAGTTGTAATCGAACCATTGTGGAATTGAGACATCTTCGCAGAAACTGATAAGTGAATTTTTCATTTTTTGTTGTAATCGAACCATTGTGGAATTGAGACTTGTTCAATTACCTTTGTATATTTTTCACTGATTTGATGTTGTAATCGAACCATTGTGGAATTGAGACATAAACTCTATTGCTTCTGTAATGTTGAAAGGATATGTTGTAATCGAACCATTGTGGAATTGAGACTCTACCTGTAATTTTGTCAACTTTTGCAAATCTCAAAAGGTTGTAATCGAACCATTGTGGAATTGAGACAATCTCTGGAAATCTTGGTATCCACTTACCATTAAGTAGTTGTAATCGAACCATTGTGGAATTGAGACCCTCTCTGTCAAAGTAAGGATCGACATGAAATCTTTTGTTGTAATCGAACCATTGTGGAATTGAGACTTTTCCTTACTCCATTTTCTTAGTGTTCGATAGCCTAAGTTGTAATCGAACCATTCCCGACAAGTCGGGATTTCGTTCCGTTGATTGATAAAAGTTTTTTGAGAGGTAAACGGAACTCAATGTGGGATTGTACCGGTTTTTGAGAAATGATATTGTGGACAATTGTGATGAATTTTACTAATGACTTTTATGATTTATGTGAATCAATTTTAAGGTAAAGTCGTAAACAATAGAACTTATATCATTTTTGCTGAATTAAGAATCTCGCTCAAAGTAAGAACGAAAAACCCAATTATTATACCCACCTTTATAATCGAATACAATTTAAGTGGTTAAAAATTCATTCTATTAATGATATTTACTTTTACGATCGAGAAACACAATTCATATTTTAAAAGGAGTCTTATTTTTTACTAATGTTAAGAATTATAGAAATACACTTAAATCATCCTTTTCTTATTACGAACATTTCCATGCCTTTTACCCTATAATTTCTATACTTGACTTTTCATCGTAATTAAATCTTTTTTATGATCAATAATCAAATTATTGCACATCATTAATATTTAAATCAAAACTTAATTGAAGAACTTTTCAAATTCGTCTTTTTGTTTTTTTATTGAAGAAATTAATCGAACAAATATGAAATTTAATTGCACAACAAATTAGGATTTTTAAAATCTGAATTATGAAGCAACACCAATTAAGTATTACTGATCAAATAAAAATTATAATTCTCAAAGATTGTGAAGCTATCAAGTAATGAAGGGATGATTTGAATAATAATCGCTATTAAGTTTTAAATAAACAGGAGTTAAAATCTATGAAATATTTATTAACCCTGGCTTTTCTGCTTTTGTTGATTGATTTCACAGTTTTTGCTCAACCACATTATCGTAAAAAGAATTTTACAATCAATAGCAATAAATCATTATTCTCTATTCAAGAAAAACGAATTGCAATTCCTAATTCTTTGATGAGAGGTAAACCTTCCGATGTTAATTCAGACACTCTTGTAAAATTATGGAGAAATATATTGAATACAGATACAATTAATTACGCATATGCAGTTGCAACAGATCATCAGGGCAATGTTTATGTTACTGGTGCAACAGGAAGCGTTGAATCATCATTTGATTTTTTAACGGTTAAATATTCTTCGGATGGTTTGCTTCAATGGTCATCACGTTATAATAGTGGTGGTACTAATGATGACCAGGCATACGCAATTACTGTCGATAGTCATGGTAACGTGTATGTTACTGGTCGCAGTCATCGAGGCCCAACTTCATATGACTACACTACGATTAAATATAATTATGATGGTTCTGTTCAATGGATTGCTATTTATGCAGGTCAAGCGGGAAGTGATCAACCAACAGCAATAGCTGTAGATAATTCTGGTAACGTCATTGTGACTGGTATGAGTCGAGCACTTGCACCTTCATTCGGGATGGATTATGCAACTGTCAAATATGACTCAAATGGTGTGCAAAAGTGGGTTGCCCGTTATAATGGACCAACTGGCTCTGATGATAGACCAACAGCTCTCAGGGTTGATGATAGCGGTAATATTTATGTAACTGGAATGAGTGAAAATGGAGCAATGGATTATGATTATGCGACAATAAAATATAGCGCCAGTGGGGAAAGACTGTGGGTTGCTCGTTATAATGGAAGCGGGGATTTTTTTGATATGGCTTTTGACCTTACACTCGATAGATATGGGAATGTTATTGTGACAGGAGGTAGTACGGGGTTGGATTTATCTACAGACTTTGTAACAGTTAAATACGATTCTTTAGGTGTTCAACAGTGGGTTGCTCGATATACTGGTCCACCTGAAGTGGATCTTGATGCAAGTTCTGTCGTTTCTGATAGTGAAGGTAATATTTATGTGACAGGTAATTCTGCGGGAACGTATTTTACGTTAAAATATAATTCTCAAGGTATTTTGCAATGGGAAACATCTCATATTGGTTCGGATACACCACCAATAATTCGCATTGATAAAACAGGTGATTTATTTGTCGCCGGGTCACAAATTATTTCTACTGGTAATTATGATTTTCTAATTTTACACTACAATGTTTCTGGTGAACTCCATCAGGTTATTACTGATGATGGAGGGAACAATTCGATTGATGTGTGTGAGGCGTTTATTCTTGACAATGATGGTAATCTAATTATAACAGGTTGGGGGACTAATGATGCTGTGCTGGCTTATCCAAGTTGGTGGATTACTTTTAAATATCGTCAATCGAATGTAAGTGATGTTACGAGAAATAATGAAGTTGCGGATGTTTTTGAGCTATATCAAAATTATCCTAATCCATTTAATCAAACAACAACAATAAAATTTACGATTCAGATTTCTGGATTTGTTTCTTTAAAGGTTTATAACTTACTCGGTCAGGAAGTCGCAATACTTGTAAACAGGGAATTGGAAAATGGACAGCATAAAGTTGTATGGAATGCTGAAAATATACCGAGTGGCGTATATATTTATCGTTTGAATGCTGGTAACTTAATTAAATCCAAGAGAATGTTATTTTTAAAGTGATCTAATAATTAAGATACTAATTGAACTCTGGTGAACGAAAATTCTAAATAAAATTTCTAAACAGATTGATTGACGCTCTCGAACTTATTTTTAAATAAGAAGAAATGGAATCAACTTTTTTAGTGATGAAGTGAAATAGTTCAATAGACAGACATTCAACTCATAATGTTAGTGATATAAGCAGTCTATTCGTGAAGAAGGATTGAAAAAAAATGCTTAAGACTTACTTAAACAATTGTATGAATTTTCAAAATGAATCTTAGTTATTCTGATGTTGTTATTAATGAAATTACTTTTTTTACTAAGAATCCATTTTTACAATAACGTCAAAACATTTCTTCTTCTTGAATAGGAGGTAAAAATGAAATCAATTCTTGTAATTCAGCATGTTGAATATGAAGGACTCGGAATTATTGAAGAGATACTTCAGAAAAGAGGATTTGAATTCGAGCTTATCATATCGACCAAAAATAATATCCCGAAAAGTGCAAGAAATTATTCGGCTATTATTATTATGGGTGGACCAATGGGCGTCTATGAACAGAGTCTTTATCCATTTATCAGTGATGAAGTCCGATTAATAAAAAATTGTTTCGATGAAAATATTCCAGTTCTGGGTGTATGTCTTGGTGCACAGCTTGTTGCAAGTGCTGCAGGTGCAAAAGTCTATAAGGGGAATCAAAAGGAAATCGGCTGGTATAATTTGAAATTAACAGAGGAAGGTAAAAGTGATTTTTTATTCAGAGGTTTACCTGAAGAGTTTCCAGTCTTTCAATGGCATGGTGATACTTTTGATACTCCTGATAATTGTACGAACCTTGCATCGTCCGATTTATTTCCAAATCAAATTATAAAAGTGGGCGAGAATGTATACGGACTTCAATTTCATCTTGAAGTTACAGAAGAAATGATAAAAAACTGGATAACGATAAATGATGAAGAATTAAAATCAGTTAAGAGTTATATCAACATCGAAGATTTATTAAAACATACCAGGACATATATTGATAGATTGAACCAGTACGGACAAATTGTCTTTAATAGATTCTTTGATCAAATTCAGTCGTAACTATTTTACTAATTCTTTTAATCAAGTATTCTCATGACCTTTTAGAATAATAAAAAATCTGACAGAATTTTCTTAAATATCCAGCCTTATTATGAAATATAAATCAGGGAAATTTTCTTTATTCAAGGTAGATGAAAATTTATTTTAAGAATTCTGAATTTAAGTCCGCTATTAATGAAACACACTGACTAACCATTCAATTATTCCATCACTTAATAAATGGTTATCTTTTTTAAATAAGAAAGCTTTAATTAATTTAGAATAAATAAAGATTGATATGAGTTATTCTATTGCTATTGAAAGCGATGAAACTGGCCAAATAACATTTATCAATTTTCATTAAATAATGGAAAATAATCACGAGCTTATTGAAGCTATATTTATGCGTGAATATAAATTTGAGGTTTAGAAGAAAAATAATGAGGCACTGATTAACTTTTTTAATCACAATTAAAAATAAAGAGGTGATCTATGAAAAAAATTTCTAAGATATTTTCAATCATTTTGATCGTTCAATTAGTTTTTTACGTTCAAGTTAATTCACAATCAAAAGATCAAGATGAAATAACATTTGTTTTCATGACAGATATTCACATTCAACCTGAGAGAAATGCAATCGAAGGATTTAAGAAAGCTATCGCAAAAGTTAATGAACTTAATCCAGATTTTGTATTGACTGGTGGTGATTTGATTATGGATGCACTTGCCGTTGGTTATGACAGAGCCGACAGTCTTTATAGACTTTATAATGAAACAATTAAATTACTTAAAGCACCAGTTTATAATACTATAGGTAATCACGAAATTTTTGGATGGTATGAAAAAAGCGGAGTCTCGAGAGAACATCCAGTATTTGGAAAATCCATGTATTTAAAAAGAATAGGTAAAACTTATTATTCCTTTACATTTAAAAACATTAAAGTTTTTGTTCTTGATTCAATTGAGGAAACACCAGAGAAGGGTAGATATTATGGTTTCATTAATCAGCAACAATTAGACTGGTTAAAAGATGAATTGAGTAAAACGGATACCTCAATGACATTGATTATATCTTCACATATTCCATTGTTAACAACATTCAGTCAGATTAGAAACGGTGCAATGGCTGCAAATGATAGAGGACTTGTTGTCGAAAATTCAAAAGATGTATTTGAGCTATTCAAGAGATATAATTTAAAACTTGTGCTGCAAGGACATTTACATTTTTATGAAGATGTTAACATACAAAACAAAATTCGTTTTATTACAGGTGGAGCTGTTTCGTCCAGGTGGTGGATGGGACCAAACGAAGGTCTTGAAGAAGGTTTTGTTCTTGTAAAAATTAAAGGTGATAAAATTACTGCTGATTATATTGATTACGGATGGGATGTAAAATAGGTCTTCTAATTAACAATAATAAAAACATATTGAGAACAAAAATGAAAAAATTAATCCTGCTGATTATTCTTCTCTCTTCTCAGATTCTTATAGGGAAACTGAATGCATATCAATTTGAAAAATTCTTATTTAATGAATCTGAATACTCTGATTTTAACAGACATTATGATATTGGAATTCAGCTTAAATATTTGAGCGGCATTGGATTTTCTGGAAATCTTCAAGTAATAGAAAGAATGTTTATGACAGGTTCGGCAAGCTGGTTGTTCTCAATAATGGATTTTTCAATTGGTTCAGGTTATAGTTTGAGTAAGTATTTTGATTTAATGGGGAAACTGAATTTAATATCGGTCAATACTGGTTCTAATCAAATTTTATTATTTCCAGAGTTTACAACAAGATTAAAAATTTCGAAATCTTTTTTTATCGAGGCTGGTGCAATTGTTCCATTCAGTTCAGAGAATAGAAAAACATTGATGGAGTATTTAAATATTCCATTCATAGTGAATGCAGGTCTGGTATTTGTAATTTATCAAAAATGATTTTGAACGAAACTCAGGATTGAATTTTGATGAAGAAAGATATTTGTGCTTATCAATTTAAATTAAAAGAGTTATCTTGAATAAATAAAAATATAAGCACAATCATTCTGGAGTTAATTTGAGTTTTTCTAATTTGATTACGATTAAAAGTATGGAATTAATAAAATTGATAACTACAGGATAAATTTGAGCGTGCAAAAATCTCTATTAGATTCAGGTTTTATCTTGAAAATTTTTATTCTATCAACTTAAAATAAAAAAGGAGAAAAATATGATTCGTATTTTAACGTTGACAGTATTTTTTGTCTCTCTAATTGCCATTAATTTAAGTGCTCAACATCATATGAATCCGGGAAAAAAACATAAATCGATGATGGGCTGTTTTTCAGGTCACGAAAATCACGATAGTCATTCCGATCAGATTGATGCAACAGATAGTATTCAACACAAACATTCGGAGAAAAAATCAGATACAACAGAGAAAAATCCTATTATTCGAGAAGGGCTAATTGACATTCCTGGTATTGATCAAAATAAAGATGGATTTGTTTATCAATGTCCGATGGATTGGAATGTTATTTCCGATAAATCTGAACGATGTCCAATCTGTGAAATGAAATTAAAGAAAGTTTCTATTGAGAAAGCAAGAGAAAATCTTCAAAAACATGGCTTTAAAGTAAAAGAATAAACTTTTTAGTTTTTTGTAAATCTAATTCTGTTCGTAAAGATTTTTAATATTCAGGGTAAAAATATTCATCCAGAAATTATTTATTACCCTTTAAATAATTTTTTCTCAGTTCACAAATTTTATCCAGCATTTCTTCACCTATTGATTCGGGCACTGGTTCATCACAATCTCTATCTTCAAAATTGTATGATTTAATTGAGTTACCATTTTCATCATAGTGAATAATTTTTAAAGTTCTTATACACCGTTTAGAGCAGTCAATTTCATAATAAGATTTTGTATGTGAATAGGAATTATATTTTTCTTCGTCTATTAGGAAAGCTTTTTCTTTAAGATTTTTTATTACTTCATCTTTACACCAGGGAAATGGTTCTCTTTTAATCCAGACTCTAATTTTTGAACCCATAATCTTGATGGATTTAGAATCATACGAATAGAATTCTTCTGAATCATACATAAAGCTATACCATCTATTTTCTGTCTGGGAGAAAATGATTAGTGGAAAAAGGAAAATGAAAGTCAAAATTGGTTTCATTTTTTTATGACCTCTTTTTTTAAAATATGAGTTAAACACTTTGAAATTTTTCATTCAGCCATTAAAAAGTATTTCTTTAATAAATTTTTCAATTAAAGGCAATTTTTTGTTAATTGATTTTACTGGCATCAATATCTATTTTTGAAAAAAGTTTGGAAATGATTGAACAATATATACCTCTCATACTTGCTATATTAGTTGCACTGATTTTTTCACTTTTTCTTTTAAAAGCTTCGACATGGTTTGGTCCACAAAGACCAGATCCGGAAAAGCTTTCCACTTACGAGAGTGGAATGGAACCAGTAAGAACAGCTCGTGAAAGATTCAGCGTTAAATTTTACATCGTGGCTATGGTTTTTATAGTATTTGATATTGAGGTTGTATTTCTATATCCATGGGCTGTTAGTCTTAAGAGTCTCAGTCAATCACTGGGATTTTTTGTGATTGCTGAGATGTTTGTTTTTATAGTAATACTCTTAGCAGGTTATTTCTATCTGCTAAAGAAAGGAGCTTTAAAATGGGATTAGAATCAGCATTTGGACAGTCGTTTATAACAACTACAATTGATGCAGTTGTGAGCTGGGCGAGAAAAAATTCACTCTGGCCAATGCCTCTTGGTATCTCCTGTTGTGCAATTGAAATGATGGCAGCTGCAGACCCAAGATTTGATATTGCTCGTTTTGGAAGTGAAGTGATGAGATTTACACCAAGACAATGTGATTTATTAATTGTTGCAGGGACAGTTACCTACAAAATGGCAAAGGTTGTACGAAAAATTTATGATCAAATGCCAGAACCAAAATGGGTGATTTCAATGGGGGCTTGTGCCTCAAGTGGTGGAATGTTTCGTTCTTATTCTGTTGTTCAGGGGATTGACCAGTTTGTCCCTGTTGATGTTTATGTAGCAGGTTGCCCACCAAGACCTGAAAATCTTCTCAATGCAATCATAGAAATTCAGAAAAAAGTTGGTAAAACCAGCGTATTAGATTTACCAGATCAACCATTAATTGAATTGCCGGTATTAAATGAAAGAACTAATTGAAAACAAACTCCGAAATCAATTCCCTCAGGCTATTTTAGAAGTGTCTGAATTCAGAGGTGATTTAACATTTTTAGTTGATAAAAATTTCATTGTTGAAGTTTGCAAATTCTTACGAGACGATCCTGAGTTATCTTTTAATTTACTTGTTGATTTGTGTGGAGTGGATAGAGCAAAGAGAAAAGATAGATTTGAAGTAGTCTATCATCTTATAAGTATTAAAAACAAATACCGATTAAGACTTAAAGTTCGTGTCGATGAAAAGGATTGTGAAGTTGAATCGTTAACATCTATCTTTCCAACTGCAAACTGGCATGAGAGAGAAACTTATGATATGTACGGTATTAAATTTAAAAATCATCCTGATTTAAGACGAATGTATATGCCTGAAGAATTTGAATATTATCCACTTAGAAAAGATTTTCCACTTTTAGGAATTCCAGGTTCATTACAACTACCAAAGAGATGATATGAATACACCACAAGAACAATCTCCATATAAAAGCAAAATTTTAGAAACTCTTCTAACTAAAGCAACCGATGTTATCATTGAGGACACTCTTGAAAATGGAATGGTCCTCAATATGGGACCACAGCACCCAGCTACTCATGGTGTGTTGAGATTATTAATCCACATTGATGGTGAAACTGTTATTGGTTGCGTACCAGAACTTGGTTACCTCCATCGTGGTTATGAAAAGATTGCAGAGAATTCAACTTATCACGAGTTTATCCCTCACACTGATAGGCTTGATTATCTTGCACCACTTAGTAATAATACAGCTTTTGCTCTTGCAGTGGAAAAATTAGCTGGTGTGGAAATTCCAAAGAGAGCCAAATATATAAGAATGATAATTTCGGAAATGGCAAGAATTGCTTCTCATCTTGTTGCCATCGGAACAATGGCAATGGATGTTGGAGCTCTCACAGTTTTACTCTGGGCATTTCGTGAAAGAGAAAAACTTCAGGATATTATGGATTTATTAACTGGTGCAAGATTTACTACAAGTTATACAAGAATTGGTGGTGTTGCCTCTGACTGGACACCTCAATGTACTTCAATGCTTAAAGATTTTCTCGAGCATTTTGATGAAAATCTTAATGAGATGGAAAAACTTCTCAATACAAATAGAATCTTTCTTGAAAGAACTGAAGGTATTGGAGTTATTTCTAAAGAGCAAGCAATTGCAATGGGATTAACAGGCCCAAATTTAAGAGCAACTGGTGTTGATTATGATGTACGCCGTGCCTTTCCATATCTTGATTATGAAAATATTGATTTCAATGTGATTACATACACTGAAGGTGATTCACTTGCTCGTTATTGGGTCCGTTGCGATGAAATGAGAGAGAGTACAAAAATCTTGAAACAATGTCTTGAGAAAATGCCTGAAGGTGAAATTCTTGCTCACGACCCTAAAAATGTTCTTCCTAAAAAATTTAATGTCTATACAAAGATGGAAGAACTCATTCATGATTTTATGCTTGTTAATTTTGGCTTAAATCCTCCAGTAGGGGAAGTTTATTTAAGTGTTGAAAATCCGAAAGGTGAACTTGGATTTTATATCGTTAGCGATGGAACTGGTTATCCATGGAGATTGAAAATTAGATCACCTTCTTTTGTCAATCTTCAAAGCCTGCCTTTGTTAATCAAAGGACATATGGTTTCTGATATTGTCGCCATCATCGGAAGTATTGATCCAGTAATGGGAGAAGCGGACAAATGAAATTGGAGTCAACAGTGGAAGTTCAATTCTCTGAACAGGAATTACAAACAATCGAAAATCTTAAAACAAGATACTTAAAACCAGATTCAGTTATTTTGGAAGTTCTTTATCTACTTCAAGAAAAATATGGTTATATCACAAGAGAAGGAATGAAATATGCCGCCGACTTGCTTGGAATAACTGAAGAACATGTCCTTGGTGTTGTGACTTTTTATTCAATGTTCAATACACAACCAGTTGGAAAATATCATCTCCAGGTTTGCACAAATGTTTCTTGTATGCTCAAAGGTGCTTATTCCTTACTTAAAAAAATTGAATCTGAATTGAATATCAAAAAAGGCGAGACAACTCCAGACGGATTATTTACAATTTCAGAAGTTGAGTGTTTAGGAAGTTGTGGAACTGCACCTGTAATTCAAATCAATGAAGATTACTACGAAGACTTAAATGAAGAGAAAGTAACTCAAATCATTAAGGAATTAAAGAACAGATAACATGGACATAAAAATTTTACTTAAAGATATTCCTGATTATCACAAAATTGAAGTGTATCGTCAACACGGTGGATATGAAACAATTCGAAAAGCACTTCAGAAATCTCCAGATGAAATTATTGATGAAGTAAAAAAATCTGGATTAAGAGGAAGAGGAGGTGCTTGCTTCCCGACAGGTTTGAAGTGGAGCTTCATGCCAAAAGATAAAAACATTCCGAAATTTTTATGTATCAATGGTGATGAAAGTGAACCCGGTTCATTTAAGGATAGACAGATTTTTGAATTCAATCCTCATCAATTGATTGAAGGAATTTTAATTACTGCTTATGCGATTGGTGCACAGACTTGTTACATCTACATTCGTGGTGAATATGTAAAATGGATTCGCTTGATGCAAAAAGCTCTTGACGATGCATATGCTGCCGGATTTATCGGCGAGAAGATGAAAGAAACTTTTGGAACAGAGTTCTTTACAAATATTTATATACATCGTGGTGCTGGTGCTTACATTTGTGGTGAGGAATCAGCTTTGATGAATTCAATTGAAGGTAAGAGAGGCTATCCGAGAGTTAAACCACCGTTTCCGGCTCAATATGGTTTGTGGGGTTATCCTACTACTATTAACAATGTTGAAACGATTGCAAACGTTCCAGCAATAATTGAAAATGGGGCAGAGTGGTTTGCAAATATTGGTGAACCAAAACATCCAGGAACTTTACTTTTTGGTGTAAGTGGTCATGTGAATAAACCTGGTGTATATGAACTCCCAACGGGTACTCTTTTAACTGATATCATTTACAAATACGCAGGTGGTGTTCCAGGTAATAAAAAAATTAAATGTATCATTCCTGGTGGAACTTCAATGCCTCCAATCCGCGGTGATCAGATCGAAGGATTGAAAATGGATGCTGAATCGCTCAAACAAGTTGGTTCAGCAATTGGAACTGGTGGAATTATTGTGATGGATGAAGATACTGACCTGGTTAAAGTCCTTGCGAGGATTACGAAATTCTACTGGCATGAATCATGCGGACAATGTACTCCCTGTCGTGAAGGTACAGGCTGGATGTTGAAAATTCTGAATCGAATTCTGGAAGGAAAAGGAACGAGCAAAGATCTGGATTTACTCATTGATGTTGCAAATAATATTGAAGGTCATACAATTTGTGCTTTAGGCGATGCAGCTGCCTGGCCAGTTAAATTTATGATAGAAAGATTTCGAGATGAATTTGAAGCGAAAGTGAATCGAGCAATTAAAATTGATATTCCTAATAAAGTACATTCAATGAGAAGAACGCAAATCCCATTAAAGGAAATTCAAATTAATCGAGATTGAGTTCTGAACTTCCCATCATTTTGATATTCTAAAAAGAGTGTAAATGCTAATCATAAAAAAGCCCGGAGTTCTTCGCCGGGCTTTTTGTTAAGTAATGAAAAGTTTATTTATCTCGAACCAAGTGTAATTGATAATTTCAGCTCCTGACCTTCTCTCAATACTATTACATCTACAACATCACCAGGTTTGTAGCCTTGCATTGCGTACATATAATCGTAAATGTTTTTAACTGGTTTGTCTCCGAATTTTATTATAATATCACCAGCTTTCAATCCAGCTTTTTCTGCCGGACTACCATCATTAACTCCTGAAATTTTAAAACCTTCGACTTGTTCGGAGTAATCTGGTATTGTACCAATATAAACTCGAACATTCATTCTTCTTCCTTGCTGTTGAGATTCACCTTGAACTTTTGTGAATTCGATTTTATCCGGAGTTGTTGTTATATCAATAAGCACATTTGAAACAAGATTTAGAATAGACTCCATTCCTTTATAATTTATTTTATCAAAATCATCACTTGGTTTATGATAGTCTTGGTGTGTACCTGTGAAAAAGAAAAGTACAGGAATATTTTTACCATAAAATGATGAATGATCACTTGGACCAAATCCGCCATCAATAAAATTATATTTAAAAGTTGAATCAGAATTCAAACGATTGAGCAATTGCTTCCATCTTGGGGAAGTACCTGTTCCATAAATTGTCAATTTGTTCTCGGTAAGTCGGCCTATCATATCCATATTAATCATTGCGACAATTTTATCTAACGGTATGGTTGGGTTTTCAACGAAAAATTTTGAACCAAGTAATCCGAGCTCTTCACCTGAAAATGCTATAAATAAAATGCTTCTTTTTAATTCTGACTTTTTCGAGGCGAAAAATTCTGCGAGTTCGAGAAGTCCAGAAGTACCCGAAGCATTATCATCTGCACCATTGTGAATTTGAGGCTCTTTAGTCGAAGCAAGTGAACCTCTACCGCCCATTCCGAGATGGTCGTAATGAGCACCAACTACAACTACCTCGTCTTTGAGAACAGGATCGTTTCCTTCAAGCAAGGCAATTACATTTCTTGTCTCCTTTACAATTGGCTTGAGTTCAACTTGAAGTTTTACTCTTGCATTCTCAAATGCGAAGGATTTTGATTGCTGTGTTGTGTCCATTTGTTTTTGAATTTCTAAGAGATTTCTACCTGCCTTCTCAAAAATTTCAATAGCTTTATTAGTTGATATTGAAACTACTGGTATGCCTGCATTCATTGCCGATGGATCGGGAATTAAAGAAATAAGCTTATCATTTTCTAAGGTATTTGGTCCTGTAAATAAAATTACACCCTTTGCACCTTTACTTTTTGCAATGGTTACTTTGAAGTTCGATTGAACTTTAAATCCAAACTTAGTATCTGGTTTTTCACCATCAGGTGAATATCTCATTATTAAAACTATTTTATCTTTTACATCAATATCAGCGTAATCATTATAACCAAGATCTTCAGCTTCTATTCCGTAACCAGCAAAGACTAAATCACCTTCAATAGCTCCATTTGCAGAAAAACCTGTTGGTTGAAAATCTTTTTTCAATTCAAATTGAATCGTTTCGTTGTTTACATTAACAATTAATGAATTGTTTTTTTGTAATTCGAGATCAGTGGTTACTTTAAATTTTTGAAAATAACCTGATGAACCTTTTGGTGTTAATCCGATTGTTGAAAAATATTTTGCAATGTATTCAGCAGCCCGGTCATTTTCTGGTGTTCCTGTGCCGCGACCTTTGAGTTCATCGGAAGCTAAGAAACTCAAATGTTTATAAATATCATTTTGATCAATCTGTTCAATGGTATCGGGAATTTTTACTGTTGAACAGGAAATGAAAATTACGAGCAGTAAGTAAAAAGAATATTTGAATAATCTCATTGTTAGCTCCTTAAATTTTTTAATCTATCCAGTCAGCAATGAAGACATTTGTCTCGTTTGGTTTACTATTGAATCGATTAGAACAGAAAATCAGTTTTTTACCATCGTGGGTAAACATAGGAAAACCATCAAAGGTCTCGTTGAATGTAACTTGTTCTAATCCCGTTCCATCAATATTGATTAAATAAAGGTCAAAATTTCTTTTATCTTTACTATTTACATTTGAAACGAAAATGATTCTTTTACCATCAGGATGAAAGAATGGTGCAAAATTGGCAGCTCCATTATTTGTAATTTGACGAATGTTACTACCATCTGCATCACAAACAAATATTTCTAAATTAGTGGGTCGAACATAACCATACTTCACAAGTTCTTCATAATCTTTTAATTCTTTTTCTGTTTTTGGTCTGCTTGCACGAAAAACAATTTTGCTTCCATCCCATGAGAAAAATGCACCACCATCATAGCCCTTTTCGAAGGTAATTCTTTTTAAGTCAGTTCCATCAATGTTCATTGTATAAATTTCCGGGTCACCAGTTCTCGTTGATGTAAAAACAATTTTATCACCTTTTGGTGAAACTGTTGCTTCGGCATCGTATCCATATTCACAGGTCAATTGACGAACAATGTTTCCATTTAAATCTGAAATGAATAAATCAAAAGTTTCGAAAAGTTTCCACACGTAACCCTTACTTCTATCGGGAGGTGGGGGACAATTTCTGTCATAATGATGAGTGGAAGAATAAAGAATTAAACTATCACCTGGTAGAAAATAAGCACAGGTTGTTCTGCCTGTTCCTGTTGATACCATTTTTTGATTTGTTCCATCAATGTTCATAATAAAAATTTGATCGCATTCCAATTCATTTCTTGTTGATTGAAAAATCAATTTGTCTTCATTAAAAGACAAGTAAGCCTCAGCATTCTCACCACCATTTGTTAACATTTTAATATTCTTGAGACGTTTTTCCTGTGGAAATTTGAAAGGGTCATTGCTATTAGAATTATTCTGCACTTGTGCAAATACAAGAGATGTTGAAATAATTAAAAATATGATCTGTCTCATTGTTTTTTCCTTATTATGTTTTTCGAATTTACGAAATTTGAAAAGTAATGGAATTGTATTTTTATTACTCTGAATCTAAAGAAGAATTTTTAATAATTTCTTAAACTCAACTTAAAAATCTTTGCTTATCATTTTTTATATTGAATTTATGAGTAAATGAAAAAATGAGGAGATATAATGCCTAAAGTAATTGGAACATATCAAGTTTTACCAGTTATCCCTGAAAAACTTTCTGGTTTAAAAGATTTAGCTTACAATCTTTTCTGGACGTGGAATCCAGATGTGATGGATTTATTCCGTCGAATGGACGAAGATTTGTGGGAATCAACTGGTCATAATCCTGTCTTAATGTTAGGACGAATTGCTCAAAGTAAATTGGATGAACTTGCACAAGACTCTGGTTTCTTATCTCATTATTCGAGATCGTTTACTAAACTCAATGAATACTTAATGGAAGAAACCTGGTTTCAAAAAAAGTTTGGAAGGAATAACAAACATATCTATGCTTATTTTTCAATGGAATATGGTTTAACGGATTGTTTGAAATTTTATTCTGGTGGTCTTGGAGTTTTATCAGGAGATACATTAAAATCATCGAGTGACCTTGGTTTACCTCTTGTTGGTATTGGCATCGCTTATAAAGAGGGATATTTCCAGCAATATCTAAATTCAGAAGGCTGGCAACAAGAAACCTATCCTATAAACGATTTTTATAATTTACCAATGACTTTAGTTAGAGATGATAAAGGTAATCCATTAAAAATTTCAATTGACTTTCCAGGTCAGGAATTAAAAGTCCAGGTGTGGAAAATTCAGGTGGGAAGAGTTCCCCTTTATATGCTCGACGCAAATATTCCGGATAATCCCGAAAATTATCGATTAATAACTAATGGATTGTATAGAGGTACAATTGAAACAAGAATTCAACAGGAAATCATTCTTGGAGTTGGTGGTATCCGTGCATTGAGAGCTCTGGGATATTGTCCTGAAATCTGTCATATGAATGAAGGCCACAGTGCATTTCTCTCAATCGAAAAAATCAGAATATTGATGAGAGAAAATCATCTCACCTTTGAAGAAGCAAAGCAAGTTGGTTATATGACTAATGTTTTTACAACTCATACTCCAGTTCCTGCCGGCATTGATATTTTTTCAGGTGAGTTGATAGAAAAATATTTCAAACATATTAGAGAAGAGCTTCATCTCTCATATGATGATTTTATGAAGCTGGGAAATCTTGATGACCAGAAAAATGATTCATTCAATATGGCTCATTTCGCCATGAGAATGAGTGGACATATTAATGGTGTAAGTAAACTTCATAGTCAGGTTTCAAAGAATATGTGGGCTTTTGGCTGGAAGGATGTTCCAAGAAATGAAATCCCAATTCATTCAATTACAAATGGTGTTCATCTTCAATCTCATCTTTCCCATGAAATGATTACTTTGTTTAATCGTTATCTTGGAGAAGACTGGATTGATAACATTGATGATCAAAATCTATGGAATAAAATTGATAAAATTCCTGATATCGAATTATGGCGTACTCATGAAAGAAGAAGAGAACGCTTGGTTGCTTTCGCAAGACAAAATCTTCAAAAACAACTTGTGCGACAGGGTGCTTCAATTAGTGAAATTGAAAAAGCAGGAGAAGTTCTCGATCCAAAAGCATTGACAATTGGATTTGCCAGAAGGTTCGCAACTTATAAACGAGCAACATTGATTTTTAAAGACATCGAAAGACTTAAAAAAATCTTAACTAATGATGAACGACCCGTTCAGATTATTTTTTCTGGTAAAGCTCATCCTCAAGATGAAGAGGGGAAAAAATTAATTAAAGAGATTAATCAAATAAGTAAGTTACCCGAATTCAGAAGGAAAATAGTTTTTCTCGAAAATTATGATTTGAATATTGCTCGTTATCTCATTCAGGGTTGTGATATTTGGTTAAATACACCACGTCGTCCACTCGAAGCAAGTGGAACAAGTGGAATGAAATCAGCTGTAAATGCTTGCTTGAATTTCAGCATCTTGGATGGATGGTGGTGCGAGGGTTATAAAGCAGAACTCGGCTGGGCAATTGGTCTCGGTGAAGAATATGATGACTTGAAATATCAAGATGAAGTGGAAGCAAATTTAATTTATCAGATGCTCGAGAATGAAATTGTACCTTTGTTTTATAAGAGAAGTAAAGATGATATACCAAGAGAATGGGTTCAGATGATGAAAAATTCACTGAAATATTTACCCGTTTATTTTAATACTCATAGAATGATGAAAGAATATCTTTACAAATTCTATTTACCTGGTGCAAAAAATAAACTTGATTGTTGCGAAAACGATTACTTAAAAATTAAAGAGTTCGTGGACTGGAAGAAGAAAATTAGAGAAAATTGGAATTCAATTCGAGTAAGCGACATAACCTGTTCTTGTAATCACGAAGTTGTTGTTGGTGAGCCAGTAAAAATAAATGCAAAAGTATTTATGGGAAATCTATCACCGGATGATTTATCGGTTGAGATTTTTTACAATAAATTAGATGGGTCAGATATTCTTGAATCTGGAAATGCAGTTGAAATGAAATTTAAAAATAAAACAAATGATTACTACGAATACGAAGGTGAAATTCCTAATGAAATGACTGGACTTAAAGGTTATACCATCAGAATACTTCCGAAGCATCAGATGTTTACAAATAAATTCGAAATGGGTCTGATTTACTGGGTTCAGTAAAAAATCACTGAGTGAGTGATATACCTGGAATTTTTATAAATAAATTTAGCTGAAAAAAATCTGTCTTGATTTAACCATTCCAGAAAATATTTATCACCTTCCCAGAGTGGGAGATTTAAGATTTTCTCCCACTCGATCCATTCAAGTTCACCTTCATCCGATTCTTTAAGTTTTCCGGAAAACTCTTTAGCAGTAAATACAAATACATACCAATCCTCTTCGTCATCAAAAGCAGGAAAAGTTAGAAATCCTTTTAAGAGAGGATTTTTGATTAGTAAACCACTCTCTTCATAAACTTCTCGGATTACGCATTCCTCAGGTGTTTCTCCAGGATTAAATTTACCACCTAAGCCATTCCATTTTCCAAGATGAATGTCGTTTGCTCTCTTATTTCGATTTATCATTAAAACTTTATTTTCATTAAAAACATAACAAAGTGTTGCAAGTTTCATAATTTTACCTTTGATAAATAATTTTATTATTCTTAAAATTCAGTTGTAATTTATCGATAATAAAAAAAATAACTATAATATGAATACCGGTCAAACTTTACTTATAACTGTTGGATTACTTTTATTCTCAATATTTATTTTAACCGTCTACAGAACTACGACCTCAAGGTTTGCTTTTGCTATTGCAAATGAAGCGTTGTTAAGCGGGACAGCAATCGGTCAATCATTAATTGATGAAATCACTTTAAAAAGCTTTGATGAGAAAACTGTCGACAAAGTGGTTTCAGTACCAGATTCCCTTACACCTGTTAATCAGCTTGGACCCGATAGTGGCGAAAAAGATGTAACCACGTACGACGACATAGACGACTACAATAATTATGAAAGAACAGAAACACTTTCGAGACTTGGAAACTTCAAAGCCTGGTCGAAAGTTTATTATGTGCTTCCGAACTCACCGGATATCAAAAGTGGAACAAGAACATTTGCTAAAAAAATTGAAGTTTACGTACAAAATGATTTTGTAACGGATACAGTAAAGCTTTATAGAATTGTCACATATTAATAGATAGAAAAATATGTCCAGTTTAATTGATATAATTACAGCAACATTTATTGGAGCAATTTTAATCTTAATGATTATAGGAATTAATTTTTATATCGAGAATTCGTCACGAGAAATAACTAATGCTAATATTGCACAAATGAATGTAAAAGAAATTGCTGAAGTTTTAGATTATGATCTTTATAAGGTAGGATTTAGAGTACCCGACTCTAAAATCTTAATTGCTGATTCAACACGATTAGTTTTTCAAAGTGATATTGATAACAATGGTAAAATAGATACAATTGAGTATGTTCTCGGCAGTCCAAATGAATTAACTTCTACTCCAAATCCTAAGGATAGAATTTTATATCGTTTGATGAATAATGGACCAAGACGAGGATCTAACTTAGGTGTAGTTGATTTTAAGTTTACCTATTATGATTCTTCAAATACTGTTTTGAGTTATTCATCTCTCGTAAGTAAAACACAAAGAGATAGAATTAAAGCTATCGGATATTATGTTAAGGTTGAATCTGTTTTTCCAGTTGAAGGATATTATCCGGGAGCTGAAATTAAAAAAACCATTAGACCAAAAAATTTATAGGTGACATATGGGCAGAGCAGTAATAATTATTTTACTCACGAGCATTTTAACTTTTGGAATAGTTTCAATTCAAATTAATCGGTCTTCATCCGAATCCGGTTCTTCGATTTCAAAATATTATCGAGATCTTTACACGAGAAATATTGCAAACTCAATGATAGAAATCTTACGGCTTAAATTAAATGCGGATTCATCATTTAGAGTTAAAAATCTAACAAAAGAAAAATTATTAGGTGGAGATGTTTTTTATAAATTAGTTGATACAGTTATTAATACAACACCTCTTGTTAAAGCTTTCATAAATGTTAATTACGAAGGAATTACTAGAAGCACAGAAGCTTATTTTATTATTGAGAAGAGCAGTAATAGTAATTTACCCCCATTTTTCAATTATGCATTGTTTAGTGGGGAGGAAATGCACTTTAATGGCGGTGTAAATATTACTAATGCAAATAATGGATTAAACGCAAACGTACATGTGAATGGTAATTTCTCGATGAATGGGAATAATAAAATAGAAGGGTTTTTAACTTATACAGGTATGGCATGGTCAAATCCTCCTCAAGCATTATTGACAAGAATTAAACCAATTTCCAATCCAACTAATTTACCAGTCCATTTTAAAACTCAGGAAATAAAAATTCCCGAATTCGAACCAGAGAAAATTAAATCAAAAGCTACAGAAATTTATTATGGAGATAAAACTTTTAGTGGAAATATTACATTAGGTACATTACAAAATCCAAAAATTATCTATGTTAGTGGTAATTTAACTATAAGTGGTAATTTAAGTGGATATGGAATTATCATAAGTAAAGGTAAAACTACAATTAATGGTAATGTAACTATTACATCACCAAACTCCGATGTCAGTTCTATTGGAATATATTCTGGTGATGAATTAGTTGTTAATGGTAATGTTACTTTGAATGCACAGATTTTTGCAAATGATGAGGTGAGATTTAATGGAAATTGTAAAGTTTATGGTAATGTTGTTGCAAGAGAAGAAATAGTAATGAATGGTAATGTAACAGTTTATTATAAACCCGCAAATGAGGTGTTAACAAAACCCATCTGGCCAAATACTAATCTTGAGAGCATTGTTCAAGTTAAAACTATGTATTTATATGAATAAAATATTGATTTAAATAACTTGTTAGTTTAAATTGTGAACGTAAGAAATAAACAACCACAATAATCAAATAAAGGAGGACTTAAAAATGGGTCAACAGCAACTTCTATTAATTGTCATTGGTGTTATAATCGTTGGTATTGCAATTGTTGTTGGAATTCAACTTGCGAGTACCAGCGCTCAAAATGCAAATAGGGATGCAGTTATTGCTGATCTTAATAATATTGGTATGTATGCACAGGAATATTATAGAAAACCATCTTCAATGGGTGGTGGTGGAAATTCATTTACTGGTTGGACAATTCCGCCATCTTTAACAAAAACAGGTAATGGTACTTATACTGCAACAGTTGGGGCAACTGTTGTTACAATAGTTGGAACTGGGAATGAAAAAGGAAATGATGGAACGAACAAAGTCAAAGCCACTGCAGTAGTTACAGCAACAAATATTACAGTTACAGTTGATAACTAATCAAGAGTTCTAAATATTATTATTTTTAAACCCCTCATCATTGAGGGGTTTTTTAGTTTCCTTTATTTAATTTTTTATTATTATGGTTGATAGTTTAAAAAATTTTTTTTACTAAACTACTTGATTTCTGTTTTGAATTTTGCGAATTTGTATTTGAAACAAAAAAGAGAATTATGTTATTCTCCTATAAAAAATATAAACTAAATAAAGGAGTATAAACTATGGGTCAACAACAATTACTTTTAATCGTTATTGGCGTAATCATTGTCGGCATCGCTATTGTTGTCGGCATTAACTTGGCTAGTACAAGTGCACAAAGCGCTAATAGAGACGCAGTTATTGCTGATTTAAATAACATTGGTGCTTTTGCTCAACAATATTACCGTAAACCAACAGCCCTTGGTGGTGGTGGCAATGCATTTACTGGATTTACAATTCCACCATCATTAACTAAAACAGGTAATGGTAGTTACACAGCAACTGTTGGCGCTACTGTCGTTACAATTGTTGGTACCGGTAATGAAGTTGGGAATGATGGTACAAACAAAGTTAAAGTAACTGCAGTTGTAACTCCGAATAATATTACGGTTACAATTAACAATTAATTTTTTGCTCTGAAAATTTTAAAAGCCGTCATTTATGTGACGGCTTTTTCTTTTTTAAAACATAAAAAACTCAATGATATTAAGTGTATCATTCTAAAAGAGAATAAATTTTCTGAGGGTATTTAAATCTAAATTATTTTTTTATTGTTAAGTACTTTTTATTCCGCAAAAAATTTTTAATTCATCATTACTGTTGAGGAATAAGTTTCTATAACATTTGATATATATTGATTTTGATGTTTATTTTAATCAAAAAAATTATATAATTGCATTTAGAAATTCGGTTTAAAAGATTTGCATAACTTATTAAAATTCCATATAATAAGATTGAAAGAAGGTCGAATAATTATGGAAATTAAAGATGCCCGAGTATAGGTTCAATGCCATTGCATCAAATGGGAAAACGGTAATTGGGATTGTCCATTCTCCGAATATTTTTATTGCAAGACAAAAGATTAGAGAGATAATTCAAAAAAATAAACTTAGACTACGATCGATAGAAAAGAAATCGACATTTCTATATAAAGTGAAGAAAGCTGGTTTACCAAAACCAGTAATTGGTGAACAAAAAGCTTATACTGCTAGTGAGGTGCAACAAGCACTCCAGAAATTAGGATACGAAGTAATTTATGTCCGAAAAAAATTATTAGACTTACAATTAAAACCACCTACATCTGAAATTGTATCTTTTGTTCGTATTAGTGCTGATCTATTAAGAGAAAAAATGTCTTACGGTGAAATTTTACAACTGATGATCAACGATGTTACAAACAAAGCTTTGCGAGATGCACTTAAAGATATAAACAATGATTTGAAAAAAGGAGAAGACAGCGAAAAGGTTTTTAGACGATATGAACATGTTCTTGGTAAGTTTACTGCTTATATGCTCGGACTTGCTTCAAAAAGTGGAAATATGGCTGAAATATATTCAGCTACTGCAAAATTCTTAGAAAGGAATCAGGAGTTTAGAAAAAATTTAAGAAGTGCTCTTGTTACACCAACGATTACTGTAATTGCTTTGATTTTGACTGTAATTTATTATGTTGCTAAGGTTTTCCCGGCTACGGCTGAATTGTTTTTAAGATTTGATATCGAACTTCCTCCAATGACTGCAGCTACTCTGAAATTAAGTTACTTTTTACAAAATAATATTCTCTATATTCTTCTTTTAGTTAGTTTACCATTTATATTTTTAATTTATTATTATCAAACGACAAAGGGTAAAATTATTCTTCATAAAATTCTATTAAAACTACCTGTTATTGGCAATCTTGTCCATAAATCAATAATTGAAATATTCTGCCGTGTATTTTATTCACTTTACACTGGTTCAGCTGAAAATATTGAACCGATAAAAATTGCTGCAGAAGCAACTGGTAATAAATATTTTGAAGATCGAATAAAAAATGTGGCAATTCCAATTATGATAAGAGAGGGAAAAGGACTAACTGAAGCATTCGAAGCAGCTGGAGTTTTTACCAGAACGGCTATATCAAGATTTCATTCTGGTGAGGAAACTGGTACTGTAAAAAATGTTGCTCTTCAAATTGCTAATTATTATGAAAGTGAGACAACACATAAACTGAAATTCCTGATTGAAGCAATTCAATTAGCAATTGCAATGTTTATAATGATTGTTATAACAGCTTTAACTCTAATATCAGCCGAAACTGCAACAATTCGACCAAAATATCCTGGAATGTCATTCATTAATTTTATACAAGGGTTATTCTAGTATGGCAATTGAATCTTTAGAACAAACCGATAAAGTAGGTTACTGGTTACTTAGAAAAGGTATCGTTGATATGATTACGCTCGAGAAGGCGTTGCAAATAAAGAAAAATGATAAGGCGAAAAGGAATCTCGCACAAATTTTAGTTCAAGATTTTAAATACGATCACGATATCATTTTTGAAGAAGTTGCAGCTGTTTATCGCTTTGATATCTATTCTCCAGATAAATATCCATTGAACGAAACTGAAATAGAAAAAATAAGAGACTTATTAAATAAAACCTCAGATGATGTTAGAAATCTTTGCGTTGAAGCTAAAATCATTCCAATAAAATTTGATCCACATCAAAAAGATAAAATTATTATTGCAGCAATCGACCCAACTAATAGATTGACACATCAATTACCTGCGAGTCTTGGTTTTAGAAAGTATGAAGTAATATTTATTAAGAAGAAAGATTTTGATGATGTTTTGAATAAAATAATGCCTCCAGAAAATATTTTTCTAAGAATGCTCGAAGAAGTTCCTGAGGAAATTTCAATCGAAGGACCAAAAGAAGAAGGTATTGATGAGGCAGCACTTGAAGCTGAAATTCAGAAAAGCACTCTTATAAATTTAGTCGAAGGGGCACTTGTTGAAGGTGTAAGAAGGGGCGCAAGTGATATTCATTTTGTTCCACAAAGCGGGATGAAAACAGAAATTCATTTTAGAATCGATGGAAATTTGACCTTATGGTATGTTCAAGAAAACACTTATCCTGAAGCTGTACTCTCGGTTATAAAAGATAGAGCGCGAGGACTTGATAGATTCGAGCGTGAAAAAGCTCAGGATGGTTTCATTCAGAGAAATATTGATGGACATTTGATTCGATTCCGTGTATCTATTCTTCCAATGGTCGGAACAGAATTAAGCTCAAAATTCGAATCTTGTGTAATAAGAATTCTCGATGATAGAAAGGTAATCACTGATATTAAGAAAATCGGATTTGATGGACCAGCTTATGATGCATTTATGAAAGCAATAAGCAAACCACAGGGAATGGTTATTTTGACTGGTCCAACTGGTTCTGGTAAAAGTACAACTTTGATTGCTGCACTTTATCAAGTTATTGATCCAACTGTTAATGTTCTTACTGTTGAAGACCCTGTTGAATATGTTATAAGAGGTGCACGTCAATTAAAAATTGGTCCAAAAATGGATTTCGAGCAAGCTCTAAGGTCAATCCTTCGACATGACCCGGACATTGTTCTTGTTGGTGAGATGCGTGATAAAGAAACAGCAGAAATAGCAATCAAACTTGCAAATACTGGTCACTTAACATTTTCAACGCTTCACACCAATGATGCACCGAGTGCAATTTCGCGATTATTTAAAATGGGTGTTGAACCATTCTTAATTGCTTATGCGATAAATATAATTGTTGCACAAAGACTTATTAGAAAACTGTGTGATAAATGTAAACGTGTTGCAAAAAATTTTGATAAAGATATTGCCATTGCAGCAGGTATGAGTGAAAAAGAAGTGAAGGAAACAACTTTTTATGAAGCTGTAGGTTGTCCAGCTTGTTCTAATACAGGTTATAAAGGAAGAATGGCAATTCATGAAGCATTGTATTTTAGCAGAGACATTAGAAGGTTGATAGTTCGTTCTGGAAGTGAAATTGATGAAGAAGCCATTAGAGCACAGGCTAAAAAAGAAGGAATGTTAACTCTTAGAGAATCAGGATTTCTTAGAGTTAAATCCGGGTTAACAACTGTAGAAGAAGTAGTAGCCTCAACAACAGAAGATTAAAATTATGTTTATAGAAGTTAAATCAGAAAATTTTAATACCCTCGTTAATCAGGTCAAAGAGATTCTCAACGAGGGTGTACAATTAGTTCCAGAATATATTAAAGGAATCGATAAAGTATTATACTTAAAAAGTTTTGTTGAAGGACTTGATAATAAAAAACGAGAAACGTTGCGGAATTTCCTTGAGAGCCTTCTTTTTGAAATGCATAGAGTAGAAGCATCGGATTTGGATTTTGGTGGTCCTGGTAGTTTAAAACAATTCTGGATGAGAATTCATGGAAATAAAAAACCTGTGCCTAATTTACCAGAATTCAGTTCAACAGAAGCGAGTATTTTAATTCTTAATTTCCTTAGTGAAAAACAAATTGAATATTTAATAACAAAGAGGAATCTCGATTTTTCTATTGAGATTAGAGAAACTCAACCTTATCTTAGAATTTACAGATATAGAGCTGATGCCTATTTTGAACTCGATGAACTGTCACTTAATTGTAGAGCAATCCTTTCACAATTAAGACCATTTTCAGACCTTGGTTTTCATCCATATGTAGCCCAATTGATGAATCTGAATTATATGAAAGAAGGTTTGATTCTTATTACTGGAATAACTGGTTCTGGTAAATCTACTACTCTTGATGCAATTATTGATGAAAATAATAGAACTTGTGATGCACACATTATCATAATAAGTTCTCCTGTTGAATATGTTCATCAATCTAAAAGATGTTTAATCAGGCACAGGGAAGTTGGTAGAGATGTTCTATCTTTCAAGGAGGGAACTATTCAAGCTTTGAGACAGGACCCGGATATCATTGTTATTGGTGAGTTAAGAGATCCCGAAACAATTGTTGCAGCCCTTGATGTAACTGATAGCGGTCATAAAGTTTTTTCAACATTGCATACTTCTTCCGCCGTTGAGACAATAGATAGAATTATTGGTGAAACAGATGTTCATGAGCAGGAAAGAGTTAGAATGAGACTTGCTGATGTTCTTAGATGTATTGTTTCTCAAAAACTGGTTCCAACAGTTGATGGTAAACGAACACTGGCAAAAGAAGTGCTGGTGGTTACTCCTTCAGTTCGTGCTGCCATTAAAAATAACAATACAAGTGAAATTTATCAGATGATTCATCAGGGGAGTGAATTCGGTATGAATACTATGGAACAAGATCTGGCAAGACTTTTCAAATTAAGAAAGATCACATATGAAACAGCAATTGCATTCGCAAACAATAAAACAAGAGTCCAACAACTTTTAACGAGTAAACTATGAAAAAATATGTTGGAATCTTTATCGATGGTCCTGAAACCAAAGTTGCAATAATCTCAAAAACTTCCAAAGGATTAAAACTTGAGGATATTGTTACTTATGGTTTAAAAGGATCACCACATCAATTCTTTGGAACGGAGAAAACTGAATTTGAAGTTGATTCGGATACAATTCTTTTTGAGCCTACTGAGGAAACAGAAGATACCATTGAAGAACCAATGCTTTCTAATGTGATAAGTAATAAAGTTAGTAATGTCAAAGATATTGTTTTCGTTCCAGTTGTCACTGAACCCCAGGTTTCCTACATGATTATTCCCAATGTTCCAAAGGGGAAAGACAAGGAGATTAAACAATTTATAATTGATAAATGGTTAGACACAAAGCTTTCCTCAATTGATGAAAACAATCTTCGTTACTACAGTTACTACAATGATACATATCTGAGTGTTTATATTAATGAATCCTTCCCCGTTCTTGACCAGATAAGGCAATTTGCTCGTTTCTGGAAGATGAAGATGCCCCGGATACCATTTATATCCGGTGGAGATATATGCCTGGCAAGTTATGTATTGAATAAATACAATATTCAGGAAGATAAAAATTATTTAATTCTACATGTAGGAATTGATTCGAGTAGAATTATTTTTATTTCAAATAAAAACATAAAACATATTTCAAGTTATTTAGGCATTGGTGTCCAGACTGTTGGTTTTCATGATATCATAATCAGTAAAATAAATCTTGAAATGGATATTGCCCAGATTACTGAAATTGATAAGATTTTTCTTGCTGGAGAAGTTACTGAATCAACTGTTCAATTGACTTTTTATGGTAGTTTTCCTCTTGCTGAAGTCGAAATAGTTAAATTTGATGAACTTGATATATCAGGATTAAATGAAGAAAAGAGAGAACAACTACCAGTATATGCTTTCTGTATTGCACCAATTTTATTCTTTTTGCAAAAAACAAAAACTAAAACTCCAGCGGTTAATTTATTACCATTTGACATAATTGAATCACAGAAGATTTTCAAACTCAGTCCTGTTGGCTATATGTTGTTGGTCTTGATTTTTATCGCTGTTGTCTTTTTCACTCAAAAGTTTATTACTAATCAAAACAAAATAAAAGTTTTGCAAACAGAGATACAGAGTAAACAGCTTCTAATTGCTGAAAATGCTGAAATGGTCAATCGAGTTAATTTATTAGCAAGTCGAATTGAAGCAGGACGCAAAATTCAGCAAACAATTGATACACTGATTTTAGGTGCGGAGAAGTGGACTGAAATCTTACTTAAAATTCAAGAATTTCAACCTCAAAAGAGAAGAATCTGGTTAACTAATATTGCCGCCAATAATGAAGGTGTTAAAATATACGGTGTCGGAATTAATAAATATACGATACCCGATTTTTCAGATTACCTCGATAAGGCACTTTTAAAAAGTATGATAAGTCAGGAATTGCGGGAAAAGGAGGTTAATAGATTCGAAATAAATCTTAAGCCAGATAAATATGGATATAAAGGAGTACAATAAATGACAAATACAACAAGAAATGCTTTAATACTCCTTGTATTTTTTATTTTATTTGTTGCTTTGGGGGGTTATTATGTTCTTGGCTATCAACCAAGACAAATTAAAATGAAACAATTAGAACTGGAAAGTTTGAATAATCAATTTCTTGATGTCTCGACTTTGACTGTTATGTATGATTCATTACAAAGAGAATCTGAAAAGATTGACTCAATCCTATACAATATGACCAAAGCTATTCCATTCAGACAATCAGTCACAGATACTTATAACGATATCCTGAACATCACAAAAAGTTTTTCAAGATATACAAGGGTAGATATTGAATATGATAAAACTGAAACAGTTGGTGCTGCATCAGTAGATTATTTTAATATCAGTGGTCAGGGTGAATTTGTAGACGTATTCAAATTAATTTATGAACTTGAGAAATCCAGAAAACTTTACAAAATCTCCGAATTGAATTTAAGAAATGCAACACTTACTACTGGAAAAGGTGAGATCAGATATCAGGTTGAATTTGATATTAAACTCGAATCTTATTTTACTGCTGATACTAATCTTGCTTTGAATTATGACCATATTAAACCAAAAGAATTCAAATTTGTTAGCGATTTATTTTATCCAATAATTCAACCAGATATTCCACCCAATTACGATGCACTGCTTGAAGTCGATGGAGCAACTTTACTTGCAATTATTCCTGATGCAGTTTTCATTATGGATAAAAATGGAAATTCATACACTCTATCGGAGGGTGATCCAGTTTATCTTGGTTACTTAACTAAAATTAATTATGATTTGCAGCAATGTGAATTTCTTTTGAATAGAGGAGGTATAATTGAAAGGGTTACTTTGAAACTTAAAGCAGCAAACATCAAGGAGATAAAGAAATGAAAAATTTATTGATCATAAGTTTGATTTTTGTGAGCCTTTCATTTGCTCAAAGTCAGAGGGGATTTCAAAAAATGTTATCGAGTTCTCCTGAAGAATTAGTTTCCCTCTCTGGTTCAATGCCTTTTAATCAGGCAATGCAAATGTTGAGTAAAATGAGCAAGCAATTCATCAATAAGATTATTGTTTTGAGCGAAGATATAACTGACCCAATTGGAATTGATATTATTCAGATGAATTGGTACAGGGCTCTTCTCTTAATTTTAAAATACAATAATCTGGAATATGCTGAGACAGATGAGTATATAAAAGTTCTACCGAGAAAAGCAGAAAGACCTCCCATACCAGAAGCATTAAGAGGGGTGGATTTAAATACACGAGAGGTTAATATTTCTGCAGTGTTTTTTGAACTCGATGTTGCTAAATCAAGAGAAATCGGACTAAACTGGAAATGGTTACTTTCGAGCACTGATATGGATATTGCTGGACAACTGGGACAGGTCGATAACAATATTTTTAATTTGAATCCACAACAGACAACTGAACAAAATAAGACTTTCAATCTTGGTCTCTATAGCCAGAAACAAATTGGTGATTTTATTGGTAGAGCAACTGCACTATTTAATTTTTTTGAACAAAATCAACTTGGTGAAGTAATTGCAAGCCCTCAAGTGACTGTAAGAGATCGAGTTCGTGGTGAAATACAGGTCGGTGCTGATTTTTCAACAAGAGAGAAAGATTTTGCTGGAAATACAGTAGAAAGATTTTATTCAACTGGTACAATCATTCGAGTTACTCCTTATGTTTTTGAAGAAGATGGTAAAAATTATATTTTAATTGAACTTGAAGCTGAAAGAAGTAACGCTATTCCCGGACAGATTTCAACAGAAATCAAAAAGACAAAAGCAAAAACTGATGTTCTTCTTGTTGATGGAGAAGAAACAGTTATCGGTGGTCTTTACATTACAGAAGAAAAAACAGAGCGAAGTGGTATTCCAATTTTGAAAGATTTGCCCTGGTGGGTTTTCGGAATCCGATATTTAACAGGTTTTGATAAAAAAACATATTCTAAAAAAGAGTTGATTATTGTTTTGAAAGCCAAATTAGTTCCACCATTAAAAGAAAGATTTACTTCTCGTAAGAAAAATTTGAATTTGATTGAAAAAACACGCGAGCAATTCCAGAATGAAATCAAAATATATCAAATGAATCCTGTTGAAGAAAAATGAAAGGATACCTCAGTGCCTAAATTAGAATCGATTTTAATTGTTGATGATGATGTCTCTCTAACCAAGATATTGAGAGAAGAATTGAGCTCGGTAGGTTATGAGGTCGAAGTAATTAATGATAGCTCAGAAGCATTAAACAGACTCAACAATGAGTTTTATGATTTAATTTTGCTCGATTTAAAAATGCCTGAAGTCGATGGATTTGAAATTTTGAAAGACTTGAAAAGTAAGGAATATCCAGGCAAAATTATTGTTATGACTGCTTATGCTGATGTTGAAAATGCAGTCCAGGCAAAAAAATTAGGTGCCGATGATTTTCTTCCTAAACCTTATGACCTCGACGAATTATTAATCACTATTCAAAAAGTTCTTCACTCATAGGTTAAATATGGTAAAGGATACTTATAAAATCTTGGTAATAGATGACAGACCGGATAATGTTTATTATCTCCAGTCCAGACTTCAGCAGGAGAATTTTTTTGTTGTTCCTGCATTCTCTGGTCCAGAAGGAATTGAAAAAGCTAAAACTCAAAAACCGGATTTAATCCTTCTTGATATCATGATGCCTGGAATGGATGGATACGAAGTGTGTAAAATCTTATCAAGTGACGAAGAAACTAAAGATATTCCAATTATCCTTGTTACTGCTAAAGTTGAATCAAATGATGTTGCTGAAGGTTTGAAAGTTGGTGCTTTCGATTACATAAAAAAACCTTTTGACAAAGTTGAATTAATTGCAAGAATTAATTCAGCCCTTCGATATGCTGAAATGAAAAAGAAATCAATTCAGCAAGAAAAGTATCAGATTTTTGAAGCTACAGTCTTTACTGCCAATCACGAAATAAAACAACCGTTGACTATTATGTCTTTGGCGATTAATTCAATAAAGAGAGAATTACAAAAGGAGCAGGTAAATAAAAATTTAATACTTGAAAAGATTAATTATCTGGAGGATGGGATAAAAAAGATTACTGCAGTTTTAAACAGACTCAACGCAATTAAACATCCCGAAAGTAAAGAGGTGTATGACAAAGAAAAAGATGTGCGAATGATAAGTGTTGATGATTTGAAAAAAGAAATTTTAGATTCTTAAGTAACTATCTTAATGTAATTGTTTATACTCGCCAGAAGCGAATCAAATTCATAAGGTTTTTCAATTATTTTATCCACTCTAAGTGCATTTAATTTCGCCACGATGTTTTCATCCATGATACCTGTTGCAACAAATACAGGTACATTTTGATTTTTCTCTCTAATAAATTTTAAGATTTCTGCACCCGTTTTATCTTTCAGAAAATAGTCAAGTATAACCAGATCAATCTTGTCTGAATATTTTTCATACATCTCTTCAGCTTCTGCACCTGATTTCGCTTCAATTACTTCGAAGTTTTGAAAGTTTAACATTTCAGCGAGAAGATTTCTAATTGCGTCTTCGTCATCCACTAATAGGATTGTTGGATTAACTTTTTTTACTTGTTCAATCATGGTCTCCACTTCTACTTTTTCTGTTTTTATGATTGGTAGATAAACTTTAAAGGTTGTTCCTTTGCCTAATGTACTATCAACGAGAATATAACCATTATGACGACTTATAATATTCTGGGAGATGAACAAGCCTAATCCCGTTCCTTTTTGTGAATCTTTAGTGGTAAAATATGGTTCGAAAATTTTTTCCAGATAATCTTTAGGAATTCCTGTTCCTGTATCTTCAAAATTGATGACTATGTATTCTCCTGGTTTGATTTTTGGATTTTCGAGATAATCTTTTTCACCGATAGTTACCTCTTCGGTATAGATTCTTAAAACTCCACCTTCAGGCATTGCATCTTTAGCATTCACAACGAGATTAATGAAAACTTGATGTAGTTGTGAATAGTCAGCATAAATATCTGGCAATTTATCGTAGTCCTTTATAATTCTAATATTTTTTGGACAAATTTTTACTGCAAGACTGAAAATCTCATCTAATAACTTTTTCAAATTAAATTCAGTCTTTAATGGTTTCAGTGGTTTTCCCACTTCAAGAAGACTTTTTGAAAGGTCGAGACCGCGATAAATTAAAACTTCGATTTCCTCAATCAGATCGGATGGAATCAGATTAAGATATTTTGCTTTGATTAAATCAATGAAAAATTGGATGCCATTGAGTAAATTTTTGAAGTCGTGAACAATTCCACTTATTAAATTACTTGCTAATTCAAATTTTTGTGTCTGCTTTAATTTCTCTTCAAGAGTTTCTTGAAGTAACTTTTTATCAAAGTAAGTGATAATAAAAGAAAGTAGAGAAGCAAAAGAATTTAAAACTTCAATTTTGTATTTCGGCATAAAGTAATTTTCTGCACCAACTAAAATAAAGTACTGAATTTCATTTTTTATGATTACTGGTGCAATGATAAATCTCTTAACTCCTAAAAGACTATTCAATGCTTCAATAATTTCTGGAGCAGTATCATCAAAACTTGTGAGAATTGATTTGTTTAAATCGAGCCAGCGTAAAATTGTGAAAGCATTTAATTTCAAATCTTCCAGAATAGACTGGTTAAGACTTGCATCACTATGGATTTCCAGAATTTCACTTTTGTGTTCATTGATTTTTATGACAGCACAAATTTCACTTTCAGTCAGTTCTTTACATTTTTTCGTGAATTGATACAGTATATCTGAAAAACTAAAATCGTTAAGCAAATTTGCAGTCAAATCTCTAAGTGATTTCTGAAGATTTGCATTAAGAAAACTTAGAATTTCTGAAGTTAATTTCCCGGTAATATCTCTAACGATATAAAGCAATCCGACTGGATTATCACCAGTATCGCATATTAAAGAAACATTACCTTCAACCCAGATTTCACTTCCATCTTTTCTGTATTCTTTTCTTTTGAAAAAGTAGTTACGATATTTCTCGAGTTCCTGAGTAATCTGTATTTGAGTTTCTATGTCAATCGCATCATATAACTTGAAGTCTGAGTTTATAATTTTTCCTGTAATTTCTTTTTGATTATAGCCATAAATTTTTTCTGCTCCTTTGTTCCAGTAGATTATGCGATTTTCAAAATCTGTGGAATAAATCCCATCTTCAACATTATCTAAAATTGCCAGTTGAGAAAAATAATTTTCAAAGAGATGTTTTTTTTCTGTGGTGTCGTCGAGTAAAAGCAGGTAGTATTTTGAATTTGATTCTTCCGAACTCAGTTCAGTTGAATATAACATAAACCATCTATTAGTAGATGGATGTTTAATTTCGAGTTTCTTCTCACCAGAACCAGTTAATGAATTTATAATTTGAGAATTTTCCTGTGATTCTTTTTCTTCGATTAGCTGGTAAATTGAAATGTCAGGTGCAACATTAAACCATGAATTAAAAACTGAATTTGCCCATATGACTTTATAATTTTCATCAATCAAGCATAAACCATATCCAGCTTGAGTTATAACATCGACTAATTGTTCTTTGATTTTGTTAAGTAAATATTCACTCATTGAAGATTATACTTTTTAATTTTTGTGTAGAGTGTTTTCAAACTAATTCCTAAAATCTGAGCTGACTTTTCTCGATTCCAGTTGTTTGCTTCAAGTACAGCTTTGATATGAATCCTTTCGATTTCTTCAATAGAAGATTTATGCAATGGTTTGGCAGCGACCTTTTCTACTTCGCTTTGAATTTCAGTCAAAGAATAAGCAGGTGACATAAGTATATTAAAGTGCTTTGGATAAATAATTTCTCCATCACAAAAAATGAGGCTTCTCTCAATTAAATGTTCGAGTTCTCTAACATTTCCAGGGAAATCATAATTGAGTAAAAACTCTTTAGCCTCATCAGATAGTATCTTTAAATTTTTGCTTTTGTTTTTAACTCTGATAAAATATTCAGCGAGTAGAATTATGTCTTCTTTTCTGTTTCTCAAAGGAGGTATTGTTAATGGAATTACATTCAATCTAAAAAGTAAATCTTCTCGAAATCTTTTTTCTCTAACTTCATGAATTAAATTTTTATTTGTTGCAGCAATTAATCTTACATTGGATTTTCTGTTATTCAAACCACCAACTCTTCTGAACTCACCAGTTTCTAAAAATCTTAACAACTTTGGCTGGATTGTCAAAGATAGTTCGCCAATTTCATCAAGGAATAATGAACCATCATTGGCAATTTCGACAAGACCTGGTTTTGTTTGTTTTGCATCAGTAAATGAACCTCGTTCATGACCGAATAACTCGCTCTCAAAAAGGGTATCTGGCAATGATGCGCAATTAAGAGTAAAAATTGGTTTCGAACTTCTATTACTAATTGAATGAATATATTTTGCGAGAACTTCTTTCCCCGTACCTGTCTCACCCTGGATTAGAATTGGTGAATCTGTTTTAGCAGCTCTTCCTGCAAGTGCGAGCAATTCTTTAAATGCTTTACTTTCACCAATTATTTCAAAACCAAGATTTTGATTTATTTCTTTTTCAAGAGCGAAATTGTTTGTGAGCAGATTTTTTTTCTCAATTGCTTTGTGAATAACTTGAATTAATTCATTGAAGTCATAAGGTTTGGTAATAAAATCGTATGCTCCTGATTTCATGCACTCAACAGCATCGCTTATGTCGGATGAACCAGTTAACATAATAACTTGAGTGAAGGGGAGATTTGCTGTTGCGAATTTCAATATCTCAAATCCTTGAATGTCAGGTAAATTTAAATCTAATAGTAATACATCATAATAGTTTACCTTTAGTTCCTCAATTGCATCTTTCCCGTTTAATACGAATTTACAATTAAAATTTTCTGCTGTTAGTTCTTCTGAAAGAACTTTACTTAGAGTAAAGTCGTCATCACAGATTAAAATTTTTCCTTTTTCCACTTTTCAACTCATTTTTCTTTTCTAAATATAAAAATTTTTTGAGTGTGAAAGTGAATTGATTTGAACAAAAATATGGACTGGTTCTATAAGGAGAATAATAGTTATCTGGCTGTCAAAAGCAGCTTAATTAAGTTTTTAAACTTGATTTGCCTGAATATAAAATATTTCATTCCATCAGTTATTAAACGACGTTTTTATAAACTTTAATTCCTGTATTTTCATTTTTAGGATTTAGTTTGAAAGCCCATACAATCTCATCAAAATGAAAAACTTTAGGTGAAATAGCTGGAGTTGTCTTTGACCTTTCAAATGAAATAATCCCATTTTGACGAACATCGTAAACATCAACAATTTCAAGGTGTGTTTCAGAGGTAAATTTATTCTTGGCAAGAATAACTATCTGCTCATCTATTTTAATTTCATCTTTATCAATAAAATGAAAATTGAAGTCAATTATTGAATCAATAAACAACTTGAAGTCTACAAAATTCAATATTAATGCATTACTTGCTATCGAGCCGAAATCATAGTTATCTTTTTCAAGTATTATTTTGTCCCCATTAGCATAGTAAGCCTGAGTTTCAGAATTTTCAGAATATACAAATAAGTTTTGATCGAACTTTTTAGTTAACTCAATCATTTGATTGAAAGCTGGATTTAAGATGAAGTAACCAACCTCACTAAAATTGAGAACATCACGAAACTTTAAATTCCATTTCGCCATTATTTTGATGAAATTCAGACCTTTCTTCTCCAGGAAATTTTCTGCAGTCTGAAGAATTTGCTGGTGTTGTTTCATATTTTTTTGATTAACACCATAGAAAGTTATCAATCCAAAGTTTTTTGATTTGAAGAGTTTAATGATTTTAAAAAGCAGTGCATTTGAGATTTCCAGAGCTTCTTTTTTATTTTGATTGGAAACTCTAAATCCAAGTAATTGAGAGATTTGATTTGTTCTCATCTTTTTCTTCCTTTCATTTTTGATCAAAATTAATCCTGAAGAAAAAAAGAAGAGTATCAATCAATGATATTTTTTTTGAGTAATCGGGAGGAAATTTTGGGGTAATTATTTCTCGAAATAGAAGTGATTTAAGTGAATTTAATCTTTAAGAATAATTAGAGAGAGCATCTCGGGCAAGTTGAATAACTTTTAATTTTAATTCTTCAGGCTGTAGTACTTTAACACCTTTACCGAAAGATACAATCCATGTTGCGGCTTCATCAAGAGAATTGACGATTCCTTCAAAGAGAATGTTGCCATCTTCTAAATCAGTAATTTTTTGATTAAGTAAATAGGTTTTGTTTTTAATTACTTCTGACCAATTTTTTTCGAATAATATTTTTAATTCATATTGTTCAGCCCCAATCCAGCTTTTTAAGGAAGAAGTGAAAAGTGAATTGATTTTTTCTTGAGGCAGTGGTTTAAATTTTTCTGAGGTTAGTCTTATATCATTGATTTTTGAGATAAAAAATTGTTTAACAAGATTTTGATTAAGTGCGAGTAAACGCCATTCTCCCTGTGCTTGAAAAATCTTCAATGGATGAATTAAAACATTTGTCTTGAGAACATTTGCAGTCGATTGATAATCAATCTCAACTACAAGATTTTGTTCAATTGCTTTTTGAAGTTGAACAATGAATAGTAAAGCTTTTTCTCCATGTTTTTGAATTAAAATTAAAGTTGATTTATCAGGATAATCTTCTGAGTAAGAAAAACTTATGTATTCTAAAATAAATTCTTTCAATAATTCTTTTTTTAATGGTTGAAGAATTTTAATCCCTTCCTTTTTAAGTGAATGAATATCAATTCCTCTCGAACGTAATTCAGCTAAATCTCTTTTTATGGTTAGCTCTTCAACGTTATGCTCAATGGCAAGATCAAGAACTGTGAATTTATCTTTGCTTGAAAGAGCTTTACCAACAATCTCAATTTGTCGTTTAAGTTTTTTAATATATTCTGACATTTAAACTTATTCTTTTCTTATCTGGATTTAAAATAAAAAAGTGCTGCCTCTTGTTAAAGAAGCAGCACTTAAAGTTATTCGGAGAGAGAGATTACTTTAGGAGTAACATTTTCTTAACACTTGTGAAGTTACCAGCTTGAATCCTGTAGAGATAAATTCCAGAAGACAAACCAGCACCATTGAAATCAACATTGTATTGACCAGCATTTAACTCACCATTAATCAATGTTGCAACTTTTTGTCCAATCAAATTATAAACTTCAAGTTTAACCTGAACTTTTTCTGGAATTGTGAATCTAATGGTTGTAGTTGGGTTAAATGGATTTGGATAATTTTGCATCAAAGAATATGAAGTTGGTGTTGTTGATTGATTTCCAACACCTGTTGTTGATGCAGGACTCAGATACAAATCTTTGGAAGCAGTTGAATTAGTTCCATAATCCACATTTACAGTACCATTATCAGCTGTATTTTCATATTCTGTGGATTCAACTATTAATGTAAATTCACCAGCAGATAAGTTTTCTAATGAATAAGAACCATCAGATTCAGAGATTGTGTAACTATTTACATTTCCATTAAGGTCGTATGCAAATATCAAAGCACCGCTAACTGGTTCACCCAGAATTGTTTTAACTTTACCATTAATTCTGGCAAAACCAGTATCTGGTCGAGTGATTAAATTAATATTTATTCCAGTTACAACTCCACTTTCGGAAACAATTACAGTATCTGCTTCTCTCCATCTGAGTGCAACAGTATCTGCTTTATAATAACCAGGTAAGTATGGTAATCTTGGTTTTGCAAAGACTATATAATTTCCAGGTTGGAGATTTTCAATCAAGTAATTTCCTAATGAATCAGTTTTGATTGATTTGAATGGTTTAAATCGACCATTTGTTAACTTAAATGCACTAACTATGGCTTCAACAGATGAACCAGTAACAAAATCTTTTACAACTCCAGAAATTCCATTGTTATAAACTGGTTTCTGTTCGAGAACAAAATTAATTCCTGAAACATCACCGTTCACAAGAATTTTATCTGCTTCATGGAATGTTCGCTTGTTGTCATAAAATTCTGGATAATAATTTCTATTGAATGGTTTAGCAAAAACTACATATTCAAAACCGCCTAAAACTCTTAACTGATAGTTACCATTACTGTCAGTTACAGCAGACATATTTCTTGGGAAATGATGTGGATGAATAATCGGGAAAGTAGTGTCTCTGACAAAAAAGGCAGTCACAACAGATTTTATTGGAAGACCATTTGAATCTAAAACACTTCCACTGATTGTATATTGTGCTGGAGGTGGAACAGTTGCAAGTGAAGCCGAAATAGTAACAGTTGAATTTGCAACAACTGAAACTATATCAGCAGAATCAATTGATGTTTTGTTGTCGTAAAATTCAGGATAATAACCTCTCTTATAGAATTTGATTTTGTAATTTCCTTCTACAAGTGATTTTGAAAATTCACCATTTGAATTTGTATAAGTATGCTCATGTCGTGTTGAATTTGTGCTTATGAAATAGACTGCCACATGCTCAAGTGGTTGATTGGTTGATTCATCAACGACAGTACCTGTTATTGTTCCTGTTGGACCAGTAACTTTAACTGTCCATTCCTGATATGCTTTTCCACCAAGATTACTCTCAGCTTTGAGTTTGAATTTGAAATAGCCAGCTGCAGATGGTGTCCAGTTCAAAAGACCTGAAACTGTATCAAGAGTTGCATCTGCTGGTCCTTCAATGAGTGAATAAGTCAAAACCGCATTTGGTTGATTACTTACAGCATCAGCATCGTAAGTATAAGCAACTCCAATGGAAGCTAATTTTGGTGGATAGGTTGTAAATCGAACATAATCTGGAACAGGTGGAGTGGTGAGAGTAGCAATATTACTTGGATTGCTTGAGCTAGAACTTGTATAGGTTACAACATAATAAGAATATGTGCTGTTTGGTCTTATGTTGTAATCATTAAATTTTAATCCTCTCCAGTAAGAAGAAATTTGTTTAAAAGTGGAATCGCCAGGACCTTGACGGAAAATTTTAAAGAAATAAAATGTTGATGGGGTTTGAGACAATTGCCACTTTAGTTCCACATATCCGTAACCCATCATTCCTGGGTGATTTTCTTGCTTAAATTCAGCAGTTAAGTTTGTTGGATCAGGAACCTGTGAGAAAGCAAATTGCAATCCCAGTACAAGTAGAAACATTAAAATTAGGTTAGTTTTTTTCATAATGTACACCTCTCTTTTTTCATTAATCGTTCATAAATTATGCCATAAGTAATAATGAATTTTCTGATAAAATTTACAATTTTTTGCGAAAAAATTCTTAATTAAATCCTGAGTAAAACCCGGTGCGAAAATCTTTCATACTGGGGAAAATATTTTCGGGGAGTTTGTCGTTGAAAAATTTATTTATCAAAAGGGCAAATGTAAGTTTATTTGTATCTGATAAGGATTGAAAAATCTAAAACTTAGATTGGGGATAGAATTATTTTCCGAAATTGTATTCCGGGAAATTATGTCAAACTGAGAATAAATGTAAATCAGTCCAAGAGTAATTAATGAAATATTCCTGATTTTATATGATGTGTTATATGATTTGTATTTTTCTAAAATCTTATCAACATTCACTTCATTTAAATAAGCTTCTTCTTTAGAATTTGTATCGAGATAAAAATACACGCTTGAAATGAGCGAAATCGAAAAAGAGGAGAGTATCAAATATCCTTTGCCTCTTTCCTTCATAACTAAATTTCCCCAACCTGGAAATATTAAATTCTTCCAGATTGCTTCTCGATAAAGTGTAAAATTTTTTCTTAGATCTTCGTTAAGTGAGTTATTAAGACTTTTAAAATTTTGGTTTTGTTCTGAATGGACTTGACTCTCGATTTCTTTCTTTCTTATCTGATTGAAAAACGATACAATCTTGGGAGAGACTTCTGTCGAATCAAGTTTAAAATCTTTATCAAGCTGCAAAAGAGTTTTAAAACTTTCTTCACTTAAAGCTATATCCCAGATGTGGAATGCAGCAATTGATCGATAATAAAATATTTGAATTGAATCGTCTCTGCTGATTTTAGAGTTTGATTTTAAGATTGAGTCTGAGAACGAAATTATTTCTTCATATTGAAAGTTCTCAAATTGTGATTTAAGAAAATTACCAATTGGTTCTTGAGTTTGACTGAAAATCATCGGGTATGAGTTTAAGAAAAGAAGCAGGATTGAGAAAAATAATTTTTTCATTACCTCAACAAAGTCATCTTTTTTGTAATAGAAGTATTGCCATTACTGATTCGGTAAAAGTAGACTCCACTTGCAACAAGATTACCATATTCGTCTCGACCATTCCATTCGACTGTATGTTTGCCAGCATCAAGTTCATCATTTACCAGAGTTGTTATTCGCTTTCCAAAAATATTGAAAATCTCGAGAAAAACCTTCGATTTTTGAGGAATTTTGAAAGAAATATGAGTAGTAGGATTGAAGGGATTGGGGTAGTTTTGCTCCAGTTCAAGTTCGGAAGGGGAGACGATTTCTTCTTTCATAGAAGTTTGTAAATCAAGCTTTTCAACATGAGATACAACATTATCGAATTGATCTTCACCACCAAAAACATAAATTGAATTTTTGAATTTTACAGCAGCAAAATTTCTTCTTGCATAATGTAATGGTGGACCCTGTTCAATTGAAAATGTATTTCCATCATATTTAAAAATTTCTGTTGTTTTGAGAGCTTTAAAACTTTCACTAAAGCCGCCAATAATAATTAGTGAGTTATTGTTTAATTCCAGTGCTTCTGCTCCTGCCCGTGGACTTAGTAAATTAAGTGGAACACGACTTAAACTTTTTGTCAGTAAATTAAACCTGTATATCGTATTTAATATTCCACCGGAAACTCCACCAAAAATGAAAATACTATTATTTAATTTACCAACAGATTGATTGAAAGGTATTTCTGGTGTATTCGGGAATCTATCTATTGAAAAAAGAATTGAGTCTTCTATAACATCGTATTCAACTAAAAACTTTAGTCTGGTTGTATCTGCATGATGATATATTTTTCTACCACCAAAAAGATAAATCTTATCTTGAGTTAGAATACTTGAAAAATATGAACGATTAAAAATCGGATTGTATCTGAAAATGTATGGTTGATAATTTTTTTTCCAGACCTCCAGTGAATAATAATCCATAAATGATGGACTTCTCGGTATTCCGCCAAAGATAAATAAACTATCACCAACTCTGGAAGCAGTAAAATTCACTCGCTTAAATTTTGTCTTACCAATAATCCTCCAGCTATTAGTGTATGGATTATATTCCTGTATAAAATCGACAATCGAATTCAGAGAATCTGAGTAACCGCCAATAATAAGAATAACTGAATCGAGGGCAACAGCTCTGTGACCTTCGACAGGCAAAGGCATTCGACCTATTTCTTGCCATTGTAGATTTTGTGCATAAGCACTTAAGGTTATTATGAATAAAACGAAAATCTTAAAAATTATTCTCTTCATCATCTAATAGTTTTCAATTATTGTGCCAGTTAGTAATTGAATTCAAGTTCAATTTGTAGAATAAGGTTTCACCCGATTGAATTAAGATTGTATCAATGTAATTACCAAAATTTGGATTTGAAATATTAAGAACATATTTACCGGGATTTAAAATTACTGGTTTTTCAAAGGGTGTAATTCCAAATTTTTTATTGTTAATTATAATCTCACCCCAGGGAATAATTTTAAACTGAACGAATCCAAAATATTTATAAAAATTAACATCCATTGTGTATTGTTTGTCAGCAGTAATTTCTATGTTTTTTTCAATTGGAGGAAAATTAGGATGAATTAATCGTATCTGGTGCAACCCTGTCTTCAAACTAATTGGAGAGTCTAAAGGAGTTGTCTCAAATTTTTGATTATCAATATAAACTTCAGCCCATGGATAGCAGGTAATCATCAATTTACCTTCGCGTGTATCCAGATTCTCAGTTGTTTCTGATAATTTTTGTTGAGTTGCTGTGTTTAAATTAGAAATTGTATTCTCGATTTGTTCTGGTTTTATTTTGTCTGTTTTGACTTGAGGTGAATTTGTATTTGTCAATAGTTTTGTGCTGTCTGTCGTGTTGATGGAAACATTGTTTGTTACTTCATTATCTTTTTCTTGACTATTGTAATTAAGCACTAAAACTACAAGTAAAATAACAGCAAAGCTTAATATTGAAATTTTTAATACTGTTTTATTGAAAATTTTTTTATTTTTTTCTATTGATTGGGGAAGAGGTTGTTCAATTCCAAAGATATTTAGTATTTCTTCAACGCTATTAAATCTGTTTTCTTTTTTCTTTTCAAGACATTTTAGAATAATCTTTTTTAATTCTTCCGGGTGATTTTTAAGAGGTTCTGAAATTTTCTCAAACTCGATGAACAAAATATTATTGATAGTTGAAGCTACATCTTTTCCAATAAATGGATTTATACCGGTAAGGAGTTCATAAGCAATAATTCCAAAAGAAAAGATATCTGTTCGGTTATCTAAAATTTCACCGCGAATTTGTTCTGGTGACATATAGCCTGGTGTTCCAACAATAGATTCTTGCTGGGTAACTTGAACTTCATTTTCAGAGAGTGCAAGACCAAAATCAGCAATCTTAATATTAAGATTTTGATCAATTAAAATATTTTCTGGCTTTAAGTCTCGATGAATAATTTTTTGCTGGTGAGCATATTGTAATCCTGAGAGTATTTGAATAAAAATTTTTTTGAACTCTTCTTGATCGGGTAATCCGTGTTTTAAAAATTCTCGTAATGATTTTCCCTCAAAATATTCAAATGATAAATAGAAGAATTCGTTTTCAGTTCCAAAGTCCAGAACTTTAATAATATTAGGATGATCTAATTTCGCTAAGATTTTAGCTTCTCGTTTGAATCGATGAAGGATAGTTTTGTCTTTTAGATTTTGAGTATTTAAAGTTTTAAGAACAATTCTTTTATTCAAATAGATATGGTTTGCAAGATAAACACCTGTTTGAGCATCTTTTTTTAGAGTATCTATGATTTCAAATTTTCCGAATAGAACATTATCACTAATCATTATCAGAAAACTCGTTTGAGTTAATTTCTTTTAACTTCATTTGTACCCATCTAACAGAAACACCAAGAGATTTAGCTGTTTGAGTTCTGTTACCATTGTATTCTTTTAATCTTTTCAGTAGTAATAATTTTTCAAAATCTTCGAGTGTTCCACGAAAGTCAATTAAACTTTCTTCTTCTTCAATTATTATGTGTTCGGGTTGAAGGATATTTGAATCGCATAAAATTAATGCTCGTTGAAGCACATTCTCAAGCTGACGAACATTCCCTGGCCAGTAGAAATTCTGGAGTTTTCTCATTGCATCAGGAGAAATACTGATTTTTTTCTGAGAATATTTTTTTATGAAATGCTCAACAAGCAGGGGAATGTCTTCTCTTCTTTCTCTCAATGGTGGAATCTCAATGGGAAAAACATTTAAGCGATAAAAAAGATCTTCTCGAAATTTATTTTCACTGACAAGTTGTTTTAAGTCTTTGTTTGTGGCTGCAATAATTCGAACATCAACCTTAATTGGTTTTGTATCTCCCAATCGAATGATTTCTCTATTTTGTAAAACTCGTAAAAGTTTAGCCTGAAGAGCTGGGGAAATATCTGCAATTTCGTCTAAAAAGAAAGTTCCACCATCGGCGACTTCGAATAATCCTTTTTTATCTGAAGTTGCACCTGTGAAAGCTCCTTTTTTATATCCAAAGAGCTCACTTTCAAGTAATGTATCTGGAATTGAACCACAGAATTGGGCAATGTAAGGTTTATCTTTTCTCTGACTTAAATTATGAATTGACCTTGCCACAAGTTCTTTTCCAGTTCCACTTTCACCAAGAATTAAAACAGTTGCATCTGTAACTGCAACTTTATGAATCAAATTGAATAACTTTTTAATTGGAGCACTTTCACCAATTATTTCAGGAATGCGTTGAACATTTTGTAATTGACTTCGAAGTAAAAGATTTTCGTTCTCAAGTTTTTGAAGGTTTAATATTTTATCCAATGCAAGAGAAACAAGATTTGAGAAGAAATCCAGAAAAACCAAATTCTCCTCGGTAAACTCTCGTCGATTGATTTGACTATCTACAAGGATTACTCCCCAGACTTTTGAATCTTTTATAATTGGAACACCAAGTACTGATTTAATCTTATGAATTTGAACGCTATCGAATTGCGAAATTGATGGGTCACTTTGAACATCATGATAGAGGAATGGTTTTTTTAGTTCAACAACTTTTTGCAATATCCCAGAAGAAAAAGAGGTAAGGTCACTAATTGTTTCTTTCTTTAGATTTCTTGCAGCGATAATCTCAAAATCATTTGTTGATTCATTGTATTTGGCAAAAAGTCCACGTTCAGCTTCTACTACACTTATGACAAGATCAAGTGTTTCTTCAATCAATCCTTCTTCTAATTCAAACAGATTGAGTCTTTTGCTGATATTATAAAGTAATTCGAATTGATCTCTGGTTATCGATTTAATTTTTTTGATTTCTTCTTTTACTGACATACTCGAACTCTTTTCATTTTACTCTAAAAGATGCTGGTCTTGATCTTGCTCTATTTAGAAATTGATCGACACACCATAATACCCAGAAATAATTCCCTGATGGTAAATCGGTATCAACTATAACTGATGTGCTGTCCATATTAATATTTTTTTTTGACCAGACTACAGCTGGTGGAAATTCATCGTTATAAATTTCTACATTATAAGTAAACTTAAAACCTGGTGAAAATCTTCTCCAGAGCAACATTGGTCTTGAAGAAGTTGAGTCATAGTTGATTGGTGATTCTAAAATTATTTCCTCTTTGATTATTCTATTTAATTTTTCGAAGCCGATAGAGTATTCGTTACCATTCAGTTCTTTTGCAACAAAATTAAATTTTATCCCGATTAACTCTGAAAAGTCATCAACATAAAAATCGAATTCAGAAAATTCCCTTTCATAAAACTTATTCTGGACATTGTAATTTAAAGGCAATTTAATACCCATTGATTGATTTTGAATAAAAACTGAATCAACATCATTATCTTTATCATAAACTTTAACACGAACACTTAAAGTTACATTCTGGATGTTAGGATAGTGATTTGTCAATACTGAATAAAATTCAACACTATCAAGCTTTGGAATCTGATTAAGAAAAAACTCTTTGTAATATTTCGATGAATTCCAGACAATATAAACTGAATCAGTGCGATAACCATCAAGTTTAACCACAAGCCATCCATCTTTTTTCTCTAAAGTTTCTATTTTGAAATAGCCATTTGAATTAGTGACGGAAGCTTTGTTTTCAGGTGTCCAGTAAATCAAAGCATTTTGAAGTGAAACTCTCGGTAAACTGAAAGAATAAACAAAACCTTCAATCTGATAAATTTGTCTGTCAGGATTTTGTGGGTCAAGCGGATTTAAATGTGGAGCATCACAGGATAATTGAATTACACCTGAGGCTAATGCAATAAAGAATAATATCTTTCTTTTAATGCTGTTTATCATTTTATTATAAATACATTATCAAATCTAATTTATTCATTTGATTAATTTCTTAAAAACAAGATTGCAACTCCTGCAACAGCGATGAATGCACCAAAAATTGACCTTAGAGATAGTTTTTCATTGTAAAAATATTTTACCATTGGCAACATTATTATGGGAGGTAAAGCCATGATTGTTGAAGCAATTCCGACTTTTGTATGAGATATTGAAATTAAACTAAATGTAATTCCAAGAAAAGGTCCAGCGATGGAACCACCAATTGTTAACCATAATGCTTTTTTATCTTTCGAAAAAACCTGAATCGGGTTTTTGAATTTTCCAGTTAATACTGAAATCGGAAATAAAATCATTAATGATGCAGCTAACCTGATGGTAGTTGCAACAAAACCATTTATTGAATTTTGAGATAAGTTGAACGCATATTTTGCAAGTACAAGACCTGTTCCCTGACCAACTGATGCAAACAATGCAAAAATTAATCCTAAATAATTTATTCTGGTAGTTGCTGAGTTATCTTTCTCATAAACTACTATCATAATTCCTGTTAAAGTTATGCATATTCCAATTATGCTTATCAAACTTATTCTTTCAAAAAGGAAAAAATAGGCAAGTAATGCGGCAATTGCTGGCGATAAAGACATTATTAGCATACTTATTCTTGCACCGATTTCACGATAAGCAAGAAATAAAAATGAATCACCAAAAGTCAATCCTACTATTCCACTGAGGCTTAAATAGAAATATTGTTCAGATTTTAAATTAAAATTTACTCCAGTGAGAATAATTAATGATGTAAGTAAAATCAAAGCGATTAATTGACGAGTTACATTAAGTTGAACACTACCAATTCTTACGACAGCACTTGCAAAAAAAAGTGAAGTCATTGACCATAGAATTGCAGTAATCAAAGCAAAAAATTCACCAAGCATAAATTCTCCAGATTGTTTTAAACTTAAATCTATTGGATGAAATTCAATCTCAAAGGTTTTAGATAGTTTATTCTCGCTAAAAATTTATTAATACTCTCAGAAGTATTGTGGTTGCCTTTTAATTAAAAATCAGGATTTGAATTAATCTTTAATCTGTCATACTTCTTTTAAGATAATCATTCGATAAGAATGAATTAGTTAACCAGCAATACATCGACCATTTATTGCATATTCGCACTCAAAACATCTTTGAAGATTTTTTTCGAAATCACTTTTTTCAATTCTTGATAAAAGATTGATGAATTTTTCTCTGATATTATTAATCTCATCTCGAGAGTAAATTTTTGAGAAAGCTTTATCAGGATAATTAATAAAGAACAAAATTAGTTTGATTTTTTCATTTTGCTTGAAAAATTCTGACACAAGTAAAACATAAAACTCCATCTGAGTATTGTATTCTTCAATTTTTCTGTTGAGTTCATTTTCATTGAATGAATCAGTCTTGTAATCGATGATCGTAATTCCATTTTCCTCAAGATTTATTCTATCGATGATGCCGAGCAAAATGTGATTGTGTAATTTAATCAGAATTTCAAATTCACGATAACAATTTTGATTTGAAAAGATTTCAAGAAATGTTTTGTCATTTGAAAGAGCAGAAAATTTTTGAAGGACTATTTCTTCAATTTCATTTTTAATGCTTTCAGGATAGTTTTCCAGAATTAAATTGAGGACATTTTGAGCTTCCTTTAATGTGGGTGAGTTTAATTTTTCCATTAATTGATGAAAGATGGTTCCAATCTCAGCACCACTGATTAAATCTTCTTCATCTTTTTCAGAGTAATGATATTTAAATGGATTATAGCCAATTATAAATTTCAATAGATATTTAAATGGACAAAATTCATAAACATTGAGTTGAGTTGCAGTGAATGTTTCTTCTTTGACCTGATCCTTTATTTCTCCAGTAAAAATTTGCAAATCTTTTTCTTTTGTTTGTTGAATGGATTGCTCTGAATAAATGCTTTGAGTTATCTCTGGAATTTCATTTACAATTTCGATTTTTAATTCGTAATCTTTTTCATTTTCAATAAAATTATCATTCACTTTTTGGATGAAAGTGAGTTTTGTATTCATAGTAAATAAATTGTTTCGTTCTAAATCAAGAAGATTGAAGTTTTTCAGAATTAAATTTTTATAACAGAGTTTGTTTTCACTGTTTGTATTTTGTTCCTGACTAAATGAAATAATAAGTTTCTCTGTTGCTCGGGTTAATGCGACATAAAGCAGACGCAGTTGTTCATTATAATTGATTCCTTCATTGATTTTATCTCCAAAAAATGATGAGATGGAATGACTATAATTCCCTTTTTTATCAATCAACTTGAAACAGAAACCGAAATGTTCATTAATCGAAAGTTCACCGAATTTAATTGTGGAATTCCGAAACTCTTTCTCAAAGTTTGGAAGGATGACAATCGGGAACTCCAATCCTTTTGCCTGATGCATTGTCATCAATTGAACGCTTCCTCTGAGTTCACTGATTATAGCTTCAGAGCTTTCTTCTTTTTCAAATGCTTCTTTCAGATAGCTTGAAAATGTTTTTAAATCTTCAAATCCTTTTGATTCAAAATTATGAGCAACATTAATAAGTTTTTCAACATTTGCAATCATTTGAGATTTTTTTGGATGATGATCAATATTCCCGTAATAGAGAGTATCTTTCAAAATTGTCTGAATCAACTCAGGAATTGAATATCGAGATGCAACTTTTAAGTGAAGCTCAAGATTTTCAAGAACAGTCTTAATAAAATTATCTTCCGTGTGATTATGAGAATAATTTTTAAGCTTCTCAAAAAATGAATTTCCCTCTTGAAGAGAAATCTGAAATAATTGATTGTCACTTACTGCAAAGAATGGAGATCTTAAGATTTCAATTAAAGCACTGTCATTTTTAGAATTGGAGAGAAAATTTAAGTAATTAATCCAGTCTTGAATTTCTTCAGATTGATAATAACCTCTACCACCACTGACAACGAATGGAATATTTTTTTCAATAAATACATTTTCGAATTCTTTGATTTCAGCTCTTGTTCTGAAGAGCAGGGCAATATCACCGAAATTAATTTTTCTAAATTTTTGCTCGTTTCGGTCAAAAATTTCTTTATTACTATCAATAAGATGTAAAATATAATTCGCTACTTTGTGAGATTGATTTTCCTCATTGCTTACTAAAAACACAATTGATTCATCAGAGAATTTTTCTCTTCCAATTTGCAATGGTGAATATTCAACTATTTGATGATAATTATAAACTTGAGAACTGGAATTAATTTTTGCCCATAAATTAGAAAAAATAAAATTAACAAAAGCTGCAATAGAAGGTGATGAACGATAACTTGTGCTTAATGTAACTACACTTGCGTCGTTATTTTTATCTTGACGAATTCGAAGATAGTTTTTGAAATTTTGAAATACACTTAACTGAGCATTTCTAAAACCATAGATACTTTGTTTCTCATCACCAACTACAAAGACATTGTTATCGCTTTCAAAATTTTCTGAAATTTTCTTTATGATATTGAATTGAATTACATCAGTATCTTGAAATTCATCAACCAGAATGAAAATGAATCTATTCTTTAGGTCATTACGAATTTGATTGTTTTCGAGCAACTTATCAGTTAAAATCAAAAGGTCATCGAAGTCAAGAACGCCTTCTAATGTTTTAAATTGATGGAATTTCTCTTTCGCTCTTTTGTACAAATCAATCAATGTTAATGATAATCTATATTTTTCTTTTTCAAACTCTTTGTCCCAGACAACATTTTTATAAAATTCTTTTACTTCAAAAAATATCCTTTGAAATTGAGAGATTGCCCAGCTCTCATCAGCATTCTTAAAGTTCGATTTTTTCACACTAAAATCTTTATTCAAAAGGGAAGTGATTACTGCTTCAAAGATGGAATTTAATTTTTCAAAATCTAAATCACTAAGAAAATCATCAAAAATCTTTTCTAAATTAGATATGGTTTCAATCAATTCATCTTTACCTTTTTTTAGAGTAATTTCATTCTTAATCTGGGGAAGAAGATCTCGTGCATATTTAAATTTCTGGAAATAGGAATGATTGAAATATTCTCGAGCAGTCTGATTTATATATTCAAAGTAGTTTTCAAAGGGATTAACATTTTCTGAATCGACTTGATAAATATTTTGGATTAACTGATCGGTGAAGTATCTTTTTTCAATTAAGCTCTGTAGCTGAGTAATAGTAGTTTCTTTCCCGAAAATTCTTAATATCTCTCTGACATTTTCATCATTAATATTTTCAATCAAAATTTCTTCAATGCTTCTTTCAATCAATTCTCTTTTATATAAATCTTCTATAATTTCTGTTGATGGATCAATTCCTGCTTCAACTGGAAATTCTTTCAACAGGTCAAAACAAAAAGAGTGAATTGTAGAAATTTTCGCTGATAAGATGTGCTCTCGAAACTCTTTAATTTTTTTTAGCTCAATTGCGGATATATTAAGTGAATTCTGATTTAGAAATTCATCTATCTCATTTGAAATTCGAGCGAGTAACTCAGCTGCAGCTTTTTCAGTAAATGTAATTGCAACAATTTGATTGTATCTGATTTTTTTCTGACGGATTGTCTCGATAAATCGTTTTGTTAATATGAAAGTTTTTCCCGAGCCAGCATTAGCTGTAACAATTGTGTGTTTAGAAAGGTCAAGTGCTTTTAATTGTTCGGAAGTCAGATTACTCATTTCTCATCGTTAATTTGTGGAATTGCAATCATTACAATTGTTCCTTTGCCGACTTCACTTTTAATTTCGATTGTTCCATTGATATCGTTTAAAATTCTTTTTACAATTGGCAATCCAAGTCCAGTCCCTTCTGTCCTTGTTGAAAAATTGGGATCAAAAATTTTTTCGAGTAAATCTTCTGGAATCCCTGAACCATTATCTTCAATATTGATGAAACAATAATTAACGTCTTTGTAAAGTTTAATATTTATTTGAGTTGAATTTGCCTGAATTGAATTTCTTATAATATTGATAAATACTCGTTTGAGTTCTTCCATATCTGCATTGACGAGGAATTTTTCATTTTTTATAAATTCAAAATCGAATTTGACCTGAGATGAAAATAAATTAATTACCTCATTCAATATTTCTTTGAGATTGCATTTTATAATCTTTCTTTCAGGCATTCGAGCAAAATGAGAAAATTCGTTTGTGATTTTAGTAAGTGCTTCTATTTGCTCAATTAAAGTCGTTGATACTTTGCCAAAGATTCTCGCAAATTCTTTTCGATTTTCTTTATAAAGATACTGGAGATGTTGTAAGGAAAGTTTCATTGGAGTAAGTGGATTTTTAATTTCATGAGCTACTTGTTTTGCCATTTCTTTCCATGCCTGTTCTCTTTCAATTCTCGCAAGATTCTTTCTTGATTCATCGAGGTCAGAAATCATTTTATTAAATGCTTCAATTAAATCTCCCACTTCACCAGTTTCTTTTGGTTCAAGTTTAACAGTCAAGTCACCACTGGAGACTTTTCTTGTTGCTTCTGTAAGTTCTGAGATTGGTTTTGTTAATTTCTCAAAGAAAAGATTTCCAAATAAAAAGATGAGTAATAAAGTCAGAGAATATGCACCAAAAATAAATGTATCTATCTGAGCAAGTTCTTTTTGAATTTTTTCCTGACGATAAAGAGTCGGGATTGAAATTATGTAATTGAAACCTTCTCCATTTATTTTTTTGTAGCCAACCAGATAGGGAAAATCTGAAATGTACTCGAAATCAAAGGTATAACTTTTATGCTCAATGATTAAATCATCATAAACTTTTGCTGGCAATGAATTAGAAAAGAAACCAATATCATACAGTTTTTTTTGAGAAGAGAGAATTAACTCCGAGTTTTTGTATATGTTAAAATCGATACCAAGCTTTTGTGTAATATTCTGAATTTCAGAAAAATTGTTGTTTCCTCTTCGTGATGTTTCGTTAAAATAAATTGTGATTATATCAAGATCTTTTTTTAATTCTCGGGATAGATTATCCTTCCATCTCTGCATTTCCGATTCACGAGTGATATATGCAAGTAAAATGATTGGAATTAAGGTGACTACAAATAACCCGATGAACAACCTTGTTTTAAATTTTAACTTGAATTTATACTGTTTGATAAAAAGAATTAAAGTCCCGAGTAATAAAATAATTGCTGATATAATAATGTGAACAAGGGTGAGTTTAAAAAGATTAAAGATGATTAAAATCAGACTTTTTTCCTGAATACTTACTGAAATAATTTGAATTGGTTCGTTGGTCTCATAAATGAAATAAAATGTTCGAAATTTTTTATCACCGATTGTTTCTTCTGTCCAGACTTCAGTCTGATTTTTTTCTAATGCATCGTTGATAAGATTAAAATCCAGTTCACGAATTTCTGGTAATTCTTCTCCTTTTATCAGTTCCAGTTGATTGTGCTGGTATGCATACACTACAGCATCAGGAACAAGAACGAAAGGATTTTTTTCATACTTAATGTTTTTGAATAGAGTGTTGTTAATGGCTGATTGGAAATTGTTCTGACTTAACTCGATAACAACTCCACAATAACCAATGATTGAATTATTAAATCTAATTGGAATTGCTCCAAATAAATTATTCGGAGTGGTTGAACGAACAACAAAGATTGTCAAATTCTGAACAAGTCTTGGATCAAAATAATCATCGATGTAATCAGGTTCAGGCATTCCAAACCCAAATGACCCGAGTTGTTTACCATATTTATCAAATAGAAAAAGATACGAATTCAAACCTTCTTCGCTTAAAATACTGTTTATCCAGATTCGATATGCTAAGAAATTAAAATCAATAGAACTGAATTCGGATGTATATTCAACATAAAACAATTTTGCGAAATCACTATCCATCCCGATTTGTTGTAAAGTCTGATTAATTGAAAAGTTAATCAATTGTTCTTTGGGTTTTAATAGTTCATAAGCAATTGTTTTCTGAAATCCCTTTTCCTGTTCAAGATTTTTCTTAAAGATAAAAATTGATGAGAAGAATGATGCAGTAATCAAAATTAAAAATATTGTTCTGAAAGTAAGAATTGAACTTTCTTTTATTGAAGTAATCGCTATCGTGGAAACAATGAGTAATAAGAAAGAAATAGTAACTGGATCAAATTGAGGTGAATTATCCAGTAAATAAAAAATCAATGCTGGTAAAATCAGAAACAAATTGATTAAAATTAGTTTCTTGAATGTCTGATTGATTTTGAAGTATTCGAGTGTTCTGTTAATTATATAAATGACAATGATTAAAAATAAAACAAGTGAAATCCCTGTAATGAAAACCGAATAATACATTAAAAGATAAACAATATCTGGAATGAGTGAGGGCTTCTCAAAAAATTTAATTGTTGAATCGAATACAAAACTCCGGAATGATGCACCAAATCCTCTTAAAACAAATGGGGTAATAAAAATAAAGATTACACTTAAGAATAAATAAAAATATTTTAATCTTTCTGGAATAATTTCTTCGTTTTTCTTTTCAATAAGACCTGTCTTAAACGATATAAAAATGATAATTAAATTTAATGCAAGTGTTGTGGCGGTTAGAAATAATTCAACTGGTGATTTTACTAATCCATAAAGAAATCGTGATGCATATATGGATGGATTTATAATATCACCTGAAAATAGAAACGATGGAAATTCAAGAATTAAGAGAACAATCCGGAACAACCAGATTAGTATTGAAAAAGAAAATGCTTTAAGTATTCTTGACTGAATTGATCGAATGTCTCGAAAGAGTGAATAAATCAAAATTGTTAGTATTAATAGAAATAGAATTTTCTGAAAATTGCCAAAGTTTGAAGTAATCTCACTTAAAAATAAATCTTTATCCGGTCTCTGAATGGCTATGTAAAAAGCTGTCTTATGATTTAGAAACCTTATTGATTTAATGGAAGAAGAATTTTTAGTGATGAGTTCCGGTCTAATTGAAAAATATAATGTATCCCAGATAATTGAAATTTTTAAGTCAAATTTTTTAGAGAGAACCTCTGCAATCGAAACATTTTTTATAAACTCATTTTTGATGTAATAATTGGATTCAAGTTCTCTGGCAGAAACTAAATAAAACGATTTGTCTTCTAAATCAATTTTATTTGTAAGAACTAAAAATGTTTTAAAATTAGATTTGATTATTCTGAACTCATTATCCTCATCAATTGGGATGAAGAGATTTGAGGCGAATTTATAATCTGAATAAGCTACATAATCTTGCTTTTCATTTAAAATTTGAAATGAAAAACCTTTCTTTCTATCATCAAAAATCTTAAAAAGAACATCTTGAATTTCTAAAATTGATTGACTGTTGCTTTTCAGGATTGGGGTAATTTTATTCTGAACAATCTTGCTTTGTTCAATTAGTTCTTTTTGACTTTCATCAAAATAGTCCTGAACCTGAATCGTTATCTTTTCAATTTTTGATTCTAAAAATGAGTCCCAGTTATTTTCTATATACTTTAAGTAATTCGGAAAAATTATTGCACTGACAAAAAGAGTAAAAAATCCAATTATGATTAGAAGGAGAATTCTATTTTCTTTTCGAAGTAAACTTAGGAGATAATTTTTCATCAGTTAATTGAAATTTGAGTTATTTCCCAGCGATTGCCATTCCACGATAAACTAAGATACAATTGAAAAACCTCAATAGAACCTTTAAACCGGCAGTATAATTTACCAGCAAGGTAAGGAATTGAACTTTCAAACATTCGAGAGGTTATTTGAAAACTTATCGGTTGATAGATATTAAAAAAGTTATCAATTAAATAATAAGCTTGATTACTTGAATAGTATCCTCTTTCTCCAGAGCGAAGACTCAAATAAACTTGTTGAGAAAAATATCTCGAAATCTGATTTGTATTTCCATTGGTTAATCCATTTATGATATTTTCAAATTCAGTTTCCGGTCGAATTTGAGTTTTCTGCTCTTTCTCTCTTAAGTTTTGTTTAGGAACAAATGACCTTGTCGTTTGACCTGAAAGAGACAAACTTCCCAGAAAAATTTGTATCAGTATCAGAACAATTATTTTCACTTTCATATAGATTAAAGTTAATTTTTTTATCAATTATAAGAAATTTTGGTATTCATTTTAATTGGTGTCTTCTTTTGATTCGTTCAAATGTTTTTTCTCGATTGATATCTCTAATTCCACTTCTGAAATTTTTAGAACTTTTTAGTTCTCGATTTCCTTCCACCAGTTGATAAGCCCAATCGAAAACAACTTTTTCTGGACTTAAGTATTTCACTCTAAATTTGGCGAAATGATTATCCCACGTCCAGACAACATATGTATGACCGACATATAATCTCACATCTTTTGTTGGACTCCAGCCTGAAGTAGGTGCAATATCAATATCGTAAATATCTTGAGTAGGACCCATATCTTGAATATCAGTTTCATCATAGACTACCATATACAAATTCCCGTTATCATTATCAAAAAATATATCGCAATAGTCATCATTAAATGGAACCACAGAATAGTTAGAAAAATCATATCCGGCTGAGTTTGGATATCTTCTGAAATCAAATATAGTTTGATTATATCCTTCTGGACGAGGTGTATCATAGACTATATCAGTGGATAAATCACTTTCATTTCCGGAAAAATCCACTGCGGTAATTGCGTAATAATATGTATTCCCGTTGCGTGCATTGTAATCAACAAAATAATTTTTATCAGTCGAACCAATGTAAGTATATCTCCCATTATAAGAGTAACTTCTGTAGACATTATAAAAATTTAAGTCTTTTTCGAAATTATGCTGCCAGTGTAATTCGACCCAGTTATCACCTGTAATTGAATAAATATTTCTTGGTGGACTTGGCGGGGTTATATCATTAAAACTTGAAATATCTGTTTCAATGATGCAACCCGAGAAAAATAGTGAAATTGCTAGGAAAATTAATTGTATTCTCATTTGAAACCTCAAATTTTTATTTAATATTTCAACTTTAATGCCCCTTTTAATACTTGAAATGAAGTGAAAAAATGGGTTTTATTCGAATTGTATAGTTTAATTAACTGGACAAATTTTATGAAAAATGGAACAAGCCTATAGACTCAAATCGTTTCAAATCGGCTCGAAAATAGAAATGAGAATAATATTCTGAACATTATTACACAAAAAATTGTTTAAGTTGTGCAAATTAGATGAAAATTGAACATTTAATAAAATTGATAGTTAAATGATTGGTTTAAAAATTCTTAAAATCAAAATCTTGAATAGTTATTGCGATTTAACTAAATTTCAAAAGATAACAGAGTTTCTAAACTTAGAAAGGAACTATTAAAAAGATGGAACCAAACTATTCAAATAGAGCACATGATGTACTTCGAATCAGTCGGGAAGAAGCACTCCGGCTTGGTCACGATTATATCGGTACAGAACATTTACTTTTAGGAATTATCCGGGAAGGTGAAGGTATTGCAATAAAAATCCTTAAAAATCTTGGTGTTGATCTTCTTAAACTTAAAAAGGCTATTGAGGATACGGTAAAATCAACTGGTGGAACACTAACAATCGGAAACATTCCATTTACAAAATCAGCTGAAAAAGTTCTTCGCATATCGCAGATTGAAGCTAAGATTTATAAATCTGAAGTAATCGGGACTGAGCATTTGCTTCTTTCGTTATTACGAGATGAAGAAAATATCGCCTGTCAGATTCTAAATCAATTCAACGTGACTTACGAAGCTGCAAGGGCTGAATTAAACAATATCATAAGTGGGAAATCTGGCTATAACGAATTTACAACTCCGATGGGTAGAACAGAAAAGAAAGTTGAAAGAACAAGAACACCTGTACTTGATAATTTTGGACGGGACCTTACAAAATTAGCTGCTGAAGATAAATTAGATCCTGTTATAGGTCGTGAACGAGAAATTGAAAGAGTTATACAAATATTGAGTAGAAGGAAAAAGAATAATCCAGTCTTAATTGGTGAACAGGGTGTTGGTAAAACTGCAATTGCTGAAGGTCTTGCACTCAGAATTGTCCAGAAAAAAGTACCGAGAGTTTTGTATGATAAAAGAGTTGTAACTCTTGATCTTGCTGCGTTAGTAGCAGGTACAAAATATCGTGGGCAATTCGAAGAACGAATGAAAGCTTTAATGAATGAATTGGAAAAAGCTAAAGATGTGATTCTATTTATTGATGAGCTTCATACAATTGTTGGAGCTGGAGGTGCCTCCGGTTCACTCGATGCTTCAAATATGTTTAAACCTGCCTTAGCTCGTGGAGATCTTCAATGCATTGGTGCAACAACTTTAGACGAGTATCGACAATACATTGAAAAAGACGGTGCCCTCGATAGAAGATTTCAAAAAGTTCTGGTCGAACCGACCACTGTCGATGAAACGATAGAAATCTTAAAAAATATCAAATATCGTTATGAGGAACATCACAATGTTCGTTATACAGATGAGGCTATTAAAGCATGTGTAATTTTGAGTGATCGATATATTACAGATCGACATTTGCCTGATAAAGCAATAGATGTAATGGATGAAGCTGGTGCAAAAGTCAGATTGAATAATATAGTTGTTCCTCAAGAAATTTTAGACCTTGAAGAAGAAATTGCTCAAATTAAACAAAAGAAGATTCAAGTTGTTAAAAGTCAAAATTATGAAGAGGCTGCTCGATTAAGAGATATGGAGCAGAGACTGCAATCTGATTTAGAAAGATTAAAAGAGCAATGGGAAATAGAAGCCAGTCAGATTATTCACGAAGTGACAGAAGAAGATATTGCTGAAATTGTATCAATGATGACAGGAATTCCAGTTACTCGAGTAGCTCAATCTGAATCAGAAAAACTTCTTCATATGGAAGATTATTTGAAACAATATGTGATTGGTCAGGAAGAAGCTATTGAAAAGATTTCAAAAGCAATTAGAAGAGCAAGAGCAGGTTTGAAAGATCCAAAAAGACCTATTGGTAGTTTTATTTTTCTTGGTCCGACTGGTGTTGGTAAAACAGAACTTGCCAAAGTTATTGCAAAATATTTATTCGATTCTGAAGATGCACTTGTTAGAATTGATATGTCTGAATACATGGAAAAATTTTCGGTTAGCAGATTGATTGGTGCACCTCCTGGTTATGTTGGTTATGAAGAGGGTGGTCAATTGACTGAAAAAGTCAGAAGAAAACCATATTCAGTAATTCTACTTGATGAGATTGAAAAAGCTCATCCCGATGTTTTTAATATTTTGTTGCAGGTTCTTGATGATGGAATTTTAACAGATGGACTTGGAAGAAGGGTGGATTTTAAAAATACAATCATCATAATGACATCTAATATCGGGACAAAAGATATAAAGAAGAGTGGTAAGATGGGATTTGAACAGAAAGAAGGGGATGCAGATGATTATAAATTTATGAAGGAAACTATTGAAGAGTCGATGCGAAGATTATTTAATCCCGAATTTCTTAATCGTGTTGATGATTATATCATATTCCACAAATTAACAAGAGAACATATTAATAAAATTATTGATATTAAGTTGAAGGATCTTACAAAGAGATTGAAAGACCAAGGCTTCAAATTAATTCTTACTGACACTGCTAGAAGTTTTCTCGTTGAAAAAGGTTATGATCCTGTCTTTGGAGCCAGACCATTGAATAGAGCTTTGAGAAAATATTTAGAAGATCCAGTTGCAGAGGTTATGCTCAAGGGAATTGTTAAGGGGGCCTCAATCTTATTGGTAGATCATTTAAGTGGTCAAGACGAACTAACATTTACAATGACAAATTCTGAAGAAATGCCTTCAGAAGATAAAGAGATTGAGGAAAAAATTAATCCCTGAGTTTTGACCTCTGCATTGGATATAAAAAAAGGCTGCCTTAAGCAGCCTTTTTTATTTGTATTAATATTAATTAAAATCCACTCACAAAACCCAGTGATATTTGATTACTCTTATTTAATAAATCAAAAGAAAATTCGCTCACTAATCTAAAGTTTCTTTTGAGTAAATAACCGATGTTTAATGCAAAAGCTTTATAGTCAGCCAAATTATAATCCGAATTAATATAATTGAATAAACCTGCAGCATACCATTTACTTTCATCTCCTTGAGGTGTGTAAATCAATTCAACAAACGAACCATTGGTTTTAATCCTGTCAAAACCAATGTCGGGCTTACTATCTTCTCGAAAAACATATTGATAATTTATCTGGAATTTATCTCCAAGAGATAGAGTAAAATCACCTCCTAACATCTTAACTGTATTTAAAAGAGTATCTGATGGTAAAGTCAAGTTTTCTTTGCCGTAATAAACAAGTCCACCAATGCGTAATGGCTTTGCTAATTCTTGAGATATTCTACCAAATAAATTTAAATATTTATCTCTATCGAAATCGTCATTTGTTGCTTGAATTAACCCAGTTCCATTTAGTAGTTCGAGCGAAATGTCTGTATTAGTTGGTAGTTCATAATTTAGCATCAATCCACGATCATAACTAAGATTAATACTTGAATTGCCGATTTTTCGTTTGTAAATCTGATAGTCTTCAATTGTTAATCTCAACTCTCTCTTAAAAAGAGGGTCAGAAACTTGAAACTGACCAAGATAAATATCCAGACCGGTATTGAAAAAATTATTGAACATTAAATAAGCATCTTCAAGTCCAGCAATTTCTCCTTTTTCATCAAGATAGAAATAAAAATAATATGCCAGGTCTTTTGCCAATGCACCACCTGAAAGTACTTTCAAAATCCTTGGAGAACCAAATTCAAATTTATCCTCGTTTGATTTATGCTTGAATGTTGCATAGCCTTCTAATCTTAATGCAAGGGGAAGATCACGAATAAGAGAAAGTTCAGCATCTCCTGTTTCTTGAAAATATCTCGGTGCATCTTTATCAGCCAGTACAAAACCATTCTTAGCAAATTCATCTCCATAGTCTTTTAATCTTGGTATCGGTGAATGACAGGTCTGACAACTCATACTGTATTTTCTTGCAAAAGCAGGAATTCCAAATAATTCGGAATTAAAAGCTGTAATCAAAAAAATTACAGAATAGACGAGAAGAAATTTTTTGAACATTTTTACCTCTTTTTATTCTAAGATGTTGATTTCTGTCGAGTGTTCGTTGATTTTTATAACTTCATATTCAGATTGAGGAACACCAAGAAATTCCCCAACAGATTTAACAAGCAGTTGATAATTTAATGTAGCTGTGACTTTCATTTTTCCTGGTGGACAATTTTCAGGAATTTTAAAAGTGAATGTTTCGAGCTTTGCTTCTCTTGGACCAATTCGATAATCTACTCCAAGTGAAGCTGTATTCCATTGTTGAATTGTCATTCGACCCTGTGGGTCAAAAAATGGCATTCTGAAAATTCTGTTTCCTGGTGGAATTGCATCTCGTTCCAGACCTTTGAAGTCAGGAATATTTTTAGCAATACCTAAATCTTGATAAGCTAAAACTCCCGTTTGACTGATTGTATATTCTTCGCCTGGAAATCCTTTTTTGTCTACAGGTAAATGATATTTATTACCTTTTGAATCAATTGCATTTACTTCAAGCCAGACAATTCTATCTTCTACAGAACCTGTCGGGAATTTATGTCCTGCTTTGGCATTGTATAAAATGACTGAGAACTTGACATTTTGTCCGGGTTCAACTTCGCGAATATCAGGTTGTATTCTTAATTCAATCACTCCATTTAATTTACCTTTATCATGAGCCCCATGAAATAAATGTGCTCGAGCATCTTGATAGACTTTACCCATACTTGCTGTTTGCATTTCAACTTTTGGCATATGGCAATCCTGACACTGGACTCCCTCTTTAAAATATGGACCTTCTTTCCATTCCAGATGAGTTGATTTTACCCATACATCATAAGGACTTTTTTCATTGTGACAAATTCCACAAAAATCACCGGATTTAAAGAAATCATTTTTTACAATTTCATGAGCCGGGGATTCTATATCACCTTTTCTTGATGAATATTTTGTTTTTCCTGGTCGCATAATGTAATTATAGTTATAAGGTACATCTCCTGAGAAACCAACAATGCTATGACAAACATCACATGAAACTGATTCATTAGCTCTTGTATTAAATGAAGGTCTCTTGGGTGGAATATCACCTGTTACATAAGCAATAGGTGAATGACATCCATTACAACCAGCTTTTACTTCGGCTACTTTCTCATCTTTTTCGGAATGAGGTAAAGCAAGATCAAAATATTCAATTTCATCCCACTCATGAGTATAAGCCTGAGACATCATTGCCTGTTTCCATTGTTGATAAATATTTGTATGGCAAGCTGTTCCACAGTACTCAGGTGTTTTGAAATCATCGTATTTGAATTCTCCCATCTTAGTTTGAGAAAATAAGATTGAGGCGCAAATCAAGAACAAAAAAATTAATTGTACTTTCATAGTTTTTTCTCCTTATACTTACGATGCTATTCTAAATTAAATAATATGATTTTAAAATTGAAAAATTATTTATTAGAAAAAGTTATTTCATTTTTCTAAATTGCATTATCAAATTTTGATATTGGCGCGTTCGTCTAGTGGTTTAGGACGCCGCCCTCTCAAGGCGGAGATCGCGGGTTCGAATCCCGCACGCGCTACCAGTTCATTAAGCTTTCCTCATCTTATGAAGGTCACCTCAAGTTTCTAATCAAATGATTGAAAAAATATAATATTGTTAAAATTATTTTATTAATTTAGTTCATAGATTATAATTCATTGTAAATAAATTTTTCTATATTGTTTTGAATAAACTGTGAAACAAATGGAAAAGTATTTTGACGAAAAAAGAAATAAAGAAATCCTAAAGAGATTAAAAGAACATTACCCCGATGCGAAAATCAAATTAAAGTTTAGTTCTCCTTTTGAACTGTTGATTGCAACTATTCTCAGTGCTCAATGTACTGATGATAGAGTAAACATAGTTACCAAATCGTTATTCAAAAAATATAAAACTCCCCAGGATTATCTTAAGGTTTCCAATGAAGAGTTAGAAAAAGATATTTTTTCAACTGGTTTTTACAAACAAAAAGCAAAAGCTATAAAAGCATGTTGTGAAGTTCTTATTGAAAAATATAAAGGCCAGGTTCCAAAAGATATTGATGAGTTAACTCAAATTCCGGGAATTGGAAGAAAAACAGCTTCAGTTGTGGTTGGTAATGCTTATGGAATTCCTGCCATTGCAGTTGATACTCATGTAAAAAGACTCTCGAACATTTTTCACTTTGTGAAAGAAGAAAATCCAGATAAAATTGAAGAACAATTGAAGAAAATAATCCCTGAAAACGAATGGGTAATTTCGAGTCATCGAATTGCAACACATGGACGATTAGTCTGTCAGGCTAAAAAACCAAAATGTGAGATTTGTTTTTTAAATGACATCTGTCCATCAGCATTTAAGATTAATAAAGGAAAGAAAGAATGACAAGGGAAGATGCAATTGAAATTTTATTCGAATACACCAAGAATGAAGCATTAAGGAAACATGCATTTGCTGTTGAATCTTGTATGGTTGCATATGCAGAAAAATTTGGAGAAGACATAAATGAGTATAGCGTTACAGGAATTCTTCATGATTTCGATTATGAAATGTATCCTCAAGCTCCAGATCATCCATTAAAAGGAAGTGAAATCTTAAGACAAAAAGGAGTTGATGAAAAAATTATCAAAGCTATTCTTGGACATGCTTCTTATACAAATGTTGAAAGAGACACTCTACTTGCAAAAACTTTATTTGCCTGTGACGAACTTGCTGGATTTATTACTGCTGTGACATATGTTAGACCTAACAAAACAATTGATGAAGTTGAAGTCAAATCAGTAACTAAAAAATTAAAAGATAAAGCCTTTGCAAGAAATGTGAGCAGAGAAGATATAATTAAAGGAGCTGAAGAACTTGGAGTTTCACTCGAGGAACATATTGCTTTTTGTATTGAAGCAATGAGAAATAAAAAAGATTTACTTGGTTTATAAACTTGACAAGTGTTTTTTAATTGATTTATATTTGTATCAAAAAGAAAGGAACTGACGATATAGATTTCTTTACAATTTAATCAACAAAAGGAATTAAAAAGATGAGAAACAATTGTAAAGAAATCTATATTGGTTTACCGAGTGTTTATTTAAAAATAAACAGTCGGTTTTTTATTATGAAAAAATTCCTCGCAATCTTATTAATTCTTTTTATTCACTCGTTTTCTCTCGCGGGAGATTTGAATTTGATACTTTCATCCGAAAAGGGAGTTACTTTTGAATTTGTACCTGCTTACTTATCAAAAGACCATTTCCGTGATGACAGGAATCGAATACTTCCATTGTTCGAAGACGCTTCTACTCCTGACTTTAAAAATCCAGGTTCATTAGACTATAGATACAAATCAATTCCTATTGCTCTTCCTTCTTTTGCGGGAAATACTTTTAATATTCTTGAGACAGAATATGAAGATATTTCTGGTGTGACGCTGAAACCAGTTCCCAATATGGTGTATGATAATGATTTCTTAGTTCCCGATTATCCACATGAAAGTAATTCTGGAAATCAAGAATTTAATCTTGTCAAATGGGGAGAGATAGGAGTTGTTAGAGATTTAATCGTCGGGAATTTATTAGTTTATCCATATCAACAAATTAGTTCAAATGTTGTTCGAATCTATAAACGAATAAAAATTCAAGTGACTTATGGATTACCACTAATTGAAATAAAAAATCGCAGTTCAGATGATTATGTTTATCGAGGTGTAATTAACGAACAGCAAGCAAAGAACTGGGTTTATGAGATAAAAAATAATTCGTTATTAAAAATTACGAACAGCAAATTAAGTAATGGCAACTGGTATCGCATTAAAATTACCGAAGAAGGAATTTATAAACTTGATTTTAATTTTCTTAAATCAAGGGGAATTGACCTTTCAAATGTCGATCCAAGAACCATTCAAATTTTTGGCAATGGCGGAAAAACTTTAAGTGAAAGACCAGAAGATTTCGTTAATCAGGATTTAATTGAAAATTCAATTTTAGTCGTTGGTGAGGAAGACGGGAAATTTGATCAAACAGATTATATCCTGTTTTATGCACCATCAGTTAAGGGATGGGAATACAAAAATTCAACAAGAAATATCTCTCACTATTTTCATTATTATAGTGATGTAAATTATGTCTGGTTGACTTTTGGTCAATCGAATGGAAAAAGAATGATTCAAAAGCCATCACTCTCCGACACACCAGATTCAGTTGTCACAACAACAACAGGTTATGTTCTCTATCGAGAATTTAAAAAGAATTTAGCTGGAACTGGTAGAAAGTGGTTCGGAGACGAATTCAATGATCGAACTAAGTCGAGAGTTTATAATAATAAATTGCCAGGACTTGTTCCTGACAGACAGGTTGTATACAGGATTAGCGTTATTGCAAGATCTGACAGAGTAACTTCATTTTTAATTGATGAAAATAATAATCGAATTGGTTCAATATCATTAAATTCTGTAAACCTTGCTGATGGAATTGGTTTTTATGCTTCAAGCAATTATGGTGTTTTCACTCATTCATCCAATCTAACTGATCAAAGAAGTCTATTAAAGTTAACGTATAATGTGAATGATGCAATTTCTGTCGGTTATATTGATTATTTTGAAATTCTATATCCAAGATATTTACAACCAGAAAATGATCGTATCTGGTTTTTCTCTCCTCTCAAATCTGGTATATATGAATATTTAATCAGTAATTTTTCAAATAGTGATATTAGAGTATTTGATGTTTCGGATTTTAAAGATGTTAAGCTGGTGACAAATACAAGTATCAGTGGGATGCAAGTTAGATTTAGAGCAAGTGAAAATGTTGATTCACCATCTAAATATTTTGCAGTTGGTTCAGGTGGTTATTTAGTTCCATCTGAGGTAATCAAAATAGCTAATCAAAATCTTCGAGGAATTACTCAAGGTGGAGAATTAATTGTAATTTCACCGAAAGAATTTCTTACCGAAGCAAATCGATTGAAATCTCATAAAGAAACTCGACCAGAAAAACCTATCAGTACAGTTGTTATAAACCTCGATGAAATTTATAATGAATTCAGTGGTGGATTACTTGATGTTTCAGCCATAAGGAATTTCATTAAATATGCATATACATTCTGGACTGATAAACCAAAATATGTATTGCTTTTTGGCGACGGTAATTATGATTACCGAAATATTGAAGGTTACGGGAAGAATTTTATTCCACCTTACGAAACTGAAGAGAGTCTTTTCTTAATTTATAGTTATCCAACAGACGATTTTTATGGAAGAATAGTTGGTAATGATACTTATGTTGATATTCCTGTGGGAAGATTAAATATTCAATCACTCGAAGATGCAAAAGCAGTTGTTGATAAAATTATTCGTTATGAGAAAAATAAAGATTTTGGTTTATGGAAAAATCAGGTTTCTCTTGTTGCAGATGATGGAAAAACTACAAAAGGGGATGATGGTCCAGTTCATACATCTCAATCCGAAGATCTTTCACGACTGATTCCTGGTTCATTTATTAAGAAGAAAATTTATTTGATACAATATCCAACTATCGAAACGGCTGGTGGCAGGAGAAAACCAGATGTCAATAAAGAAATAATAAATACTTTTAATGAAGGTACTTTGATAATGAATTTTATTGGTCACGGTAATCCTGAAGTCTGGACACATGAATATGTTTTTGAAAAGACTGTTACAATACCACAACTAAAAAATTCGGAAAGATTACCATTTCTTTCGGCAGCTACATGTGATTTTGGTGATTATGATAAACCTGCAAACCAGAGTTCAATGGAAATGCTTATTCTTAAACCAGATGGTGGGATAATAGCCGGATTTACTGCTGCGAGAGCTGTCTGGTCTGATCAAAATTTTGCAATCAATTATAAATTATTTGAATCATTACTCTCATTTAAAAACAATCGAACAGATCAACCCTCACTTGGTCAAGCTTATTTCGAAACGAAAAAATTTAGAAATTCAGATAATGATCAGAAATATCATCTCTATGGTGACCCTTCAATTTATTTAGCTATTCCAAAAGAGAATGGTACAGTTGATAGTATCAATGGATTTCAGGCAACAAGTATAATAGAAATTAAAGCACTTGGTAAAGCATCCATCACAGGTAGTGTCCGTGATAATCTCGGGAATTTAAAAACAAATTATAATGGTGAAGCTCTTATTACTGTTTATGATTCTAAAAGATATCAGGAAGTTCCAGAATGGTATGGATGGACTGGACCTGGTAGAGGAATCGAACTTGATGGTGGAATTATTTATCGTGGACGTGCTTCAATTAAAAATGGAATTTTCAGAACAGAATTTGTAGTTCCAAAAGATGTTTCTTATGAAAGAAACAAAGGCAAAGTCTTAATTTATTTCTTTGATAATAATTCAGATGGTTCAGGTTTTACTGAAAATTTAGTTGTTGGCTCTTCTGATACTATCTCAATAACAGATAATGCTGGACCATCCATAAAAATATATTTTGATAATGATTATTCATATGGTGCGAATCTGGTTTCTACATCACCACTCTTGATTGTAAAACTGGAAGATGAAAGTGGAATTAATACAACAGGACTTGGAATTGGACATAATATTGAAGCAATAATTAATAATGATCCAGTAAAATCAGTTAAATTAAATGAATATTTTCAAGGTGATCTCGATCAGGGAAATCGAAAAGGTGAGGTTCGATATCGTCTAAGTGATTTACCAACTGGAAAAAATAAAATTAATGTTATTGCCTGGGATGTTTTCAATAACCGAAATGAAGCTGAAATGGATTTCGAAGTTGTTGGTCAAAATCAACTTGTTATAAAGAATGTGTTTAATTTCCCGAACCCTGCCAGTGGTGAAACTTACTTTACATTTCAACATAGTTATGACCAACCAGTAACTGTGACAATTAAAATTTATACTGTTGCTGGTCGTCTGGTACATAAAATTGAAAAACAAAATGTGCTCGAAAAGTTTGTGAAAATTTACTGGGATGGTCGCGATAATGAAGGTGATTATCTCGGTAATGGTGTATATTTGTATAAAATAATCGTTAATTCGCTCGACAATACAAAAAGCAGCGAAGCATTAGGAAAATTAGCAATAATTAGATAACTGGAGGAATTTAATAATGAAAAGAATTCAATTATTTATCGGTTTGATATTGCTTATCTCTGGATTATTTTTCTCGAATTCAGCGAAAGCACAAGGTGAAGCGGCAGTACCTTTTCTGTTACTTGCTCCTGATTCAAGAGCAGGTGGAATTGGTGAATCTGGTGTTGCCCTGGCCGATAATGCCAATGCGATTTTCTGGAATCCAGCAGGTATTGCATTTTTAGATGGAAGCGAAATTTCTATCACACATTCTAACTGGCTTCCACAATTTAATCTTGATCTTTTTTATGAATATGCGGCTTATAGACAATACATGCCTTCTTTGAATGGAAGCATTTTTGCCAGTATTACTTATATGAATTTTGGTGAATTTGTTAGAACATCATCAATGGGACCTGAACCAATTGGAACATTCAAATCGTTCGATGCTGCAGCAACTATTGGTTATGCAACTAAATTGACTCCATCCCTTGCTGTTGGAGGTAATTTTAGATTAATTCATAGTAGACTCGCAGATAAAGGAACTGAACTGGAACAGGGTAAAGGTGTAGCAACAACTGTAAGTTTTGATGTAGCTATGTTATATAGACCACAGAGTTTGTATTTACCATTAATTGGTGATTTTAGTAAGAGATTTAGTTTTGGTGTAAATCTCAGTAACCTTGGGCCAAAAATTTATTACATTGATCAGGCTCAAGCGGATCCTATTCCAACTAATTTAAGAATGGGAATTGCTCTAAAGTTACTCGATATCGATTATAATTCATTTACTTATACTCTTGATTTCAGTAAACTTTTAGTTCATAAAAGACAAAAGGATACTCTCACAGGAATTGATATACCACCAGATGGTTTACCAAAGTCACTTCTGACTTCATGGACAGATGAACCTTTTAGTCAGGAATTAAGACAGGTTGTTACTTCAATGGGACTTGAATACTGGTATGGTATGCCCGGCGACTTCATGTTTGCATTTAGAACTGGATTCTTCTATGAAGACCCGGCTTATGGTAATAGAAAATTTGTTTCACTTGGAGCAGGTATAAGATACGATATGTATGGTTTCGATTTTTCATACATAACCACTTCAATGTTTAAGGGACAGGAAAATCATCCATTAAATGAGACTTTAAGATTTACACTTTCTATTGCCTGGGGTGGAAAACCTACCACTTCCAAAGGATTTCCATCGGGCCCTTATTCTGGAAATTAGTTAGAAATTAATTTGAAAGAATTTAAATCTGATTGAAAATTTTCAGAATAAAATCAAGGGGCTGTCCAGGTAGTCCAGTTTGTGACCCTGTCCCGGTTCATCTGGTTCAGGGTCTATTTTTCAGAGAAAAAAGAAACTTAAATGCTGAAGAATATTAAGCAACAGGCTCGATTAATACTTTTTGGACAACCCCTATTTTTATTAAAACTATTTATACTAAAGTTTAAAAAATCAATAATTTGAAAAATGAAGATTAAATTTTTACTTGCCTTTCTGATTTTATATAGTTTTGAGGTTCATTCACAAGTTGAATTAAAATCAATTCGGAAGATTTTACCTCACTCACTGAATCCATCAGGTGAAATTTTCCAGTTAAAGAATCGAACAAGTTCGGTTGATACATTTCATTTACTTGCTGTGATGGTTGATTTTGCTGTTGATCAAGATGCAGCAACTTATGGAAATGGGAAATTTGGTTCTCATTATTCGAAAGATTATGGAAAATTTATCATTGACCCACTTCCGCATAATAGAAATTATTTCAAAGCTCATCTTGAATTTTTGAAGAATTATTATAAGAATGTATCTGATGGTAGAGTGATTATTGAATTCGAAGTTCTTGATAAAATTGTTTCTCTCCCAAACGTTATGAGTTTTTATTCACCTCCACCTAAATCAAATGATTTATCAAAGCTCGGAACTTTATTTGAGGATGTCTGGAAAAAAGTTGATTCTCTTTATCCGAATCAAGATTTCACCAAATATGATGTGTTCACAATTTTTCATGCAGGTGTGGGAAGAGATATTGTAATTCCTGAAACATTTGGACTGGAAAAAGATATTCCATCAGTTTATTTAAGTCCAACGACTTTAAAAAACTTTTTTGGTTCAAACTACGAGGGAATTAAAATAGGAAATCCTCCTAAGTATGTAACAAATTCAATGATTCTGCCTGAGACTGAAAGCAGAGAAATTGAAACTTTAACTGGTAAGGCGTTGCTTGAGCTCAGCATAAATGGATTACTTGCAGCAAGTTTTGGAAGTTTTCTGGGATTACCGGACTTGTTTGATACAAAAACAGGAAAAACAGCCATAGGTAGATTTGGTCTAATGGACGGGCAATCAATGTTTGCTTATGCTGGTTTGTTTCCACCTGAGCCTTCTGCCTGGGAAAAATATTTCCTGGGCTGGGTTGAACCTGTTGAAATTTCAAAAGACTCATTAAATATAGAAGTTCTTGCTCGTCTCTCAACTGTGAATAATCAAAAACAGGTTTATAAAATTCCAATTAATTCAAGAGAATATTATTTAATTGAAAATAGACAAAGAGATGTCAATAAGGATGGAATAAAAATTAAATCTCAATTAGGAGTTAATTTAATTGAATATTATTTCAGTAGTGATAATCGAAGGTTCGCATCCTATTATGTTGATACTGTTGATGGTGTTGTGATTGATGTTGATGAATTTGATTGGGCTATACCAGGAAATGGGATTTTAATCTGGCACATCGATGAGAAAATTATTTCGGAAAATTTTGCAACCAACACAATCAATGCAAATCCAAAACTTAAAGGAATTAAATTAATTGAAGCAGATGGTATTCAGGATATTGGGACTGAATTTAAAACAATCTTTGGAGATGTAATCGTTGGTGAAGGTGATTCTGTTGATTTCTGGTTCAGAGGTAATCCATCAAAATTTTATAAGAATGAATTTTCGGATGAGACACAACCGAGAACCCTTTCAAATAATGGTAGCTCAACATTTGTAAAGATTTTTAATTTTTCAGAAGCCAGCAATAGTATGACTTTTAATGTTAGTTTTGGTAACGATGAAATCAAGAAAATTTTTTCTGAGAAAGTTGCATCGAGTTTAAAAACAGAATTTATTCACTACAATAAAACTGATCCGTCAAAAGTATTTATCAAGAGTAATTCTATATTTTATTACTTTGACCTTAAAACAAAAAATTTAGTTAGACTCTCTTATGTTTATTCGAATGTGATTTGTCTTGAATTTCCTGGTAAAACAATTTATGTCTCAACAATTGATTTTTATAGGAATATAAATAGAGAATTATTTCTGGTGTTTGTTTATCCTGACACAATTATTTCTAAAATTTATAGTATTCCCTCTGAAGAAGATGTCAGAAACATTTATGCCTATAAAAAATTCAATAATTCAGTAAATGATGAAAATAATTTTGCCATAAATGTTCTTACTAAATCGGGAGAACAATACGAATTTCATTTTATTGATAGTAATTTTCATCTGACAGGAATTAACTTAAGTGATGAGGCTGTGACTTCAGTATATTCGGCTTTGAAACCAATCATTCTGACAAAAAATAGTGTTTACTTTGGGAATAAAGTAGTTAATCATTCAATTGAAAATCCGAAAGAAATGGTTTTGTTGTGGGATAATTCACTTGCACAAATACCAGAGGAAAAATTATTAGCTGCTGTAATTGGTGAAAATGGTTATGTGGAAATCTTAAATGAATTGGGGACAGTTTCAAAATTTAAGTTAGATGTTTCAGACACTAACTTTTCAATTGCTGCTGGAAATTTACGAGACAATGAAACTAATTATTTGATAGTAAGATCATCAGAAAAAATTATTGCTGTGAATAAATCAGGTTCTATGTGCGAAGGATTTCCTGTTTATCCACCTTCAGGTACTAAGTTTGTCGGAAGTGTAAGTCTGATTGATTACAACAATGATGGTAAGAACGATATACTTGTTATGACTGATGATGGCAGATTAATCTGTTATGATCCAAATAATCCCTCAAATGCTTTAATGAATAAATTATTAAATTATTCCCTTGGTTACTCTTCAAGTGGTAATCATTTACTTTTTGCAGACAATGGTACATATCTCTTAATTGGAAACGATAGTGGTTATGTCGAGTTGATTCAAATATCTAAATCAGAAAAGAAAATTAGCTGGACAATGAATTCATCAAATTTACTCGGTCACAGAATTTCTGAAATTCCTTCTGGTTCGTTTTATAAAGAAGAGTTTTTACCAAAATCAAGAGTTTATAACTGGCCTAACCCGGCGTCGGATAAAACATTTTTCCGTGTTTATGTTTCAGAGGATGCTAATATTAGAATTAAAATTTACGATTTAAGTGGTTCATTTGTAGATGAAATTCAAGGTTACGCAATGGCCGGTATTGATAATGAGTTTGTCTGGAATATTAAAAATATTCAAAGTGGAATCTATTATGCTCGCATCGAAGCAAGTTCATCAAATAAAAATGATTACAAGATTATTAAAGTGGCTGTGGTGAAATAATTGAGTTTCTGAAAAAATTTCCCGACACCTCTAAAAATTCTATAAACTTCAGGATTAAGGATGAGACGATTTTTAATTAAAATTATTGTGATTGCAGGAATTCTAAACTTCAATGTTTATTCTCAATTCAACGAATTCTACCCTGAATTTAAATGGTTCACTATCGAAACAGAACATTTTTCAGTACATTTTCATGCAGGTGCTGAAAGAACAGCAAAGGTTGTCGCAAAAATTGCAGAGGAAATTTACGAACCAATCACTTCATTTTATGGATACAAACCTGAACGAGTTCATTTTGTAATTAAAGACATTGATGACTATTCTAATGGAGCAACTTATTTTTTTGATAACAAGATAGAAATCTGGGCTCCACCACTTGAAACTGATTTAAGAGGTACTCATCATTGGTTAAGAAATGTGATATCTCATGAATTCACTCATATGGTTCAACTTCAGGCAGCAATGAAAATGAAAAGAACGCTACCGGCTTTTTATATGCAGGTTTTAAATTATGAAAGAGAAAGACGCCCGGATGTTCTTTATGGTTTCCCGAATGTAATTGTTTCTTATCCTGTTCCTTTCATTAACGTTCCTCAATGGTTTGCTGAAGGAACAGCCCAGTATATGAGAAATGAATTTGAATATGATTTCTGGGATTCTCATCGAGATATGATTTTGCGTTCTTATGTTCTGGATGACAATATGTTGACCTGGAATCAAATGACTGTATTCGATAAAACAAGTCTTGGTAACGAATCAGTTTATAATTCAGGCTTTGCCCTTGTAAGCTACATTGCTATGAAATATGGTGAGGATAAACTCATTGAGATTAACAACAGATTAAGAGATAAATTTTCTTTCACAATTGATGAAGCAATAAAAAAAGTACTTGGAATTTCTGGAAGACAACTTTATGAAGAATGGAAATCTTTCTTAAAGGATTATTATACATCGAAAACAGAAAAAATTCGGACTTTCTTATTTACCGGAATAATGATTGAAGAGGAAGGTTTTGGAAATTTTTATCCAGAATTCAGTCCCGATGGAAATAAAATTTATTATCTCTCAAATAAAAACGAAGATTATTTCATCACCTCACTTTATGTTTACGATTTATCAACTCGTAAATCAGAATTAGTTCAGGAAGGCATAAGTTCGACTTTTTCAATCTTTCCAGATGGTAATAAAATCATCTATTCTAAACTAACAGAGAAAAATAAAAATCTTGTCAAGATAAATGATATTTATATTTATGACCTTGAAAAGAAAAAAGAGAAACGTTTGACTTATGGTCTTCGTGCGAATAATCCCGGTCTTTCACCCGATGGGAAAACTATTGTATTTACCTCACAGAGAGATGGAACAATAAATCTTTTCTTAATTGATATTGATGGAAAAGATTTGAGACAATTGACTTTCTTTAATAATGGTGAACAACTTTTCAATCCAAGATTTTCGCCTGATGGTAATAAAATCATCTTTGATTATGCATTGAACGAGAGCAGGGATATTGCTATTTGCGACCTCGATGGAAATATTGATTTTATTTTAAATGAACAGGGAGTTGATGAAAGAAATCCAGTCTTCTTAAATGATGAAGAAATAATTTATTCTTCAGATCGAAAGGGCATCTATAATCTTTATGTTTTTAATCTGAAAACAAAATATGCTCGACAGATTACAAATGTTTTTGGTGGGGCTTTTATGCCTTCAGTAAATTTCAGAGGAGAACTCGTTTATTCTGGTTACACTTCCACTGGTTATAAAATTTTCTTTATCGATAATTTTGATAATAAGGACTTTTCTTATTTCCCAGATTATGATTATAGACTTTTTAAGATTGATCAAAGCAAAAAAATAGATGGGAGATTCAACTGGGAAGCACTCAGAAAATTTGATGATAAACAAATTCCCGACTTCACAATAAAAGATTACTCCGCTTCTTTTACAAAACTTTCTGTTATTCCATTTCTAAGATATGATAACTATAGTCGAACGGCCAAAGGTGTAGAATTAATTAAACCCGGTTTGTATTTCTATTCATCAGACATTTTGAATCGAAGTGGAATGTTTGGAAGTGTAGCTTTGAATTCAAGACTTGAACGAGATGTATATTTGGGTTTTGAATTTCGTGATCGTATCCCATTAATTTTTGAGCTTGGCTTAAAACCAGAATTTAATCTTGAGCTTTACAGTGTCTCAAGAAAGACTGAAAATTTTTTGGGTCTTCTACCAGATACATTGAATGATGGAACAATCAATTATGGTTATAAAACTCCGGTTAATATCACATATAATTTGTTTGAAATTGATCTTTCAGCAAAGCATTATCTTTTCTCAAAGAATCAAACTCTTCAATTGAGGGCAGGTTATAGTCGTTATTCAGCTGACTTGAGTTCATTTTTTCTTCCTGGTGGAATTCTTTATCCAGCTTCTTATGAAGTTTATTTGAAAGGCTGGACATTTAATGCGATTTATAATTTTGAAAGTATTGCGAGAAAAAAAGATAGCGATATAAATCCCTATGGAACTAAAGTTAATTTTAATCTCGAATATTCAACTAATAATTTTAATCCAGAAACTTATTACGATGAAAATGAAGGTCAACTCTTAACGAGATATGGCAAAACAAAATATTTCAGGCTTGAACTTAATCTGATGCAAGCCTTCAAACTTCCTGATGGTAAACATTCATTAACTATTAAAACAAGAACCGGAACTACACTCGGTCCTCAAGTCGATAATTTCTTTGATTTTTACCTCGGTGGTTTGATTGGAATGAAGAGTTATCCTTTTTATGCAATTAGTGGAAATGAAATATTTCATCTCAATTTAAATTATCGTTTCCCGATTTTTGAAGATATTGATACAAGACTTTATCATCTTTACATAGATAAAGTCTATGGTTCTGTTTATTTTGATTTTGGAAATGCCTGGGAATCAAGATCAGTCAGATTGAATGAATTTAAAAAAGGTATTGGAGCGGAACTAAGGATTCAGACAAATTCTTTTTATATTTTTCCAACGAGTATATTTTTGAATATTGCTTATGGCTTTGACCAGTTTAAACGACAGAATATCTTTACAAAAGAAACAATCACTTATGGTCGAGAGTTTTTAATTTATTTCGGAATTTTATTCGGTTTTGAATTATGAGGTACAAAATGAAAACAATTATTGTAATTCTTCTTTCACTTTTTTCTTCAAAACTTTTTGCCATTGAACCAGAATTTCGTACTGGAAATCTGAAAACAGATTTTTTATTCTATTCTGAAACAAATGGGAATAAAGAACTTTCAACCAATGACAAATCCAGCAATTATAAATCACCAATACTGGCTGGAACATTATCAGCTTTAATTCCCGGTGCAGGTGAAGTTTATACGGGTAATTACTTGAAAGCGGCATTGTTTTTAGCAATAGAGGGAGTAACTATTTATTTAAATCATCTTTATACAAAAAAGGGGGATGATCAGACAGTTTATTTCCAGAATTATGCAGATGAATACTGGAGTGTTGTTCGTTATGCTCAGTGGCTTAATCAATGGGCATCGTCACTTGGAGGCTCAGCAAATATTCATATTGACCCGAATGAAAATCTCAAGCCATGGTATCGTGTAAACTGGAATGAATTAAATCAAGCAGAAAGAAGCATAAAAGAATTCTCCCACACACTTTATCCTCACGGTCATCAACAATATTATGAGCTAATCGGGAAATATCCACAATACAGTCAGGGTTGGGATGATTCAAAATTTGCTAAAGGTACCTATTCAGTTGCCGGTGAATATTATTACGATACAAAGGGCAAGTTCATTTATTATTCCGAGTTAAGAGGAAAAGCAAATGACTACTATAATATCGCCGATAAAGCATTAATCGTTACTATTTCAAATCATATTATAAGTATGATTGATGCGATTATATCAGCGAATCAACACAATTCTAAAATTTCAATGAGTGCAAAATTAAATCAGATTAATTTTGGTGGAATGATTGAATATTATCCCGAGATAAATTTGAAGTTAAGGTTCTGAGTTGAAAGATATTCTTTGAAGAATTTATTAAATTTATTTGTGATTAATCTTTAGAATTAAAATTAAAAGTATCTCTATGATTCAACTCTCCACAATTTTAGAGTCAGTGAAAAAAATCCATTAAAATTTTTGCAGTAGCTTAGAAGCGAGATGCACTTTTATTGAAAAATATTTTAATAGAAAAGACAAATTAATGTATCAATGGATTAAAAAAATAAAATGGTTGATTCCATAAACATTCAAAACATTGGCGTCTCTGTTTTGTTGACGAAGCTCAGGAAATGACTTATCAAGATGCAAATCAATTCGATTTATTGTTAATGTGGTAAGTGTAATAGAAAATTGGAAAAAAATTAAATCAAAAGTATGATAACAGATAAAAAATTAATTGAAGAATTTGAAAGAAAGCTCAAACGAGAAGAGAAAGTAGATTATAAAAAAAATTTTATGTTAATGGATGCAATGTATCAGGAAGCATTTGATTTAAAAGTCTTTCCTTTGAAAAATCCACTGGACGGATTAGAAATTGATATTAAAATTGCAAAGGTAATTAATAGTGTTCGAGAATCTTCTTAAGAAAATTGCCAGACAATTAAAGAAATATAAATTACCTTATATGGTTATAGGTGGTCAAGCTGTACTTCTCTATGGCGAGCCAAGGTTAACTAAAGATATTGATATAACGCTTGGTGTTGGAATTGAAAAGCTAAAAGAATTAATAAGTTTGTCTCAAAACCTTAACCTTAAAATTCTTGTTGATAATCCTGATGATTTTGTAAAAAGAACTATGGTCTTACCATTAGAAGATAAAAAAAGCGGAATACGAATAGATTTCATATTCTCTTTTTCTGTGTATGCAAATCTGGCAATTCAAAGAGCAGTTGAAATAAAATTTGGAAGAACCCCGGTCAAATTTGCTTCACTTGAAGATGTTGTAATCCATAAAACGATTGCGGGAAGAAATAGAGACATTGAAGATGTTAAAACAATTCTATTCAAAAATCCTTCTTTTGATAAAAACTATATTCTGTATTGGCTGAGAGAGTTTGATAAATCTCTGAAAGAGAATTTTGAAAAGAGATTTAAGCAATTACTTGAAGATTTAAAGTAAGTCTCAAATTTTTTTTGAATTTGTTTTCTATTTAAGGGAAAAGGGGGGACTCAAAGGAATTTAATGTCAATCTTTCAAAATTGGGAAATCAATGACTATGAATTTAATTGAAAGCTATAGAGAAGAAATATAAAAACCCTTCAAGAAGTAAAAACGATATTGGCAAAGCAAAAAAGAGATTTAGTAAAAATATTGAGTAAACAACATTGACCCATTCGGTTCCTGTAAAAAAGGTGAAAAGAATAAAGCAGGAGATTTTGATATTTTTATTTATTGTAATTAATAATAAACTCACTTCATTATGATAATGTAAATATGCTCAAAATTCAGATTTATTATTTGTTTAATTAAAGCGAACCATTGACAAATTCTATCCAGAATTATCTTTCAAGTACATCAACACAAAAGAATGAATAGAATATCTTTAATCGAGATAGTTAAGAAAAAACATAAATGAAAATGATTCTTTGAAGCAATGAACAGTAAATCATCTTTAGAAATTTAGGGTATACTGAATGAAATTAAGTAGTAATTGTTCTTTTTCCCCAGTTCAATAAAAGCATTGAAGATAATTATTAATATTTTATTGAATTCAGGAATTATTTAAAGGCAAGTCAGGATTGTATAAAGTGATAAGATAAAACTTCTGTCTTAATTTGTGCTTCTTAAATAAACTCATTTTAATTAAAAACTTTTCACTAATTTTGAGAAAAAATATGAGAATACCAGTAGTTGTGATTGTTGGAAGACCAAATGTTGGCAAATCCACTTTGTTCAATCGATTAGTCGGTAGAAGAGAAGCAATTGTTGATGCGACATCAGGAGTTACTCGTGACAGAAATTATGGTGAAGTTGAATGGTGCGGGAAAATTTTTAATCTAATTGATACTGGTGGATTTGTTCCGGACTCAGACGATGTTTTTGAGAGAGCAATTGCTGAACAGATTAAAGCTGCCATTGAGGAAAGCGACGCAATTATCTTTCTTTTAGATGCCTATGATGGAATTACTCCAGTTGATAGAATGATTGCAAATCAATTAAGAAAATCAAATAAACCAATTTATGTTGTAATTAATAAAGTCGACACAGCAGAAAAAGAAAATTTAGCTGCTGATTTTTATGAGCTCGGTTTCGATAAAATTTATACGATTTCAGCACAACTTGGAAGAAAAATTGGCGATTTTCTCGATACACTTACAAAAGATTTTCCTGAGAATAAAGACCTCCTCGAAATAAAGTTGGACACTCCAAAATTTGCCGTTGTAGGGAAACCAAATGTCGGGAAATCTTCATTTGTTAATGCTTTGCTCGGTTATGATAAACATATCGTAACTGAAATTCCTGGGACAACTCGTGATGCAATTGATACGACTATCAAATACTACGGTAGAGAAATTGTTTTAATTGATACAGCAGGATTGAGAAGAAGAAGTCGAATTGTCGAAAGTATAGAATTTTTTAGTGTGTTGAGAACACTCAAAGTTTTAGATCGGTGCAATATCGCTATTATCTTAATTGATGCAACTCAGGGTATAGAAAAACAGGATATGAGAATAATTAACGAGGCAATTAAAAGGAAGCGAGGAGTAGTTGTTGCAGTCAATAAATGGGATTTAATTGAAAAAGATTCCAAAACAGCCCATAAATTTGAAGTGGCTTTAAAAGAAATTCTTGGTGAACTTAATTACATTCCAATTGTATTTATTTCAGCATTAAAAAAACAAAGAATTTATCGAGTGATTGATTTATCGTTAAATGTTCTGGAAGAATGGAGTAAAAAAATTCCAACGAGTCAGTTGAATGATTTCCTTGAAAGAACTTTTAGAAATATTTCTTTGCCATCAACTCCAACAGGGAAAGAAATAAAAATTAAATATGGAACTCAGGTGAAGACTTCACCACCTGTCTTTGCATTTTTTACGAATGAACCCAAGCATATTCCAGAACACACAAAAAGATTTATTGAGAATAAGTTTAGAGAAGAATTTGGATTTACTGGAGTTCCACTAACATTTGTATTTAAGAAAAAATGAATCCATTTAAGAAAAAAATAATTGTTGTTGGTGGTAGTGCTGCAGGTCCAGCTGCCGCTGCCAAAGCTAAACGTGTCAATCCAGATAATGAAGTAATTCTCTATGAAGCAGGGAGTTACATTTCCATTGGAACCTGCGAGATCCCTTATGTTCTTTCAGGTGAGATTGATAAAGTTGAAAAGTTGATTTTTTTTACACCCGAGAAATTTGAAAACGAAAAAGGTGTGAAAGTTAAAATAAACCAGAGAGTTGAGTTTATTGATAAACATAAAAAGAAAATATTTGTTCGCGATCTGGTCAGTCAGAAAGTTTATGAAGATCAATATGATAAATTGATTTTATCTACTGGTTCTCTAAAAAAATATCATCCAGCATTTAGAAATGGTCTTCTGAATGTATTTTATCTTAAAACTATTAATGATGTAAAAGCGATTCAGGATTTTATCAGTAAGAATCGTGTCAATTCAGTCCTAGTTATTGGAGCAGGATATACGGGTCTTGAAGCTCTCGAGTTCGTAAAAAATATTGCAAATGATATTTACTTAATTGACATTTCTGAATTGCCATTACCAGGTTATGATTTTGAAGTCAGAAAAATATTAATGGATAAACTATTAGAGAAGAAAATCAATTTCTTTGGTAATGTAAAAGAAATAAAAGTTTTTGAAAAAGATGATAGAGTAACTCGATTGAAAATTAATAACCAACAAATTGAGGTTGATTTCATCTTAATTACAATTGGATTTGAACCTAATAATTCTCTCGCAAAAACAGCAAATCTTGCATTGAATTCACCTTGTGGTTCAATTAAAGTTGATGATAAACAAAAAACTTCCGATGAAAATATTTATGCTGCTGGTGATTGTTGTGGCGTAAAGGAATTTATCACCAAGAAAACAAGATGGATACCACTTGCAAGTTATGCTCATAATCAAGGTCATGTTGCTGGTGCCAATGCAGCAGGTGAACCAGCAACCTTCGGTCAGGTTGTGAGAAATGTTGCTTTTCGGTTTTTTGATTTAAATATTGCAATTGTTGGTTTGACAACTGATGAACTTGAAATGAATCAAATCAAGTTCAGAGAAGTATCTGCAATTGGAAATTCTCGAGTTAAAATTATGCCTTCGGGTCAAAAACATTTTGTGAAAATAAAATTCAAACCAGATGACAAAAAAATCGTCAGTGCAAATCTTATTGGTGGGGACGATATTGTTGGCAAAGCGAATTTAATTTCCTTTGCAATTAAAAATAATCTACCTGTAACTAAATTTTATGAAGCTGATTTTCTTTATACACCCACACTTTCACCATTAGTTGATACACTTTCAATTTTAGGCAAAAAAGCAGGTGAATAAAATGAAATTAAAAAATTTAATCATCGTTGATCATCCTCTTGCAAAAAGAGATTTAACTATTCTTCGTGATAAAAATACAACACCCCTTGAATTCAGAAATGCAATTAAGAGGATTTCTTCAGTTCTGATTACTGCTGTAACAAAAAATTTTGAGCTGAAAGAAATAAAAGTCCAGACGCCATTAGAAAAAACAACTGGATACAAATTAAACCACGATGTTGTGATTGTTCCAATTTTAAGAGCCGGACTAACACTTGTTGATCCGTTTCTTGAAATGATTCCAGATGCAAGTGTGGGTCATATTGGTTTATATCGCGATGAAGAAACACTTAAACCAGTGGATTATTATTTAAAACTTCCAAAAAATATTAAAAGAGCGAAGGTATTAATTATAGATCCAATGCTTGCAACTGGTGGAAGTGCAACTGCAGCAATTTCTTTTCTGAAGGAAAGAGGAGCAAAAGACATTACTCTTGTGTGTCTTGTTGCAGCACCTGAAGGTGTAACAAAAGTTGTAAATGAACATAAAGATGTCAAGATATTTGCAATATCACTCGATAGAACTCTTAACGATCGTGGTTATATTCTTCCTGGTCTTGGTGATGCAGGAGATAGAACATTTGGGACTTTTTGAGAAAATTGTTTACAAAATAGATTTGTTTAATAGCTCACATTAATCTTTATCTGTTTTTAAAATTCTGACAGGTGAGCAATAAATATTTTTTATCCATTTTTTACAGGACTTTTTAATTTTAATTATGGTCATATTCTTGTAATCTGAAATTTCCCTTCCGACTTCGTTTCTTAAAGTGTAACTTTTAATAACATATCTCTGAAATTGATAAAGCATTATAATCTTAAACCTTCAGCGACTAATCATCAAGAATTTTTGATTAGTGATAAAAAAGGTAGAAAAAAATTTAATCTTTCATCTGAAAAATACATTCAGATAATAAAGGTGAGAAAATTACATTCATTCATTTGACTTTTATATTCATTTTAATAATTTGAGTAAGCAAATTTTAAAAATCAGATGACTAGTATCAGTATAAAAGGGTTAGGCAGGTTATTTTCAAATCAGAATGAAAAAAAAGAAGTACAAAGTTTTTTTGCTTGGATAAGATGTATCCACCTGGTGAATGAAAGAAGTTTTAATTTACCAGAATTGGAGTAATCTCTTAAACTTAATTTAATATGAACAAATCTGGAGATACATAAATCTATGAATTTAAAAGATGTTGTTTCTTGTATTGAAGAACTTCGCATGAAACTGGATAGATATCGAAAAGAAAATTTGAAAGAATATCCAACGAGGACAATATTCATAGATCCTCTTTTGCAGGCTCTTGGTTGGGATGTAAGGGATCCCGATGAAGTCCAGCTCGAATATCCAACTATTGATGGCAAATCAGTTGACTATGTTACAAAAGTAAATAGAAAGCCTGTTCTATTTATAGAAGCTAAATCCTTAAATGATCCGCTCACTGATTATAAATCTATAACTCAAGTGGTTGGCTATGCTGCAAATGCTGGTGTCGAGTGGTGTATTCTTACTAATGGCGTGACTTATAAAATATATAGAAGTACAGAAAGAGCCGCAGCTCCAGATAAGTTACTTTTTGAGGTATCAATAGATCCAAAAGAAAATGAAGGAAAACAGATTCAGCAAATTGCAGAACAGTTTTTAAGATTCTCAAAAGAGTCAATGGCAAAAGGGTTGCTTGATGAAATTGGAGAGCAAATCTTCACTACTGGAAAGGTTCGAAAAGCTTTAGATAAAATTTTCCTTGACCCACCATTAAGTTTTATTAGACTCATACGTTCCGTCATCAATGATGAAGAGATTAAACCAGCACAAATTAAGTCAGCACTTAAAAGATTATGGTCTCAATCATCAGAAGTTAAGGATTATCCAGGTAGTAAGAGCATTAAAAAATCTGAAATAAAATTTCATAGAGGCAAAGATTATGGTGAAGAGCATCATATAAAAGGAAAACCCCGTGAGGTTATTGAATTATATCGATTGCTTGATAGATACTGTCTTGAATTAAATCCTTCAACTGTACAAAAAAAGTATCTTTCAAAGTATATCAGTTATATGAATGGGAAGAATATTTTTTGTTGTGCAAATATTCAAAAAAGTGGTCTTCGTGTCTGGTTAAAATTGAATTATTCACAATTAGAAAATCCTCCTGATTATATTCGTGATGTTTCTAATATAGGACATTGGGGAGTTGGCAATACTGAAATTGAAATTGATAACCTTGATAAACTAAACGCTTCTAAACACTTTATAAAACAATCTTTTGAAGAAAATAAATAATTAGTATTCAATTTTGCCGATTGAAGAATAATAGTTTTTCATTTATCACATAGTCTCGACGACTTCTATTTTTGTCTATACTTCTGTCAGATTTTGCTGCTTAAATTTTTCTCTTTTCTAATGTTTACTAATCTTTTCATTTCGAATAGAATTCGTATTGATTAAACTTCAGAAAATCTTAGTCTTTCTTTAATTCATTCCTCTTCTTTTTGTATTTATAATTGCTTGTTTGAATTTCGGGAAGGTTTTTAGTAAGTTAAACATGTCAATTTGATAGACCAATGATAAAAATTTTTATAAAAGGGTTAGGTAGATTAAATTTTAGATCAAAGGGAAAGAATACAAACGATAATTGTTGCTATCTGAGTAGAAATTCATTGATGAAATGATATAAACGAAACTGGTTTATCTCTATCACCGAAATTGGAAGAATTTCCAGACCAGCTTCGGTTATAAGCGAGATTGCTGCACTGTGTACGAGATAGGGAGAAAAGTATGATAGAAATAGAACCAATTCCGGTTCCTATTTTTTACAAAATATGCTTTGTTAATTTCTTTTTTGTAGCTTCTGTTTTCTTTACATCATGCATAGTTCATCAAGATTATCCATCGTCAAAAAGAACTGGATTAAATAATCCTTCCGACCTCTGTCTAATCAATATTGAAGGCACTAGTAAAAAAAAGTGCGTTGAAAATTTTGATACTGATAAATGGTATCTCTCCAGCATTAATACGAGATTATTGTGGGATTCTTCAGGATCTCGACTTGCTTTAAGCATTAATCATGAGTTTGGGGTTGTGGGTGAGAACAATGGTATTATAATATTAAACAGAGAAGGAGAAATAATTGCGGACTACCGTGAGAAAGAAAGATATTTTATTTACGATAGTTCAGTCTCCTGGTCACCCGATGGAAAGTCACTCCTTTTCTCAAAACAAGGACTCAACCCTGCTTTTTCCTTTGAGGAGTATGAGAGCGGTATTTATATTATGAAAGATGATGGGACTAATATCAATCACATAATTACTTGTAACTAAAGGGAGGTACTCGATATGTCTTTTTTAAAAAAACTTTTGTTTGCATCACTAACTGTTTTTTCTTTCAGTTGTGCGCCTATATCAACATTTCAATCTCCAGCAATTGAAGATAACTTTTTAATTGGATTTGGTTATGGCTTATTGCCTTTCTCATCAATGATGGATATTAATGTATGGTATAGATTACCTCTTTCTTCTCGATGGGAATATGGAATGCGAGCTGGCCTTTTTGAGGGACTTTCCATCGATTTAAAATATAACTTCTTACAATCCTTTATTCTGGCAAGCGGTGATCTTTCATTTACTCCTGTTGAAGGAAATACATATATCAGTCCAATGATTCTGGTAGGGACAAAAAGAATATATGGTGGTTATAAACTTGCTTACCCGATTACCACTTGGGAAGCTGAACCATTAAGGATTATTATGATCGGGGCTACAATTGGGAACAAGATTAGAATTATGCCTGAAATAAATTTTTGGAACGAACTGGATAATCCTAAAAAAATAGAAGTCACTTATGGTCTAGGTATAGCTTTTTCGATCTCTGGCAAATCAAAGGAAAAACAAAAATAGAACTACTGAAAGTAGAACGGTTTACAAGCTAAATAAAAACGATTGACGCATTTTATTAGCTTAATAATTGATTCGTGTTGATATAAATTAAAATGTCCGATTTACTGTTTTTTCAACAGGTAAATTTGTTGAGTGATTCTCATCATCTAATTTTTGATAATAGCTTTAATGATATTAGATAAATCAGAGAGGTTAAGACTATTAAAATCCAATCTGATGAAAGAATGACCAGCTTATTCAAGAGAGCAATTATTCTATTAATAGTTTTTATTTTTTTTGAGATAAATAAGTTGGAAGAATAATCTATTTGAGCCTTATCAATTTTTGAAATTAATTTTTAGAAGTTATAAATTTTTATAAGAATCATATTAAATAGGGAGTCAAAAATGAGGAAGAGGCTTTTCAGAGTTTTCATATTTTTACTTTCAATTGCTATCTTTTCTTTCTTGCAAAATGCTTGCAAAGAGTCGCCAAATGAGCCAACCAAACCAACTTTCCAGGAAAGACTAAATGATTTTTGGGTATATTATCCAGAGCTTGGTGAGGGGAGAGTGCCTTATTCTGTACTTCCTATTGATACTTTTTACATTGATGAAATTTTACCATTGGGACATCTTTTTCCACCTGAACATCCCATACCAACCACACATACTTACTGGATATTGAATATGTATGATTCTGAAGGAAAACTAAATGGATTTAATAAACCAGTAAGATCACCGGCTAATGGTGTCATAACGAAAATTATTTATGCCAGATGGGCAAATCTCCCGGATTATTCTGTTCACATTCGTCACAGTAATTCTTTTCTAACAATATTTAATCATCTTTCCTCAATTAGTCAGGAAATTCTTGATCGCATCGGTCAACCATTAAAAGAAGGTTATGATGGTAACAAGGTTTACATTCCAGTTGAAGCAGGAGATACAATTGGCAGAACATCAGCAGGACAGAGTTTTGCTCTTGATATGGGTGCTTATGACCGTAATGTTTTAAGTTATATTCATCCCGAGAAATATCCACTACCTCAACAACATGCGATTTCTCCTCTTGATAATTTTACTCCAGAATTGAAAGAAGTCGTCTTTAAAAAAGTTTTGAGAATTGCTCCACCTCGTGGTGGTCAATACGATTTTGATATTAAAGGGAAGTTGGCAGGTAACTGGTTTTTTGAGGGTACTGATGGTTGGAGTGGGAGTGACGGGTATAAAAATTATCTTTCTTTCGCATATGATGTATACGATCCAGCTTATTTGAGAGTAAGTCTTGGTGAAAAATTAGGTGGTGGATTATATAGGGTTAAAAATAATGCACCGGATTTTAAAAATATTAGCGTTAATTCCGGAAAAGTCATTTATCATTTGATACCAACAAGAGAAGGTGTTGAATTTCTGGGTTGGTTAGATTACTATGCTCAGACTGTGAGTCACACACTTCTGGTTCAAATGCTAAGCGATGAAAAAATTAAGGTTGAACTTTTTGATGGAGAGAATCCAAATCCCAGTTTCACTGGTAATGCAAAAATTTGTACAAGATAATTTTAAGTGAAAGGCAGTTAATATAATTTTGTTTGAAATATTATTTCCTGTATTAAATGGTAAGTTGTGATGATTATGATTATTTGATGCTTTAATTATAGTAATTCTTGACCTCGAATAAATAGAGGTTATAAAACAAGCAAAGTTGATGCTGTAACTAAGATTTTGCAACAAAAAAATTTTATTAATTAGATTTTAAGATAAAACGCGGGCTTTCAGGCATAACTGATTAAAGCTGGAACTATAAAATTTAGAAAGAGTAATCTATCTTGATTTTGAGAAAATACTTGTTAAATTATAAGTAGAAATGGATTAAAACTATGTTCAGTAATCGCTACCAGAGAATGTATAATAACTTAATTGAAGTTTGTAGAAAAAATTTAAGTAGTTTCGATGAAAATCTGATTCACAATGCCTTTGATTTTGCTTTAGAAGCTCATAAAAAAGATTTAAGGGCATCGGGTGAACCATATTTTGACCATCCATACGAAGTTGCATTGATTATTGCTAAGGAGATTCCACTTGATGATATCTCAATTGCTTCGGCTCTATTGCACGATGTTCTTGAGGATACCGAAATTACTTACGAAATGCTTGTCAAACGTTTCAATCAAACTGTAGCTGAAATAGTTGATGGCGTTACTAAAATTGGAGGTGTAATTAGAGACCACGATGCAAGTCAGGCCGAAAACTATCGTAAGCTACTCCTTTCAATGGTGAAGGATATCAGGGTTATCTTGATAAAGTTTGCTGATCGACTTCACAATATGCGGACTCTCGAGTTCCTTTCGAGAGAAAAACAGATTCGAATTGCCAAGGAAACAATGCAAATTTATGTTCCATTTGCTCACAGATTTGGTCTTGCTCAGATAAGATGGGAACTTGAAGATCTTGCTTTCAAATATCTCGATCCACAAGCTTATGAAGATATCAGAAAAAAATTGAAGGCTACTCGAAGAGAAAGAGAAGCTTATATCAAAAAAACTATCGCTCCAATTAAACAGAAATTGGATGAAGAAGGTTTGAAATATGAAATAGAAGGAAGACCAAAACACTTCTACTCGATTTATCGAAAAATGATAAATCGGGGAAAATCTTTCGAAGAAATTTATGACCTCTTTGCAATTAGAATAATTTTAGACACTGAAAATATTTATGAATGTTATAATGTGCTTGGAATAATCACTCAAATTTATAGACCGGTTCCAGATCGACTTCATGATTATATCGCCTTACCTAAATCAAATAACTATCAATCGATTCATACAACTGTTGTAGGTCCTGATGGGAAAATGGTAGAAATCCAGATTCGGACAAGAAGAATGCATGAGATTGCTGAGAAAGGTGTTGCTGCCCACTGGCGATACAAGGATTCATATAAACCATCAAACAAAGAAATAGAGGAATGGGCAGACTTCATTAGAGATATTTTTGAAAATGCTTCAAATCGTGAAGAGGCAAGTCGGGATATAATTGAGAGTTTTAAATTAAATCTTTATCAAGATGAAATTTATGTTTTCACTCCTAAAGGTGATTTAAAAGTTTTGCCAAAAGGAGCCACACCAATTGATTTTGCTTTTCAAATTCACACTAAGGTTGGATTTCATTGCATTGGTGCGAAAGTCAATGGGAAGATTGTCCCTCTGGATACAAAATTAAATAGTGGCGATCAGGTTGAAATCCTTACCTCCAAAAATCAAACTCCAAACAAGAGCTGGGAAAAATTTGTAGTAACCTCAAAAGCTAAACAGGAAATTCGTAAATGGATAAAACAGGAAGAAAGCAAGAAGGTTGAAGAAGGGAAAATCTTAGTTGCGAAGGCATTAAAAAAATTAAAGCTTCATATCAATAACGATGATCTTTTAAAGTTAGTTCATAAAGCTAAATTTGATAACTTAAACGAATTTTATAAAGCTGTTGTATCTGGTTCAATTGATGTAGAAGAATTTTTAACTCAAAAAACTGAACCAGAAAAACCAGAAAAAGAAGAGGAAGTTGAAAAACTCGATTTTGAAAAATTTGCCGATACAGCACGAGAACAGATCGGAGGAGTTTTAATTGCTGGTGATAAACTTGATGTTCTTCACAATTATGCTAAATGTTGCAATCCAATTCCTGGCGATGAAATACTTGGATTTATCACTCGAGGTGAAGGTGTAAAAATTCACCGGAAAAACTGTAAGAATTTAGAACGATTAATGAAACTCCATGAAGGAAGAATTATTGATGTTGGTTGGCCCAATACTGACGGAAATTATTTCATAGCTGCAATAAAAATTGTTGGGGAAGATCGACCTGGTATGCTCAGTGAAATTTCTCAAACAATTGTAAATACTCAAAACACAAATATTAAAAGTGTGAATTTTCAAACTCATCGATCAATTTTTTATGGAACAGTTAGTGTTAATGTAAAAAATCTTGATCACCTTAATCGAATAATTGAAAGACTTAAAAAAATTCCTGGCATTGAAACAGTCGAAAGATTTGAAGTAACAAATTAATTTTTATGGGTAGAATTTTAGGAATTGATTTTGGAGTAAAAAGAATAGGACTTTCACTATCTGACCCGACTAAAACATTAGCTTCCCCACTTCCAACAATTCAAAATGATCATAAGACGATTGAAAAAATAATTAATATCATAAATCAAAATGAAGTTGAGAAAATTGTAATTGGTTATCCTGTTAATATGAACGGTTCTAAATCTGAAATATGTAAATTTGTGGATGAATTTATCAGTGATCTCACAAAAAAAATTGATATTGAAATAATCAAGAGAGATGAGAGATTAACTTCATATATTGCTGAGCAACAAATTCTTGAATCAGTAAAATCAAAAAAGAAAAGACAGGATAAATCATTAATCGATCAATTTTCTGCTCGAATAATTTTACAGGAGTATCTCGATGAAATCAAAAGCAATAAGTCTTAAAATACTTCCATTTTTAATTTTACTTACAATTAATTGCATGGGACAAAATATGAACAATCAATTCTCCCTTGGTGGTGATTGGTTTTATAAACTTGATGAACAAAGGGTTGGAATAAAAGAAAAGTGGTTTGAAAAAAACAATGTCAGATATGATGGTAATTTAAAAGTTCCAGATTTTTTTGAAACTCAAATCTCAAAAGAATTCGATGGATGGTTATGGTATTTCCGTGAATTTGATTTTTCATCTTCTCCTGAAGAGAAAAAACTTGCTTTATTTTTTGAAGGTGTTGATGATGATGCATCAATATGGATAAATGGTAAATTCGTTGGTGAGCATAAAGGATACAGTGAAAGATTTTATTTTGATATCAGTCAATTCGTTAATGATGGAAAGAATTTTATAACTGTTCTTGTTTCAGACCAAGGTGGTCCTGGTGGAATTTATAAGCCTGTTTATTTAAAATATTATTCCACTGAACAAGAATTATTTGAAACAGAATATTCCAAACAAGTTGCTCGAAAATCTCTTGATTGGGTGAAAGAAGGAATCATTTATGAAATTTTTCCCAGATCATTTTCAAAAGAAGGAACATTTAAATCAATAATTAAAAAATTACCATATCTAAAAGACCTGGGTGTAACAATTTTATGGATTATGCCTGTTCATCCAATCGGTGAAATCAAACGAAAAGGTAATCTTGGTAGTCCATATTCAGTTAAAAATTATTATGAAATTAATCCTGAATATGGAACAAAGGAAGATTTCAAGGAACTTATTCTTGAAGCACACAAATCTGGATTTAAAGTGATAATTGATGAAGTATTAAACCATTGTGCCTGGGATAATGAACTTGTTAAAAAGTATCCTCAATGGTTTACTCATGATAAAGATGGAAATATGATCCCACCTAATTCAAGCTGGACTGATGTCGTTGATTTTAATTACGACAATCCTGAATTGAGAAAGTATATGATTGATGTTTTAAAATACTGGGTTAAAGAATTTGATATTGATGGTTACCGAATGGATGTGAGTGAACTTGTTCCAACAGATTTCTGGGAAGAAGCAAGAAATGAACTTGAAAAAATTAAGTCACAATTCTGGTTGTCTGAAGGCACTTTACCTGAACATCATCTTAAAGCATTTGATATGACTTATTCCTGGAATGTTTATGATTTATTCAAACCTTTGTTAGACGATGAGAAAAGTCCTCAAACATTATTCAATACACTCAAAATTGAAAAATATACATTTCCGAAAAATTCATTAAGAATGAGATTTAATGAAAATCATGATAAGATTCGGGCAACTGAAATTTTTGGATACGATGGTTCTTTATTGACTGTAGCTGTTGTGTTTTCATTAAATGGTGTTCCTTTAGTTCATGCTGGTCAGGAAGTAGGTGAAAAAGAATTCTCATCTTTGTTTGAAAAGACAGAAATCAATTGGGAACAAAATTTAAACACAAATGAACATTACAACCTGATAAAAAAATTGATTCAACTCAGAAAAAATATTCCAGGACTCTCACTCGGTGAAATTACCCCAATAAGTATTGACGATAAAATTCTTGCATTCACAAACACTAATAGTGGAAAGGGAATTTGTGCATTCTTCAATTTCAGTAAAAATGTAAAAAGTATTGACCTGAATTTTGTCAATGAACTTAAATCCTTTAAATATGATTTGAAAAATATAACTGGTAGAAAATTTTCCATTGATGAAGAAAGAATGGGTAGACCAGCCGATAAAATTATTAATCTTGAACCAATGGGATTTGCAATTTTTGAAATTTCAAAGTGAGATAATTGATTTAAAATTTTTTCACACTCATAACTCGAAAACAAAAGATAAGTAATTGAAAAGTTTTTGAACTCTTTATGAAACGATGTGAATAATTTTTTTAAGCTCTTTACTCTAATGTTTTGTATACAAGAATTACTTAAATGTGTTTTGGTTGATATAAAATGTGAATAAAAATTTTTAAAAATCAATTGACAAATATCAAAATCTCATTTATTTTTACAAAAAAATATGGAGCATAAAAATATGACTTTAGACGCACTCGGAATGATCGAAACCAAAGGATTAGTTGGTGCGATCGAAGCGGCGGACGCAATGGTGAAAGCCGCGAAAGTTGAACTCATCGGGAAAGAAGTTATCGGTGGCGGTTATGTCACCGTTATGGTTCGCGGCGATGTGGGAGCAGTCAAAGCCGCAACCGATGCAGGTGCCGCTGCTGCTCAAAGAGTTGGTGAGCTTGTATCTGTCCATGTCATCCCAAGACCTCACGCTGATGTTGAATTAATTCTCCCAAAAAGACCAAAACAATAATCAATGGAATTAGCACTCGGTTTAATTGAAACAAAGGGATTAGTCGGAGCTATAGAAGCTGCTGATGCAATGACCAAAACTGCCAATGTTCAGTTAATTGGTAAAGAATACGCAAAGGGAGGTTTGGTTACAATTAAAATTATGGGCGAAACAGCTGCAGTCAAAGCTGCCGTTGATGCAGGTGCAGCTGCTGCCCAGAGAGTTGGGCAACTTATTTCGGTGCACGTTATTCCTCGACCTGATGATCAAACTGATTTAATCGTATTTGATCAGGCAGTTAGAAATTATGTTTCTGATGATTCCAGTGATGGTGTTGCAGAAAAAGTGAAAAAGAAGAGAGGAAGGAAAAAGAAAAGTGAACCGACTCTCTTCGACTTGAATGAACAACCATCGAAAGAATTAGTTGATCCAAAAACTCTCGATTACTCAACTCTTGAAGGGATGACAGTAGAAGAATTAAGAAGGCTCGCTCGCAAAACTCAGGGTTTCCCGATTTACGGAAGAGAAATTTCAAGAGCCAATAAATCAACTCTTCTAAATTTCTTCAAACAATTAATGTAAATGTCTAATTATTTTTTTGAAAGATTTATATAACTCCACAACTTTGTGGAGTTTTTTTGTATGAAAAAAGAACTACCCATTTTTGGAATTTTTATTTTTATCGCTTTCATCTTCTGGGGTTCAATTACCCTCAGTGAAGAGTATACTATTAATCTTACTGTGCCGATCAAAATACTTTTACCAGCACCGAAATTTGCAATTGAAGGTGATGTTCCAGAAAACTTAAATATCAGAATAAGAACAATCGGGTGGGAAATTGTTAAGCTAAAGTATTTTCAAAGACCTGTTTTTGAACTTGTTATTAACGAACCAATAGAAAATTTTACTTTTAATATGAATTCAATTTCGAATGATCAATTAGGTTTATCTCCCTATGCTAAAATTGTCAATATTAGACCCGATGTGATTCGACTAAATTTTAATATGTCTGTTGAAAAGAAAATTAAAATTTATCCTCGCCTGATTTTTACTCTTAAAGAAGGTTATGATATCGTTTCTCCTGTAAAAATTGAGCCAGAATCAATTTTAATCAAAGGTTCAAGAAAAGTCGTGTCGAAAATTGATTCATTGCCCACTGAAACTATTCAACTTTCTGAATTATCTGAGTTCACAACGATTGATACAAAATTAATTGATACTCTGAGTAATTTGATCACCTATGATAAAATTAGAGTAAAAGTGTCCTTTGATGTTCAGCAAATTGTCGATCGAGATTTCGAAAAAATTTCAATTACTTTAATAAATGCACCGCCAAATAAAGATATAGTTTTATTTCCTTCTTTTGTGGATGTAAAACTAAGAGGTGGGATTTCCATCCTTGGAACTCTTCATAACGATTCATTAAAAGCATTTGTTGACTTAAAAAAAATTTCATCTGAAGAGGAAGAAATTATTCCTGAATTTCAAATTCCCTTCGGAGTAAGAGTTGTAGATTATTTCCCAAAACATTTCAAACTAATTTTTAGAAGATAAGATGTTTATTACATTTGAAGGAATTGATGCCTCTGGCAAATCAACACAAATTAAATTACTTGAACAGTATTTAATTGAACAGAATTTCAAGGTAATTGTAGTCCGTGAACCTGGTGGAACTAAACTTTCTGAAGAGATAAGAAATATTCTTCTTTCAAAAGAAAATTTCAGTATGGTGAAGGAATGTGAGATTTTCTTGTTTTCTGCAAGTCGAGCTCAACTTGTGCGAGAAGTGATAATTCCAAAATTAAAAGAAGGTTTTATTGTTCTTTCTGATAGATTTCATGATTCGACAACTGCTTATCAAGGAACAGGTCGAGATATAAAATTAGAAGATGTTTTTGTTATTCATCGAATTGCTATTGATGATTGCATTCCCGATCTTACTTTTTTCCTTGATATTCCTTTTGAGGAATCAATCAGAAGAAAAAAACTTATTGAACTTTCTCCTGATCGAATTGAATCAATGGGAAAAGAATTCTTTGAGCGAGTAAGAGAAGGATATCTCCAGATCCAGAAAAGAGAACCAGATAGATTTAAAATAATAAATGGAGTTGGCAGTCCTTCTGAAATACATAAACAGATTGTGCAAATCTTTAATGATAAATTAATAACCCTGCGAGGATTAAGATGAAAAGAAAATATTTAATAATAATTTTATTGTTCGTTTTTGGAACAGGATTCATTCTTACTCAATCGGATGAATATTTTGAGATAATGAGAAGTATTGAACTATTTGGTTCCACCTATCGAGAAATTGTTTCAAACTATGTGGACAATGTTTCTCCTAAAAATCTGATGAAGAGAGGAATTAATGGAATGCTCGAAAGCCTTGATCCTTTTTCAAACTTCTTTGATGAAACTGAAAAAGGTGAAATTGATTTACTCACAACAGGGAAATATGGTGGAATTGGAATTCTCATTGATTCAAGAGGTGGTGAATTAGTTGTTATGGAAGTAATGCCAGGTTATGCTGCTCAGAGACAGGGAATTAAAGTCGGAGATATTATTGTATCAATTGATGATGAAGAAGTAAATACAGAGAACATCGATAAACTAACAAAGAAAGTAAGAGGTGAACCAGGAACAGAAGTTAAATTAAAAATCAAGAGACCAGGTGAGCAAAAAGTTTTAGAATTTCATTTAATTAGAGAAGAAATTAAAGTTCAAAATATTTCACTTGCCGATTTTGTCACTGATGAAGATGGAATCTTTTATGCAAAGATTGACCGTTTCTCAAAAAGAGTTACCGAAGAATTTTATGAAAGAGTGAAAGAGGCAAAAAAACAAAATGGAATTAAAGCAATAATACTTGATTTAAGAAGCAATCCAGGTGGTTTGCTTCAAAGTGCAATTGAATTACTCGAACTATTTATTCCAAAAGGTGAATTAATACTTTTTACGAAAGGTAGAACTGAAGAAACACAACAAGAATTTTACTCGAGAACCACACCTCAATTTGGTGATGTTCCACTTATTGTTTTAATTGATGAAAACTCTGCCAGTGCAAGTGAAATTGTAGCTGGTACAATTCAAGACTTGGATAGGGGAGTGATTATTGGCGAAAAATCTTTCGGCAAAGGTCTTGTGCAAACAGTCATTCCACTGCCTTACAATGCCAGCTTGAAATTAACAACGGCAAGATATTATACACCAAGTGGAAGGTGTATTCAAAAACTGGATTACCTTGAAAAGACTAAAGATGTATTAAAAGCAAATCTTGATACTGGTAAGATTTTTTACACAAAGAATAAAAGGATTGTTTATAGTGATGGTGGTGTAACTCCTGATACAATCATTAAACATAATAGCCAACCTGAAATAGTTAAAGAACTACTGAAGAAAGGAATGTTTTTCAAATTTGTTTCCGAAAAATTATCAATAGATAAAAACTTTAATATGGAAAATCTGAATGAAACAAAATTTTTAAATGAATTCATTGCTTTCTTACAGAAATCAAAATTTGAATATCAACCTTCTTCTAAGAAATTACTGGATGACTTAATGAAACAGATTGAAGCGAATGGAAACAATAAAAAGCTGTTGAATGAACTGAAAAAAATAAAATCTGAATTTTCTGTAAACTTTTCCGATGAAATTGTTGCTCACAAAGCAGATGTAATGGCATTCCTTAAAGGTGAATTAGCCAATCAATTAAATGACCCTCAATTAAAACTTGAACATCTCAAGAAATATGATGAGGATTTTAAGACAGCCCTTTATGTTCTAAAGAATCAAAATCTTTATTCAAGATTTCTTGGATTGAAATGATTGAGTTAATTGCTATTTGCGGATATTTATTGCTTGGACTATTTGTCGGATTTGTTGCTGGTGCTTTCGGAATAGGTGGAGGTGTAGTAATGGTTCCTTCATTCTTGTTTTTGTTTAGCTTGCATGGATTTCAACCCGATGTAATTCCAAAATTTGCCATTGGAACAAGTCTATTTGCTTCTGTACTTGCATCAAGTTCAGGTGCCTTTACTCATCTTAAAAATAAAAATATAAATGTTTCGCTGGGAATAATTACAGGTTTATTTGCAGTGGTTTCAAGTTTTTTCCTCTCGAAAATTGCAATTAAACTTGACGCAAGAACACTGAAAATAATTTTTGCTTTTGTTCTCATACTTGTTACAATTCGTCTTTTAACAGATCAAAGTAACGATGATAAATCATCTCAACTCTGGAAATTTTCTTATCTGTTCGCTCCATTATTAGGAATTGTCGTAGGTTCTCTTTCAGCTTTTGCAGGTGTAGGTGGAGGAATTATCGCTGTTCCAGTCTTGCATTATATATTTAAGTTAAGATTTAAAACTTCAATAGGGACAAGCAATCTTATAATAATTTTCTCAGCCCTTTCAGCAGCAATATCTTATATTTTGAGTGGATTGGAATTGAATTATAATCACAGCTTTACACTTGGTTATGTATATTTAATTGCTGCAATACCTGCAGGAATTGGTACACTGGTTTCAGCAAGATGGGGTGCAAATTTTACTCACAGAACAAATTTGAAAGCACTTAAAATTTTATTTGCAGTTTTAATAATTGCAGTCGATATCAAGATTCTTTTTGATGTTTTTGGTTAAGAATTAATTTTACTTTGTTAATCAATTCTTCTTTGAAGAAAGGTTTTGAAATATACTCGTTGCAACCCATTCCTAAAAATTTTTCACGATCTCCAATCATTGCATAAGCTGTGACTGCAATTATTGGAATGTTTTTGAATCTCTCATCTCGTCGGATAAGTTTTATTGCATCTGTTCCATCAATTTTCCCCGGGAGATTAATGTCGAGTAAAATCAAATCATAATCCTTTTCAGATAGAAGTTGTAATATGTTCTCAGCGTGAATACTACAATCAATATCAGCAATCTGACGAAGAAATATTTTTACAAGTTCCTGGGTATCCAGATTATCTTCTATGTATAATATTTTCGCTCTTGGTTCCATAATTGCCTATTTCTTTTTTGTAATAATAATTTAAGTTTTAATGAATTTCAATTGCTTTGAGGTATTGATTTAATCATGTGTCAGCATATTATATCAATTTAAGTCGAGGCAAAATACAAAAAAACAGAGATTGTTCTTTTGATTGATTGGTGAATGTGAACTAAAGGTTGTGGATAAGGTACAGGGTTGACTAAAGAAAATTAGTCTGTCAGGGATTATCCAAAAAGTAATATTTTGTCACCCTGAATTTATTTCAGGGTCTATTTTTGGTTTATAATTACAAGTTTAGATGCCGAAATGAATTCGGGATGAAACTTTTTGGACAGCCCCAAGGGTAACAGTACAATACTTTTTAGCCAACTCCTCGATTATGGAAACATAAATTCAAGTTTAAATTTCGAAATAATACTAACATAAATTCAGAACATAATTCGCCACAACACTTTTTAGATAACTCAATGTTTCAGTTTTTATTTTTTTAGATAATCTCGAGATTAGAAGCAAGTTCGTTTTCGAAATTATAATTTCTGGTTAGCTCCGATGTTGAAGAGAATTTTCATTCATAATAAATCAATTTCTCTTATTTCAAAATTTTTAATTAATCTCTACAAAAATTTTTTGTATTAAAATTCTTTGATTTTAGTCTCTTCGTTTTTAATATTGAAGCCATTAAAAGATTATTTGAGATGAAAAAAGACTTTGCATTCACTACCTCGAGGCAAAATTTAATTCGTGGAACAGTTTTTTATAATTCCAATCCTGAAAATCTTCCAGCTGTTTTTATAATACATGGATTTAAAGGATTTAAGGATTGGGGATATGTTCCTTTTTTCGCTCAGGAACTTGCTGATAATGGATTTTTTGTTGTGACTTTTAATTTTTCCCACAATGGAATTGGTGAAAATCCTTTTGAATTTACAGAACTCGAAAAATTTGCAAACAATACCATTTCACTTGAAGTCTCGGAACTGGATGAACTTATTGATTTTTATAATAATGGTGGCTTTGGATTTGAAGGTAGAAATAATCTCATCGGTTTAATTGGTCATTCTCGTGGCGGAGCAATTGCTCTTATCACTACTAATGAAGCTTATCAAAATAATGAAATCAGAAATATAAAAGCTTTATGTTTATGGGGAACGATTTCAACTTTTGAAAGATATTCGAAACATCAGGTTGAGACCTGGAAAAAGCTTGGTTATCTCGAAGTCATAAATTCGAGAACAAATCAGGTAATGAAATTAAACAAAATTTTATTAGAAGATTACGAAGCCAACAAAGAGAGATTTAATTTATTAAAATGTATTTCACAAATTAAAGTACCTGTGCTGATTGTTCATGGTGATCAGGATTTAACAGTTCCGATTAATGAAGCTTATCAATTATATGAAGCGAGCAATAAGGATTTAACTGAATTTGTTATTATTTCTTCAGCTGGACATACTTTTAATATTGTTCATCCATACGCTGGTTCAAATCCCCAATTTGAACAGGTAAAAGCAAGAACAATTGATTTTCTTCTCAAACATCTCACTAAAAATTGAGGTTCTGATGAAACCATTTATCTTTTCAATTGTGCTTCTTGTTGCAATTGTGATTTTTTATTTCTCATTAAAAAAATTATACAAAGGTCTTCTAATTGGAAAACCTGAGAATCGATTCAATAATATTCTGGAACGATTGAAAAATGTTCTTGTAGTTGCTCTGGCTCAATCAAAACTTTTTAGAGAACCTATTGCTGGATTAATGCACGCTTTCATATTCTGGGGATTCTGTGCTTTATTAATTGTTGTGATTGAATCAATCATCCAAGGATTTTATCCATATTTCTCTTTTAATTTTCTTGGTTATTTTTATTCAGCAATTACATTTACTCAAGATTTGTTTGGACTTTTAGTCGTTACAGGTGTTTTGATTGCTGTATTCAGAAGATTTATTCTCAATGTTCCTCGACTTCATTCTGAAAAAGATGGTAATATGGATGCTGCCTTCATTCTCTCTTTAATTTTTATTGTTATTGTTTCGATGTTTGGTCAGAATATTCATAATTATCACACTGATAGTTATGCCTATCGATTCATTAGCGACTTTTTGAGAAGTTCGCTTGAAATTAAAAAGAGTCACATTGTATATGAATATTTCTGGTGGATACACATTGTAACTATTCTGGTTTTTTTGAATTATCTCCCTTACTCCAAACACTTACATGTGCTCACATCAATTCCAAATGTTTTTTTCGCAAAACTTAAATCAGAAAAAAATGTTCTCAAGCCATTAAATCTTGAAGATGAAACAGCTACTGTTTTTGGAGCTTTAGATATCGAGCATTTAAGCTGGAAACAATTATTTGATAGTTACACCTGTACTGAATGCGGAAGATGTACAGCAGCATGTCCTGCTAATTACACAGGCAAAAAACTTTCTCCAAGAAAAATAATTATGGATGTGCGGCACAGAGTACATGATTTAACTTTTTATGGAGATAATCAATCAATTAAAGAAAAAGTTTTGATCCATAATTATATAAGTGATGAAGAAATCTGGGCATGTACAACCTGCAATGCCTGTGTAACTGAATGTCCAGTTCTTATTGAGCATATCGATACAATTGTTGATTTAAGAAGAGGTTTAGTTTTAACTGAATCTAATTTCCCATCTGAATTGAATGTTGTATTTAGAAATCTGGAAACAAATTTTACTCCATGGGCTTTCAGTTATATGGATAGGTCAGCATGGGCAGAAGGACTTGATGTTAAAATTGCTTCAGAGGATAATTCACCAGAGTTGCTTTTCTGGGTTGGATGTGCTGGTTCGTTTGACGAACGATATAAAAAAGTAAGCAGGTCAATTGTTAAAATTTTGAAAAGTGCTGGAATTGATTTTAAAATTCTCGGCACTGAAGAAAAATGTAATGGTGACGCTGCAAGAAGATTGGGCAATGAATATTTAGCTCAAATGTTAATTAATGAAAATATTCAAACACTTGAAAAATATAATGTAAAAAAGATTTTAACAGCCTGTCCACATTGTTATCATTCATTAAAAAATGAATATCCACAATTTGGTGGAAAGTATGAAGTCGTTCATCATACAGAATTAATATCTCAATTGATTAAGGATGGTCAATTGAAGATAAGTCAAGAAATTAAATCACAGGTCACTTATCATGATTCTTGTTACCTTGGCAGGTATAATGAGATTTATGACTCACCACGTCAAACACTGACTTCAGTAAATGGAATAGAATTAAAAGAAATGAAAAGAAGTTTTGATAAAGGCTTTTGCTGTGGTGCTGGAGGTGGCAGAATGTTTCTAGAAGAGAAAGAAGGAAAGAGAATTAATATTGAACGAACTGAAGAAGCTCTTTCTCTTAATGTAGATACAATTGCAACTGCTTGCCCATTCTGTATGACAATGTTAAGCGATGGAGTTAAAGCTAAAGATGCAATCGAACAGGTTAAAGTGAAAGATATTGCTGAAATTGTTGCAGAAAGTATTGAGTGAAATTAATTACTCACTATCGCTTGAAGCTGTTTACTAATTAACTCAATAATTCATCATAAAAATTTAAATTGCGATTTGAAATTTTAATATTCAGGAGAAATTATGTCGAAGAAAAAATATTTATCAGGAAAGAAAATAAATACAAAACCAATTAAACCTAATATTTCAGTTGTTGAACTTGTTGATGATTATTTTCAAGCTTACAATGCAGGAAGACTTTCTGATGCCTGTAAACTTTTCACTGAAAAGATGCTCGAATCTGATGTGACTATTGGAATGAGTTTAACGGGTGCTTTAACACCAGCTGGGCTGGGAGGAACTTGCATTGTTCCATTGATAAAAGCTGGATTTGTTGACTGGATAGTCTCAACTGGTGCAAATCTTTATCACGATACACACTTTGGACTGGGTTTAAGTCTTCATAAAGGCAAACCAAATGTTGACGATAGAGATTTGAGAGAAAAAGGAGTTGTTAGAATTTATGATATTCTTTTTGATTATAGAGTGCTTCTTTCAACAGATGCTTTTTATCGCAGTGTCTTGAAAAGCGAAATATTTCAGAAAGAAATGAGCACAGCAGAATTTCATTATCATCTTGGGAAATTTGTTTACGAGCGTGAAAAAGCACTTGGACTTCCTCATCATTCAATACTTTCAAATGCTTATTTGTTCGATGTTCCAATTTATACTTCATCTCCTGGTGATTCTTCAATTGGAATGAATGTAGCCGCAATGGCTTTGCATGGAAATAAATTTAAATTTGATGTCAATAAAGATGTAAACGAAACAGCAGCAATTGTTTTAAATGCAAAAATCAATGGTGGTAAAAGTGGTGTTTTGATATTCGGTGGGGGTTCACCAAAAAATTTTATGCTTCAAACCGAGCCACAGATTCAAGAAGTACTTGCAATTAATGAAAAAGGTCACGATTACTTTTTGCAAGTAACTGATGCAAGACCAGATACAGGTGGACTTTCTGGAGCTACACCATCAGAGGCTGTCAGCTGGGGAAAAGTTGATCCAAATAAATTGCCTGATACAGTTGTTTGTTATATCGATTCAACTGTAGCGATGCCAATCATTACTTCTTATGCTCTTCATAAAAGAAAACCGAGAAAGCACAAACGACTTTATAAAAAACTTCCTGAGATGATGAACACATTGATTGATTTACATCAAAAAAGTTTGAAAAAAATTAAAAATTGGTAATTCAAAGGATTGTTCTATGCCTTTTATTCTTTATATTAGTGCAAACAAAATCTCAAAAAATAAAATCTGGAGGTTTAAATGAACAAATTAGATGAATTAAAAAACTTCATTGACTCAATGCAGGGAGATTATGAAAAATTCTTTGTTAAAGGTAAGAATGCTGCAGGAACCAGACTGAGAAAATCCTTGCAAGAACTGAGAAGAATGGCTCAGGAATTGAGAAACGAAATTCAAAAAGTTCGATTGGAAAGAAAAGGTCAGAAACCTGAGGCTTCAGAAGAAAAAAATTCGTCTGAGACATCAGGAAGTGGTGAAAATTTCTAAGAAATTCAAGGCGGTTATCAATTGCCGCCTTTTCTTTTTTTAATTTGACACATTGTAATTCAATCACTTCTTCTTAAAACTCAATTAATATCTTATGAAATCCGCTCTAATTTTTTGTAATGGTGCCCCTGTTAAAAAGTCGATTTATCAACAATTAAAAAAAAGATTTAATCCTTATTTAATTGGTGCTGATGGGGGAACAAATTATCTTTTCAAAATCAAAGAGACGCCAGAATTTATTATTGGTGATCTGGATTCGATTAATCCCGATGTACTGGAATTTTATCGCAAGAAAAAAGTGAAAATTATCAAGCTAAAAAGACAAAATGATACTGACCTTGAAAAAGCTCTCAAACTCTGTAAAAGATTGAAATTTGAAAAAATCTTCATCACAAATTTTACAGGAAAAAGATTTGACCATACTTTGAGCAACATTTCAAACGCATTAAAATTTGCAATATATTTTAAGATTGTAATGATTGAGGATGAAACAACTCTTCAATTCATAACAGGAAAAAATGAATTCAAATCTTTTAAAAATGAACTTGTGTCGATTTTATGTTTCAATCCAGATGTGAAAATCTCAACCAGACATCTGAAATATCCATTAAAAAATGAAACTTTATTTTTTGGTGAGAGAGAAAGCACAAGCAATGTCTCAGTTAGCGAAAAATTTGAAATCACCGTTGACGGCGGATTTGCAGTTTTACTTCGTTCTACAAAAAATTTTTTGAAGTATGATTAATCTCTCGTTCAGTGATTATTTAGTTGTAATTTTCTACGCAATTTTACTTGTTATCATTGGTTTCTGGTCACAAAGGAAATCGGGCAATACGAAACTGGATTTTTTACTCGCTGGTAGAAATCTTTCATTACCTTTATTTGTGATGGTGACTGTTGCTACCTGGTATGGTGGAATTCTTGGTGTTGGTGAGTTCACATATCGTTATGGAATTAATTCATGGTTAACTCAGGGATTGCCTTACTATGTTTTCGCAATTCTGTTTGCTTTCCTTTTTTCAAAAAAAATTCGCTCCACAAATCTCACAACTATTCCTGAAAGAATTGAACAAATTTATGGTAAGAAACTTTCACTTATTACATCGTTTTTTATTTTAATGATTGTCAGTCCTGCCCCATATGCATTGATGACAGGCGTTGTCTTCAATGTTTTTTTTAATATACCTCTGAGTGGTGGAATTTTTCTGGGTATGTTCTTATCAAGCATTTATTTATTCTTTGCTGGTTACCGTTCAGATATTTACACAGATGTTTACCAGTTTATTTTAATGTTTGTGGGATTTGGGATTTTGCTTTTCTTCAGCCTTTATAATTTTGGTTCATTCATTTATTTAAAAGAAAATCTTTCTGAAGAATATTTAATTCCATTTAAAAATATTCCAGCAGGATATTTTATTGTCTGGCTATTAATTGGATTGTGGACATTTGTTGATCCCGGTTTTCATCAGAGAAGTTATGCCGCAAAGACTGAGAAAGTTGCAATGTATGGATTGCTTATTTCCGTGTTGTTCTGGTTTGTATTTGATTTTATGACAGTATCGACCGGACTCTTTGCTCGTGCTTATTTGCCAGAATTAAAAAATCCGGTTCATACTTATCTGATTTATGCTGATAAGATTTTACCTTCAACATTGAAGGGATTATTTTTTGCGGCAATTCTCGCAACAATTATTTCAACATTAAACAGTTACAATTTCATAAGCGCACAAACTATTGGTAATGATATCTTAAAAAAAATTTCGCCTAAAAATTACGATGAAGTCTTGTTAGTCAGAATTGGATTGGTCATTACCATAATTCTCGCTTCATTCCTGGCTATTTTAATTCCATCTGTAATTGATTTATGGTATACCGTCGGCTCGATTTTTATACCAGGATTGTTATTTCCAGTAATTGGTTCATATTATGAGAAGTGGAGATTAAATGATAAATGGACATTTATTCAGGTGATTTCAATTACTGTGATTTCTTTTTTGATTTTTATTCTGAGAAAATTCGAATTGATAAATATTGAATTTGAACCAATGATAGCTGGAATACTTTCTGGTAGTGTATTCCAGCTATCGAAAATTTTTATCAGGGAAGGAAAATAGCTGCAGCTATAACTGTTGTCCACAAACCGTTTTTATCTCCTTCAGCTGATTGAGTTATGTTAAATGTTCGAATTATTTTCCCGGACATCTTGTAAATGTTTTCTCTTTCACTCCAGGCTGTTTCAGGATCGAAATCGATTCCAAGAGTTGTTGCAAGCATAGTTGCAGCAAGGTCTTCCGCATATTCACCAGCTTTGCTATCAGTTTCACCATAAGGATGATGTTCTGAGAGATAACCGTATTGAGTTTCATCTGCTGGAATTGCCACACCAATTGATGCTGCAATTAATCGATTTGGTTCATTAGTTGCATTTCTTGCCATAACGCAGAAAGTGATTTGACCTGGTTGAAGCAACTTTAAACCTTCTTGTGCAGGAATTCTTTTGCAACCTGGTGGATAAATACTGGAGACTGAAACTAAATTACATTTTTCGATTCCTGCACTTCTAAGTGCAAGCTCAAATGATTGAAGATATTCACGATGTCTTCCTACACCTTTTGTGAAAAATACTTTAGTTGGAACAAACAATTTTTCTTCTCCTCTATTTGATTATCAATTTATAAAATTTGCGTTTACCTACTTTTATAATTGATTCATTTTGAATTTGAAGCGTTTGATTAGCATTTGTTATTTTCTCACCATTAATCGAAACACCACCCTGATCAATTAGTCTGCGTGCTTCACTATTCGACGGGGCAGCACCAATATTTCTAAGCAGAGTAATAATATTTGATGCTGAACCTGAATCTATGGTGACTTCAATTACTTCGTCAGGAATTTCTTTCCTTACAAATATTCTATCAAAGTTTTCTTCTGCAGATTGAGCAGCTTCTTTTGAATAGTATTGTTCAACAATTGTTCGAGCAAGTTTTCGCTTCAAGTCTCTTGGATTAACTGCCGGGTCTTGAAGTTGTTTTTTAATTAATTCAAGGTCATCTTTACTAACATCTGTCACTAATTCAAAATAAGTATAAATTAAACTATCGGGAATTGACATTGTCTTGCCATATATCTCATTTGGTGGTTCAGAAATTCCGATGTAGTTATCAAGTGATTTACTCATCTTTTCAACGCCATCAGTTCCTGGTAGAATTGGCATTGTCAGAATGACTTGAGGTTCCTGTCCATATTCACGTTGAATGTCTCTTCCCACAAGCAGATTGAATTTTTGATCTGTTCCACCGAGTTCAACATCAGCTTTAATTGCAACTGAATCCATTGCCTGAGCTAAAGGATACAGGAATTCATGAATGCTAATTGGTTCACCATTTCGATATCTTTTCTCAAAGTCATCTCTTTCCAGCATTCTTGCAACAGTATATTTTGATGCGAGTTTTATTACATCTTCAAAAGTCATTTTAGCAAGCCATTCCGAATTGTAAACAATCTTTGCTCTGGTTCCGTCAATAACTTTTGAAGCTTGTTCGAAGTAAGTCTTTCCAAATTCTCTTGTTTCTTCCAGTGTCAATGGTGGTCGTGTTTTACTTCTCCCGGTGGGATCTCCAATCATTCCAGTAAAATCACCAATAATCAAAATTGCCTGATGACCCAAATCCTGAAAATGTCTGAGTTTTTTCAAAACAACTGTGTGACCAAGATGTAAATCGGGTCGACTCGGGTCAGCACCAAGTTTTATATTAAGTGGAATGCCCGTTTCTATTGAACGTTTAATTTTAATTTCGAGTTCATCGATTGGGATTATTTCTTCAGCACCGCGTTGAATTAAATCGAGTTGTTCGTTAAGTGGTGGAAATAATCTTTTCAACTTATCTTATACTTCCTTTCTAATTCTCGTTTTAAATCTTTCTCAGCGATAGTTTCACGTTTATCGTATAATTTTTTACCTCGAGCTAATGCAATTTCAATTTTAATTTTTCCATTCTTAACATAAGCCCGGAGTGGAATAACTGTGTATCCTTTTTCTTTTACTTTTTGTTGAAGTTTTAAAATTTCTCTTTTATTAAGAAGAAGTTTTCTTTTTCTTTTTTCTTCATGATTAAATCGATTTCCCTGAGTATATTCACTGATGTGCATATTCATAAGATATGCTTCACCCTTAATGAAATCAACATAAGCATCAAGAAAATTTGCCTTTCCCTGTCTGAGTGATTTCACCTCTGTGCCTTTGAGAGCAATTCCAGCTTCAATTCTTTGTAAAATGAAGTAATCGTGTTCAGCTCTCTTGTTCGTGACTAATGTCTTTTCTTCGGAAACCTGATTCATTGCGTGACAAACTTAAAAACATTGAAAAGTAAAATCAACAATCATAATAACTTTTTTTGAGCTTTTTAAGTTGCTCAAATGAATTACAAACACGACCAGCGAGTTATTCCAGCTTTAATCCTTGTATGAAGTATTGCCAAGCTGATTAATCATCATTTAAGTTATATTTGAAAAAATTTTTTCATAAAATGAAATATTCGATTTTCTATCTGTTATTTTTTTCAATCAGTTTATTCTCTCAGTCTAATATTACTCTCGCTCCTCATCCAACTGAAAATGGAATCAGGTTTAGCTTATCAATAAGTGAACTGGCAAATTCGAAGAAACCTGAATTGATAAAATTATCCAGTTTGAGAATTAATTCAATCTCCGTTGCTGGTTCATTTAATCAATGGCGAAAAAATGAATTTCTAATGAAATATGATCCGACTAATGCAATCTGGTTCGTTGATATCCCATTAAAAGAGGGAATCGAATATCATTATAAGTATGTAATTAATGATTCAATCTGGATTACAGATCCAAATGCACCAAACATAACCGAAGATGAATGGCAAAATGGAATTATAATTCCTGTTGGATTTAATAAACCTTATGCAATAAATGTTAATCCTCCTTTTGGGAAAAGAATAACGAAACTCCAGGATTTTACCTGTCAACTTGTGAGTTCACATGGTAAAATTCTGAAATCATCAATTGAATGTTTTTTGAATGATAGAAAGATAAAATTCACATTTGATGATAGAGCTAACTCACTAAAAATTCGATTGCCTGAAAATCTTTCGGAAGGTGAACATAAAATCTTAATAAAATTTTCTGATGATAAAGGAAATCGGAACGAAGGATTTCTCACAAAATTTTTTTTGGATAGATACAAAGCAAAAATTAAGACGCCTCATTTTTACAACTATGCAATTGTTTATGAAATATTTATTCGAAAGTTCCTTGATTCAAACAATGATGGTATTGGTGATTTTAATGGTTTGATACAAAAACTTGATTACTTAAAAAATCTTGGTGTTGATGCACTCTGGCTTATGCCTTTTAATGAAAGCTCTAAAGAACACGGTTACAATGTAATTGACTATTATTCAATCGAAAAAGATTACGGTTCATTTGATGAATATTTTAATTTTCTTCGAGAGTGTAAAAAAAGAAACATTCGGGTAATTAAAGATATTGTTATAAATCATTGCGATACAGCATTTGTATTTTTCAGGGATGCGAAAAACAATCCATCTTCAAAGTATTCCAGCTGGTTTCAATTCACTGATAGTATGAACTCTACCTGGAAACATTTTGGAATTGAAATCGATATGCCGAAGTTCAATTTTGAAAATGAGGAAGTACAGGATTATTTCCTTCAGTACGTTAAATACTGGATGGACCCAGATGGTGATGGCAAATTTGAAGACGGTATTGATGGAATTCGTTGTGATGCGGCTAAAGAAATTCCCCACGCATTCTGGAATAAATTGAGAAAAGAAGTAAAGAAAATCAGACCTGACTTTTTAATTTTAGGTGAAGTATGGGATGGTGCAAATTATCTCATTCCATTTTTTGAAGATGAGTTTGATATGCTTTTCGATTATCCATTTTATTATTCAATACAGAGAAATATGAATGGAAACGATTCAAAATCAATTGAAAGCACTTTAATGCAACAATCCAGAATTTATCCAGAAAATTTTCAGATGCTAAGATTTCTCAGCAATCATGATAATCATCGAGCACTTTCATTATTCAATGAAGATACACTGAAATATTTTCAATCACTTGTGATGCTTTTTACTTTACCAGGAACACCAATGATTTATTATGGAGATGAAATTGGTTTAACTGGTCGAACTCCTCCAGAGAATGTAAGACAATGGATGAGATGGGATAGATTTGAAAATAATTTGATTTATGAACTTCATCGAAAATTAATTGAGCTCAGAAAAAAGAATAAGGCTTTATCAGAAAAATATGATGCAAGAAATTCAAGCTTGAAATTTCTAAGAACCAACAATGAAAGTGTGATTGCTTTTACAAGAGAAACCAAAAGGGAAAAGTTTATTGTCATAATCAATAATTCTGAAAATTTTTTGTCTGGACTAAAAATAGATTTGAAATCAAAAATTAAGACAGGAAAAGTTATTTTTGCTTTAAGTGATTTTGTTAATAATAAAATCAGTTTTGATAGAATTGAATTGAATAATTTGTCTATGAAACCGCGAGAAGCATTAATACTGAAATTATGAAGTCACCTTAAGAACTTTCTATCTGACAGAAAAATTACAAAATCAGAAGAAATTTAATGAGATTAAAATTTTTTGGGTCAATGAATTTGAAATTACAGAAAATGATAAACTCCCATCTGAAAGCTGGCAATGCGAACAAATCCTTGTTTTACTCTTTACTCTTCAGAACAAATCAAAGTTTTAATATGACTTCAAGGAACATTAAAAACTTTTTAAACCAGATTCTCACTTTATCATTATTAGCATTAACAATTTTCTTAGCGGGTTGCTCAAAAAAATCTGATAAGACAGAAATTGTAATCTGGCATCAAATGCGAGTTGATGAGCGAGAAATTCTTCAACGACAACTTGATCGTTTTATGAAACTTCATCCAGATATTAAAGTCAATCAGATTTATAAAGAGACAGAAGAACTTCGAAGTGGTTTTATAATTGCTGCAATTGGTGGACAGGGACCTGATTTAGTTTATGGTCCACAAGACCAGGTAGGACCATTTGAAGTGATGAATATCATTTTACCAATCGATACAATTTTCTCAAAAGATTTTCTATCTCAATTCAATGAGAAAGCACTAATCTGGAGTAATAATAGACTCTGGATGATTGCAGATAAACTAGGGAATCATCTTGCTCTTGTTTACAATAAAAAATTGGTGAAGTCTCCTCCAAAAACAGATCGCGAATTAATTGAGATTGGTAAGCAAATCACAAAAGATTTGAATGGTGATGGTAAACCTGATCAATATGGACTTGTCTGGAATTACACCGAACCATTTTTCTTTATTCCATTTTTTACAGGTTTTGGAGGCTGGGTATTTGACGAAAAAAATAATCCCACATTAAACTCTGAAGCTATGGTTAAGGGATTGAAGTTCATCGCCGATTTGAGAGATAAATACAAAATAATTCCTGGTGAAGCTGATTATGATGTTGCCGATGTTTTGTTTAAGGAAGGTCGTGCTGGAATGATAATTAATGGCGATTGGAGCTGGGCAAGTTATGGTAAAGCTAAAATTGATTATGGAATTGCTCCACTTCCTTTGATTGAAGAAACTGGGCTTTACGCAGCACCAATGATTTCAGCAAAAGGTTATTCAATAAATGCAAACATCAAACCAGAAAAAATTTCTGCAGTTAAAACTCTTCTTGAATTTTTGCTTTCACCTGAACAGCAACTGGAAACAGCGGAAGAATTGAATACTTTCCCAACACACAAAAAATTATATAGTCATTCATTTATCCAGCAAAATGAAATTTTAATTAACTCTCAAAAACAAATTGAGCTTGGCAAATCGATGCCAATAATTTCTGAGATGCGTGCAGTCTGGGATGCAATGCGTCCCTATTATCAGGCTGTTCTGGGTGGGGCAATGTCTCCCGAAGTCGCTGCTAAGAAAATGCAGGAAGAGGCTGTAAAGAAAATTCAGGAGATGAATGAAGATGTTAGTTCTCACTCAGCAGAAATTATTTTCATCATTGCATTCTCAATTGGAATAATTTTGATTCTCATTTTGTCGCGAAAAACACTCATTGCATTTATTAAAGATTTATCGAAAAATAGTTTTGCTTATTATCTTGTTTTACCAGCCTTTGTTGTGATGGTAATGGTAATCATTTATCCATTTGCTTATAATATTGTTCTCTCGTTTTCAAATATGAACTTAAGACATATTAATGATTGGAGAATAATTGGCTATAATCAATACTTAAAAGTTTTTTCCGAACCAGTTTTTTACTCCGTTTTTTTGAAAACAATCATCTGGACAGTTGTGAATGTCTTTTTCCATGTAGTTATTGGAGTAGCTCTTGCTTTATTATTGAATAGAAAGATTCCAGGTAAATCAATTTTTAGAACATTGCTTATTCTTCCCTGGGCTATTCCGCAATACATTGTTGCATTAACCTGGCGAGGAATGTTCAATTACGAATATGGAGCTATCAATATAATCTTAACGAAATATCTTTCACTTCCACCTGTTGAATGGCTTAAAAGTCCACTTGAAGCTTTCATTGCTGTTATAATAACAAATATCTGGCTTGGATTTCCATTTATGATGGTGATTGCACTTGGTGCATTGCAGAGTATTCCAAACGAATTATATGAAGCTGCAGAAATTGAAGGAGCAACCTGGTTTCAAAAGTTAAGGAAAATCACAATTCCCTTAATCAAACCTGTGATGATACCTGCAATCACACTTGGAATAATCTGGACATTCAACAATTTAAATGTAATCTGGCTTGTAAGTAATGCAGGTGAACCTTCAGATCAAACACATATTTTAGTTTCTTATGTTTACAAAGCAGCATTCAATTTATATCGTTATGGTTATGCTGCTGCTTTCAGTATGATTATATTTTTAATTCTTTTAGTGATGAGTTTGAGTTTCCTGAAACGAACAAAAGCAACAGAATCGGTTTATTGATATGAAAGAAAATAAAGCAATTAACTGGATGATTTTTGTTTTTCTGGTATTTTTTACACTGGCTACAATCTATCCAATTATTAATGTGTTTAGTGTTTCATTGAGACCAGGAGATAAATTGCTTTCAACATCTCTTGAAATTATTCCCGAGAATGCGACATTCAGCTCTTATATAAAATTATTCACAGAAACAGATTTTTTGCGATGGATTTTTAATTCAACATTTATCTCATTCGTTGTTACTTTAACTGGAGTTGCTCTTGCATCAACTGCAGGCTATGCCTTGTCTCGATTTAAGTTTGTTGGCAAAAAGTCAGCAATGCTTGGAATTATGACAACTCAAATGTTTCCAGCTACAATGCTTTTGCTTCCAATGTATATTATGTTGATGAAACTTGGACTATTGAATAGTTATCTCGGAATTGTAATCGTTTACTCGTCAACGGCACTTCCTTTTTGTGTCTGGCAGATGAAAGGTTATTACGACACAATTCCGTTCAGTCTTGAAGAAGCAGCTCGAATTGATGGTTGTACGAGATGGCAGGCTTTCTATAAAATTATTCTTCCACTTGCATCGCCAGCACTGGTTATTACAGCTTTATTTTCGTTTATGTCAGCCTGGTCTGAATATATTGTGGCTGCACAAATTCTTCAGGATAAGAATTTGTACACACTACCAATTGGATTAAAATCTTTTCAATCTAATCTTACAACTGAGTGGGGACTTTATGCTGCAGCTTCTTTGATTGTAAGTATTCCTGTTGTGATTTTATTTATCGTGTTGAGTAGATTTTTAGTTTCAGGATTGACACTCGGAAGTGTGAAAGAATAAAATAGTAAGTTGAAATTATTTCAGAATCTTGATGAATTACAGAAGCTTTTTACTTCAGTGAGATTCGAAAAAATTAGTGTGCATCCAGCCAGTTATCTCCAATACCGATATCAACTTTTACTGGAACGTCAAGTTTAATTGCCTCTTCCATTTCTTTTTTGACAATTGCCTTGACTTCTTCAATCTCATCTTTATGAACTTCAAAGACAAGTTCATCATGGACTTGAATTATCATGGAGGATCGTAACTTTTTATTTCTGAATTTCATTGAAATATTATTCATTGCAATTTTTATCATATCAGCAGCAGTACCTTGAATGGGCATATTGATTGCCTGTCTTTCTTCTGCTGAGCGAACAGTTGCATTTTGTGAGTTGATATTTGGAAGATATCTTCGTCGTTTTTTTAATGTTTCCACATAACCATTTTTGCGAGCAAACTCTTTTGTTTCTTCAAGATAGTTCGAAACATTTTTATAAGTCTTGAAATACCTCTCAATCAAATCTTTCGCTTGTGTTTGAGGAATTCCGAGTCGTGTTTTCAAACCAAAAGGACCAATACCATAAAGAATTCCAAAATTTACTTCTTTTGCTTTTCGTCGCATTTCTGGTGTGACTTTTTCGATTGGTACTCCAAAAACCTTTGAGGCAGTTGCAGCATGAATATCAAGATCTTTTTCAAATGCTTCAATCAAGTGAGGGTCTTTGCATATATGAGCTAAAATTCTGAGTTCAATCTGTGAGTAGTCTGCACTTAAAATTTTCCAGTTTTTATCCTGAGCCGCAAAAGCTTTTCTGATTTCTTTTCCAAGTTCAGACCTGATTGGAATATTTTGAAGATTTGGGTCACTACTTGAAAGTCTTCCTGTTGAAGTAATTGTTTGATTGTAACTTGTATGAATTCTACCAGTTCTTTTATTAATTAATTCAGGAAGCGAATCAACATATGTATTTTTTAGTTTAACAAGCTGACGGTAGTTTATTAGATGTTCAATTATTGGATGGGCGAATCTCATTTGTTCAAGTGACTGAACATCAGTGGAATAACCTGTTTTTGTTTTTTTTGTCGGTTCTAATTTGAGTTTATTGAAAAGAATTTCTTGAAGTTGTTTTGTTGAATTAACATTGAATTTCTCACCAGCAAGTTCGTATATCTTTGATTCAATGTTTGAGATTTGCTTTTCAAGTTCGAGACTTAGTTCCTCAAGGGCAAGTGTGTTTATAAAAACTCCTTTTAACTCCATTTCTGAGAGAGTTTTTATCAAGGGAAATTCAATCTCTTCACAAAGTTCTAAAAGTTGCTTTGACTTCAATTCATCCAACAAAACCTGATATAATTGAAAAGTAATATCGGCATCTTCACAAGAATAAATTCTTAAATCATTAACAGGCACATTCCACATAAGTTCAGAATTCTTCTTCTCTCCAATTAATAAAGAAATTTTGTATGTATCATAATTGAAATATTTTTTAGCCAGATCGTCAAGACTTGTTACACCGTCAGGATTGAGAACATAAGCTGCTACCATCGTATCAAAGAAAGGTAATTGAACATCGATTCCATAGTTTGAAAGAACATTGATATCATATTTTAAATTCTGACCAATCTTAAGTTTTGTTTTATCTTCTAAAATGCTTTTAAATCGATTGAGGTTTAATCTGTCTTTCTCGTTTAGCTTAAAATTTTTGTGACGATCGATTTTATAGAAATACGCTTTGTTCTTTGAAAGACAGAATGAAAGTCCAACAAGATTTGCATCTATTGGATTTAGGTTATCAGTTTCTGTATCAAAAACTATAATGCTGGAATTTTCAGCTTCACTGATAAACGAATCTATTTTTTCATTAGTATCGAGTAGAATGTAATTAGTTCCTTTGATTTCAGTAATCTGAATTTCCTGAGTTTTTTCATGAGTTTCAAAATCAAATAAGGAAGGTGTTGTTGTTCGAATTTTAGTTTGAAGAATATTTTCAAGTCTTTTATTAAAAGTTTTAATTTCAAGTTCACTGAGAATTTTTTCTAAAGTATTGATATCAGGTGATTGAATTTTTAATGTTTCAAGATTCAGCTCTATTGGTATGTTTCTTCTAATTGTCACGAGCTCACGAGAAAGGTAGGCTAAATTTTTCCCTTCGATCAACTTTTGTTTGAGAGACTCCTTGGTGATTTTATCAATATTTCTATAAATATTATCAAGTGAGCCAAATTGTTTTATTAAATCGACAGCAGTTTTTTCACCAATACCTTTCACACCAGGAATATTGTCAGTTGCATCGCCAGTTAAAGCAAGAAAATCCACAAATTGTTCTGGTTTCAATCCATATTCTTCTTCTACCTTTTTTGAATCATAAATTTCAGCATCTTCAACAGATTTCTTTTGTGGTTTATAAACATAAATACCATCTTCCACAAGCTGGAAGAAATCCTTATCAGGAGTTACGAGGTAAGAAACAAAATTTTTCTTTTTTAATTGAGTTGAGAGAGTTCCAATAATATCGTCTGCTTCAAAACCTGGAGCTGTAATGATTTTAATATCAATTGCCTGTAGAATTTTTTTTATGTAATCGAGTTGATAAATCATATCATCTGGAATCAACTGACGATTGGCTTTGTATTCAGGAAATTTTTCGTGTCGGAAAGTTTTTTCTTTTGTATCAAATGCAACAGCGATATAATCAGGTTTTTCATTCTCCAGGATTTTAATCAAAGAAGAAAGAAAACCATAAACAGCACTTGTATTTTGATTTTTAGAATTTCTGAGTGGTCTCGAAATAAAAGCAAAGTAGGCTTTATAAGCCATCGACATCCCATCGATTAAAAAAGCTTTTTTCATAATTAAAAATTCATTTCTTTTTCACAAAATACTTCCAGTAAAAATAAAAAGGAATTCCGAGTGAAATCAAAATCAATCCCATCATTGCATTACTCGTATCTGAATAAAGTGTATTTCCGACAAAGAGAATTGAGAAGAGTACAAATAGAGCTGGTAGGAAAGGATAACCAATAACTTTGTATGGTCGATGAACGTCTGGCATTTTCTTCCTGAGGATAAAAACACCGAATGCACCCATTCCATAAAATAACCAGGAAGCAAAAATTACATAGTCAGAAATTGTATCAAAAGTACCAGTTAATGTTAGAATGCTTGACCAGATTCCCTGAACAATTAAGCTAATACCAGGCGTTGAAAATTTTGGATGAGATTTTCCAAGAGGTTTAAAAAACAATCCATCCCTTGCCATTGCAAAATGAACTCTTGCTGTCGCTAAAATGCTTCCGTTGACAGCTCCAAATGTTGAAATTATTATCGCGATGGAAATAATTGAACCACCAATCGGACCAAAGAGCGTTTCAGCAAGTGTTGCACCAACCAAAGGTGATTTTGCAATTTTATCAATGGGAAGAACATACATATAAGCGATGTTAATAATTAGGTAAACCGCCATTACGATTAAAGTACCAAATGCAAGAGCTTTTGGAACATTTCTTTTTGGATTTTTTACTTCACCGGCGACAAATGTTACATTATTCCAACCATCATAAGCCCAGAATGCACCAGCAAGAGCAAGACCAAACATTGTAAGCACATTGTATTCATTGTGAATTGGAATTGCGTCTGTTGTGAGATTGGCAAGACTTCCATTTCCGAAAATGAACGCAAGAGCTGCTAAGAGTAGAATTGATGCAATCTTTACAATTGTTATAAAAGTTTGAACTCCACCACCAAAAATTACTCCGACATAATTTATTCCTGTAATGAAAAGTAAGCATAGAATTGCAACGGCTTTAGTTCCAAAATCTTGAAGGGGATAAATATTTCCGACAAGTGGAACATAAATTGAAAATTTTTGAACTTCTTCAGAGAATTGTGGATACTTGATGAAATAACCTAAGTATTCGGAGAAAACAACAGCAATCGATGCTTGACTTCCCGTTTGAATTACCGCAAGTATTGACCATCCATAGATGAAAGCAATAAAATCTCCATACATCGTTCTGAAGTATTTGTATTGACCGCCAGTTGCATCAATCATTCCAGCGACTTCAGCATTTGTCAATGCACCAATTAAAGTAAAGATGCCGGCAACAATCCAGGCAAGCAAAACCAGTTCAGGCGACATTAGTTGTTCAGCCATAACAGACGGTTTTCGAAAAACTCCTGAACCAATCATTGATCCAGCTACAATCATTGTCGCTGCAGTTACTGAAAGTCCTCTCACAAGTCCATCAGAAGTTTTTTCAACAGGTTGTTTCATTTTTCTCCTCATTTGATTTTTTGAAATTATAAAAAATGAGAAGTAATTCAAATAAGAGAACGAAAAAATTTTGGACTTGTTGATTGAATTGATTTTAAGATTTTGAAAGGCGGAAGTGGATTAATTTCTTTGGCAAAGAAATGTAATCTTATCAGTCATCGCAAACGAATTGGAGCGATTTTTTTCTAATTCAAAATTCATAATTCAAAACTCGAAATTGATAAATCTATGTCATAGATTAGGTCGGTTCTTCAAACCTTGCAATGACAATTCCTGTTGTCAGTCATCGCGAACAAAGTGAAGCTATCCGTTTCTATAATATTGAAACAGTTGCAATGACTTTTTCAAAAATGGTCAACACGATTTCTTGATTTTTCGATTTATGATTTTAAGAATATTAATCCAAACGCAGAGACGCAGAGTTCGCAGAGGTAACGCAGAGAAATTTTTTCGTCTTCTCAATTAATCCTTTGTGATCTTTGTGTTTTTATTTTACAATCCGTGTAAGTTCAAAAATATGTAGGGACAAGGCTTGCCTTGTCCGTTTGATGTTCGAATCGACGAAAATGTTTTCTGAGCATTCTCAAATGTCACTTAAATTTTGAAAATGTTTTTCGGGACGGGCAAGCCCGTCCCCTACATTTTTTTATTAATGTCCTAAGACGATTTTTTGTTTGATCATAATTTTGATTTAATAAACTTACCTCGTAGAGGTCAAATGATTGTAGAAAATTAATCGACCTAAAAAATAAAAACCTCGTAGAGGTTTAATGATAAAAAATCAAAAGCACCTAAAAATTTGTATCGTTAACATTTATATATCAAGGGTTTTGCTGATTACAAATCCTTCTCTTCCCAAGAGAAGGATTACAGGATGAGTTGATATAAATCTGTGTAAATCCTTTTCTGATAAGTTTTCATCCGTATCCCATTATTGAATTATAATTACACACAGAATTTTATAGATTAGAACTTATATGCATAGATTAATTTTTCGCGTTCTAATAATGTTTTAAATGTGTCTGTAATGGGCACGCTCAACTTTCACATTTTGATTTTATAATTAATCTTCTTGAATATTTAATATCCTATTAGTAAAACATAAGACCCAATAAAGGATTTAATTCTGAAAGTGAATTTGAATAGCTAATTATTTAATTAACACCATTTTTTTTGAATTTTTATAATTACCAGCTATAATTTGAAATATATATACTCCACTTGGTAAAAACGAACCGTCAAATTCATATTCATATGTTCCAGAATTTAGTATTTTATTATCAACTATTGAATAAATCTCCTGTCCAAGTAAATTATAAATCTTTAAAGTTACATTTAACCTATTTGGTATCGAAAATTTAATCTTTGTTGACATATTAAAGGGATTTGGAAAATTTTGATATAATTCAATTGAGTTTATACTTATGGCATTTTCATTAAAATCAGATATAATTCCTCCCTCATGATAGATCGAAATTCCAAAATTTGTGCCTATTATTTTATTATTTAATTGATCTATTTCAATACAATTGATAAAATTACTAGATAACCCAGAATTATTTGTGTTGAATACTATCCAATTAGTTCCATCAAACTTAACTACACCAGCGTTATCAGTACCAATCCATAAATTACCAAAAGTGTCAATTTTTATTGTTCTTATTATGTTACTAGGCAATCCTGAATTTATTGTATTATAAATTGTCCAATTTGCCCCATCATATTTTGCTAATCCATTCAAAGTGCCAATCCATTTATGGTTATAATGATCTATAGCAATTGATAAAACAACATTATCAGGTAATCCCGAATTAAAAGTATTGTAGTTTAGCCAATTTATCCCGTCGAATAGTGCTAAGCCATTTTCTGTACCGATCCATATTTTGTTATTTAGATCTATTGCTATAGAACTAATTAAATCACCAGGTAATCCAGAATTGTATTTATTGAATATTTCCCAGTGTAAATCATCGAATTTGACCAATCCATTATCTGTCCCAATCCATTTGTTACCGTGATTATCAATATTTATGCACAAAATATTATTACTTGATATACCTGAATTTATTGTATTAAAAATACTCCAATTATTTCCATCGTATTTAATTAATCCTTTTCCATACGAACCTATCCATGAATTGTTTAAACTATCTACTTTAATAGAATAAATCAAATTATCAGGATATTTATTAAACCAACTTGTAGACTTGTTTTTTTTGCTATTTATTACAATTCCACTGCCATATGTGCCAATCCAAAGATTTCCTAGTTTGTCAAAAGCAAGAGATTTTATATAGTCATTGGATATACCAGTATTATATTTATCATAAACAATCCAATTTGAACCATTATATACACATAATCCTCTATTTGTGCTGGCGAAATAAATAACGGTGCTATCAGCAACAACTTGTTTCATAAAACTTATTGCAGGATTTGGTAAGTAGTGATTAATAAAGGTCCATGCGGTATCATTATAATAAACTGTAAAGATATTATTAGGGTCATAAAAACTATCTTGAATGCCCAACCAAATAAAACCTCTTGAATCCTCTGCTATTGATCTAACAACAAAACCTGAATTTGTTAAATGATGTTCCCAATTTATTCTATTAAATTTTGAAATAGAATAATTATGCCCTACCCAGATATTATTTTTTTTATCTATCAAAATATCATAAATATAATCACCAATTCCTGAATTTCTTCTATTGTAAATAACCCAGCTTGTATCATCAAATTTTGCTAAACCTCCTTTTGTCCCTATCCATTTTATATTCTGTCTATCAATTGCGATTGATTGAACTCTATTATCTGGTAATCCCGAATTTGATTTTTGATAGTTTATCCAATTAATTCCATCAAATTTTACTAATCCATAGTCTTCAGTTCCTATCCAAATATTTCCAGTACTATCAAAAGCAATTGAATTAATTGTAGTTATTCCGATGCCGGAATTTGATGTATCGTAAATTGTCCATGAATAATTATCATATTTTATTAAACCATAACCTTTAGTTAAAAACCATTTATTATCCTCTTTATCGATTACGATTTTTTTTATTGCTGATTTGGGAATTCCCGGAATAATTAAATCCAGATTTTCCCAGTATATACCATCAAATTTTACAATTTCCCCTCCATCCATTAATATCCATTTATTTCTATTTTTATCTATTGAGATAGACAAAATATGATTAATGAATAAACCTGTATTATTTGTATTTAGAGTTTTCCATTCTATACTTTGAGATATTAATGCATTTGAAAGACTCAAGGACATTATTGTTATAATTAATTTCTTTAACATCTAAAAGTTAATCCTTTTTTTCATTAAAATATTATTAAGAGATGGCATAACATATAATGTTGCCATCTCTTTATAAAATATTTATTTAATTAATAATAATTTTTTAATCTTGCTGAAATTTTTTGCTTTCAGCTCATAGAAATATACTCCGGATTTTAAACCGTATATATCAGAATTAAAATCTACTATATGTTCGCCAATTTCTTTAATTCCGCTTTCTAAAACCGCTACTTCTTCACCAATAGAATTATAAATTTTCAGAGTTAAGTAACTTGTTTGTGGTAGATAATACCTTATTTTTGTTGTTGAATTAAAAGGATTGGGATAACTATCATATAAAAAGTAATCAGTTATATTCTCGTTATTACTTAGTTTTTCTAAAGGTTGACCTTTTACTCTAACAGAAATAATAGATGAAAAATCAGATTCATAAAAATTTTTATCAACTGCCTTAATTTTATACTGTACATTGTGTTCGTTAGCTTGTGCTGGTCCTGTTATAATTGTTTCGGTTATATCTTCATAATATTTATTTTGAGTTTGAGCAAGAAATTGCCATCCTATATCATTTGATACATATTTGTAAATTTTATAATATGCTATATCTGGTTCATCACTAGACCAAGTTAATAATGGGTGGTTCGCTTGACTTTTAGTCGCCATTATATTTTTTGGTGGTAAGGGGGCATCATCATATTGTCTAAATTTTAATTGACTAGTTTGATTTTCTTTCCATACAACAAATAAATCATTAGAAACAGCAGAAGAACTAAATTGTTTAAGTGAAATTGAACCGTCATCAATTTGAAAACTAGAACTCCAACTAATACCATCAAAATACCTGTGATATAACTTTCCAACGTCATCAAAAATTACATTTAATTTATTATTCGCTGTTTTATCTACACCAACGAGCATTCTGGGATCAGATGAATAATAATTTATTTTTGTATGGCCTGACCAATTCGAAAATAAGTCGGGTTTTTGTTTAGCAATCAAGTAATAACCCCATTGTCCAAGGTCATACCAGGATTCGTAATAAATATTAAAAATATAATCGTCTAAAAATTGAACTTTTCCTCTAGCTGAGGTTTCATTATTAAAAGTGACAGGTTGAGGATCTAACCAAGTATTAGTATTTAGATCTTTAGCTCTTGTTATTTCCTGGGCTGAATTTCCCACAGGATCAATTAATGTTCCAGTATTCACCGTTACAATTAATCTATTATTATCAACCGATAATGTTGGAAAACCTCCAACTAAACCTGGATAATCAGTAACATTTTTAAAATCAACCCAATCTATATTTGAAACTAATTTGTAATAATAGGTTTCAAAATAAGGGTCGCTATCACGGAGTGCATAAACTAAATGAAGACTGTTACCATAAAAAGCTATATCAATTCCATTACAAGGGTTATTGCTCGTAAGTGTAATATCATTAGCATTACCCCAACTAATTCCAGCATTAGTACTATATTTTGTCTTGATTACATTCCCAAATTTATAAGTAATATAGATTATATTATTATCCCCCGAAATAACAGGGAACTCTACATTACTTGAATTTTCAATAGTTGAACTCCGATTAATATTTCCATCGCAGTTAAGTAAATAATAAACTAGAGAATTTGAATTTTGAACAACTATATGATTACCATCTTTATTTGTGAATAAATCCATTTTAATAAGATTTGGTTCATTTACAGGGGTAGTAATTATATTTTTCCAACCTTGTGAAAAAAGATTAGAAATTATAAATAAGATAAAAAATAAATTTTTCTTCATTTTTAATTCCTCCTTAAAATTGAATACTTATTTGATTAACATTACTTTAATAGTGTTTGAATTATAATTCACCATGTCAAATAATTGGAATTGTATAAAATATACGCCTGATGGTAAAATATCACCGTAATTATCTCTGGCTTCCCACTTTATTTCATAATAACCGGGAGTTAATTCTTTTTCTAACAACTTTGTTATTTCTTTCCCTAAAGAATTGAATATTTTTATTAAAACCAAATATTTTTTTGTCAATTCAAACTTAATTGTTGTTTGGAGATTAAACGGATTCGGATAAGCGGGGTAAATTTTATAATCATAATCTGAAATTTTGTATTCATCTTTAGAACCAAAGGAGATATTCGGTTTATAAATTTTACAGAAATGTTCATATTGAATTAATAATTCATCTCGATCGTTATCTATTAAGTTGAATAATTTTGCATCATAATATGGTGTATTCTCTGTATTTTTTCTATAATAATATATTAGATAAGAATGATGATTAATATTGCCATTAAATTTTAATATAATGATGTCAGAATCAAAACATAAAAGAATTTCTTCCTTTCCATCTTTATCTACATCAATTATTTGTATAGTTGATGTATCCCAAGGAAAGTTTGTAATAACTAAATCAATCCTATAAACTAATTGGTAATTATTATCTCCTACTGCTTCAAATATATAAATTCTTACTAAAGGCTTTCCATAATAGAACGCGTATCCTCCTATCCATATTTCCTTTTTCCCATTTCCGTCAATATCATTGGTTTGAGCACACATATATGCATTAAATGTTTCAATTCTTCCTTCCCAAATTTTTTGATAACAGTTATTTCCACAATTTTCAAATGCTATAATTTTACCATGAACACTTCCAGCTAAGAATTCAGTTTTACCATCCTGATCAAAATCTCCAATAGCAAAACCAGAAAAGTAAAGGTCAGTGTTTAAATAATAATAAGGAAAAATACGCCTAAAGTTCTGTATTATAGGGCTAAATTCATAAAAAGCTATTTGCGGTTCACCGAGTGGATAAATGAGAATTTGATCAGTATAATTATCTCCATCCCAATCACCAAAATGAATATCATTTTGTTGACTATTTGAATCAATAATTGGTCGAAACTCGAAAAATAAGGATGTAGCTAAGGAAGTATCATTGGCTTTTCTAAAATACAGGTAACGTTGAGTTAAATTACCCTGATTATCTCTTCCAAAAGAAATGTAACGGTTGCCGGGATTTATAGTATCTAAGAACTTTCTTACAAGTAACAATTCATTAGAATTATCTTTATCTACATCGTAAATTGCTTTGGCTCCATACGTTTCTAGATTATATGAATATACTCGTATGAATTTACCCATTGAATTTAATTCATAAGCTGATATACCAGGATTATTAAATTGATCGTTTTCATTTAGCCCGTAAATTTCTGGATACCCGTTGTTATTGATGTCCCCAATTAATAATAGATAATTTACTAAAGGGACTGTCTGCCAGTAATAATACATTTGGTTGTAAAGAGTGGTATCAATAAATCTTAAGTCTATCAATGTACTATCAAAGTATTTAGAATAATTAACTTGATCAACATTATTTATACTATTACTAATGTCATTAATATTTATATACCTGATTTTACCATACCTTGGATATTCCAGCTTAAGAATATTTTTATTTATTTCCGAAACTCTGATACCATTTTCATAATAATATCTTAATAAATTTTCATATTGATCATCATTTACTAGTTGGGCAATTATTAAACCAGGTAATAAAAATAAAAAAAAGATTAAATTTTTAATGATCATTTTCACCTCAAAAAATCGCTTTAGGGAAAGAATGTTGTTAGAAAATTTTATTCTTAAATATGCAATTTTAATTCAAACAAAACCGGATGGATAAAAAAATATTCCTAATCTTATAATTATTTTATGATAGAAAATTTTTGGAAAACAAATAACTTGGGAACGATTAAAAATAAGAACCTTATCATTATTACTTATGAAAAATATTATAAATTGTTTTATGTGAATAAAAAGACAATAAATCCCCCCCCACACACACAGCATATATCGCGAACATTATAATACTTTTAATAAAAAGATAAGAAAAATTTTTTTGTTTAATATTTAGAAACCTTATAAATAGATACATAAAATATTTTGTCTGATATTTTCGTTGAAATATTAATCAAATAACTTTTAAAAATCAAGGATTTTTAATTTAAAATTTATATCAATTTTTGATAACATTAGATTTGTTGACATTTATAAATTTGATTTAAAAAAATTCATTCACTCACATTCAAAAATTACCACTTTCATTCTTTGTATATTTGCATTGATGAGACCAACATTTGCTGAGATTAACTTATCTAATCTTATTTTCAATTATCAATCGATTGTAAAAAAAGTTGGCAAGAATGTTCTGGTAATGCCTGTTGTAAAAGCTGATGCTTATGGTCATGGAATGCTTGAATGTGTAAAAGCTTTGTTGAAGACAAAACCAAAACCTCAATATTTTGGTGTTGCGTTAGTTGAAGAAGCAATTGAATTGAAAAGAAAATTTCCCAATCTGAAGGTTTTAGTTTTTGGAAAAATATTTCCAGAGGATTTTAAGATTATCTCAAGATTTAAAATCACTCCAACGATCTATGATTTTCTTACATTGAAGAACTTAAATGATTTTGCTAAAAAGACTAAAACAAAAATCAACTTTCATCTTAAAGTTGATACCGGAATGGGTAGAGTGGGAATTCAACTAAATGAACTTGAAGATTATTTGTACTTTATTCGTGATAATAAATCAATTCAGCTCGAGGGTGTTTACACACACTTTGCGACTTCTGACCATCGAGATAAAAGTTTTGCACTTGAAAAACTGGAAAAATTCAACACAGCAGTTGAGTTGACAAAATCAAAAATAAAAAATGTTAAGTACTTTCATTCCGCAAATAGTGGTGCAATCTTAGATTTACCTCAATCTTATTTTAATTTGGTGAGACCTGGAATTTCTCTTTATGGTTATTATCCATCGAAGGAAACAAGCGAATCCATCCCATTGAAACCGGTAATGTCTATCAAAACAAAAATTGCTTTTCTCAAGTGGATTGAGGAAAACACAAGCATAAGTTATGGTCGAATTTATTTTACAAAAGAAAGAACTCAAATCGGAACTCTTCCAATTGGTTACGCTGATGGATATAATCGTTTACTTTCAAACAAAGGTAAAGTAATTTATCGCAACAAGATGTATGATGTGGTTGGTAGAGTTACAATGGATCAAATTATGGTTAATTTTGGAAGTGATGATGTTTCTTTTGATGATGAAGTGATTGTGCTTGGTTCATCAGAAAATCTTAAATTTGATGCAGATGATATTGCACAACTTCTCAATACAATTCCTTATGAAGTTTGTACATCAATTTCAAAAAGAGTAAAAAGAAAATTCGTTTATTGAGTTGGATTTCGTAAAATTTTACATAGTTCAATTAGTCAAAAGTGCAGCTGCGAGAATTCGACTGGCTGATAAAGAAAAAGAAAAATTACTTTCGAGACTTGTATCAAGAATCGAAAACAGTCGTGATCTCTTTCCAGACTTAAAAACGATGGAAAGAGTCGCTGAACTTGAAGAAGCTGCATCAAAACTAATTTCCATTTATCGAAGATTGAATAAATCTCACATCGATCTCGAGAAGATAAGTTATCAATTTTTATCCGATAGAGACTCAATTCAATCAATATTGAGGAGATTTGTTCAGGGGAATTATCGTGCCGCAATTGTTTCAAGAAAACGACCAAAGATAGTTTTTGACGATACAACTTTCACCATTTACGAATTAAAAGAACCTGAAGTAACCGAACAAGAAGAACAAATCCAGCAACAGCCAAAAGAACCAAGAATTGATTTAAATGAATTCTTAAAGGAAGAAAAAGAAGAAATCATATCAATAAAAAAAGAGGAAATAGAAAGTCAAATTCAAATCGAAGAAGTTCCGCAAGCTGTAGAAGAGAACTTAGAGGAAACGAAAAAATCAATTAGTCCAGAAGAAGAGATTAACGAAAGTTTAGAGATAGATAACGGCATTGCACAAAAATCAATTGACAAAAAATCTAAAGTGAAAAAAGACGAAACAGAAGATTTAGTCCTGCCACTACAGTTTGAAGAAGAAAAATTGGAGAGCGAAAAAGAAAAAGTTGAGGAGGATGAATTAACTCATAATATTGAAGAAACTCCTTTACCCGAGATTGAAACCACGAATGATCAACTGGAGGAAATTCAGAAAGAAGAGATTGAAGAATTTTTAACTCAAACTTCCTCTGAACAGGAAATTGAAAGTCCTGATCTGAATGAAGGTATATCAAACTTAAGCGAAGCCGTTCAAGAAACCGCAGATCAGCACATTGAAGAAAAGTTGGATGAAGAAATTTCAGTTGAAAAATTTGAAGAAAAAGAGGAAGAGTTTAGAGAAGAGAGTTTAGAAGAAGTTGAAAATATTTCGAATGCATTTCAGACAAATCAAAATGAATTATCAGGAACATTATTCCTCGATTTTGAGAAGTTGATTTTGGATAACATTCTTAGAGTTGATGAATTTCTCGGGAAGGCTTTGAAGAATGAATCAACCGAAGAAGAGATTCTGAAACTTATTGATGAAGCTCAGAGATGTCTACAACTCGCAAAGGAATTGCATCACGATGTTATTTCAGAGTTAATCAAAGTTTATCTGTTATCACTTGTTGCGATAAAAGATCATAAAATTTTCGTTGATAAAAATAATTCCGATTTGATTCGCAGTACGATGATTGTTCTTGTTTCATTAATCAAAGGTAGAGAAATTGATCTCGAACCATTTATGAAAAAACACAATTCATTAAAAGCAAAACTTCAACAATTACAATACGAGGTTTGATATGAAAACTTATGCAGTCATTATGGCAGGAGGAGTTGGTTCACGTTTCTGGCCCAGAAGTCGTGAAAAAATGCCGAAGCAACTTTTGAAAATATTCGGCGAGAACACAATGATTCAGGATACGGTAAATCGAATTAATAAAGTTATTCCTGTTGAAAATATTTTTATTGTCACTAATAAAATTCAGAAAGAAGAGATCAAAAAACAGCTTCCACAAATTCCGCACGATAACATTATAGTCGAGCCTTTCGGAAGAAATACTGCTGCTTGCATTGGACTTGCCTCAGTGATTATAAATAATTTTAATCCAGATGCAGTGACTGTAGTTTTACCAGCTGATCACATTATCAGAGATGTTGATGCGTTTGTTGCAATTATGAAGAAAGCGATTGACTTTGCTTATCGTTCAAAAGGACTTGTAACAATTGGAATTCAACCGACCAGACCTGAAACTGGTTACGGCTACATTCAAAGACATGAAAATGAGATTGAAGAGAATATTTTTAAAGTCAAAACATTTGCAGAGAAACCAAATTACCAGACAGCTGAAAAATTTTTAGAGAGTGGCGATTTCCTGTGGAACTCTGGAATGTTTATCTGGCGTGTAGATGTTATTCTTGAAGAAATTAAAAAGCATATGCCAGATTTGTACGAAGGACTTGAAAAATTACAAAAGCATCTTTTGAAAGATGATTTCCAAAAACAGGTTGAACTTGTTTATGGAATGTTGCGAAGTATTTCAATCGATTATGGTGTGATGGAAAAATCTGACCGTGTTTATGTGATAAGAAGTACTTTTGGTTGGAGCGATGTTGGAAGTTGGGAAGAAGTTTATCAATTAAGTCATAAAGATGATGATGGAAATTTTATTCACGGAAAGTGCTTTGTCGATGATGTGAAAAATTCTTATGTCTACTCTGATAATAATTTTACTGCAGTACTTGGACTCGAAAATGTCATCGTCATCAATACCGATGATGCAGTTTTAGTTGCAAATAGAACTCACTCGCAGGATGTGAGAAAAGTAGTTGATTATCTTAAAATGAAAAAGCTTAATGATTACTTATGAAGCGACTAATTACCGAAGCTGATATCCAGAAATTACTGAGGCAGGGCAATAGAGAAATTTTTGCTGATGAAAATACAATCTTTACTCCTTCAGCAAAAGATTTAATCATTCGTGAAAAGATTGAAGTGAGACAACAATCAAACGAATTCAAAAAATCAGGTGAACTTAAAAGAATCAAGACAATTGCAATAGGTTCAGACCACACTGGTTTCAAAGCCAAACAGGAGTTAGTAAAATTTCTCAAATCAAAAGGTTATGATGTAATTGATGTGGGAACAAATTCTGAACAATCTTGTGATTATCCTGATTTTGCTCATGCCGTTGCTCTTGCTGTCAAAAATTCTCAAGCTCAAGCAGGAATTATGATTGATGCAACTGGAATTCCTTCGGCAATTACTGCAAATAAAGTAAAAGATATTAGAGCTGCAGTAGGATACAATGAATATGCAATTAGAAGTTCAAGAGAACATAATAATTCAAACCTTCTAACTCTTGGTGCAAGAATCTTTGATGTTGAATTATTGAAATCATTTATTGACCTGTGGTTAAATACCGAATTCGAAGGTGGCAGGCATCAAAAACGTCTCGATAAAATAACTGAAATTGAAAATCATAAATTATAAAAATTTACCTCACAATGATGTATCAAACGCAAGCTGAAGTTATTGATAAAAAGGTCTTGACAGATCAAATTATACTCTTAACATTTAAATCAAAATTATTAACTGAAGAATCGAAACCTGGACAATTCGTAAATATCAGAGTTTCCGAAACCTGTTATCCTTATTTAAGAAGACCATTTTCATATTGCGATGTTGTAGGAGATACTTTTAAAATTCTTTTTACAATTTCTGGTCAGGGAACGAAGGCTTTAGCAAATGCAAATATTGGTTCGAAGTTCGATATTATTGGTCCACTGGGAAAAGGTTTTTCGTTTGATGAAAATTTTGATAGTGCAATTTTTGTTGGAGGTGGTCTCGGGATTGCTCCTTTCCCATTCCTGAGCAGATTCATCTCAGGTAATAAAAAGATTTTTACTTACATCGGAGCTAAAAATAAAGATTATGTAGTCACTTATGGACTTGAGAATATCAAAATTGCTACAGACGATGGCTCCCTTGGTTACAAAGGAAATGTAGTAGAGTTATTAAAAAATGATTTTCAGAAAAATTTGATTAAAGGCTCGATTAAAGTTTTTGGTTGCGGACCAACCCCAATGCTTAGAGCTTTAAAACTCTTTTGCGAAGAATACAATCTAAATTGTGAAGTCTCCACAGAAGCAGCAATGGCCTGTGGTTTCGGAATTTGTCAGGGTTGTCCAATCGAAACATTTAATTCCAATGGATATAAACTTGTTTGTAAAGATGGACCTGTGTTCAACATTAAAGATATAATTTTATGAACGATATCAATCTTAAAATAAAAATTGGTGGTCTTGAATTAAAAAATCCCGTGATGGTTGCAAGTGGAACTTTTGGTTATGGATTAGAATCAAAAGACTTTTTTGATCTTAATCGTCTCGGTGCGATTATTACAAAATCACTGAGCTTAAAACCAAGAATAGGTAATCCACCTCAGAGGATTGTTGAAACTCCTTCAGGAATGTTGAATGCCATTGGACTTGCAAATATTGGTGTTGAAAACTTTATCAAAGAAAAATTGCCAGAACTCAAAAAACTTGATACTAAAATAATTGTAAACATTGCTGCGAGTTCCGTTGATGAGTATGTAGAATGTGTAAAGATTCTTAATTATGAAGACATCGATGCATTTGAAATAAATGTTTCTTGTCCTAATGTAAAAGAAGGTGGATTAGAATTCGGTCGCGATTTGAAGAAGGTCGGTGAGATAACAAACAAAGTTGTGGCTTCTACAAATAAACCAGTGATAATTAAACTTACACCCAATGTAACTTATATTAGTCAATTTGCAAAAGTTGCAAAAGAAGAAGGAGCTACTGCTGTTTCTGCAATTAATACTTTTGTTGGAATGGCAGTAAATATTTTTACCCGAAGACCTAAATTGAGCCATAACACTGGTGGGCTTTCAGGTCCAGCGATTAAACCGCTTGCTCTTGCAAAAGTTTATGAGATTCTACAGAATGTTGATGTTCCAGTTATTGGAATTGGAGGAATTACGAATTCTGAAGATGCTCTTGAATTTTTGATTACAGGAGCAAAAGCAATTCAAGTTGGTACTCATAATTTTGTCGATCCTTCAGCTCCAGTCAAAATTATTGATGGAATAAGAGATTATCTTCAAAAATTTGGCTTCAATGATATAAATCAAATCATCGGTTCACTTCAAGTAAATCAATGAATTATAACGAATCCTTAAATTTTCTCTATTCATTGCAGAAATCGGGAATTAAATTTGGACTTAAGAATACAATTACGTTACTCGAGCAACTTGGAAATCCACATCACAAATTTAAATCGATTCATATTGCTGGAACCAATGGAAAAGGTTCAACCTGTTCATTTATTTCTTCAATTCTTTACAAAATGAATTTTAAAGTAGGATTGTACACTTCACCACATTTAGTTCGTTTTAATGAACGAATTCGAATTAATGGAAATGAAATCGAAGATGAATATCTTATAAAAATGGTTGAGGCTTTGAAAAAAACTATTGAAGAAATAAAACCAACATTCTTTGAAGTTACCACAGCTATTGCATTTAAATATTTTGCAGATCATAAGGTTGATTATGCTGTCATTGAAACTGGTTTAGGTGGAAGATTGGATTCGACAAATGTAATCATTCCAGAAGTTTCAGTTATAACGAAAGTAGATTATGACCATAAGGATTTCCTTGGAGAAAAGTTAGAAAGCATTGCATTTGAAAAAGGAGGAATAATAAAGTCTGGTGTTCCAGTCATTGTAGCTAAAAATAATGAACAAGTTAAAGAAGTTTTGAAAAAAATAGCTATTGAAAGGAAATCCAGAATTATTTTTACTGATGAACAATATTCGTCTCAAATTTTGGAAAAGAGTATTGATGGATATTCGTTTTTAATCAAATCTAGTTTGAGCAATAAAGTTTATCAGATTAAATCTCCGTTAGTTGGTGACTTTCAGATTGAAAATATTATAAATGTAATTGCGACTTTTGAAATTTTATTTCCAGATAGAGAGTTACAAAATGAAATTTCTTCAGGAATAGAAAAGATGAAATTTCCTATTCAGGGAAGATTTCAGGTTGTAAGGTCAACACCTGTAATTGTTCTCGATACTGCCCACAATTCTGATGCAATCAAAAATTTTGTTTTGAGTTTAAATTCACTTGTAACCAAACCAAAAGTTGCTGTATTTGGAATTATGAAAGACAAAGAAATTAACGATACGATTAATTTGATTGAAGACTCGTTTGAAAAAATTTATTTATGTCAGGCTTCAACTGAAAGGTCGCTTAATGTAAATCTATTGAGTGAAAAATTTTCAAGTTCCAGAATTGAAAAGTTTGATACAGTTGAAGGAGCGATTGAGAAAGCCTTGACAGAGCCTGATAAAATTATTGCAATCTTTGGTTCGAATTACATTGTCGGGGAAGCAATAGAGTATTTAGGAAGAAAAAAATTTTTATGAGTAACTACTTGAAATTAATTTTCAATTCACTAATTTTGTGTAGAAGAGATTCCACTTTTACCCACAACAAAGTTTTCAAATAAATTGAATTAATTATGTTCCTCAGATTGAGTGTTTTTTCTGTCCATTATTTTTAAGTAAAACAAATTAAAGGGATAACTATGGATATAACAGAACTTAAGAGTAAAAAAATAGTCGAGTTAAATAAAATTGCAAAGGAACTCGGAATTGAAGATTATACCGATTTAAGGAAACAAGACCTCATCTTCAGAATTTTAGAGAAGCAAGCTGAAAAGGAAGGTTATTCATTCAGCTCTGGTGTACTTGAAGTTCTACCAGATGGGTATGGTTTTCTGAGGTCTCCCGATTACAATTATCTGTCATCGCCAGATGATATTTATGTGTCTCCCTCTCAGATTAAAAAATTTAATCTGAGAACAGGTGATACTATTGCTGGGCAGATAAGACCACCAAAAAATGGAGAACGCTTCTTTGCATTACTCAAGGTTACTTCTGTCAATGGTGAAGAACCAGAAAAAGTAATGCACAGAAGATTGTTTGATAATCTTACACCGCTTTATCCTGAGAAAAGAGTTCAGCTTGAAACCGTTCCAGGTGAATATTCAATGCGAATAATGGATTTACTGACTCCAATTGGTTTTGGTCAACGTGGTTTAATTGTTTCACCTCCCAAGAGCGGTAAAACAATTCTTCTTCAAAAAATTGCAAATTCAATCACAAGAAATCATCCTGATGTAAAATTGATTGTTCTTTTGATTGATGAAAGACCAGAAGAAGTAACAGACTGGAAGAGGTCAGTAAAAGCTGAAGTAATTTCTTCAACTTTCGATGAACCTGCTGAACGGCATGTTCAGGTTTCTGATATTGTCATTGAAAAAGCAAAACGACTTGTTGAAATGGGTAATGATGTTGTAATCCTCCTTGATAGTATAACTCGACTTGCAAGAGCAAACAATACAGTTATTCCACATTCAGGTAAAATTCTTTCTGGTGGTGTTGATGCTTATGCATTACATAAACCTAAAAGATTTTTTGGTGCTGCAAGAAATACCGAAGAAGGTGGTAGCTTAACAATTATTGCAACTGCATTAATTGATACAGGAAGTAGAATGGATGAGGTTATATTCGAAGAGTTCAAAGGAACGGGTAATATGGAAATTGTTCTTGATCGAAATCTTGCTGATAGAAGAATCTTCCCTGCAATTGATGTCAATAGATCTGGAACACGAAAAGAAGAATTGTTATTGAAAGAGGATACTCTAATGAGAATATGGTTACTCAGAAAGATTCTCAGTGAACTTACACCAGTCGAAGCAATGGAATTCTTACTTGACAAGATGAGAGGAACAAAAAATAATAAAGAATTCCTTGAATCAATGAACAGTTAAAAATTGAAAATTAAATTTCTCTTCTTTCTAATTTTTTTATGTTCAACCTTATTAAGTCAGGATTTGACGACTTATCCCTGGCCACTATCACCAGGTAATCAATCAAAATTAATTTCAGGAACTTTCTGCGAATATCGAAGCACTTCTGCGTCAGGTCATTATCATAATGCAGTTGATATACCTGCACCAGCAGGAACACCTGTTCTTGCTGTGTTAAGCGGAACAGTTATAACTGCTTATTCGGGTGATCCGACAGGATATGATAATTATATCAGAGTGAGAAGCGTTATTAATGGATTGAATAAGGATATTACTTATTACCACACAAATCCAGTTAAAGCAGTTGGTCAAAATGTTAATGCTGGTGATGTTGTCTCAACAATTGCAATTGATCATGTTCATCTTATCGAATATTATCTTGGAAATACATCTCTGGAAGTAAATCCAATTCGACCCGATGGTGGATTGACTCCTCTTGTTGATATCTGGAAACCTTCGATAAAAAGTGTGCGATTTTTTATAGATGGAACAACGACTCAACTCTCACCAAATTATGTTGGTGGAAAAGTAGACATCGTTGTTCATGTTCAAGAAGCGAATTGGTCAGGTTCATCTTCAGGAACAAATAATGGAACTTATGCTATTGGATACAAAATATTATCTGCCGATACACAAACTGTAGTTTACAATCCACCAAGTAATTCACTCAGATATCGATACTATATCAAACCTTATAATGATTATGTGAATTACAATTATTATCAACCAGAGGCTTCTACATCAAATCATGTTTATATAATCACAAATGGAAATGGTGCTGATGATGTTCATCAAACTCGAAGAGTTTTGAATAATTACTGGGATGCAGATCAATTACCCGATGGAAATTATGTTGTAATGGTCTATACTTATGATACTCGTGGAAATGCTGATACAGTTTATGTTCGAATTACTAAAACCAGTGTGGATTTGATTCCACCTTCTCAAACTAATTTGAAATCTGTAGTTTCAGATACTGTAAATAAAATCACGATTTCATGGGAACAAAACACTTCACCTGACCTTAAAGGTCATCGATTATTTTTTTCATTTAATAATTCGAGCTGGACTTTGAGAGAGAATGAGAATGTTTTGAATGCAAGTATTCTGTTCCGAACGTATGATTATAATATGAATAAAGATATTTACTTCAAGATTTATTCTGTGGATAATGCACCAGTTTCAAATATTGGAATTCAAAGTGATGTTTATGGAATTCGGATTAATTCAGGCAGGCCAAAGGTTTTAATTGTTGATGGGTTCACACGAACAAGTGGAAGTTACAAACAACCATATCATGATTTTGTTTATTATTATTCCACAAGTTTTAGTTCTGATTTTGAAACTGCGTCTGCACAAGCTGTAAAATCTGGTTCAATTGAACTATCAAAGTATGATGCTGTAATCTGGTTTCTTGGTGATGAATCAATCGCTGACGAGACATTCGATAGTGAAGAACAAAATATTATTAAACAATATCTAAGAAGTGGAGGAAATATTTTTATCACGGGTTCAGAAATTGGTTATGATTTATCAGCTAATGGTTCGGCATCTGATAGAGATTTTTATAATAATTATTTAAAAGCAAAATATGTGGAAGATAATGCAGGGAGTTATAATGTGTACGGAGAAGTGGGTACAAATTTTCAGAATCTAAACTTTTATTATGGAATTGCTTCTCAAGGTGCACCTTACAATGAAGATTATCCTGATGCAATTGATACATTAAACGGCAGCCAGATTTTATTGAGATACGGAAATAACAAAATTGCTGGCATTGGTTACAAAGGATTATTTCCAGGAGGAACAAAATCATCAAAGCTGGTTTACATTGGATTCCCGTTTGAAGCAATTGTTAATTCCCAGGCGAGAAAAGATTTGATGACAGCAATTCTCAATTATTTCGATTTACAAACATCTGTCCTTTCAGAAAATTATAATGTTGACTTTGAAGTTTATCAAAATTTCCCCAATCCTTTTAATCCGAAAACAAATTTTTATTTTACAATTCCTGAAGATGCTTTTGTAAAAGTTCAGGTTTATGATGTTCTCGGTAGATTTGTTCAAACTCTTGCACAAAAAGAATTTTCAAAAGGAATGAATCATATTGAATGGAATGCTGAAAATTTATCTGCAGGAGTTTATTTAATAAAATTTAGTTATAATAATAAAAATAAAATCGTTAAATCAATTTTAATGAAATGAGATACATAAAATTTTTAATCGTCCTGATCGCTCTTATTGAAGTTGTTTCTGGTCAACATAGAGATTTTTCAAGAGGAGAAAAAGAAGATTTAAAGTTCAATAACCAGGTGATATATTCATACTGGATAAATCCTGTTCAGTTTGATGAGAATCTTATTTTCAATTATCACATAAGATATGATTTCCTGTTATTTGAAAAGACACCACCAGATAAACCTCTTGCAGATACATTTCAAGCAAAGATTAAAGTGATGATCGAATTATCAAGTTTAGAACTTTTAACGCCCATTAGAAACATTGAAGAAGTTACAATCAAGACAACCGATTTTCAACAAACAATCTCAAAGAATCTTTATTATTCCAGCAACTTCTCATTAAAAATTCCTGCGAAAAAATATAAAGTCACTTTTACAATTCTTGACGAGATTCGTAATAAAGAATTCTCTTTTAAGCCGTTCGATATTGATCTTAAAGATACTTCTAATTTCGAGTTATTATTTATTAGAGAATCAGATCTGGGAATAATCTCATTACCAGAGATGAAAAATAAATTTTACAATTTTCTTCCATTTAGTAGTGAAAAATTTCTGTTGATACTTCCTGAAGGTGATGAATTTAGAGAGATTAAAATTCATAACAGGTTTGTTAATTATAAACTTTCACGAAAAGAAAACACAGGCCTGCGATTTTCTATTTTTTCACTTGATACACTTGATTTGATAGAAGGCATTTATCAACTAAAATTCGCTGATGAAAAAAGTAAACCGAAATCTTTTGAAGTCCGATGGATTGATAAGCCTGAGTATCTGAATAATTTTGATAAAGCTATCAGTATTATGAGTTATCTTTTTGAAAATGAAAATCCATTAGCTAAATATCATCCTGATAAAGATGAACTGAGAAAAAAATTTTATGAAATGTGGAAGAAATTTGATCCCACTCCATCGACGCCTTTTAATGAGTTAATGGCAGAATTCTATCGTAGAGCAGATTATTCTTTACTTGAATTTAAATCCGTTTCTCAACCTGATGGGGCACTAACCGATCGTGGTAAAATTTATATTCTCTATGGTCCTCCAACAAAAATTGAAAGGTCTTTTTCAAAAGATGGTCGACCAATAGAAGTGTGGACATATAATGTCAATCGTCAGATTAAATTTACTTTCTTTGATGAAAACAAAAATGGGAATTATATTTTACAAAAATGATTAAGATTGGAATAACCTGTGGTGATATAAACGGAATTGGACCTGAGATTGCAATAAAGGCAATCAAGAATCTTAAGGGTGATTACAAATTTTATTTGATTGGTCCAAAAAATGTCTGGTTAAGTGTAATATCAAAAATTAAAATAGATGATTTTTCAAATCTTGAATTCGTTGACCTTGGAAAATTTTCTCAAAATCTCGGTACACCGACTGTAATTTCGGGTAAAGTTGCTTTGAGAGCGATTCAGGAAAGTTTAAAATTATGGGATGAAAAAGTAATCGATGTAATTGTAACAGCACCAATTTCCAAAGAAGCAATTATGAAAGCTGGTGCAAAGTTCCCGGGTCATACTGAGATGTTTGCTGATCATTTTAAATCAAAAAAATATGTAATGATGTTTCTCTCACGATCGTTTTATGCTGCACTGGCAACAATTCATATTTCATTGAAGGAAGTTCCAAAGCATCTTACGCGAGAATTACTTGAGACAAAATTAAGTGTGGTTAAATACACATTAACAAACGATTTTGCATTGAAGAGTCCAAAGATTGCTGTCCTTGGATTAAATCCACACGCAGGTGAATCTGACTTAATAGGTTTTGAAGAGACTGAGATAATTCAGCCGGTAATTAAAAAATTAAGTGCGAATAAGTTTGGAATTTATGGACCTTATTCACCTGATGGATTTTTTGGTCAGCGAGAATATAAAAATTTTGATTGTGTTCTTGGAATGTATCATGATCAAGTTTTGATTCCATTTAAGCTTATGAATTTTAATAGTGGCGTGAACTTTACAGCAGGTTTGCCTTTAATAAGAACAAGTCCTGACCATGGTACAGCTTTTAATTTAGCCGGAAAAAATCTCGCTGATCATAGAAGTATGTTAGAAGCAATTAAGTATGCAGTAAAAATTTACAAGTGCCGTAATAAAATATGATACTCTCTTTTGAAAATGTTTCTTTTGATTATAATGGGCATTCAATTCTAAAAGAAATTTCATTCTTAATGGACTCAGGAGAATTTTTATATCTAATTGGTCCGAGTGGTGCAGGGAAGACTACTGTTTTGAAACTAATTTATATGGATTTGAAACCCAAAACTGGCGTCGTTTCGATTGGTGAATTTAACTCTCAATTTATGAAAGAGAAATACATCCCAATGCTCAGAAGAAAACTGGGAATAATTTTTCAAGATTTTCGACTTTTAAGTGATAGAACGATTGAAGAGAATCTCGCATTTGTACTTCATTCAGTAAATTCACCTAAAAAGGAAGTGAAGAGAAAAATATTCAATGCTCTCTCACTTGTAGGATTAAGTCATCGAAGAAATTCTTATCCGAATGAACTTTCCGGTGGAGAACAGCAAAGAGTTGTAATTGCAAGAGCTATAATAAATGACCCGATTTTAATTTTAGCTGATGAACCAACAGGAAATCTTGACCCGGTAACTTCAAAACAGATTATGGAAATATTGAGAGATATTAACGCACGGGGAACAGCTGTTCTTGTTGCCACGCACAATTACGATCTCGTTAAAAAGTTTCCTGCCCGAATCTTAAAACTTCAAAATGAAAAAATCTTACCAGCCGATATTAATGAACTTTAATCTTTGCTAACTTTTCTAAAATAGTCTGAGTGATTTGTTCAATTTCGCCGTATCCATCTATTGAAATGAAACAAGCATTATTTCCTTTGTAATAATTTTTTACTGGTAATGTTGAATTTTTATAGACTTCAATTCTTTTTCTTATAACACTTTCTTTATCATCTTCCCTTTGATATATAGTTCCTACGGCTCCACAATTTGGACAAATATTATTTATTTTATCTGTAAGAAGATTAAAAAGTGCGCCGCATTTTGAGCAAGATCTTCTATTAGTTACTCTTTTAATGATTTCATCTTCATCAAGATTGAAATCAAGAATTACCACATCGTTAATACCTAATTCAATAAATATCTGATCTAATGCTTTCGCCTGTTCAACTGTTCTTGGAAAACCATCAAGTATAAAACCATTAGTGCATTTTTCTGATGCAAGAGTTTCACGAACAATTCCAATCATTATTTCGTCAGGTACGAGTTGACCCGATTCCATAATTGCCTTAGCCTTGATTCCGAGTTCTGTTTGTTTACTCACTGCTTCTCTGAGCATATCACCAGTTGATATATGAGGAACATTAAATTTCTGAGATAAAATTTTCGCCTGTGTCCCTTTTCCTGCACCAGGTGGACCAAAGAGAATTAAATACATATTCACTCCATTTATGAAAATTTTTCTGCAATATAAAAAAAGATGCTAAGGCTTCGAAATTCACTGATTTCAAAATCAACACAAAAAAATAAAGTTAATCCGTTGATTAATATAAAAATCAAATTTGAAAACAAATTTTATTTTACCGTTAGAAAAACTTTTACTTGACTTGATGCAATATATAAACTTGAATACTACCAAAATTTTACTTTTTAAATTCTTTATGATTAATTAACTTTGAAAAATTTTTGGTTATGTATACACATAAAGAATTACAACGAATAGCAAATGAACTTAGAATAGATATAATCAAAGCTATCTCGAGAGCCAAATCGGGTCACCCTGGTGGTTCATTGAGCGCAATCGATATAATCGTTTATCTATTCTTTAATGAAATAAAAAGAACAAAAGAAAATGCACTTGACCCGGATCGAGATAGGTTTGTTTTATCGAAGGGACATGGAGTTCCAGCTCTTTATTCCGTTTTTGCCCGCTTGGGTTTAATAACCAATGAAGAACTGATGAATCTGAGAGTCCTTGGCTCAAGAACTCAAGGTCATCCCAGTTATACCGATTTACCATTTGTCGAAAGTTCAACTGGTTCTCTGGGACAGGGTTTATCAGTTGCGATTGGTATTGCTCTGGCTGGAAAACTGGATAAAAAAGATTATCGAGTTTATTGTATGATTGGTGATGGTGAAATGCAAGAAGGCCAGATCTGGGAGGCATTGCTTTCAGCACCAAAATTTAATCTGGATAACTTATGTGTAATCTTAGATTATAATAAAAGTCAAATTGATGGTTATGTTAAAGATGTGATGAATCTCGAACCGATTAAAGAAAAATTAATTGCATTTAACTGGAATGTACTTGAAATAGATGGTCACAATTTCGCTGAAATTGAAAAAGCAATTAATCAGTCGAAAACAATTAAACAAAAACCTTCTTTCATAATTGCTCATACAGTTAAAGGCAAAGGCGTTTCATTCATGGAAGATAAAGTTGACTGGCATGGTAAAGCGCCAAACGAAAAAGAAACAGAATTAGCATTACAAGAATTAAAAAAATTATTGGATATCAATGGGTAAATCAACACGATTAGCCTTTGGCGAAACAATCGCTCAATTGGGAGAATTATATCCTCAAATCGTTGTTCTGGATGCAGACTTATCGAAATCAACAATGTCGAATCTTTTCGCAAAAAAGTTTCCAGATAGATTTTTTGAGATGGGAATTCAAGAAGCGAATATGATTGGAATTAGTGCTGGCTTGGCACTTTCTGGTAAGGTTTCTTATGCTTGCAGCTTTGCCTGCTTTATTACTGGACGATATGATACAATTAGAGTATCTGTTGCCTACAACAAAGCCAATGTGAGAATAATTGGAACTCATGCAGGAATTGGAATTGGTGAAGACGGAACAACACAGATGGGACTTGAAGATATCAGCTTGATGAGATCTTTACCAAATTTTAGTGTATGTCAGCCTTGTGATGAAATTGAAACAAGAGAATTGATTAAGTACAGTGTAACTCATAATGGACCGATGTATATAAGGTTAACCCGTCAGAACCTTGATGATATATTTGATGACAACTATAAATTTGAATTCGGTAAAGGTGTTCAACTTTCCAATGGGAATGATGCAGTGATTTTTGCAACAGGTTCACTTGTTAGTGAAGCACTTAAAGCTTCGAAAATTTTAAAACAAAAAGGAATTAACTTAAGAGTTATTAACATCCATACAATTAAACCAATCGATAAAGAGATAATTATTAAATCTGCCAGGGAATGTGGATTAATTTTTACGGCAGAAGATCATAATATTATTGGTGGGCTTGGGTCAGCAGTTGCTGAAGTTTTAAGTGAGAATTATCCAGCTAAAATTATACGAATTGGATTACCTGATGTATTTGGTGAATCAGGAACGCCAGAAGCTCTTTATAAGAAATACGGTTTTGATGCCGAAAGTTTAGCAGTAAAAATTGAATCATCTCTTAAAAAATAATTCCTGATCGAGACTTATAAGTCGAGGGCTGTTAAAACTGGAAATATTTCTAATTTAATTTTCTCAAGCCGGCAAAGAATGCCTGGAGTAAACTTTTACTTTCGTTTTCAAGTAGTCCGCTAAATGTTTTAATCTGGTGATTAAGAGCTTTGTTATGTGTAATATTAAATAACGTTCCGCAGGCTCCAGCTTTAGGATCAAATACAGAAAAATATAATTGACTGATTCTTGCATTAACAAGAGCACCAGCACACATCGGACATGGTTCGAGAGTTACATAAATTTTACAACCTTCTAATCTATAATCTTGTAAATAATTTGCTGCTGAAGTAATTGCAATCATCTCTGCGTGGGCAGTTGGATCTTTTAAACTCAATGTTTGATTATGACCTCTACCAATTATTTTATCCTCGAAAACGATTACAGCGCCTACTGGTACTTCATTCCTTTCATAGGCTTTTTCAGCTTCTCTTAATGCTTGCTTCATAAAATAGATGTCTTTATCTGAAAACAAAGTTCCTCCGTTACTTATAATTTTCTCGAATAAATTTTTGTGAAACCCATACTGGTCTCTCAAATCTCAAATCAGAACGATCGTAAATTGCTACAGCCTGAATTGTTGGAATATTTTTCAATCGGGAAAAATCAATATGCTGATTTAATCTCTGATTCTCATTCGAAATTTTTTGGGGATTGATAGTTGAAAGACCTTTATAAATTCCGAAAACATTTACTTCACTTCCTCGAGAAAGATATTTTAATGGTTTGGGATAATCTCCTTGTTTTGGCAGGGGAGAATCTATTTTTATGATGTAGAAGCCATACTCATTGTCTTCGAAAGGATTCGTAAACAATAAAAATTCATTTTCAAATTCCTGAAGGATAACTCCAAAAACACGAATTTTATTATCCCTGAATGATTCTGGATTTAATCTTAACGCATTGTAATCTACATTAAACAAAGCCATTTGAGTGAAATTCTGAAGTTCTTTTAAAAAAATCTCTTCTTTAGATGGAGGTGGTGTTTCAAATAAATAATTGAATAAACTACATGAACTAATCTGGATAGTAATTAAAATGATGAAAATGTAACTAATCAATTTATTCATAATTATTTTTCTAAACTTTATGTAAATATAAACTTTTTGTTTTTTATTTAATTGAAAGTCTTTGACTTGCTAATTATATTTGCAACGGATTTTTTTAGTTTCATTTGTAATTTGATTTTCATGCACCCGTAGCTCAATTGGATAGAGCATCAGACTTCGGATCTGAGGGTTGAGGGTTCGAGTCCTTCCGGGTGCGCAAAGTTTTGTTTCATTTTGCGCCCGTAGCTCAATTGGATAGAGCATCTGACTACGGATCAGAAGGTTGAGGGTTCGAATCCTTCCGGGCGCACTTAAATTCCTACAATTATCCAATCCACTCTCATTTAGTCTATTACTTAACCTCTGATTGCAGATAAAATCGAGTCTGAGAAAGTCTTATTTTGCCATTTATGTTACGATCCAAGTCTATTCTTATCCCACGGAAACTTTTAATCTTTATGAAAATGTGATAGGCTAATATATAAAAAACTTGTATTTCAAATTGAATTTAAATGACGGAAAATTTATCGAGATTTAAATGAATAACTGAAAAGAATAAAATGGATTTTGATTTGATTTAAATGGATGCTTATCCGGAAACAATCCGGAAACTAAAAAGATATACCTTCAGAAAAATATTTTTCAGATTTGAAGTAAAGAAGGAATTAGAATTTAGTGGAAATTTCTATACTGATTTATAATTAACTTTGTGACCCTTCGTGATGAACTTTGTGGCCCTTTGTGGTTAAAAGAAATTAACCACAAAGTTCACGAAGTATTTTCACAAAGAACACAAAGGAAAAACATTATTATGAACTTTGTGTGTCTTTGTGGTAAAGATTATTTAACCACGAAGTATCTCAAAGGATGTCACAAAGGACACAAAGGAGAAACTATGTGATGAATTTTGTATCCCTTTGTGGTTGAAAGAAATTCACCACAAAGTTCACAAAGTATTTTTCACAAAAACACAAAGGAGAATTTATTATGGATATCGAAATATTATTCAAGAGAATTTTAGATTATTGTTTTCAGGTTCATACAGAACTTGGTCCCGGCTTATTAGAAAGTGCATATGAAGAATGCCTCTTTTATGAGTTGAATAAAAATGGACTATTTGTTGAAAAACAAAAGCCACTCCCGTTAGTTTATAAGGAAGTGAAATTAGACGCTGGATATAGGGTTGATTTGCTGGTTGAAACGAAAATTATAGTTGAAATTAAATCAGTTGATGCACTAAATGATATTCATCTTGCACAGATACTTACTTATATGAAACTTTCTGGATGCAGACTTGGACTATTGGTAAATTTTAATGTTAAACATCTTAAAGATGGAATTAGAAGAGTAATACTATAAATCCCTTTGTGTGCCTTCGTGATGAACTTTGTGATCCTTAGTGGTAAAGATTATTTAAACACGAAGTACCTCAAAGGATTTAATAAGGGACCCAAAGGAAAAACTTCGTAATGAACTTTATGTCCCATTGTTGACGGAATATATTAACCACAAAGTACAATAAGTATTTTTCACAAAGAACACAAAGGAGAAATATGATAAATTATAACGAAGCATTTGTAATTATAAAAAGTGAATTTCAAAACTAAAACTAAAAGTTGAAAAAGCTGATATTTCTTAATTATATGATTGAAAACTTGCAAGAGAAAAAACTGAGATACTTAGTGTTCATCTATGATAACCTTAGTGTACTTAGTGGTAAAACAAATAAAACCACAAAGTTCACTAAGTAATTTCACGAAGGAACACAAAGGAGAATTATGATAAATTATAACGAAGCATTGGAAATAAAAAAGTAAGTTTCACTTGTGAACTGCCATTGCTGTCAAAAGAAATGATTGAATATATTGTCGAATAAAAATCCGAAAAACCAGTTGTATTTTGTGAGGCAGCCGGTTATCATCAATCTCTTGCAGGTGTTTACTCAAAAAGTATAATTAAGCAGGTCGTAGAATTTTTGCGAAATGAAAATACTACTGACAAATCGTTCCATCAACTTCTTAAAAATGTTAATGCAGAAATAATTTATCCACAACATTTATCTTTTTATAGTGATGAGATTTTTTTAATGTTAATAAGCTTGAAGATTATGAGTTAATTCTAAAAAAAATTTATAGTGAAGATAGGTGACATTAATAATACATCAAAAATATGCATTAGAATAAATTCTTATTGCAAATTCATTTTACTTAAGATATTTCGATACAGAACTGATTGACTAAATCAATAGATATCTCCTATTAGTTTGAATTCATAAATTTCTCATCGATAAAAATCATATAATAGATATTCATCAGGTAAAAAGTCTAATGGCATAATTACAATTGGTTTACCATTATTATTGAGATTGAACTTTGTCAAATCCATAAGCGGGGAAGATAAACTCGTATTAATCATTGATGGACGAATCAGAGAATTCAAATCTAACAATTGTGGTTTTGGAAATTCCACAATACTGAACTCACCTTCTTTGAGATTAGCTTTTTTTTGAGCGATTTCAATTGCATCACCAAGACCACCAAGAACATCAACTAAACCAATTTTAATTGCATCCAGACCAGACCACACTCGACCCTGTGCAACTTTTTCAACCTCATCTTCAGATTTATTTCTACCATTAGCGACTTTCTTAACAAATTCAGAATACATACCTCTGATCATATTCTCTATCGTTTGTCTTTCTTCGTTAGTAAACTTTCTATCAGGTAAAACTGTATTTAATAATGGAATAATCATTCCATATCCAAGGTCAGCATGTTCTCCTTTTTTAACAATGTCAGTTGAAACCCCTGCACTTTCCTTAAAACTTTTATTGTACAACCAGCTTCCAATAACTCCAATTGAACCAGTTATTGTATTTTTATTAGATACGATTGTATCTCCATACATCGATAACCAGTAACCACCAGAACCAGCAACAAGTCCCTGAGACACAATGACGGGTTTTGATTTTTTTAATTTTTTTATTCCTTCTGCAACAACATCAGAAGCAAGGGCATCACCACCAGGTGAATCAATTCTGAACACAACGGCTTTTATGGTATTATCTTTTGAAATTCTTTCTATATCTTTTATCAGTGACCTTGCTTTAATTCCTTCATCCATTGCACAGACACCAAGAGCATAGAGGATGGCAATTTTAGGTTTTTCTCCCCAGTAATCATCTTCATTAACTTTTTCTGATTCAATCGAATTGTCTTTAACAATTTTTAAAAGATTATCTACTTTCGCCATATCTTTAATTTCATACCATCTACCAACAGAATCGATTAATCCAAATTCTAAAGCAGAGCTCGAATTAAAAAGACTATAATTGTTTACAAGAGAATCAAAAGGCAACTTTAATTTTGATCTGGAATTTTCTATGTCCTCTTTGATTGTATTGTAGAGATTATCCACAATTAGTTGTCTTTGCTCTCTATCAGCTTCAGACATTTTTTCTCGAGAGAAAGTTTCTGCTGCCGATTTGTATTTGAAAAATCTCAATTCATCGAAACCAATGCCCAATTTTTCCAGTGTTCCTTTGTAATAATTTCGACCCATTGAAACACCCTGAAGAGTAATTAATCCAGCCGGATCCATAATAATATTATCAGCAACAGAAGCAAAATGATAAAGTCTTATATCTGCATTATCTAAAAATATTGTAATCTTTTTACCAGCATTTTTTAATTCAATCAATTTATCTCTTAATTCCCAGAGAAAAACACTTGGTGAAATGATACCTGAAATATTTATTTCGATTTGTCTTATACTTTTATCCTGTTTAATTTTTTCTAATCGATCAATTAGTTGATAAAACGAATTAGAGTTGTCGAATAACTGATATTTCTGATATTTAATCTGACCATTTAAATCTAATTGATGAGTTTTTTCTTTTGTCCAGAATTTTGAAAAGATATTCCTATCGTATGAACCCAATCTCAAACCCTGAATGTGATATTTAAACTCTCCTGATTTATCAAAATTGGTTGCCTGCAGAAAACTAAAGCTACCAAAACTAATTTGTAAACCGATTGTGAAAGATTTTGAATCAAAATATCGACCAGTAATTTGAAGTCCTGCAAATGGTTCAATTACTAATCCAGTACTCCAGTGATAGCTTTTCGCGTTGATAAATTTTGAATAATTATAATCTCCAAAAAGAGTAAATTTTTCATTACCGAGAGGTCGCAATGCCAAATCTAATGTACCCTCATTTTCTGTGAAATTCGAATTAGTTGTTCCAATTAAGTCAATCGAAATATATTTATTAGGTCTTATCAAGCTTGAGAATGTAAATAAATTACTTAAACTTAAATTTTCGATGTCTGACTTTGACCATTGAAAAGCAAATCCAAAGGAAGTCTTTTTATTTCCAAAGCCAAATAAAACTCTGTAATTATTAATATAACCACTACCAGCAATATTCTGTTTGTAGCCTGCAAACCCAAAATTTTTAAATGCTGCAAATAAGCCGTAATCGTAAAGCTTGATATTATCTTTATTTTTATTATTCCAGATAAAATAGAAATCAGGATTTTTTACATATGTCAAAAGTGCTGGATTCTCATAACCATTCAATCCAAATCTTAACGAACCGGGAGATGCTGGATAAAGGTTGTAATTAACCTGGTATGGATAATTAATCTGGGAATAACTAAGTGCATTTAAGAAAAACAAGAAGCAAAATAATTTGAAGAGCTGCATTTTCAACTCCTTTATTTTTTTCAAATATAATAGACTTAACTTTTTATAACGAAAGAATTACATAAAAGTTAAATCTTTCTAAAAATTAAATAGTCTCTTGTTGCATCTCAATAAAAATTTTTTCATATAGAAATAAAATAACGGAGTTTTTAGTATGAAAAATTTATTATTGATTAGACATGCTAAATCAAGCTGGGATGAACCTGGTCTGGAAGATAGAGAAAGACCCTTAAGTGATAGAGGAATTAAAGATGTTGCACAAATGGCAAATGTATTAAAAAGTTATAATATTAATTTTGATAAGATCCTTTGTAGTGGTGCAATGCGAGCCAGAATGACTATAGAAATTATGAATGAGACTCTAAAATTAGATCCTCAAAAAATTGAATTTATGGATGAACTTTATAACGCATCAAGAAGGGATATATTAAATTTATTAAAACAGCTCGATGATGAATTGATGACTGTTGCAATTGTTGGTCATAACCCAGGTTTAACTGATCTTGCAAACTTTCTACTTTATGATTTTGAGTATGAATTACCAACTTGTGGAATGGTTTTTATTGAATTAGATGTAAACAAGTGGTCAGAATTAAAAAGCGGGACTGGCATATTAAAGTTTTATGAATATCCTAAAAAACATAAGCCTTAAAACTCTATTGTAATTTTTTCACTTTTTCTTTTTTACTTGTAAAAATTTCAAAAGATAATTTTAAAGATTCTAAATCTTAAGTCCCACCTTTGATTTAATTCAATTTTTTTATGGTTTTTCAACATATCTGAATAATGAATATCTCTGGCATTAAATATGAGATTATAAGTAGTCAGTTATAAATAAATCGAAAAACCTCAATTTAAAAAAGGAGAAGAATTATGGGCCAACAGCAATTACTCTTAATCGTTATTGGCGTAATCATTGTCGGCATTGCAATTGTTGTCGGCATTAATTTAGCAAGCACAAGTGCTCAGAGCGCAAACAGAGATGCTGTTATTGCTGATTTGAATAATATTGGTGCATTTGCTCAACAATATTACCGCAAACCAACAGCACTTGGTGGTGGTGGAAACGCATTTACAGGATTTACAATTCCGCCATCGTTAACTAAAACTGGCAATGGTAGTTACACTGCAACTGTTGGAGCAACCGTAGTTACGATTGTAGGAACTGGAAATGAAACCGGCGACGATGGAACAAACAAAGTCAAAGTAACTGCAGTAGTAACTCCTGATAATATTACTGTAACTATTAACAACTAATTAATAACGAAGAGTAATTCAGAATTGTCCCTCAATTGCTAAGTGAATTCTGAATTACTCTTCTGATTAAATTTTTAATGGGGCTGAATTATGAAGATTTATTGTGGAGTTTTTCAAGATGGTCTTGAAATTAAAATTGCCTGTCTAAAAAAACATGGAAAAAAATTACAGGTACAAAAATTAATTTCAGTTCCGAGTAGTGAACACCAATTTGTGTTTAATTCAGCAAAGGAAGTTGAAAAATCTAATGATGAACTTAGTCTGGAACTGAGTGGATTAGAAGAAAATACTTTACCACAAACTGCATTAAGTGAATTAATTGAACTTTATCCCCTGGAAAATTTAAAATTTGTTCCTGTTATTACAGAACCTCAGATCTCCTATATTGTTTACAATCCTGGTACATCAAAAAAACTTGGTGAAGTGAAGAATGAATTTCAAAAACTCTGGAAAGAACTCTCGAATATTGATTTATCGGTAGATAAAATTGATTTCATTGAATATAAAAATAATTCATACATCTCCTCCGTTGTTCAAAATGAAATTCCAGTTCTTAATGAATTAAAAAATCTTTCAGCAATATCAGAAACTAAATCACTCGATATTTTATCATTAAGAAGCGGGGATATTTCTCTAATCAATTATATTCTTCATTATTATCGACCTGCTAATGGAGAAACATATTTACTAATTTATGTCGGTCTCGATTCAATCAGGATGATATTTATTAAAGACGGAAGGGCAATTCATATTAACAGGTATTTGAGTTTAAATTACGAGAGACAGGGACTTACTGGTTTCCTTTCCAGTAAAATTGTTTTAGAGATGGAGTACGCTGGAATCTCAGAAGTAAATAATATCATCTTGACAGGAGAAATCAATGAAGAATTAATGTCGGCTTTTATTCAGAGTTTTCCTTTCATTAATGTGAATTATCTCAATCTGGAAATTTTTGATTTAAGTGAACTCGATGAAGTTGAGAGAATGAAAATTCATTCTTATAGTTTACCACTAATTGCTGTCTTAGATGAGATTTATCCTTATAATGGAGTTAGAAAAAACCTCGAGGTTCATTCAAAACGATTATCAAAAATCTCTTTAATTAAAAAAATAGATTTTCTCTCGATTTTTCTATTTCTTTTCCTGCTAACATTGATTGCTTTTTCTTTATTCACATATACTGAACGAGCTAAAATATTGAAAGAGATGAAAATCCAGGCTTCAAGAATTGATAAATTAAAGTCCACTTCCTCTGAAGAGATTGCGAAAATAGATATCTTAAATCGAAGATATGAATCACTCAATACTTATTATAACAGAGTTGAGGAAACACTGAGAGATAAAATCTGGTGGACTGATGAATTAATTACAATCAATTCTTTTAATCCAAAGAAAAATAAAATGTGGCTAACTTCATTGAATATAGATGAAAAAAATCCGTATCAGATAATTTTAAAAGGTCTGGCAATTAACCGTTCAAAAATCACTGATTTTATGAAGGTTCTGCGAAATGCTGAATTAAAAAATATATATCTGTACGAAATCAGGAATAAGAAAATTTTTCAATTTGAATTAACTGCAAGTATAAAGTGAGAGATATGAAACGAAGAAATAGAAGATTTGTTTTGATCATTTTAATAATTATAACAGCAATCACAAGCTATTATTTCGTAGAGTATTCTTATAAAAAAGAAGTTGAAAGTCTCACCATCAAACAGGCAAGTGAGACCGAACATTTATTTGAAAATAAAACTCCATCTGAAGTGATTTCATTAATTCAAATGAAAATTGATACACTTGAAAAGAAAATCAAGAATCAGCCTAAAATTATTCCATATTATTCAACACCTATTCAAGTTTATGAGAAAATCATTCAAACAATAAACCTTTTAGATCAAAAGACAGAAATCAATATTGAGAAACTTGCTTCAACTGATTTAGGAGATTTTAAAGTAGAAAAGTTTCAAATTCATGGTGAAGGTAATTTTCAGGATTTATTTTCACTCATTAGTTTATTTGAGACATCATCAGAATTATATAAAATCAATGTCAAAGAAATCAAACAAACCTATTCCCAGGATGATAAGGGAAATATGCAAGAAATAGTTGTATTCAAATTACTCCTAGAAGCTTACTATACACAAAAACCAGAATTTAATTTTGATTCAGTTTTAACGAGAAGAAACTTGAGGTCTGTTGTTTATATAGACAATTTCTTTGAATCGATAATTAAACTCGACATTCCACCAAATGATGAAGGACTATTTGAAGTTGATGGTTCAAAATTACTTGCAATTATGCCTGATGCAGTGTATCTGGTAGATAAGAAAGGAAATTCGTATACACTTACCGAGGGCGAAGAAGTCTATCTTGGCTATTTAACAAAAATTGATTATCAAAATCACACATGTGAATTTTTACTCAACAAAGGTGGAATTCTGGAAAGAGTCACTTTACATCTTGCAGATAAGGAGATACAAAAATGAAAAATGTTTTAATAATAGTTCTATTGATAAATATTACAGTTTTCAGTCAGGGCTACAGAAATTTTAAATCGATTGTTTCACCAGATGCCGAACAAATTGTTACAATTTCTAAAAGTGCAAGCGTAGATCAGGCAATTGAAATATTAAGCAAAATAAGTAAGCAAGTGATAAACAAAATAATCGTTTTAGATCAGGATATGCCTGTGCCAGTTGGTATTGAAATTACAAATCTTAACTGGTACAAAGCATTAGAAATAATTGCTAAACTTCACAATCTTGAGATTATTGAAAGAGAAGATTTTATCAAACTTGTTCCTGCTCAAAAATTTTCAGAAGCAGAAATTCCTGATATATTGAAAGGTGTCGATTTTAGAACTCGTGAAGTTACTATTTCAGCTGTATTCTTTGAACTCGATGTGAATAAAGCAAAAGAAAGAGGAATTAACTGGCGAACTTTATTCTCAAAAGGTGGTGCTGATGTAGGAGTAAGATTCGGTGAACCTTCAAAGGATATTTTTGATTGGAATTCTTCCTCTGAAACCAGAGCGTTTGATATTGGTGCAACGGGAGAATTTAATGTACTCGGTTCTATTGCAAAAGCAACAACACTTTTTAATTTTCTCGAATCAAATCAACTGGGAGAAGTAATAGCGAGTCCTCAAATCTCTGTTAGAGATCGTGTTAAAGGCGAAATTCAAGTGGGTTCTGATTTTTCAACTCGTGAAAAAGATTTTGCTGGAAATACAATTGAAAGATTTTACAGCACTGGAACAATAATCAGAGTAACTCCTTATGTTCTCAATGAAAATGGTAAAAATTTTATTTTACTCGATTTGAGTGTTGAAAGGAGTTCAGCAATACCAGGTCAAATCTCAACTGAAGTGAAAAGAACCAAAGCTAATACAAATGTTTTATTGCTCGATGGCGAAGAAACAATTATCGGTGGACTTTTTATCAATGAAGAGAAGAAAGAAAGGATTGGAATACCAATCTTAAAAGATTTACCATGGTGGGTTTTTGGGATAAAATATCTTGCTGGAAGAGATGTAGTTACAAGTGCAAGGAAGGAACTGATAATTGTTTTGAAGGCAAAATTGAATCCTTCTCTTTATGAAAGAGTTGCAGGAAAAGAAAATTTGTTGATAGAAAAAAAGCTTGAAGAGTATAATAAGCAGATTGATAGAATAAAATCGCAATCGAAACAAAAATGAATGCGAGTCAATTAATTCTATTATTTGCGTCTTTTATCGTTCTAACTGGTGCAATTTTACTGGTTAATAAAACTTCTCTGGAATCTGAAAATGAACGTATAAGAGCAAAATATCAGATAATTGCACTGACTGAAGCAAGAAATCTTTATGAAGAAATCAAATCTAAAATTTATGATGAAAAGATTTTTCTATCAGCTACATTAAACAGAGATAGTCTTACAAGTGCTTCGAATCTTGGTCCTGATGGGGAAGTTTATCCTGATTTCGATGATATTGATGATTATAACAATTATACACGATCACTGGCTGTAAGCCAGAATGTTGTTTATACATTGAAAGTGAGAGTAAGTTATGTAAGAGAGGATAATCCTGAGATTCTTTCATCGACATCGACATTTTACAAATTGGTCAGGATAGTTTGTTATGACCAGAATCAATCTCAGGTCTTTGAATTAAAACAAATAAATTCTATCTGGTGATGAATCATCCAATATATTTTATAGTAAGTTTTGTGATTGGTATTTCGATAATTTTACTCTTTGTGCAATTGAATACATTTACAAGTGACTCTAACATAGAGGCACTTAATGAAGAAATCTTACTGCGAAACTTTATGACAACGCAGGAAATCATTGAATATCATTTGAAAAAAATTGGATTCAGAGCAAGCAGTAATCCCATTGTTGAAGCCGATTCATCAAGAATAAAATTTATCTGTGACGATGACCAGAATAATCAATTAGATGAACTTGAACTCACTACTAAAAACGAAATTTCGAATACAGAAAATCCAAATGATTTTGGTCTCGTGCTTATTCGAAATGGTGAAGAGCAAGTTATTACACCATCTAATGTAACCAAATTTGTTCTTGAATATTTTGATGTAAACGGAAATCCAACAAATGAAAAAATGTTTATTAAATCAATTAAAGTCACGTTAAGGATGGAAACTGAAAATCGTATAAAAGGACATTATTTGTTTTTTGAAAATCAATTTATTGTTAAACCGAAGAATCTTGTATGAGGTGAAATATGGGCAATAAGGTTTTAATAATTGCTCTCTCGACTTTCTTTATTTTGAGTTCTTTAGTAATTCTCATTAAAGGGAAATCTTATCGAATTTCTGATTTAAGTGTGCAAAATTTTAACTCTCTTCAAGCACAGTACATCGCTAATTCGGGTCTCCAGATTACTTTGAATAAACTTCGTTTCAATAAAAACCTCAGAGGTGAATTTAATGATATTGCACTCTTTAAAGGGAAATATTCAGTAAAAATAACGGGTAACGATACAATCGTCATTACAGTGAAATCACAATTTATGGACAAAACAAGTTATGCTTCTGTTACTACTATCTGGGATAACATTACTCTTCCACCTATAAACTCAGGCATATCTATCTCATCTTCTAATCTTGATTTGAAATTAAATGGTAATATCTCAATCAGCGGGAATGATAAAAATCCCGATGGGACACCTGGTACTGCTCCAGCAGTTAAAGGTATTACTGTAGAAACTGTACAGGATAGTATCAGAGTGATGAGTGAAATACCAAATAGTGTTAAACCAAACATTACTGGTGCTGGAAGTACACCGAGCATTGGTGTCAGTCCAAATCCACAAAATTTAAATGAGCTACTCAGTCAATATATTCAATCAGCTGATATTATTCTTCAATCCGGCACTTATTCATCAGGAACAGTTTTAGGAACGCCAGAAAATCCAAAGATTACCTACATTGTTGGCAATGCAAATTTTTCAGGGAATGCCACGGGAGCCGGGATATTAATAGTTTATGGAGATATGAGCTGCTCAGGTAATTTTCAATTTCAAGGCTTAGTGATTGTTTATGGAAATACAGCAATTTCAGCATCGGCATCAGGAACATCAGCAATCTATGGTTCTATGCTTGTCATTGGTCCGAGTGTAAATGTAACTGCCACCGGTTCTGCTACTATTAATTATAGTTCTAAAACAATTCAAAACATATCTCAGAAATTAAAAACCTCAAAATTTTTAGTTTCCAACTGGGTAGACTGGTAAACCTCAAAAAATTCCTTCAAGAGCTACAACTCACTTAATTGAGTTTATTTTCAATATAGATTAATTTGCAAATAAAATATTTGAGAATGTGAGGGCTCAAAATCTATGGAAATTAATTTGAATGATAGAATTTTAATTTCAGAGGACAAATTAAATCATAAGTTTCAAACATTTCATATCCCCTGTAACTTTTTTGATATTTTACCTGATATGAGCTTTGTTGTTGATTCTAAGTTTAATATTCTTCATTGCAATAATACCGCTTCAGAATTTTTCCAGTTATCAAAAAGTGAATTTGTTAATAAGAACTTTCTTACGTTAATAGCTGAAGAAAAGAGAGAAGAGTTTGAATCAAATTTCCAGACTGCAGTAATTGAGGGAATTAATCAGCAATTTGAATCAGCTTTTGTTGCAGATAAACAGAAAAAGTTTGTACAAATAATTATTTCTCCATTTTACAAGAATGTTAAAACAAATCTAAGCGAGAACAGAGATCGTTTATGTTTTATTTTCGCCAGAGATATTTCACTTCAAAAAGAAAAAGAACTTGACCTTGTACGATTTGCAAATGTTGCTGAATACACGGTCAATCCTCTTGAAATAACTGATGTAGACGGAAAAATTATTTATGTCAATCCAGCTTTTGAAAGGTCAAGTGGTTACACAAGAGAAGAATTGATTGGTAAAAATCCAAACATATTCAGTTCACATAAACATCCAAAAGAGTTCTGGATGAATATGTGGGAGACGATTAAACAAGGGAAAGTCTGGATTGGCGAGGTTATCAATCGAAGAAAAGATGGACAACTGTTTTATACTGATTTATTAATTTCACCAATAATTGATAATAATGGAAAACTTATCGGTTATTTTGGTATTCATCGAGATAAAACCGAACAGAAGAAATTAGAACAACAACTCATTCATGCTCAAAAGATGGAAAGTATTGGTTTGCTTGCTGCTGGACTTGCTCACGAGGTTGGTAATCCACTTGCTTCAATTTCATCACTTGTACAGGTAATTCAGAGAACAAATAAAGATGAATTCACTAATCAAAAATTAGAATTAATTAAAAGTCAAATTAATCGAATTTCTAAAATTATTAGAGACCTTGTGAATTTCTCCAGACAATCTACTTATGAATTACAATCAACAGAAATAAACAAGGTTTTAAGGTCAGCTATTGAGATTGCTCGTGTAAGTAAAAAAGCAAAGGGAATTAAATTTATTGAAGAGTATGACCCAAATATTCCAGTCCTTTATCTCGTCCCTGATCAATTACAGCAGGTATTCTTAAATATATTAATTAATGCGATTGATGCATTATGCATTGATGTAAATAGAATGGTTTACTTCACTTCTAACCCTCAAATTGTTTCTAAAACTTTTAAAGATGAAAACAAAGTTTACATTTCAATCTCGGATAATGGGATTGGAATTCCTGATTCTGCAATTGATAAGATTTTTGATCCATTTTATACAACAAAAAAAGTTGGTGAAGGAACTGGTCTTGGGCTATGGGTTAGCTACAATATCATAAAAAGTTTTCAGGGTGAAATTCAGGTCAATTCATCAGAAGGTGAGGGGACGACTTTCACAATTATATTACCAATCAACTTAGTCTCAACGGAATAAATATGAAAGCAAAAATTCTACTTGTCGATGACGAAGAAATTTTAAGAGAAAATATTGCATTGATTCTAAGACAGGAAGGTTATGAAGTAGATGAAGCCTCAAACGGTGAAGAGGCATATGAAAAATATTTGAATAATAAATATGACATTCTCATATCTGATATCGAAATGCCCAGGATGAAAGGAATCGAATTATTAGAGAAAGTTTCAAGGATTGATCCTCAATTGATATCAATTTTTATTACTGCATATGGTTCACTTGAAACTGCAATTGCTGCTCTACGACTTGGTGCAAGTGATTACATTCTGAAACCAATTGATTTTGATGAACTGATACTCAAGATTAAAAGGTTGCTGGAATTCAAACAACTAATTATTGAAAATCAACTGTATCGAAGAGAATTACAAAAACAATATTCGTTTGATAAGATAATTGGAAAAAGTCCAGCAATGCAAAAAGTCTTTGAGATGATTAAATCTGTTTCGGAGACTAATAGTAGTGTTTTAATTACTGGAAATAGTGGAACAGGAAAAGAGCTGGTTAGTCGAGCAATTCATTATAATGGACCAAGAAGAGATAAACCATTTGTTGTCGTTAATTGTGGAGCAATTCCAGAAACGTTAATCGAAAGTGAATTATTCGGGCATAAGAAAGGTTCATTCACAGGTGCTATAAGAGATAAAGAAGGATATTTTCAAGCAGCCGATGGAGGTACATTGTTCTTAGATGAAATTAGTGAGATGCCTCTTCAATCTCAGGTTAGATTACTGAGAGCTATTGAACAGAAAGAAATTATTCCAGTTGGTTCATCAACACCAATTCCAGTTGATGTAAGAATCATTTCAGCAACAAATAAAGATTTGTATAAAGAAGTTGATGCTGGCAGATTCAGAAGTGATTTATACTATAGATTAAATGTTGTTGAAATTCATCTGCCTTCACTTAGTGAAAGAGTAGAAGACATCCCTTTACTGGTTGAATATTTTGTTGATAAGTATCGAAAGGAAATGAACAAAAACATTAAAGGTGTAGATGCCGATGCGATGAGAGCTCTTATGAGCTATAGCTGGAGAGGTGAAGTCCGTGAACTTGAGAATGTTATTGAACGAGCAGTGATTTTTTGTAAAGGTGATTATATCACTCCAAATGAGTTACCAACTTATATAAGTCATGCATCAGCTGATCAATCAATCTCACCCGAATTTAAATCTCTCGAACACGCAGTCAATGAATTTGAAAAAGACTATATTCAAAGAGCACTGGCAAAGAATGATTACGATAAAGAAAAGACTGCACGAATGCTTGGTGTGAGCACTGCTACATTATATAGAAGGATTAAAGAACTTAAGATACTCACCTGAATTTCATTAATGAAATTTTAATCCACTTGATTTTGCATTTCTGAGAAATCAATAATTTAGCTCAAAGCAAATTCGAACATTTTAAATGATTCAATTAAATATATCTGGCAAATTCTTGAAAAAATGAACTGAATAAATTTGATAGTGCTAATTTGAAACTGATTATGACTGGCACAATCATTGAAATTAGTTTTGCATGGAAAATAATCTGCAAGTCGACAAAAAGAAATTCGGTAATGGAGAAAAAAGATATCAGAAGCTAAGATTATTGCTTTACTCCGAAGATTTTGATTTTGCTCAAAGCTTTAGTCTCTACTTTCAAAAAGATTATCATAAAATAATAACGGTTAATGATCAGGAGACATTGCTGCAAATTATTTCTCTTTTAAATCCAGAAATAATAATTCTTGATAATATTGTTAATGAATCCTTGCTTACATTAGTAAGTAAAATAAAGAATAGTTGTCCTCATAGTAAAGTTTTTATTTTCACATCACACGCTATAAGTCAACAGGAGATAGTAAATCGATTGAATAAGATTGTAGATAGAATTTTCTATCAACCGATTGATTTAAGTGAATTCAATCAAGCACTTAATTTCTATACTGCCGATTGATTAGCCTTTCTTAATTTCAACAAAAAAATTTTCTCAATTTTGAGAGAAGTTTTATATCTTTTTCGATTTTGAAAGAAAAAGATTAATGAATGTTAATTAAATCAACAAAAAAATCAATAAAAAATCGGCACAATTATTGAAATTCAGGAGCGATTAGTTTAATTTTCGTTTTAGAAAGTTAATAGTTGATAAATTGAAAAATTAAAGTTTCAAAAATTTTTAATAAGGAAGGGTAAAAATGGAAAGAAAAAAAGTCACAATCGATGGAAATGAAGCAGCTGCATATGTTGCTTATCACACAAATGAAGTAATAGCAATTTATCCTATTACACCATCTTCACCAATGGGCGAGTGGTGTGATGCCTGGTCAGCTGAGGGTAGAAAAAATATCTGGGGGGATGTACCTGTAGTCAGTGAATTACAAAGCGAAGGTGGAGCTTCTGGTAGCGTTCATGGAGCTTTACAGAGTGGTGCTTTAACAACTACATTTACTGCATCCCAGGGTTTGCTTCTTATGATTCCTAATATGTTTAAAATTGCAGGTGAGTTAACTTCAACTGTATTTCATGTTTCAGCAAGGTCAATCGCCGCTCAAGCTCTATCAATTTTTGGTGATCATTCTGATGTGATGGCAACTCGTTCAACTGGCTTTGCACTCCTTGCATCTAATTCTGTTCAAGAAGTTATGGATTTTGCTCTAATCGCACAGGCTTCAACTCTGGAAGCAAGAGTCCCGTTCATTCATTTCTTTGATGGATTTCGAACTTCCCACGAAGTGATGAAGATTGAAGAGTTAACCATTGATGATATGAAATATATGATTGATGATGACCTCGTAATTGCTCACAGAAACAGGGCATTGAATCCTGAAAGACCATTTATTCGTGGAACAGCTCAAAATCCAGATGTTTATTTTCAGGGCAGAGAAACTGTAAATCCATTTTATTTGAAGTGCCCGGATATTGTTCAAAAGCAAATGGATAAATTCGCAAAACTAACTGGCAGACAGTATCATTTGTTTGATTACTTTGGTGCGCCTGATGCAGAACGAGTCATTGTCTTAATGGGTTCTGGTGCACAAACAGTTGAAGAGACTGTTGAGTATTTATTAAATAAAGGTGAAAAAGTTGGCGTTGTTAAGGTAAGATTGTACAGACCATTTTCTGTCAATCATTTTATAGATGCATTACCAAAAACTGTTAAATCAATTGCTGTTCTCGATAGAACTAAAGAACCAGGTTCAGCTGGTGAACCTCTTTATCTTGATGTTGTAAACGCTCTTACAGAAAAATTCAATAACGACGAATTGCCATTCAGACTACCAAAAGTAATTGGTGGACGCTACGGTCTTTCATCAAAAGAATTTACTCCATCAATGGTAATTTCAATTTTCAATGAATTATCAAAGTCAAAACCAAAAAATCATTTTACAATTGGTATTATTGATGATGTAACTAATTCAAGTCTGGAATTTGATCCTGGATTTAATATAGAAGCAAATGAAACAATCAGATGTAAATTTTATGGACTTGGTGCTGATGGTACTGTTGGTGCGAATAAGAACTCAATAAAAATAATTGGTGAAGGTACAGATTATTATGCTCAGGGTTATTTTGTTTATGATTCAAAAAAATCTGGTTCTACTACAATCTCACATCTTAGATTTGGTCCTAAGCCAATTAAGTCAGAATATTTGATTAGTTCGGCAAACTTTATCGCATGTCATCAGCAAGTATTTTTAGAAAAATTTGATATGCTTGAAGATGCTGTAGAAGGTGCAACGTTTCTATTGAATACACAAGTACCACCCGATGAAGTCTGGGATTCTCTTCCCGAAAAAGTTCAGAGAGATTTAATTAAAAAGAAGATGAAGTTATATGTAATTGATGCTTATAAAGTAGCTCGTGAAACTGGAATGGGTGTGAGAATTAATACAATTATGCAAACATGTTTCTTTGCCATTTCAAATATTTTTCCTAAGGATGAAGCAATTGCTTTGATTAAGGATGCAATTAAAAAGACTTATGGTGCAAAAGGTGAAAAAGTTGTTCAGATGAATTTCGAAGCTGTTGATAAAACTCTTGATAATTTATTCGAAGTTCCTGTGCCAGATAAAATCACGAGCAATAAACAACTTCAACCTCCAGTTACTGAAGATGCACCAGAATTTGTGAAAGATGTTTTAGGAAAGATAATTGCAGGGAAAGGTGATTTTATTCCTGTAAGTAAAATGCCAGTTGATGGTACTTTCCCTTCAGGTACTGCTCGATATGAAAAAAGAAATATAGCTCTGGAAGTTCCTGTCTGGGATCCGGAAGTATGTATTCAATGTAATAAATGTGTGATTGTATGTCCTCATGCAACAATCAGAGCTAAAGTTTATGATGAGAAGTACATTGAAAACGCTCCACCAACATTCAAGTACACGAAATTTAAATCAAAGGAATATGGAGATAATCTCTTTTACTCATTACAGGTTGCTGTTGAAGATTGTACTGGTTGTGGAATTTGTGTTGATGTATGCCCAGCAAAGAATAAAAAAGAAACTCGACTTAAAGCAATTAATATGCAGCCACAATTACCTCTTCGAGAACAGGAAAGAGCTAATTGGGATTTCTTCCTGAAAATTCCAGAACTGGATAGAAGGATAGTCAAAGTTGAAAATGTAAAAGACTCACAATTTCTTGAACCACTATTTGAATTTTCTGGAGCCTGTGCTGGATGTGGTGAAACTCCTTATGTTAAATTAGTTTCACAATTATTTGGTGATCGTGCAATTATTGCTAATGCGACTGGTTGCTCTTCAATCTATGGTGGAAATCTTCCAACAACACCATGGACTTATAATTCAGAAGGTCGAGGTCCAGCTTGGTCAAATTCACTTTTTGAAGATAATGCTGAATTTGGATTTGGTTTCCGCTTGGCAATTGATAAACATAATCAATTTGCGAAATATCTTTTGAAGAAGATGGCTTCAGAAATTGGTGAGCAATTAGTCGAAGAAATTTTAAATGCAAATCAAAAAGATGAAGCTGGAATCTATGAACAGAGAATGCGTGTCGAAGAACTCAAGAAAAGATTATCTGAAATTAAAAATGTTGATCCAAATGATGTTAAACATTTACTTGCAGTGGCAGATTATTTAGTCAAAAAATCTGTCTGGATTATTGGTGGAGATGGTTGGGCTTATGATATTGGCTACGGTGGTCTTGATCATGTTCTGGCTTCCGGAAAAGATGTAAATATTCTTGTTCTTGATACTGAAGTTTATTCAAATACTGGTGGTCAAATGTCAAAAGCTACACCGAAAGGTGCAGTTGCGAGATTTGCAATGGGTGGAAAACCGACAGGGAAAAAAGACCTTGGATTGATTGCTTTAACTTATGGAAATGTTTATGTCGCAAAAGTTGCTATGGGTGCAAATGATGCTCATACAGTTCGAGCATTTCTGGAAGCAGAAGCTTATGAAGGTCCATCGTTGATAATTGCCTATAGTCATTGTATTGCCCATGGTATTGATATGCAAAAAGGAATGCGACAACAAAAATTGGCAGTTGAGTCTGGTTACTGGCAACTTTATCGTTATAATCCTGACTTGATTAAAGAAGGTAAAAATCCATTCAGATTTGATATAAAAGGAATTAAAGTTCCTTTCAAAGAATATGCATATAATGAGACTCGATATAAGATGTTAACCAAGTCGCATCCTGAAGTTGCTGAGAGATTAATGAAAGAAGCTCAGAAAGAAATAGAATTTAGATACAAACAATATGAAGAGCTTGCAAACTCAAAAGTCTATGAAATGTTTTTTAATGCTCACAATGGAAATAGAGAAGCAAACAAAGAAGAAAATTAATCTGTGATTAAGAGGGATTGTCCTGATAAAGGGGCAATCCCGAAATTTAAAAAATGAGGGAGTTTGAATATGGATTTGTCAACAAAATATCTGGGACTGAATCTCAAAAATCCTGTAATGCCTTCAGCGAGTCCTCTTTCAAAGGATATTGGAAAGATTAAGAAGCTTGAAGACGCTGGTGCCTCTGCAATTGTTTTATGGTCACTCTTTGAAGAAGAAATTGAATCAGAACAACTGGAATTACATTACAGAACTTCTATTCATTCTGAAAGTTATGCTGAAGCATTAAGTTATTTCCCCGAGTTTTCTGATTATAAAATTGGACCTGAATTTTATTTAGAACATATCAGAAAAGTTAAAGAGTCTGTTAGTGTTCCAGTAATTGCAAGTCTAAATGGTAAATCAATTGGTGGCTGGATTAATTATGCTAAAAAGATTGAAGAAGCAGGTGCCGATGCTCTGGAACTTAATATTTATTTCCTTGCAACTGATATAAATAAAAGTTGTGCTGAAATTGATAATCTATATATTGAAATTGTTAAAGAAGTTCGACAGGCAATTAAAATCCCGATTGCAGTCAAATTGAGTCCTTACTTTAGTTCAACAGCATGGATTGCAAATGAACTTGCCAGGGCAGGTGCAAACGGATTGATTTTGTTCAATCGATTTTATCAACCGGATATCGATCTTGAAAATCTGGAAGTTATTCCAAATGTAATTCTAAGTACTCCATTTGCTAATCGTTTACCACTTAGATGGATTGCTATACTTTATGGAAGAATAAATGCTGATTTAGCTGCTACGAGTGGAATCTCATCTGCTGAGGATGTGATTAAAATGATTATGGCTGGTGCAAGTGTAACTCAAATGTTTTCTGCACTGATAAAATATGGTGAATCACACATCAAGACTGTTTTGAATGATATAGAAAGATGGATGGAAGAACACGAATATGAATCAATTGAACAAATGAGGGGTAGTATGAGTCATAAAGCAGTTGAGAATCCCGCTGCATTTGAAAGAGCGAACTATATGAAAATCCTGCAAACTTTTGATCCATCAAAGCTAAAATTTTAAGAGGAGATGTTTTTCGAGTGAATATGGTTTTGATATTTCATTTTTATAGATTGTTAAAAATTAAATTTCAACTTTTAGAATATTATTTTGATTAAAATCAATTGACAAATGAAATCTAAAAAGAAAACTCAAATTCTCATTCAAATTAAGAAAGAGAAAATTCTCGAAAAGATTCTTGTGCCCACAGATTTATCAACTCAATCCTTGGTTGCTCTGGATTATGCAAATTCAATTGCAGAGACTTACGATGCGAAGGTTTATCTCGTCTATGTGTGTGATAATGTACCTTCAGAAAAAAAACAGAAAAAATTTCCTGAACTGAGAGAAAACTTTAAAGAATTCAAACGAAAAATAAAAGAAGAACTAAAGAAGATTGCATTAGAAAAATTAAACCTGGTTGAAGAAATTGAAATTGTCGTTCTTGAAGGCAATCCATACAAAGAAATTCTAAGTTTTGCTGTGGAGAATCAAATTGGATTGATTGTAGTGGCTTCTCATGGTAGAACAGGTTTCTCTCATATTCTAATGGGAAGTGTTGCTGAAAAGATTGTTCGATATTCACCGATACCAGTTCTTACAGTCAAACCAATTGAGGTTTCATCTTCATTTTTAACAAGAGATGATGTCGAAAAAGAACTTCACCTGAAATATAAGCCCGACGACTTTTTCGAATTTTAAATAACAGAGGAGAGGAAAGTGCTGTATGATAAAAAGAATTCTACTTCTTGCAGTTTTAATCCTGCTTTTTAATCCCATTAACAAAATTCTTTATTCCCAGACAAATGAAGATTGTCTTTCCTGCCATAGCGATACAGAATTATCAATGGAGAGAAATGGCAAAAATATTTCTCTCTTCGTTAATCAAAGTGTTTTAGAAAATTCGGTTCATAAAAAATTAAGTTGTGTTTCCTGTCACAAAGGTTTCAATCACGAAGAAATACCACACAAAGAAGTTATTGAACCAATTAAATGCTCGAGCTGTCATAAAGATGCACCAACAAAACATATATTTCATCCTCAAATGTTAAAAGTTGGTGAAAAGTCCGGAACTCCTGGACTTGATTGTAAAAGTTGTCATGGTACTCATAATGTTATTTCACCTAAATCAAAACTTTCGAAATTTTATTCTCCAAACCTGACTGGTTTCTGTGGCAGTTGTCATAAAGATGTAAAAAGTAAGATGGAATTATCAATCCATTATAAAGCACTTGTTGATGGAATTCCTCTCGCTCCAGATTGTTTAAGCTGTCACAAAACGAAAGTTTCAAACTCATACATTTTACAGGACACATTAAAAGGAAAGATTGCTCAGGAAAAATTATGTTTAAGCTGCCATATCGAGAAACCTGAAGTTTCTGAATTAATTGCAACAAAAGTTTCTTTCATAAAAGCCTATGAAAGAAGTGTTCATGGACAGGCATTGCTAAAAGGAAATTCAAAAGCTGCAAACTGTGTTGATTGTCATAGCTCCCATCTCGTTATAAAGTCATCGGATGAAAAATCACCTGTTTCCAAATTTAATGTTGTTAATACCTGTGGTAAATGTCATGATAAGATTGCGAAGGAATTCTCTGAGAGCATTCATGGTGCTGCATTACTTAAAAGAAATATTGATGCACCAACCTGTACAGATTGTCATGGAGAACACAATATATTAAGTCCTGATGATCCTCGAGCACCAATTTCTTTTCGAAATGTATCTGTTCAAGTTTGTTCGCCCTGTCACGCTTCAGTTAGATTGTCAGAAAAGTATGGTTTATCATTAAAACAGACTGTAACTTATTCCACAAGTTATCATGGTTTAGCTTTGAGAGGAGGAAATACTGAAGCTGCAAATTGTGCAAGTTGTCATGGATATCATAATATTAAACCTTCAACGGATTCCACTTCATCCATTCATCCAGCGAACCTTGTTAAGACTTGTGGTAGATGTCATCCTGGTGCAAACCAGAGATTTGCTATGGGAAAAATCCATATAACAGAAGGAAGCCAGGAAGAGCCTGTTCTGTACTGGATATCTACTATTTATATAATTTTGATTATTACGACGATTGGCGGGATGTTCATTCATAATCTTCTTGATTTCATAAAGCGAGCTAAAAGACGAAAAATGATTCAGAAAGGTTTGATAAAGCAGGAATATCATGGCCATTCACTTTACTTAAGAATGACAGTCAATGAAAGAATACAGCATTTTCTATTGTTAGTTAGTTTTTTCACACTTGTTATTACTGGTTTTGCATTGAGATTTCCTGATACCTGGTGGGTTAAACATTTGAGAGATTTAATTCCAGGATTTTTTGAATTAAGAAGTTTATTGCATCGAATTGCTGCAGTGGTTATGGTGGTGGATTCAATCTATCACATTCTCTATTTATCTTTTACAGAAAGAGGCAAACAATTATTTAGAGATCTTTTACCTAAATATAAAGATGTGAAAGATGCAATCGGTGTAATGAAATACAATCTTGGATTATCAAATGTAAAACCTAAACTTGATAGATTCAGTTATGCTGAGAAAATTGAATACTGGGCTTTGATCTGGGGTACAGTGGTTATGACAATTACTGGTATAATTATGTGGTTTGAAAATACATTTATTGGAATCTTTACAAAACTTGGTTACGATATCGCAAGAACGATTCATTATTTTGAAGCTTGGCTTGCATTCCTCTCGATTGTTGTCTGGCACTTCTATTTCGTCATCTTTAATCCCGATGTTTATCCAATGAGTCTTGCCTGGATAAAAGGTTATCTCACAGAAGAAGAAATGGCAGAAGAACATCCACTTGAATTAGAAAGAATTAAACAAAAACAAGCAGGTCAGAATGACGAACAGAAAAATTAAGCTCTTACTTTTATTTATCATCTTTTTTTCGAGCATATTTGCTCAGGAAAACGAAGATTGTATGATGTGCCATAATGATAAGGAGCTTTCAAAGAAAAGGGGAAATAGAATAGTTTCTTTATTTGTTGATGAAGGTAAGATTAAAAATTCGGTTCATAAAGCAATCAAATGTGTTAATTGCCATTCAGATTTAAAGGATGCTGAATTCCCACATGAATCTGATTTAAAAAAAGTGGATTGTGGACAATGTCATACTGATCAAAACAATCAGTTCTGGTTATCATTGCATGGAAGAGCAAAATCAAAAGGAGATCCTTTAGCTCCAGATTGTAAAGTTTGTCACGGTACACATCAGGTTCTCAGTTCCAGAAATTTAAATTCACAAACAAATCCTCTGAAAGTACCTTTTCTCTGTGGACAATGTCATAGAGAAGGAGCTCCAGTTCAGCGACAGAGAGTCATTCATCAGGATAAAATTCTTGAAAATTATACTGAAAGTATTCATGGTGAAGGACTCTTGAAAAAAGGATTGGTTGTTTCAGCAACGTGTACTTCCTGTCATACTTCACATTTTATTCTTCCTCACACAGATCCAAAATCTTCAATTGCAAGACGAAATATTGCATCTACCTGTGCGAAATGTCATACTCAAATTGAAGCTGTTCATCGTAAAGTAATAAGAGGTGAATTGTGGGAAAAAGAAGCTCATGTTCTTCCTGCTTGTGTTGATTGTCATCAACCTCATAAGGTCAGGAGAGTCTTTTATGATCAGGGAACAGCTGATAAAGATTGTCTCAGTTGTCATGAAGATAAAAATCTTAAGTCTTCCGATGGCAGGTCAATGTTTATTGATTATAAAGAATTGAATAATTCAATTCATCAGAAAATTGCCTGTAGTCAATGTCATTCGGAAGTCAATCCTTCAAAAATTCGTCCCTGCATTACAATTAAGAATAAAGTTGATTGTTCAGCCTGTCACGCTGAAGTTGTGAGCGAATATAATAGTAGTATACATGGAACTCTGTTTGCATCAAATGATCCTAATGCACCATCTTGCAGAGATTGTCATGGAACTCATCACATACTGGACAAACGAAATCCAAAATCAAAGACATATCCAATTAATGTTCCCAATTTATGTGCAAAATGTCATCGAGAAGGTCAAAAAGCGGCAGTTCGTTACAAAGGACCAGAGCATGAGATAGTTGAAAAGTATGTGGAAAGTATTCACGGCAAAGGATTGCTCAAAAGTGGATTAGTCGTTACGGCAATGTGTGCCGATTGTCATACTGCTCATGGTGAATTGCCTGCAAATGATCCAAGATCATCTGTGAATAAGAAAAATATTGCTAAAACCTGTGGTAAGTGTCATCATGGTATTGAAGAACAATTTGTACAGAGTATTCATTCACCTGTTACAAACAAAACAGATAAAGAATTACCTGTTTGCAGTGATTGTCATTCAGCTCATAAAATCATTCGTGCTGATGATCAAGGATTTAAGTTAATTGTAATGAATCAGTGTGGTCGTTGTCATGAAACAATTGCAAAGACTTACTTTGAAACCTATCATGGTAAAGTTTCACGACTCGGTTATACTAAAACAGCAAAATGTTATGATTGCCATGGAGCGCATGATATTCTGCCAGTGTCTGATCCACGTTCACATTTAAGTCGAACAAATGTTGTTAAAACCTGTCAGAAATGTCATCCAGGTGCAAATAGAAGATTTGCAGGTTATCTTACTCACGCAACTCATCACGATCCCGAGAAATATCCTTATCTTTTCTGGTCATTCTGGGGAATGACAGGATTATTAATTTTTACTTTTGTTCTTGGTGGATTACATACATTATTATGGTTACCAAGATCTCTAAAATGGAAAAGAGAAATTCAAAAACTTGAAGAGGAAAATTCATTGTCTGAAAGTTCAACAACAGAGGGGAAGGATTAACTATGAAGAAAGTTGAACAAAAATATTTTCAAAGATTCTCAAAACTCGATAGAACTCTTCACGTTCTCATGATTATAAGTTTTATAAGTCTTTCATTGACAGGAATGACTTTAAAATTTTCATATACTGGTTGGGCAGTTTATCTATCAAAATTTTTTGGTGGATTTGAATCGGCTGGTACAATTCACAGAGTTGCAGCAATTTTAATGATTAGTGTTTTTATCACTCACATTATAGATTTATTTCGACTTAAGAGAGAAAAATACGGAAGCTGGAAGGCAATGCTTACTTCTCCAAATACAATGCTTCCAACCAAAAAAGATTTCATTGATTTCAGAGATTCGATAAAATGGTTTCTCGGTCTTGGTGAAAGACCGAAATACGGACGTTGGACATATTGGGAAAAATTTGATTACTTCGCTGTCTTCTGGGGAATCTTTGTAATAGGTTCAACAGGTTTTATTCTGTGGTTTCCAGAATTTTTTACAAATTTTTTGCCGGGATGGATGATTAATGTCGCAACTATCATTCATTCGGATGAAGCATTGCTCGCCACTGGTTTTATCTTTACTGTTCATTTCTTTAATACTCATCTTCGTCCCGAAAAATTTCCTATGGATATTGTCATCTTTACAGGTACAATGCCCCTCGAGGAATTTAAGAGAGACAAACCCGCTGAATACGAGGAACTTCTGAAATCAGGTAAGCTTGAGGAGTATCTTGTTGAAAAAACACCTGACGCTGTTATTAAAATCATTAGAATTTTTGCCTGGTCGGCTCTTCTTATTGGTTTCAGTATAATTATCTGGATTATCTATGCAATGATTTTTGCATATAAGTAATAAGTAATTTTTTTTCTTTAAATCTATATTGAATAGACAACAAGAATTGCTCTAAAGAAAACAAAAAAGGTGTGGTCATGATTAAAAAATTACCAAAGGTATTCTACAACCCGGTTTCCATAGCAGGAGGCTCTATTGCAGTTATTAGCTTTGGTCTAATTTTATTTTTGATGATTCTGGAATGGCTTACTGCACAACATAAACCTTATGTAGGTATTATTGCGTTTGTTATCTTACCAGTTTTTCTTTTAATAGGAATAGTAGTTTTTTTCTATGGAGCAATTAGAGAAAGACGAAGAATTCAAAAAGGATTAAGTAAAGAATTTCAGATGCCTGTTATTGATTTGAATGATGACAGGCAAAGAAGAGCAGTTTTATTTTTCTCTACAGCCGGAGTTCTTTTATTACTTTTCAGTGCTTTTGGTAGCTTTAAGGCTTATGAATATACTGATTCAGATGCTTTCTGTGGTGAACTCTGTCATAAAATAATGTCGCCAGAATATACAGCTTACCAGACATCGCCACATTCGAGAGTTGGTTGTGTAAAATGTCATATTGGTCCAGGTGCTGACTGGTTTGTAAGGTCAAAACTTTCCGGTGCATATCAAGTTTATGCGACAATGTTTAATAAATATCCAAAGCCAATTCCAACTCCAATTGAAAATTTAAGACCAGCACAAGAAACCTGTGAGCAATGTCATTGGCCCAAGCATTTCTTTAGTGAAAAACAAATTGTTAATAACTATTACGAAACCGATGAAAAAAATACCCGATGGAATTTATATCTTCTTATGAAAATTGGTGGTGGAAATGTTGAAGCTGGACCAACATCGGGAATTCACTGGCATATGAATATTAAAAACAAAGTTTATTATTATGCTTTAGACTTTGAAAGACAGGTTATTCCATATATTGAAGTTGAAAGAATGGACGGTACAAAAACAGTTTATAAAAGTAAGGAAATAAAAATTTCTGATGAGCAATTAAAAAATGCAACTAAACGAAGAATGGATTGTATTGATTGCCACAACAGGCCAACTCATATTTATCACCCACCAGCAAGGTCGGTTAATCATGTTATTTCACTTGGATGGATAAATAGAAAATTACCTTACATAAAAAGTATTGCTGTTCAGGCACTTGAGCAAGATTATACCTCAAGCAAAGTTGCTCTCGATAGTATTCATCATTTTATTGATGAATTTTACTCAGCAAATTATCCTGAAATTTACAAATCGATGAAATCAGATATTGATAAAGCAATTCTTGAAATTCAAAAAATCTATCAACGGAATTATTTCCCTGAAATGAAAGTCAACTGGAAAAATCATTTTGATAATATTGGTCATATGTATTATCTGGGTTGTTTCCGCTGTCATGACGGAAAACATGTAAACGATGAGGGGAAAGTTCTAACCAAAGATTGTAACAGTTGTCATATAATTCTATCTCAAAGTTTTGAAAACGAACCTGTTCGACTTTCATTAGAAGGACTTGAATATAAACATCCTATTGATATCGGGAATGATTGGAAAGAAGTAAACTGTTCAGAATGTCATGGTAAAGGAAAAGAGATCGTAGTAATGAGAGAACATCCTGAATTATTGAAAAGAGTAAAATAAGTGAGTTCGAAGATGATTATAAAAATATTTTATTGTTAATCAATTTAGATACTTGAGTTAATTGCTGAATTAGATTAATAATTTCATTTTTTTATTTTGGCTTTAGTTCAGCACTTATATTTTGATATGGCATTTTAGCCTCCTTTTATTTTGTTTGTGGTTTTGTTAATTGAAAAAGAGGATGAGAAAATTCCCATCCTCTTAATAATTCTTACTTCAGATAAATCAATTTCTTAACTGAATTATATTCTCCTGCCTTCATCTGATATAAATAAACTCCACTGCTTAATCCCAACTTGCCCCCATCCAGATCAAGTATATATTCACCAGGAGATTTGACTTCATTGATTAATGTAGCCACTTCCCTTCCAAGCATATCATATAACTTTATTGTTACTAATTTATCTTCCTTAACTGAATAGCTTATCCTTGTCACTGGGTTAAATGGATTTGGATAATTCTGTGTTAGATTGTATGTGTATTCTTTCGGTGAAAGTATACCTCGATATCCTACCTCTTTATATGCTTTCTTCTTTTGCATATTATAACCAGCATCGCTTACTTTATCGCCAAGTGCATAATAAGGATCTACATTATTTGTGATTAACAATCTTAACTGGACAAGTCTTTCTCCTAATCCATTTGTATTTACAAATTAATTCACATTCTCATATTTCGATAAATTCTGTGATGTATATGTCACTTCATCAAATACTCCAAGCAGTTCCTTTGTATTTGCATCAACTAATTCAACTTTGAATTTAATGTAATCTGTATTTGTTAATGCTTCCTTCAATGCGGTGCTGTCTGTTACTCCATATTTTATTGTATACACAAATCCTGAATTGTCATTTACCATAAATGGTTTGCTGATTAAATATCTATTTGCATTTTCAAGTGTAATCATTCCAATGGTATCAGGTATCTCAGTGAATTCAACTTTCTGGTCACCAACTTTTATATCACCAATTGAATAATAAACAACTCCACCATCTTTTTCTACCAAGCCTTCTCGTGAATCTTCTGTCACTACCAAATCTATTGGAATTTGATCACCAAATATTGCACGATAGTTTACTGGATATGGTGATGAACTTGTGTTTAATGTAAATGCATACATATCATCTGGAACTATCCCATTTGTTATCTGTACATCTACTCCTTTAAGGTTGCTCAGTTGTTGTATCAAATTTATATCTCTTGAATCTACAAATTGTATTGGTAAATCATTACTTCTTGACCATGCAAATACCCATCTTGTATTACAACGATTTAGACTTATACTCTGCACATCATCTCCAAACGAGTAAAATATTCCATTAAATGGTATAGTTGTAAATACTGCCTTAACCTCAGTTGGTGTTAAATTCTCATCTTCAAATCTTCTCATCCCAATGAACCCAATGAGTGCATTATATTCTCCCATTTCAACAACAACGGGATTTGTAGTCATTTCATATCCGCTACCACGAGATACTTCTTCTAAAGTCTCAAAAAATATTTTATTTTCATCATCTCTCATAAACATTATCCTTGAATAATATAAATTTGAGCTTCGTGAATTTATTCTATCTTCCCAAACAAAATGGGAATATACTTTTGAAGCGTTCCAGTTTTTTGCAAGGCTAATTGATGGATTAATTGAATTATCAGTTGTGTTTGGTATGTTTAATACATTCGATTTTATCCAGCTACTCCCATTCCATCTGAACCTTACTAATTTTAGTCCGCCAGCATCTTTCCAGATAAATAATATATTCTCATAATTTGCTCCTACTATTGGAGTGGCGTTTACTGTCTCATCTTCTAAATAGATTGTAGAATTTATATCATCTGGGAAATTAACAACATTCGCATTCTCATCTACCTGATAGAGTTTTATTATTGATGAAGTTTGATCAGCTATCTGGGCAATTAAATAAATTTTATTATTCACATAATCAACAGAAAAACTTTTAACATATGCGTCTGTTATTTTTTCTATTAATTTCGGTGTATACCAGCTTCCTCCATTATCTACACTCTTCTCGTACCATAATCCATCCATACTTATGTAAAACAGGTGCATATGTCCATTCTCTGTTCTTACTATCTTTCTCTGCGAATTATTTGCAAAGGCATTTACTGAATTACTTAATAAACTGCCTTTGTAATTTGCCTGCACTGTTGCATCCCCCTGCTTAAATACAACTGGTGTTTCAAGTGCATTTGCATTTTGAAATGTTGCGCTTCCCTCAGGAGTTGCACTCCATCCATAGAAATAAAATCTATGTGTTCTACCTGTATTTGGTAAGTCTATTACCTGAACAGCTTCTGCTTTTACGGAGTAGTAGGGTGGTGTCCAGGTATTATTAACGGGGTTATAACCTTGATTTAAGAAAACGCCTTTTTCTTGAGCACCTTCTTTACCATTTGGTTCATATGTACCATATGCAGTTATCCAATAATTCCCGGGTTGACTGCCATCTGCTCTTACATACCAGGGATCTTGAAATTGAAGCTTACCCAAATTATTAAAGTGCATCGTTTCCAATCTCGACTCAATTTTTGCATATTCAAGCTTATCAAAATACGCCCACTGATTTTGACTTGTATCTATTGGAATTATCCTGCTAAGAAAATAATCACTTGATACTCTATTCCAGTTATTATGTTTATACGTATACCCTGACTGATTGTAATTTACAAACCTCTCATTATTTGTCCCTATCCTGTATGTTCCACTGCTTAATATAACTCTTGAACCAGATGGATAAGTTTTATCCTCCACATGTAAACTCCCCCCAGCATTCTCTCCACTTATTACATTTCTTAAATCAACTATATGCTTTAGTAATTCACTCCTGTACAAAATTAATGTTTCATTCATTCTATTCTTCTGTTGTTGTGTAAAAGATGTTCTACAATGTTTAACTTCTGTTATCATTAAATTATTTGTTAAGGGGTTGTAATCTGTTCTCCCACATTCATCAGGTGGTAATGGCTTTACTGGGTTCCAATTACAATTATTATCAATTGTACTGAATATTACTCTCCCAGATGGATCGGCTGGAGTATCACATAATAAATCACCAGCATCTGTACAATTTGCACAATAACCCTCTCGGGCTATATTCTCATATATTAAAGGACCACCAGGTTGTTCTTCCCATATCTGATATGTATGAAACAAATCAAAATAATGTCCCATCTCATGAGGTAAGGTTGTCTCATGGGCAGTATTTTTTATTACTATACCCTGTGGACCATTATCAAACCTCGGACTGAAACTTGAATATCCATAGGCATTCATTAAATAATTAACAAAATATACATTGATGTATCCAGGTATTGAGTAAGTGCTTCTCAATAAATCAATCTCAGCTTTGTTATCAATATTATATAATTCATCATTATCAATGTACTTTATTTCAGTTATGTAAAAATTAAAATTTACTTGTTGAAAATAATAATTTAACCTGTTTATCTTGAAATTTAACTCCTCCATACTTATTCCACCTGTTCCCTGAGATGTTCTAACTATGTGTATCATTAACCTCAGTGATATCATATCGGTTCTTTTAAATAAGGCAAGGTTACCTGACTTTGCCTGGTTTATTGTCACTCCTGCTGGAATCTCTGTTAAACAGTCTATTGGCTCTTGAGTTAAGCCATACTGGTTTAATAAAACAATTACAAACATTAAAAAAATTAAATTTTTCATCTGCCTTTCTCCTTATTTTTTGTTTTTTTGTCTGGCAGACATTTATTATATTAAAATGTAAATAAAGTATACCTCTAGGCTGGTCAGGCCAGGTCATTGTTACTTTATTTACATCTTTACTCCATTCTGTGCTGCCTTCACAGAATGGAGTTTTTATTTTTTTAACCATTTATTACTCCTATATTCTTCTACCCATTACTATTCTTCCTTTGAAAGTTACAGCATCTACCATTCTTACACCAACCCCAACTATAATTCTATCTTTTACTGTACCTCCATATAATGTATTATATGTTAAATAATCGGAAAACAACTTCCTTAAATTCTTCCCGTTATAATGATATATCTCAGAATAATCAGCAAAAGTAAACACATCATTATAACCATTTCCACGCATTGAATATACCCAATCTAAACCAATATCTGTTACCTTCTTTGGTAGTAATTCATATTTTATATTCTTAACAAAAAAACCCTTTGTTGTTGCTAAAAATAAAAAATCTTTTGACATATATACGTTCGTTATAGTTGTCCCATAAGGTTCTCTCCATCTTAGATCTTCCGTATACCACAAAACTTCAGCTTCGTTGTTTTTTATCTCTATTAATGCACTCCTGTGTTTACTCACTGTATTATATCCATTAACAAATACTCTCTTGTTTTCTGATGTACCATATATATCTTTTAAGTCAGTTAAATTCGAACCCTCACCAAAACTTGATTTTAACTCTATCTTCGTCCATTTCCTTCCATCCCAGTGGGCTATGTTGCCATTGTTGCCTACTGCGTATAAATCCTCACTACTGCTGCCCCACATTTTATTTACCTGCCATCCGTCTCCGTTAGGCATTAAAGGCCAACCATTCATATTTGCTGTATAAGTAGAACCATTCCAGTGTATGTTTCCCTCAAACCAAATATCGCTTGCTGAGAATGCAAATACTGTGTGACAAGCCCAACCTCCTTGGCCACCGATCTTCTTCAGCTCCCATTTTGTTCCATCCCAGTGGACTGCGTTGTAAGTAGTGTAACCATTTATACTTGAGTCAGCTATGTTTATCGCTCCCACTGCCCAGATATCATTCTCATCTATTATAGCTACATCTGATAAATAACTTGGTCCAAAATCACCAAATTCATATATCTCCCAGGTAAAATTTCTGCTCGTTGTATCCATCGTCTCAAAGCGAAGTGTATTACTCCTAATTGGCTTACCATTGATATATACCTCTGCTTGTAAACTGTATGCCTTCTTTGGTAATAACTTCTTTAACTCTAATAATGTATCCGTTGTTGTTAATGTTAGTGTGTTTATTAATTCATTATCTAAATATACCCTCGCATTTACTGGTGGTGAATAGCCATATATATTTATCCTGTATAAAGCATCTGTACAGGTCACATCTTCTAATATTATATTAACTGTATTCTCAGGTTCTAATGGTGACTTTTTACAGGTAATAGCACTCAGCATTATTATAATTATAAGAATAAAGTAGCCTGCCTCCTTTCCATAGGGAAAGGATTTAATCTTCTTTTTTACCATAACTATCACCAAAAATTTTTTGATTAACTCTCTGATATAAAATAGTTGTTGTAT